>Ga0302324_100011982_pt1 | contig 17741 bp, 13 predicted proteins | sample Palsa_T0_1_FD_201949 | JGI IMG/M metagenome (GOLD analysis project Ga0302324, IMG submission 201949) | Peat permafrost microbial communities from Stordalen Mire near Abisko, Sweden - Palsa_T0_1 | ecosystem: Environmental > Terrestrial > Soil > Palsa > Peat permafrost | place: Sweden: Abisko... | reverse complement strand
GCTGAAGGCCGGCCGGAGCTCATGGGTATCACCAAGGCTTCTCTGGCCACAGACAGCTGGCTGTCTGCCGCCTCGTTCCAGGAGACGACCCGGGTGCTGACCGAAGCTGCCATTGAAGGCAAGTCCGACCTTCTCTTCGGCTTGAAAGAGAACATCATCATCGGCAAGCTCATCCCAGCCGGTACCGGCATGCCCCGCTATCGCGATGTTGTGGTCGATGCACCCGAGGTGCAACGCATGACGTTCTGGACGTCCGACGAGGAGCCAGGTACCGAAGACCTGGCCGCCTGGTTGGCGAGCATCGGGAGCGGCACAGGTACCGACGGAGGGGCAAGTTTCGACCCCGGCGGCGACTACCAGGATCCCTACGTCTACGGAGCCAACTACGACCAGGTCCCCGACATCCCTTACGACGGGGGCGACGAGGCGGCACCGACCGGCTGAGCAACTTGGCTGAGTGCCCGCCGCGGTTCTTGGGCGGGCACAGTCAGTCAACGTCCAGGTTTTGACAAGCGCCCGACAACAACCTTGTAATCGCGGGTAGATCTCCGGCAGCTGCTTAGTTAACTTTAAGCCGCCTCTCAGCGCTGCCTGAGCCGGTCGGCTTATCGTTCAGGCATCATGTCCTGGAGGTTTGCCCAATGACGATGGCACCTGAAGGGCGCACAGCGCCCGGGGCCCAGCCGTTGCCCGTTGCTGAATGGGACCAAAACGGGGCTGCCCCCGGTCCTGACGGCACGGCCGCAACTGAGTATTTCGGCCCAGACCAGTTCGAACAGGTCCCGCCGCGCAGGCCGTGGCTGTTGCGGCGCTGGAAGACCATCGTCGCCCTTTTGGTCATCATCGCGCTCGCCATAGCAGCGGGGATCTACTTCCTGGGCGGCGGCTCGAGCTCCACTAGCTACCGGACCGAGGCAGCCACCATTGGCGATGTTCGCGAGACAACCACTGCCTCGGGCACGCTTGAGCCCGCCACCCAGGCCACTGTCAACTTTGCGGTGGCCGGTACCGTCAACGGGGTCAAGGTGAGCGTCGGGCAGGTCGTGAAGGCCGGGGCCGTGTTGGCAACGCTCCAGACCCCGACCCTGCAAAGCGACGTCGAGCAAGCCCAAGCCACCTTGGACACCGCCGAGGCGAAATTGGATTCGGACCAGATGGACCAGACGGTAATGCAGGCACAGGACAGCATCTCCACCGCTCAGCTCACCCTCTCCCAGGACCAGGAAAGCGTCACCGACACGGAGAGCTCCAACGCGATGGCCTTGACGCAGGCCAAGCAAGCGGTCAGCCAAGCGCAGCAGCAGTTGGCGAACGACAAGTCAACTGGTCAGCAGTCAGTGAGCCAAGCCGAGACGCAGTTGGCGAACGACAAGACGACGGGCCAGCAATCGGTGAGCCAGGCCGACACGCAGTTGGCCGACGACAAGACCCAAGGCCAGCAGTCACTCAGCCAAGCTCAGGCTCAGCTCGCGAGCGACCGTGCTCAGGGTCAACCGAACGTCAGCGCGGCCCAAACCCAGCTGGCGACGGACAAGGCCCAGGGCCAGCCGAGCGTCACCGACGCTCAGACCCAGCTCGCAAACGACAAGTCCACGGGCCAGCAATCGGTCAGTGCAGCTCAAAGCCAGCTGGCGACCGACAAGACGACGGGCCAGCAATCAGTCAGTGAAGCTCAAAGCCAGCTGGCGACCGACAAGTCCACGGGCCAACAGGCAGTGAGCCAAGCGGTGACGCAGTTGGCCAACGACAAGACCCAGGGCGGACAATCGGTCAACGAGGCCAAGTCCCAGCTTGCAACCGACCAGGCAACTTTGTCTGCTGACAAGGCGACGCTGGCATCCGATAAGTCAGCATTGTCCGCTGACCAGGAAAAAGAGGCGGTCGACTGCAAGGGCAACGGGGCAGCAGGCGGAGCCATCGCCAACGCCAGCACGAAGTCATTGCCGTCCGCCACGGGCGGCTCGGGTTCGGGCGGCACCTCGGGGACCTCGACTTCGGCATGCGGCGCCGACGAGAGCGCCGTGACCGCCGCCCAGCAGACCGTGACCTCGGACGACCAGAAGATCGCTTCTGACAACCAGGCCGTCACGAAAGACGGGCAGGGGATCACGACGGCCGAACAGAGCCTGACAACCACCGAACAGAAGGACACTGACTCCCTCAATAGCGCCAAGCAGAGCCTGGCCACCACCGAACAGAAGGACACTGACTCCCTCAACAGCGCCGAGCAGAGCCTTGCCACAACCGAACAGAAGGACAACGAGGCTCTGAAGACAGCCCAGCAGAGCCTGGCGATGACCGAGCAGAAGGACAACGAGGCCCTGAAGACCGCCCAGCAGAGCCTGGCGACGACCGAGCAGAAGGACAACCAGGCGATCAGCAGCGCCGAGCTGAGCCTGTCGACCACCGAACAGAAGGACAACCAGGCGATCAAGACCGCCCAGGAAAACCTGGCCACTACTGAACAAAAAGACGAGCTGGCGATAAAGACCGCCCAGGAGAGCCTTGCCACTACTGAACAAAAAGACGAGCTGGCGATAAAGACCGCCCAGGAGAGCCTTGCCACTACCGAGCAAAAGGACGAGCAGGCGATTGTCACGGCTCAGGAAAGCCTTGAATCGACGCAACAAAAGGACTCCCAGGCGCTCGTTCAGGCCCAGGACCAGGTGATCTCGGCAACTTCCCAGCTCAGCCAGGCGCAGGCGGCGTTGGCGGCGGACAAGGTCGGTCAGCCCTCCACGGTGACCTCCGACCAGGCGACCATAGCTGCCGACGAAGTAGCCCTCTCTGAGGCGAAGACCAACCTGGCAGACGCCACCCTCACCGCTCCGGTGGGCGGCACGGTCGTGTCGACCGACCTCTCCGACGGCCAGACGGTTTCGGCCGGCAGCACCACCGTGACCGGCGGCAGCACGGCGAGCACCTCCAGCGGTTCCACTGCCAGCACCGCCAGCGGCAGCACGGGCAGCACCGGGACCGGAAAAACGAGCACCGGCTCGGGCAGCACAGGGTCCACCGGCTCCAGCTCCACCGGCTCCAGCTCCACCGGCTCCAGCAGTTCGAGTTCCAGCAGCTCCAGCTCCAGCACGGGGCAAATCGTGATCGAGCCGCTCGACTCGTTCATCGTGAGCGTGGACGCTACGACATCCCAGATAGCCGACATCCAGGACCAAGAGCAGGCTGAGATCACCCCGACCGGCACCAGCACGACCGCCTACGGGATTGTTACGACGATCAGCAGTGTCGGGACTACAACCAGCGGCGTTACGACTTTTCCCGTGACCATCACGGTTACCGGGAGCCCCGCTGGGCTTTACGCCGGCGCCTCTGCCGAGGTCGAGATCATCGTGCGCCAATCCACCAACGTCCTGGTAGTGCCCACCACGGCCGTTCACACGGTGGGGACGTCCTCATACGTCTACCTGCTGAAAAGCGGGAAAGAGGTCGAGCAGACGGTGACTGTCGGCGCCACGGGCGTCCCTTATACCCAGATAACCTCCGGCCTGAAAAGCGGCCAGGACGTTGTCATCGCCTCGCTCTCCTCCAGCCTTTCCACCGGTAGCGGGACCACCGGCACTGGAAGGGCAGGCTTCACCGGCGGCGCGGGCTTCACCGGCGGCGCGGGCTTCACCGGCGGCGGCTTCGGTGGCGGTGGCGGCTTCGGTGGCCGCGGAGGGTGATGTTCCCAATGACGCAGCGCCAGCCCGCCATAGCGCGACGACCGATAGTGCAGCTCGTCAATGTGTGGAAGACCTACACGCCCACCTCGGTCCCGGTGCATGCTCTCCGAGGCGTATCAATCTCGGTCTTCCCCGGGGAGTACATCTCGGTTATCGGCCCTTCGGGCTCGGGGAAGTCCACCTTCATGCACATCCTGGGTTGCCTCGACGTGCCGACATCGGGCCACTACTACCTCGCCGGCACTGACGTGAGCGAGATGGACGAGGAGCACCTCGCCAAGGTACGGAACCGCCGGATCGGCTTTGTATTCCAGCAGTTCCACCTGCTGCCCAGCCTCAACGCCTGGCGCAACGTGGAACTGCCTCTGATATACGCCGGGGTGGACCGCAAGAGCAGGCGGCTGAGGGCGCTCGAAGCGCTCGAACAGGTTGGGCTCGGCGACAGGGTTGACCATCACCCGAACGAGTTGTCGGGCGGTCAGCAGCAAAGGGTCGCCGTGGCCCGCGCTCTGGTAACAGAACCCGACCTCCTCCTTGCCGACGAACCGACGGGCAACCTCGACTCGCGCTCGAGCGCCGACGTGCTCGGGATGATGGACGCTTTGCACAAGCAAGGGCGCACGATTGTACTGATCACCCACGAGCAGGACGTAGCCGAAGCGGCCGAGCGCATAATGCGCTTCCGTGACGGCAAGTTCCTCCCCGGCAGTGGCGTACCTGGCCACGAAGAGGTCGTGGTATGAGCTGGTGGGAGACCTTGCGTTCGGGGATGCAATCGATAGTGACCCACAGGTTGCGCTCTTCCCTGACAGTTCTCGGGATCCTCATCGGTATTGCCGCCGTGATCCTCACCGTAGGCTTCGGCGAAGGGGCGACTTCTTCGGTCAACTCGGCCATCAGCGCGCTCGGGACGAACCTGTTGATAGTTACCCCGGGGAGCACCACGACAGGGTTGGTACGGGGCGGCTTTGGCTCGTCGTCCACATTGACCTATCAGAACGCGGTTGACCTAGCCAACAAGATCGATTGCCCCGACATCGCTGCGGTCGCTCCGCAGGTCACCAGCGAGACGACTTTGGTGGCTGGCAATGAGAACTGGACCACGAGCGTCAACGGGTCAACCCCAGCATGGTTGTCGGTGCGCGGCCGTTCGATGGCCGAGGGCTCCTTTTTCACTCAGCAGGACATGAACGAGAACGCCAACGTGGTCGTCCTCGGCCAAACGACCGCCGAGGAGCTGGGCTTGTTTTCTCCCGTTGGTGAAACGGTGGACATCGGCAACATCCCCTTTACGATTATCGGGGTCCTCAATAGCGCGGGGAGCTCGTCGTCGACAAACGAGGACGACCTCGCGGTAATCCCAATAACTACGGCCCAAAGTGAGTTCCTCGGTACTTCCTCCGTGTCCACCATTTACCTCGAGGCATCCTCGCAGTCGACGATGGGCGCGGCCGACTCTGAGGCGACCGACGAACTACTGGCGCTGCACGGCATTACCGACACGGCGGACGCCGACTTCACGATCACGAGCCAGACCACGATTGAAAACACCTTCACCTCGGTCGACAAGACCCTTACGATCCTGCTCGGCGGGATCGCGGCGATCTCGCTCCTAGTCGGTGGCATCGGGGTGATGAACATAATGCTCGTAGCTGTCACAGAGCGGATCAAAGAGATCGGGCTCCGAAAAGCTTTGGGCGCGACGCCCGCAATGATCCGGCGCCAGTTCCTGGTGGAGGCTTCTGCTCTAGGCCTCGCGGGCGGGGTGGCTGGCGCCGGTTTGGGGCTCATTGGCGCTCTTGTGATCCCCGACTTCGTCAGCAACAAGATCGCTATTTCCTGGCCTGCAACCGCCGGGGCGATTGTCGTCGCTATGGGTATTGGCGTGATCTTCGGGGTTTACCCGGCCACTCGTGCGGCACGCCTGACGCCGATAGAGGCGCTCCGCAGCGAATAATTCTCAGCTCATGGATATAGGAGGAACGAAACCGGTGACACATTTCAAATTGCCTTCCGGCAGGACGCGCCACCTTGCGCCCGCCGCTGTCTTGTTGGCGGCCATGTCTTTGCTGGCGGCGGCTTGCGGCGGGGGAGCCTCGACTGCGGCCAAAGCGCCAGCCGCGACAACACCACCCGCAACGACGACCACCACGGCCGCTGCAGCTACCAACGCGGGCGGTGCCGGCGCGGCGGGCGGTGCCGGAACGGGCGGTGCCGGCGGAGCGGCTGGGTCGTCCGCGTTCAGGCCGGCAGCCACAGGCAGCATTGCCAGCATTACCGGTAACACACTGGAAGTACAGAACACAGAGAGCGGCCAAACGACTGTTGACCTGACGGCCTCGACCACGATCATCGCCAGCCTGAAGGCGAGCCTCAGCGATGTGACGGTCGGCACCTGCATAACAGCCACCGGCTCGAAAGGGTCGGCCGGTGCGGTGAAAGCCACAACCGTGACAATTTCGTCGCCCACGGGCGGTACCTGCAACCGTGGCTTTGGCGGCGGTGCCGGCGGCGGCTTCGGCGGTGGCGGCGGCTTCGGTGGCGGCGGCTTCGGCGGTCGCACCGGCAGCACCGTCCCTGGCGCAGCCAGCCGGCCACGCACAACGGTTACACGGCCCACCGGGACCGTAGCTTTCGCAATCGGCAAGGTGACCGCCGTGTCGGGCTCAACTATTACCGTCCAAGGCGTGCACATCGCATTTCCTGGCGGCAGAACATCTACAACGAGCGGGGCGCCCAGTACCACGACGACTGTGAGCCCCGGACCGGAGATCGTAACGGTGAGCTCGGCGACCAAGTACCTAAAGACAGGAAAAGCCACCGCCAGCCAACTGACTGTGGGCGAATGCGCTACCGCAATTGGCTCTACGAACAGCATCGGTGTCGTGACGGCCAGGGCCCTAACGATCACCCAGCCCACGTCCACCGGCTGCACGGCCGGCTTCGGCGGCTTCGGTGGCCGCGGCGGCTTCGGCGGAGGCGGTTTCGGTAGGGGCGGTGGCGGCGGTGGCGGCGCTGCCGGTGGGGCTACATCATGAACGGGCCAAGGCGCGGCTCCACCCGCTGGGTGCCGGCGATCGCTTTGCTTGCGGGCATGCCTCTCGCAGGCCTCGGCGTGACAGCTGCTTCCCTCCCTTTCGCCGATGTTGCTTCGGCTACCACCGGCTGCACGGGCACGCTTTCCGGGATCCAGGTGACCGCCGGCTCCCCGCAGCTGGCCAAGGTCGGTACGGCGTTTGCGGATCTCCTTGAAGCCACGGTCGTTGACACGGGGGGCTGCCCGGTGCCCTACGCCGACGTCGTGTTCTCGACGCCTGGGACCGGGCCGAGCGCCACCTTCGCCGGCGGCCTAGGCGCGGATACCGTGACCACTAACTCGCAGGGCTTGGCGACGGCCCCTGCGCTCACGGCCAACGACATCAGCGGCTCCTACAGTGTGACAGCTGAGATCCAGAACACCACGTTCGCAGTCACCTTCGACCTGACCAACACGACGACCGGCGTTGCGAGCACGGTTACTGCCGTTTCCGGTAACAGCCAGTCAGCAGAAGTAGGCGCCGACTACCCCGATCCTCTGGAAGTCTCCGTAACAGACGCCTACGGTGCCGCTGTCCCGGGTACGACGGTCAACTTCACGGTGGCCACTACGAGCGGGGCGGGTGCGACCTTCGTCGGTGGCGGTGCCGCTGCCGCCGTCCAAACCGGCACGAACGGGACAGCTACGAGCCCGCTGCTCATTGCCGGTTCAACTGTCGGGACGTTCACGGTGACCGCGACGGTAAGCGGCGTGACCGCACCGGTCACGTTCACGCTCACAAACATTGCTTCGGCACCTTCCACGCTCACAGTCGGGACGGGTTCTTCCCAGAACACCGAGCTCGGCACCGCTTTCGCGATACCCCTCGCCGTGACAGTGACCGACGTCAACGGCAATGACGTCGTAGGTGCAAGCGTTACCTTTAGCGCTCCAACTAGCGGGCCCGGCGGCGTATTTGCTGGTTACGGGCGCACTGCCGTGGTCTTGACCGACTCGTCGGGCGTCGCCACCGCTCCGGACTTTTCTGCGGACCAGGTTGCAGGCGGCTACATAGTGACGGCCTCTGTTGCCGGCCTGTCCAGCGAGGCGAGCTTTGCCCTGGTCAACACCGCCCGAACGGCCGCCAGCGTGACGGGCCCTGCGGGCACTTACTGGCTCGCAACCAGCACCGGGCAGGTCCTGCGTTCCGGAGGCGCTGCGGACTTCGGCGGGCTGACGAGCAAGAAGCTCTCTGCACCTATCGTCGCGATGGCCGCGAAGCCGGGTGGCGGGGGTTACTGGCTGGTCGCTTCTAACGGGGTGGTCTACCCCTTCGGGAGCGCTGTCTCCTACGGCCCCCGGTCCAAGCTCCACCTCGCCAAGCCGATCGTCGGCATCGCCCCCACCGCTGACGGGAAGGGATACTGGCTGGTCGCCTCGAACGGGGGAGTGTTCAATTACGGCGACGCTGTCAACTATGGGTCGCCGTCGAGCCTGCATTTGACCAAGCCGATCGTCGGCATTGCCGCCACGGCTGACGGCAAGGGCTATTGGCTCGTGGCCTCCGATGGGGGCATCTTCAACTACGGTGACGCTGCTTTCCACGGTTCGACAGGCGCCTTGCACCTCAAGTCGCCAATTGTGGGGATAGCCGCTGCCCCTGGCGGCGCGGGTTACTGGCTCGTAGCCGCCGACGGAGGGGTGTTCGGCTTCGGGCGTGCCACCTTCTTCGGTTCTGGGACCAGCTTGTCGCCTAAGCCAGTCAAGGCGATAGTGCCGACCTCGGACGGCGACGGCTACTGGATCGTAAGTGCCAACGGGACCGCCGCGGGCTTCGGTGACGCCGGGGCGCAGGGCTCACGTTCGAGCGCAAAGACAGCGGTTGTAGGCGGCGCATCGTAGGGCGCGCCGCCTTCTCCGGTCGTCCGGCTTTGCAGTACGGCAACTAGGCCTGCTCCACGCGCTCAGCCCGCTGCTGACCAACTATGCACAGCTCGGCTGCCTTGAACGCATGGACCTGCGGCATGGCTAGCTCCGTGCGGTCCAGGCAGTCCCGGACCAGCTCCCCGAAGAAGGGGTAGCCCACCTTCCCGTGGACGGCTAGGTGATGTTCGCCGTGGCCGTCGACCAGGTAGACGTGGTCACCAGCGTTTTCCCTGGCCACGTCCAGGTACTTGCGCAGCTCTATGTAGCCCTCGGTCCCGAGTATGAAAACCCTTCCGTCGCCCCAGGCGCTCAGCCCGTCCGGCGTGAACCAGTCGACACGGAAGTAACCCGATGCACCGTTGTCCCCCAAGAGCGTGCAGTCGCCGAAGTCGTCGAGGCCGGGGTGGTCCTTGTGAGCGTAGTTAGCTACCCGGCTCGACAGGACGCGGGCGTCGCTGTTGCCGGTGAAGTACAGGAACTGTTCAGCCTGGTGGCTCCCGATGTCACACAGGATGCCCCCGTAGCGTTCGCGCTCGTAGAACCAGGCCGGCCGTGAAGCCAGGTTGGCCCGGTGCGGTCCCATGCCGAGCACCTGCACGACGCGCCCGATCGCACCGTCGTGGACAAGCTGGCCGGCGAAAACAGCGCTCTCCACGTGCACGCGCTCGCTGTAGTACACCGCGTACTTCTTTCCCGTCTGTTGCACCAGCCGCCGCGCCTCTGCCAGCTGCTCCAGCGTCGTGAGCGCGGGCTTGTCGGTGAAGTAGTCCTTCCCGGCCAACATCGCCCTGCTCCCCAGGTGGAGGTGCTCGGACGGGATGGTCGCCCCGGCGATCATCTGGACCTCGGGGTCGTCGAGCACCTCAGCTTCGCTGGCCGCAACCTCCACTTCCGGGAACCGGTCCGCAAAGCCGGCCACCTTGGCCGGGTCGGGGTCGTAGACCCATTTGAGCTGGCCGCCGGCCTCGGTGAGCCCGTTGCACATCCCGTAGATGTGGCCGTGGTCGAGCCCAATAGCGGCGAAAACGAACTCGCCCGCTTCACAGGCTGGGACCGGCCTGCCTCTGGGGGCATAGTTCATGCCGTCAGCGTTAGCCACTGCCAGACCTCCTCCCCAAGCCGGTGCCGTTGGCCTCCATCTTGCCTCCTGGGCGACTTGGGAAAGTCGGTTCTCGTGCTAACATGGGCCCTCGTCCCACGGGGCAGCGCCTAGGTTGTACGCGCCTCCGTCTAAGTAAGACTCTTCTCCCTAGAGGTCCAGTGCCCACAATCGCTCAATTGGTTCGCAAGGGCCGCCAGCAGAACTCCAAGAAGACCAAGACGCCCGCGCTCAAAGGTGCGCCGCAACGGCGTGGCGTATGCACGCGCGTGTATACCAACACGCCCAAGAAGCCGAACTCGGCTCTCCGCAAGGTTGCCCGTGTCAGGCTCTCGAGCGGGTTCGAAATCACCGCCTACATCCCCGGAGTCGGCCACAACCTCCAGGAGCACTCGATCGTGCTCGTGCGCGGAGGCCGTGTCAAAGACCTCCCCGGGGTGCGTTACAAGGTCATCCGGGGCACCCTGGACACCGCCGGTGTGCGGGACCGCAAGCAAGCACGCAGCCGCTACGGCGCCAAGAAGGGTTAGAAAGGTCAAGATCAGAAATGCCGCGCAAAGGACCTGCTCCCCGCCGGGAACTATTGCCCGACCCGATCTACCGCTCCGTCTTGGTGACTCAGTTGGTCAACAAGATCCTGTCCCGGGGTAAGCGGAGCGTCGCCGAGAGGATCGTCTACGACGCTCTCGACAGCATCAAAGAGAAGACGGCGGCCGAGCCGATCAGCACTCTCAAACGGGCCGTCGACAACACCAAGCCGCAATTGGAAGTGAAGAGCCGCCGTGTGGGTGGCGCGACCTACCAGGTCCCCGTAGACGTCAAACCGCGCAGGGCCACGACGCTTTCGGTGCGCTGGCTGGTAGGATATTCGAGGCAAAGACGCGAAAAGACAATGTCAGCGCGCCTGGCCAGTGAGTTGATGGATGCCTCCAACGGCGTGGGGGCAGCCGTCAAGCGCCGGGAAGACATGCACAAGATGGCTGAGTCCAACAAGGCTTTCGCCCACTACCGCTGGTAAACCAGCCACAGCTTCAACTGGCGTTCAACTGCCGAAATAGTGCCGCTAGTCAAAGGGTGGGCCACGCACCGGCTCAGCCTTCTGTAACGGCCCCGGCCCCCTGACCAATTGTCAGGCGACGTCGCTGGCCGGCGATAAGTTGGAACCAGTACAGATAACAGTCACCAGACCGAGGCACGAATGGCTGACGCCACCAACAAAAGAGAGTTCCCCCTCGCTAGGACCCGCAACATCGGGATCATGGCGCACATCGACGCGGGCAAGACCACGACCACCGAGCGCATCCTCTATTACACGGGCGTCAACTACAAGATGGGCGAAGTCCATGAGGGCAGCGCGACGATGGACTGGATGCCCCAGGAGCAAGAGCGCGGCATCACGATCACCTCGGCGGCGACTACGTGCCAGTGGGCTGATCACCGCATCAACATCATCGACACCCCGGGCCACGTCGACTTCACCGTTGAGGTCGAGAGGTCGCTCCGCGTCCTCGACGGGGCGATCGCTGTCTTTGACGCAGTAGCGGGCGTCGAGCCCCAAACCGAGACTGTCTGGCGCCAGGCCGACAAGTACGAGGTACCCCGGATCTGCTTCGTCAACAAGATGGACCGGATCGGCGCGAACTTCGCCCGGTGCGTCGACATGATCGAGGACCGCCTGGGAGCGACCGTAGCGGTCATCCAACTTCCGATCGGCGTGGAGAGCGGCTTCGTCGGTGTGGTGGACCTGCTCGAGATGAAGGCGCTTGTCTGGGGCGAGGAGGGTTCCTCCCGTGGTGAGTCCTACACGAGTGTCGAGATCCCAGCCAACCTCATGGAGAAGGCCGTAGCCGCACGCGCCACCCTTGTCGACGTGCTATCCACCTTCGACGACACCATCACCGAAAAGTTCCTGAACGAAGAGGAGATCCTTTCCAGCCTCCTCCGCTCGGCCCTGCGACGGGCAACGATCTCGGGCCAAGCGGTCCCGGTGCTCTGCGGCGCAGCGTTCAAGAACAAAGGCGTCCAGCCGATGCTCGATGCCGTCGTCAACTACCTGCCGAGCCCGCTCGACGTCCCGCCCACCAAGGGCAAGGACCTGAAGGGTGAGAAGGACCTGGAGCGCCTGGCGGACGACAAGGAGCCGCTTTCTGCCCTTGCGTTCAAGATCATGGCCGACCAGCACCTCGGCAAGCTCGTATTCGCCCGCATCTATTCGGGCATGCTCGCCCAGGGCGACACGGTCCTCAACTCGACGCGCGACCGGAAGGAGCGCATCGGGCGGATCGTGCAGATGCACGCCAACCACCGTGAGCCGCGCGACGTCGCTTACGCCGGCGACATCATCGCTCTCGTCGGGCTCAAGCACACGACCACCGGCGACACCCTCTGCGACCAGCACGACCCGATCGTCCTGGAGCGTCTCGACTTCCCCGAGCCGGTCATCCATGTAGCAGTCGAGCCGAAGACCAAGGCCGACCAGGACAAGCTTTCGCGTGCCCTCCAGACACTGTCCGAGGAAGACCCCACCTTCCGCGTGCACGGCGACGAAGACACCGGCCAGACGATCATCGGCGGCATGGGCGAACTGCACCTCGAGGTCCTCGTGGACCGGATGCTTCGCGAGTTCCGTGTGGACGCCAATGTCGGCAAACCGCAGGTCGCTTACCGCGAGACGATCCGCACCGCTATCGAAAAGGTGGAGCACCGCTACGTACGTCAGACCGGCGGCCGTGGCCAGTACGGCCACGTCGTGCTCAACCTCGAGCCCACGGGGCCCGGGGGCGGCTACGAGTTCGTCGACAAGATCACCGGTGGTGTGATACCCAAGGAGTACATCCCGGCCGTGGACGCAGGTATCCAGGACGCCATGCAGTCGGGCGTGCTGGCCGGGTTCCCCACGGTGGACCTGAGGGCGACTCTCGTTTACGGTTCCTATCACGACGTCGACTCTTCGGAGATGGCCTTCAAGATCGCTGCCTCGATGTGCTTCAAGGAGGCCTGCCGGCGCGCCCACCCGGTGCTGTTGGAGCCGATCATGGCCGTCGAGGTTGTTACGCCTGAGGACTACCTTGGAGATGTGATCGGAGACCTCGCCTCCCGCCGGGGCCATGTCGAAGGAATGGACCAAAGGGCGAACAACCAGGTTGTTCGCGCAGAAGTGCCGCTGGCCGAGATGTTCGGCTACGCGACTGACGTGCGCAGCCGCACGCAGGGTAGGGCGACCTACACCATGCAGTTCAGGAGTTACCAGGAGGTACCTGAGCAGGTCGCCAAGGAAATTGTGGCGAGGGTACGCGGCGACTGAGCCGCTTCCCCCAGTTCCGCCACCTGCTAGGGTACTAGACCGCCTCCGGCCGAGGGCCGGATTTGCACAGGGAGTATTTTTCAATGGCCAAGCAAAAATTCGAGCGCAACAAGCCCCACCTCAACGTCGGCACGATGGGGCACATCGACCATGGCAAGACGTCCTTAACGGCGGCGATTACCAAGGTCCTCGCGAAACGCGACCCTAAGAACAACTCGAGCGTCGCCTTCGACCAGATCGACAAGGCGCCTGAAGAGAAGCAGCGCGGGATCACGATCAACATTGCCCACGTCGAGTACCAGACCGGTAAGCGCCACTACGCGCACGTGGACATGCCTGGCCACGCCGACTACATCAAAAACATGATCACGGGTGCTGCTCAGGTCGACGGCGCGATCCTTGTTGTCTCCGCGCCGGACGGTCCCATGCCTCAGACACGCGAGCACGTCCTGCTCGCACGTCAGGTCGGGGTGCCGTCGATAGTCGTGGCCCTTAACAAGGTCGACGCGATGGACGACGAGGACTTGCTCGAGCTGGTGGAGCTCGAGGTCCGCGAGCTCCTGACCGCGTACGAGTTCCCTGGCGACGATACGCCGGTCATCCGGGTGTCGGCACTCAAGGCTCTCGAGGGGGACGCTGACGCGGAAGAGGCAATCATCAAGTTGATGGATGCGGTCGACTCGTTCGTTCCCGAGCCGGTCCGTGAGATCGAGAAGCCCTTCCTCATGCCTGTCGAGGACGTCTTCACCATCTCGGGCCGGGGCACCGTAGCGACTGGCAAGGTGGAGCAGGGCATCATCAAGATCAACGACCCGGTCGAGATCGTGGGCTTGCGCGCCACTGCACGCACCGTGTGCACCGGCGTCGAGATGTTCCACAAGCTCCTCGACCAGGGCCAGGCCGGGGACAACATCGGCGTCCTGTTGCGCGGCACCAAGAAGGAAGAGGTCGAGCGAGGCCAGGTGCTATGCAAGCCCGGGTCGATCACGCCTCACAGCAACTTCGAAGCCAACGTCTACGTCTTGACCAAGGACGAAGGTGGGCGCCATAAGCCCTTCTTCACCAACTACCGACCGCAGTTCTACTTCCGGACGACGGATGTGACAGGCACCATCACCCTGCCCGAAGGCACCGAGATGGTCATGCCTGGTGACAACCTCGTGATGAATGTGGAGCTGCAAAAGCCGATCGCCATGGACGAAGGTTTGCGCTTCGCCATCCGTGAAGGCGGCCGTACGGTCGGCGCCGGTGCTGTTACCAAGATCCTCAAATAACTGAGAACCTGAAAAGGGACGGAGAGCTCTCGTGGCCGAAGGTGCCAAGCAGCGTATACGTATTCGGCTCAAGGCTTACGACCACGAGGTCATAGACCAGTCGACCAAGAAGATCGTGGAGACGGTCCTGCGCACTCAGGCTAAGGTGCGCGGCCCCGTCCCCCTGCCGACTGAGATCAACCGTTTCACAGTGATCCGGAGCCCTCACAAGTACAAGGACAGCCGCGAGCACTTCGAGATGCGGGTGCACAAGCGGCTTCTCGACATCGTCGAGCACACGTCCAAGACGGTCGACTCGCTCCAGCGCATCGAGCTTCCCGCTGGCGTCGACATCGAGATCAAGATCCAGAGCGCTTAACTGCGCTCCGCGTCGTCAAGGATGACGACGATCACTCAAATTCCACGGACCTCATTGAAAGGTTCGTGAGCGGCTACACGAACCCCAAGACGGCGCACCAGTACCGAGCTGAGCTTTCTGCCCTGTTCGCGTACAGCGGTGCGCCGCACCCGCGACTGCTGAACGACGCCGCCGTCAACCAATGGGTCGCTCTGGTCCCAGGTGCGGCCGTCTGGGACCCAGCGCTGCCAAAAGACCGGGGTATGTTAACGAGATCAGCGCCGGACGCGGGCCAACCAGTTCCCACGGCAACGAGACGAACAGCCGGCGCATGTTCATACACGCGTCACCGGCCGGGACGTGGTCCAGGCTCTACAACGGCTTGGCTGGGTGGTCGTGGTCAGAAGGGCTCACATGTCCAGCTCAAGCACCCAGTCCGGGCCGGCCGCGTCACGGTGCCGGTCCACGCCGGTGAGACCATTGGGCCGGGCCTGCTCAGGTCGATCCTGGCTCAGGCCGGGCTGAGCAGCGACGAGTTCGCGGCAGCCTTATGAGATGATGAGAGACGTGCGAACCTACACGATCGTCGTCGAACCTGATCAGAGCGGCGACCTCGTTGTATCCGTGCCCGCCCTGCCCGGCTGCTTCACCCACGGCAAGACGATCGAGGAGTGCAAGGAGCGGGCCATCGAGGCTATCGAAGTCCACATCGCCGGTCTCGTTGCCGACGGCGAGCCGGTGCCTCAAGAGGTCGATATGCGGCAGCTGTCAACCACTGGGTCGCTCAGGCCAAGGCCAACAACGCCCGCCAACCCGCTGGCCCGCATTTGCACGTTCCTCAGGTGGTGCGTTCGCCAAGGAAGCCCAGCGGAATTCTTGCCTGGATGACTGCACAGCGATCAGTTCAGGAGGGCAATTTCGACCCTGCTAAAAACGACTTTTATGCCCAAGGGGATCGAGGGCGACATCTGGGCGCGCCGAATGTGCCGTGATTCCTCTGCGGTATTCGAGCAAAGTAGGCAGTTGTGCGGAAGGGGACCTCTCCGCCTCCTGGCGTTTTGTGCCACTCAGACTGAGTTACTGCTCCAACCGTAATTGCGCCCGACAGCGGCATGTGGTGGGGATGCGGCGCTATCTTGGTATTGTTCGGCGCGGCGACCTCGTCCATCTCCTTGTAGTGAGCGTCTGGCGCCGCCGACGAGAAATCGGCCGTCTCAAGGTTCTTGGGTTTGTAAATCGCCAAGTTGTCTCCGCGTTTGCATGGCAAACGACGACTTTGGCGCTAATCGGGATCGTCATCGGAGCCGTTCGGACCGCAACTGCACTGCAGGGCGAGGGGCAACGCGCAAGACCACCGACGGGCGCCCTGCCAACTCCACCCGAAAGGTCGTGTTGTAGCTGCCCCAACCCAACTCGACGGCTGAGCGAACTTCGGCGGCCTCCCCCAACAACCGGCCGCACATGGCCTCGACCTCGGCGGCCGTCACCGGCTCCTGGGACGCGCCCACCGGCCGCCGGACAGGTCTAAAGTCCATGGCACAAGGCTAGGGGTAACAGATGCCTGGCTCCCGGGTGAGAACACCCCGGCCCCTACCATGGCTAGCCTGCAGAGCGACTTTAGGAAGGCACTAGTGAGACCCGAGGAAAGTAGCCGTCATTTGCACGCTCTCCGACGCCCGCAGCGGCGCACCGTCAACGCTCTTGGAGCCTGCGCGCTCACAGCGGTTCTTGCGGCGACGCTTTCGGCTTGCGGCGGGGCCAGCTCGTCGATCAAGGCGTCAGTCTCGTCGGGGAGGCCCGGCACGGTTGTGACCTTGAGCGGCAACGCAGGCTCGGGCTGCGTACCGGGGCAAAACTGGTTCGGTTTCAGCTTCCAGCGCGCTGGAGACCAGACGGCAGGCCCGGCTACTGCGCTGACGGCTCCCGTCGCCACCGCCGGGTCGTGGTCGGCGACCTTTGTTGTACCGTCCTACCTAGGAGGTTCTACGTCACGTGGGCCGGGCGCACCGATCGCTGCGGGCAGCTACCAGTTCGTGACGGCGACGTGCAAGAGCCATAAGGTACTCAGCACGCCGTTCCGGGTGACCACGAGCGTGCCAGCTCCGGTACCGAGAAGCAACTTCGTCGGCATCGTGGCCACATCCGACGGCCAGGGCTACTGGCTTGTCCGGGCAGACGGGGCCGTGCTGTCCTATGGGGACGCGGAGCCACTTACGGCGCTGCCGGCCGGTGCTATCAGCGCAAGTTCCCCGATCGTGGCTATGGCCAGGACCTACGACGGCCACGGCGCATGGGTGGTCAACTCCGTGGGCCACGTGTTTGAGCTAGGCGACGCGAGGTCCTACGGTTCGTTGTCCCCTGGCAAGGCAGCCCAGGCTTCGATAGCAAGCATGGCTGGTACCCCTGATGGCCGCGGCTACTGGTTGCTGGCGGCCGACGGGCAGGTATTCGGGTTCGGCGACGCCCACCTGCAAGGAATGCCGAACAGCTACTCCGCTCCGTACGACACCATCGTTGCCCGACCCGCTGGTGGCTACATCATTACCGGGGCCGACGACGGCGAGAACTACGCGTACCCGGGGGCGTTGGTGCTGGGAGGCGGGCCTGGCTATACGATCTCGGCCACTCTGGTGGGAGGTGCGTCCACACCTTCAGGCAACGGCACCTGGCTTACTGGCAGAGACGGGGGTGTTTACAGCTTTGGTACAGGGTCGACAGGCTCAAACTTTTACGGTTCGGTGCCAGGCGACAACGTCACCCTCAAAGCGCCCATTACTGGCATGGCTGCCAGCCCCGACGGCCTTGGGTACTGGCTCGTCGGTGCCGACGGGACCGTCTTCCCCTTCGGCGACTCTCACTTCTTCGGGGACCCCGTTTCCAGCTAACGCCGGGAAAGGGCAGAGATGGTGCTCGGGGACGCCCCGAGGTGATACTCGCCCCTCACGCCGAGGTGCCCGGGCTACCACCTTTGCCTGTTGCGGCCCAGTGCCCGTGGCTACGCGGTGTTTCTTGGTGTTCGCAGAGCGTAGTTTCGGGCTCGTAGCACGCCGAGACAGGGCAACCAACGCCGAGATGGGACCACCAACGCCCGGTTAGCCGGTCCCT
>Ga0302324_100011978_pt1 | contig 17745 bp, 15 predicted proteins | sample Palsa_T0_1_FD_201949 | JGI IMG/M metagenome (GOLD analysis project Ga0302324, IMG submission 201949) | Peat permafrost microbial communities from Stordalen Mire near Abisko, Sweden - Palsa_T0_1 | ecosystem: Environmental > Terrestrial > Soil > Palsa > Peat permafrost | place: Sweden: Abisko... | reverse complement strand
CGCTGAGATGTACATCTTTGAGTGCTTCTCGGAGCGCGGGGGCGAGTTCGCGCCCGGTCAAGGGCTTCTTGCGCTCTTCTGGGACGATTCGGGCAACCGGAAGACCGTTCTTATACAAAATGAAGGTCATGCCCTGGTAGTAAGCACGATTGACGCAGTCGGCGAAGTTGCGGGCTGCCTCGGTGACGGTTATGACCTTCTCTCTCATAGAATCAGATTATCATATTTTACCGATTATCAGATTATTTCGGTCGGCACATCCGGCGTGTGCTCGACATCCTGTTGCTGCATCCGCGCCTTCTCATTGCCGGCCGGTACATCGCAAGTGTTGTAGCCGTAGAATTGGCGGGACGTGCAAACGCGACTTTCTCGCTCTGGTTCGATGAACGGACCAAGGAGACTCCATGTCGTTCTTCAAGAAGTCCACGCGCCGGGAGTTTTTGGTGGCTGGATCGTCTGCCGCGCTGGCCGCAGCAACGGCGTCGGCTGCGAATTCTGAGGCAGAGACGGGGGCTTCTGCGATCCCTGCTGAGGATGCGGCGGCGGCGCCTGAAGTTCACTTTGAGCACGCGGCACAACGCACTTTCAGCGGCGACACGGCGACTCAAATAGCTATGCCAATAGGGGGAATTGGAGCAGGCTCAATCTGCATGAACGGCTATGGGGGTTTGCAGGATTTCGCGATTCATGCGCGTCCCGCCACAACGGCATTGCCGTCCGTGTGGAGCTCAAACTCACCGCAGGCGGCGTTCGCAGTTCTGCACGTGAAGGGATTCGAGGGATCTCCCAGTGTGACCAAGCTCGTGGAGGGGCCGTTCCCGCCTTTCAAGATCTTCGACCAGGGTTTGCAGGGGCAGGGACTGCGGCGCGGTGGGTTCGAGGGATTTCCGCGTTTTCAAAAATGCACATTTGAAGGCGAGTATCCGTTCGGAGAAGCACGGCTCACGGATTCGTCGGTGCCGATCGAGGTGAAACTGACGGGCTGGAATCCATTGATTCCACTTGACGACAAAAATTCGGGAATACCGTGCGTGATCCTGGAATATACGCTTCGCAATACCTCGCACCAGCCGGTGGAGTATGAGTTCTCGTACCATCTCTCGCATCTGGCTCCCGGGTGCAAGCCGGATGACCCGGGGTCGGCCAATACCGTGATTCCTGGCAAGGGCGTGTTTCTGCACAATGACGAGGAGCCAAACGCAGAGGGATTCGGGAGCGCCAGCCTGACGGTTATCGGCGAAATGCCGCGCATTAAGGGCATGTGGCTGCGCAGCCCGGAGTGGACCTATGGCTCTTTGACGGCGCTGTGGCGCGAAGTCTCGACTGGGACATTTACTGCCAATGACGGATCGAACGGTGTGGACGTGATCGGCCGGAATGGCGGGTCGGTGCTGCTGGAAGGAAAGCTTGCGCCGGGCGAGTTTCGGACGTATCCCATCGTCATCACATGGCACTTTCCCAACTGTTACGTTCAGGCGGGCGGCAAACCGGCTTCCGACGTGAAAGGGGAAGTTGGGTGCCGGAGCCGAGGGGCTGGACAGCCGCCGTTGTGGCGTCCCTACTACGCGTCTGTCTGGCAAGATGCGCGCGAGGTCGCGCTCTATGTGGAGCAGAATTACTCCTCGTTGCGCGCACGCACAGTGAGGTTCCAGGAGGCGCTTTTTGCGTCCACCTTGCCGGCGTATGTGCTCGACGCCGTATCGGCAAACCTGGCCATTCTCAAGGCGCCCACCGTTCTGCGCGAGGAAAACGGAAATCTCTGGGGGTGGGAGGGCTGTTTTCCGGATAACGGCTGCTGCGAGGGCTCGTGCACCCATGTGTGGAACTACGCTCAGGCGTTTCCGCATCTGTATCCGCAACTGGAACGGACTCTCCGCAGCCTGGAATGGATCCGTTCGATGGACGAGCGCGGCCATGTGAACTTTCGCGGAGCAATCCCCGACGGGCCGGTGGATCATGGCTGGCACGCTGCCTCTGATGGGCAATTGGGCGGGATCATGAAGCTCTATCGCGATTGGCATATTTCCGGGGATACCGATTGGTTGAAAGAGATGTATCCGCTGGCCAAGCGCAGCCTGGATTACTGCATCTCCACCTGGGATCCGGATCATCGCGGAGGGCTGTTCGAGCCCCATCACAATACCTACGACATCGAGTTCTGGGGCCCGGATGGCATGTGCACCAGCATTTATCTGGGCGCGCTTTCAGCGATGGCACAAATGTCGAAAGCAGTGGGCCAGGCCACTGAGGCGGCGTTCTACGCGGAACTGGCGGAGAAGTGCGCGCGGCTGATGGACGATCAGCTCTTCAATGGGGAGTACTACCAGCAGAAGGTTGAATACGAGGGCCTGCGCGACACGTCCTTTGCGAAATCCGTGGCCAACGTCGATAGTACGAGCAGCGAATTGCAACAACTGCTGAAGCGGGAGGGGCCGCGGTATCAATACGGGGGTGGGTGTCTCTCGGACGGCGTCATCGGGGCGTGGATGGCCAGGACCTACGGCATTGAGACGCCTCTTGCGCGAAAAAATGTGCGCTCGAGCCTGCAGGCCATCTTCAAAAACAACTTCAAGACCGATTTGAGCGAGCATGCCAGTGCGCAGCGGCCTGGCTATGCGATGGGCCGGGAGCCGGGACTGCTCCAATGCAGTTGGCCTCACGGCGACAAGCCGACTTTGCCGTTTATCTATTCCGACGAGGTATGGACTGGCATTGAATATCAGGTGGCATCGCATCTCATTCAGGAGGGCTTTGTCGAGGAGGGGTTGACCATCGTCAAGGCTGTGCGCAGCCGTTACGATGGCCGCACGCGCAATCCCTGGAATGAGTATGAATGCGGCAATTGGTATGCGCGGGCTATGTCGAGTTATTCGCTGCTCGGGTCGTCGGCCGGATTTCGTTATTCCGCTGTGGAGAAGACGCTGTGGTTTGGCCCGCAGTTGAACGTGAGGCCATTCCAGTGCTTTTTCGCCACGGCTTCAGGATTTGGCGTCATCGGGCTCGATGGCCGGTCGCTGAGCGTTCAGATGATCGAAGGCGAGTTGCCGATCGAGAAGCTGGCGCTGACTCTGGGCGGGGAGACCAGGTTGCTCGACTGGAAAGTGACAGCGCGGACGAATGCCGCCGCGATCAAAGCAATTTAGACCGAGTCGGTCCAGCCCGAGAACCAAGCCGCCCCGCAGCGGCGCTGGAGCGCGGAATCCTCTATTGCGTTAATAGCGGAGTCCGAGTTTGAAGGGGAAATCGTCTTCGTCGTCCTCAAGGCCAGGCATGTTGCAGTGTTCGTTGAGGATGCGCCGGTGGAAGGCGCGGAACGCGAAGTGAGCTGCGGCTATGGCAGCCCCGGCAACAGCAAAGTGCAGAGGGCTCGCCTCCATCCATGGTTCGCAGGCAACCGGCAGCCCGACGATGACTGGCAGGAATGTGAAGTATTTCAGCAGTGTGAGGGCCAGGTTGGGCTGCTCTCTGGCTGGCTCGCCGGTGAAGGCGACGGTCTTCACATTCAGAAAGAGCGCATCTGTGAGCAGCAGGCAAAGGCCGGCGGCGAGGAGCGCAAGACTCGTTGTTGCGGGCCAGGTTCGGAGTTCCGGCGGGGCGAATGCGCGGAGGAAGAGAAAAGCGCTGAAAGTGATCACGTTGGCCCAGAGGAGTGCCCAAAGTCTTGCCGTCACCAGCAGGTGCATGGCTGTGTTGAGGTTTGGGGGTCTGCCGTGGACGATGCGGAATGCCCAGCTTCCCTGCCGGTTCCCGGGCGAGACAAAGGCCATGCGCAGCCCGGCAATGGTCCAAAAGGAGACGATGGCGATCGCCGCGCGGACGCCGTCGGCTGAGATTTCGACACTGACAAGGCCGTGCTGCACCGACAGGCGAAGGACGCTTGCAACCACCACGGACAGGCCGACTCCGCCGTAGAGCACTAGATAAATTCGATAGCGCTGCACACGCAAAAGGGTCTGGCTAATGAAGTGAAAGACGGCTCGGCGCACCGGGTTTCGCAGCAGCGTGGCATCGAGCAGCCTGTTCAGTGGCCGCGCCATCCAACTACGCGTGTCGTGCGAGGCCGAGCCGACAATGAGTTGCCGGACCCTGCGCAGGTAGGCGAGGGGGTAAGCGAGCAAAGCCACAGCGACGGTAATGAGCAGTGCCGCGCACCCGGTTTGCGCCAGATTGCCATAGATGGGTAGCGCCGACGGTCCCTCAAGCACGCGCTGATAGATGCCGAGGAACCAGAATGGCGGACAGTAGAGGACAAACCCGCTTTGTGATTGGAGCAGGACAGGGACTGCGCCGGAAAGCACAGGAAATAACAGCAGAAGCATCAGCAGTACGGAGATGGAGAGCCCCTGCAGGAGCAGCGAGAGACGGCGGAACAGCCTCTCGCCAAGGACCGCAAGAAGCACGCCCTGAAGCGCCAGGATGAAGACGGCGGAGAACAATCCGGCGGCTAAGACCGCTAGCAGGTGGCCTGCAAGGAGGCGCGGCAGGTTGGGTGGATCGAAAGATGCGGGAATCACAAGCGGCGCAAGGAAATTGGCGTCGAGCAGGAAGCCGACGATGAAGAGCGCGATTGCGGCAACGCGCGCCATGAAGAGCTTTCGATTCTGAATTGGCAACGTGGTCAGCACAAAAAGATCGAGCAGGTCGGGGAAAAACATGTCCCACTCAAAGACCGTGATGATTCCCATAGCGACAAAGGAGTAGAGGACAAAGAAGAAATGATGGTTGACCTGCAGCCAGTACGGCGGCGTAATGGAGCTGAGGGGGCGGCCGGGAGGCCAACTGATGAATGGGTGATAGACCGGGAACAGATATAGGGCGACCATAAAGCCGGGAAGGCCGGTTGCGAGGGCGATCAGGATCAGACGCGACCTGGCGTCGCCGTCGGGCGAAGCGGTTTCGTGGTTGAAAAACCGCTCGAGGAAATGCCGAACGAGCAGCGAGAACTGGCTGCGCTGTGGCACATGCACGGCGCCAAGCGCGGCCTGGGCGTTGAGGGAGAGGATCTCCGGCTCCGCCATCATGAAGAGCCGCTGGAATTCCTGGGAGCTAGACATACTGCATGACCTCGACCATCTGCTGTGCGAGGAGGCGCGTATCCTGCTGGGCAACGAGTTGCGCGAAGACGCTTTCAAGATTCGGCAGGCTCATCAGCTTCGCGAGATCGGAGGGTGGAGCATCCGCCAAAACGCGGCCCTTGGCAATGACGATGACCCGGCTGCACACTCGCTCGACCACTTCGAGTACGTGGGAGATGTAGAGCACGGCTTTTCCCTGGGCCGCGAGCAGTTCGAGCAGATCTTTGAACAGGCGGCCTGAGACAACGTCGAGCCCGCTGAGCGGTTCGTCGAAGATCAGCAGTTTGGGATCGTGAAGCAGGGCAGCGGCGATAAGGACGCGCTGGCGCATGCCTTTGGAGTAAGTGGAGATGGGCGAATATTGCCAAGACTCGAGGTTGAGGAGCCGGAGCAGGCTGGTGGCCTTGGCTTCGATGAGGGATTCGGTGAGCCCGCGAAGACGGCCGACCAGTTGCAGGTATTCGAGGCCGGATAGGTACGTGTAGAGATGGGCTTCTTCTGGGACGTAGCCGAATGCGGCGCGGAAGGCGACCATGTCGTTCTCGATATCGTGGCCTTCGAACAGTACGTGGCCGTCATTGGGGCGCAGCATTCCGGTGATGATTTTGACGGTGGTGGATTTGCCTGCGCCGTTGGGGCCCAGAAAGCCGACCACCTCGCCGGGCGCCACGCGAAAGCTCACATCCTGAATGGCGGGAATGCCGCGGTAGCTTCGGTAAAGATGCTGCACATCGAGCATGGAGAAGACCTCGGTTGAAGCGGCGTTCGGAGTTTGGAGCCGGTCGGATTCGTGTTAGCGAATTGCAATTGACCTACCCTATGTAGCAATCAGCATACACACTTGTCAAGTAGATTGCTACATAGGTAGAATGCGCCATGGCCCGGGAACCTCGAACTTCGGAGACAAAACTGTCGCATACGGCAGCACTGATCTTGCAGGCGCTGGACGCGGGATTCGTTTACGGCTTCAGCATCATGGAGATGACAGGGCTGCCGAGCGGCACGGTGTATCCCGCGATGCGGCGACTGGAGCGGGATGAGCTGATTCGTTCGCAGTGGGAGAAGCAGTCGATTGCGGATGCGGAGCAGAGGCCGGCAAGGAAGTACTACAGGCTGACCGCGGCGGGAAAAGCGACACTGGAAGCTTCGCGCCGGCGGTATCCGCTGTTGGAGAGACTCATTCCCAATGAGGAGGCCCGAACTGTATGAGGCTTTCCTTCAAATGGAAACTCGGTCAATGGAGATTTGACCCATTGAGATTTGGCCCATGGACATGGAGTCAATGGAAATGGGAGCCGGCAAAGCGCCTTGTCTACTTCGGGCTGTTACGGTGTGCCTCGCTGCTGGTGCCTGGCGACCGGCGCGCGGAATGGAGTCGCGAGTGGCGCGGTGAGTTGTGGCATGTGCGGCAGGCCTGTGCGCCGGCGGGCTGCTCCGGTTGGAAGGGCGAACTGGAGGTGACGCAATTCTGCCTGGGGGCCTTTCAGGATGCGCTTTGCCTGCGGCGCGCGGGTGGGCAACCCGGGCAGGCCCCGGCGTCGGTCGAGGGGACGGCGAGGCAATGCATTTTGATTCTGGTGGCGATTCTTGCTGCAAGTGACGGCATCGCACTGCTGTTGCCGGGGGTGCGTGCGGAGTTGAGTTTGTGGCCGCGCAAGGTGAACCCGAACCTCGTTCTCATTCAAAGTCAGGGGTCGAATTACAATTCGTTACCGTCGATCTATCCAGGGCAATTCAGGTCGTGGAAGGCACGCAAGCAGAAATACTTTGATGGCTTCGCGTTTTATCGGGTGAAACAGGAGAGCATTGAGCTCGGGCCGGCGGCCGGCGCTCGACAAGGCAGATACGGTTGGAACGTTGCACACTCCAGCTCCAACTTGTTCACATTGCTTGGCTTGCCTGTGCGCTTTTCTGAAACCGATGACTCGACTGGCGGGGATCTGCCAGAAGTAATCCTCGGCGAAGCATCATGGAAGAGGCAATTCGGAGCGGACCCGCGCATTGCCGGTTTGGTGATGCATTTGGGGACGCGCACGGTCAGAATTGCCGGCGTGGTTCCGGATGGTTCTCTGGGATTGCCGGGAAGAGTCGATGCGTGGCTGCTGGAGCCCGATGCCGTGATGGGCTCTGGGGCACCCGGGTATGTGATTGCGCACCTGACAGCCATGGGCCAAGCGGAGATGTGGGCTCCGTGTGTGGGTATCACGGCAAACGGACCGGATGAGGCCGAGGACGATCTGCTGGGCGTCTCTCTGGAAGAATGGCGGCCGGCGCCGGGAACACTCTATGGGTTCGCACTTTTCCTGGCCTTGCTGGCATTGCCAGCCATTACGTCTGTGTCCCTGGGCGAAACGAGTGTGAACCCGCAGAAGACTTCGTGGTCGGTGCGGCTCTTGAGATGGAGCTTTTTGAGCGCCAAAATCGCGCTTCTGCTGCCGATCGTCTATTTCGTGTCGCTCGACCTGGCCTATGGGTTTACAAGATTTGGTCGAGAACAGGCTGTCTACATCCAGCTGATTTCGACCTTCCTGATGAGCCTGTTTGGCCTGCGCTGGGTGCTCAAGGATCAACGGCAACGCTGCCCGGTGTGCATGCGGCTCGTGGCACATCCGGCCCACGTGGGGCAGGCGTCACGGACCTTCCTGGACTGGAACGGGACGGAGATGATGTGCATGGGCGGTCACACGCTGCTTCACGTGCCGAGTTTGCCTACCAGCTGGTTCAGCTCGCAGCGCTGGCTCTATCTGGACACTTCGTGGGGTTTCCTGTTTGCAGAGCCGACGCGGCCGGTTCTGTGAGAGACCAGCAAGACACGGCGCACCGTTCTTCATTTTCCTTGAATCTGGCGCTTTTGGAGACTAATCATCGCCAGGAACAGCAAGGCTGCCAAGCCAAGTCCAACGGCCGCTCGCACAAGTACGATCCATAATTGAACCGAGTTCGAATCCCACAATCCCCAGGCTGTTGTCAGAAGAAAAAATCCGATCCAAAACTTCAACTGGCGAATTAGTCGTCTGCGATGGTCGCGTGCGACCTCATCTGGAGACTTTGAGGACCCCTCGAGGGCAGCGTTGGCTCTGGCACCCGTCTTTTTGACTAAGAGCATTAGCCCGACACCCATGATTGCCCAAAAAACTAGAAAGCAGATTGCAATCATCCGCGGAGGGGCCACCTTGTCGAGAAGCGCGAACGCGAACAAGAGGCACGCACCCACCACAAGAGCTGCGTAAGTCAGGAACCCGATCGCAAGTTGCCTATTTACCATTTGCAGTGGTCCTTCGCTTCCCGGAGTCCGGCTACTCGCCGGCCAGGTTCTCGAGCAGGGTGTCGAAGTCTTCGAGCTTGGCGTACTCGATGATGACCTTGCCGCGGCCGTTGTGATCTTCGATGGTGACCTTGAGGCCGAGCGCGCGCTGCAGGCGATCCTGGACTTCGCGGACGTTGGGATCGATGGGCGGTTCTGGCTTAACTTTTTTCTTTGCAGACTTTTCCGGGTGAAGCAGGCTCTGGACGTAGTTCTCTGTTTGACGAACAGAAAGCGAAAGTGCGGCGACGCGCTGGGCCGCTTTTTCGATCTCCTCAGCGTGCTCAAAAGCGAGAAGGGCGCGGGCGTGACCGAAGCTGATGTCGCCTGCCTCGACGCGGGCCTGTACGGAGGCCGGCAAACGGAGCAGCCGGAGGAAGTTGGCGACGGTTGCGCGGTCCTTGCCGGTGCGAACGGCCATTTGCTCCTGGGTCATGTGGAATTCGCGGGCGAGTCGCTCGAAGGCGCGGGCCTGTTCCATGGGGTTCAGGTCGGCGCGCTGCAGGTTTTCGACAATGGTGATCTCCATCGCCTGCTCGTCGGAGACCTGGCGCAGGATGGCGGGGATGGTCTGCTTGCCGGCCAGCTCCGAGGCGCGCCAGCGGCGCTCGCCGGCGATGAGCTGGAATCGGCCGCTTGCGAGAGGCCGGACCAGAATGGGCTGGACCACTCCATTGGCGGTAATAGAGGCCGCGAGTTCGGCCAATTGCCCTTGATCGACCTGGGAACGGGTCTGATAGGGGTTCGGATCGATCTGGTCGAGTGGGATTTCACGGGGCTTTCCGCCTTCCGATTCGGAGGCGGGTGCGACGGCGGGGGTCGACACGCGGGGTAGGAGCGAGTCGAGTCCCTTACCGAGGGCGCGGCGGCGGGGGTCTGTTGCAACATTGGTCATGGTTCAAAGTTCCTCAAATCCGGCTGTTTTGCCGGGTCGATCTGGGGTGTTGCGTTGGAGGATTCTGGAGGTGCTTTCGATGAAGTACCGCGGCGATGTAACCGACCGATCAGGAGTATGGCCAGAATCGCACCTTGGTGCGAACCTGGGTGGGCGGAGCAGCCGCTGCGGCCGCCTTCCGTTCAAGGCTCCGCGGGCTCTCGATACGGTTACGGGCCAGATATTCCCCAGCCAGCTCAAAGTAGGCCTCGGTGCCCCGCGAACGAGGGTCATAGAGCGCAACCGGCTTTCCGTGGCTCGGAGCTTCGGCCAGGCGGATGTTGCGCGGAATGATGGTATGGAAGAGGCGGTCCTTGAAGTATTCGCGGAGCGTATCCGTCACTTGCTGAGCGAGGTTAGTCCGGTCGTCGTACATGGTGAGGAGGACCCCCTCGATAAAGACGGTCGGATTGTAGGCGGCGCGAACGCGTTCTAGGGTGGAGATGAGCTCGGTGATTCCTTCGAGAGCAAAGTACTCAGCCTGCATGGGGACGATGAGGGAGTCGGCCGCAACCAGGACATTGAGGGTGAGCAGGTCAAGCGCAGGAGGGCAGTCAAGAATCACAAGATCGAACAGGGGAAGGATAGGCTCGAGCGCGGTGCGGAGACGAACAGCGCGGTCAGTGGCCGAAGCGAGTTCAACGTTGGCGCCCGTGAGGTTCTTCGAGCCGGGCAGCAGGCTGAGGCACGGGATCTCTGTCGGCAGGATGACTTGATCGGCGGGCGAATCGCCCATGAGGACGTCATAAATGGAGTGGCGGTTGTCATCGCGCACGAAACCGAGCCCGGATGAGCAATTGGCCTGCGGGTCGCAATCGACAAGAAGGATCTTGAGGCCTTCGAGAGCGAGGCTTGCGGCGAGGTTGATTGCAGTGGTGGTTTTGCCAACCCCGCCCTTTTGGTTGACAACGCCGAGAATCTTTCCCATGGCAATCAAGACTAACGGGAAGGGTAAAAACGGGGTAGGGCGAGGGTCTGTGGAGAACGGGACAAAGCTGTGGAAAGCGTCCGGGCGCGACCAGAGCCGAAGACGGGGAAGCAATTGGTGGGCAAGCGGTTGCGGCCAGCGGCCGTGAGGCAGGCAACTCCTGGCGAAAAAGGGCAATCGGTGGAAAAGTCCCGGGGATTCCTGGGGAAATTTGGCGGCAATTTGAGGAGGATGGGCGCGTCTCCTTTGACTCGGTCCGCCCGCCAGTCGGCATTTCCAAAATAGAACCTCGTTAAGTTGTTCCACGTGGAACAAATCGGAATCGGGAAGCAGTTCCCGAAATGTTCCACGTGGAACAGTTGCGGTGAGAAGTCGAGGTGATCGCCAGGCAAGCTGAGCATTGGCGTGCGAAGCTGGTCGAACAACTGATGATTTGGCCGATATTGGGATGGACTTTTGTCGCGAGCGTTACGGGTGAGAACGTAAATGCGGTAAGTCCCAATGTGACAGAGTCCAAGAAAGCAAATACTCTTTGAATCCGCATTATGCCTTCTGGACAAATTGCAACAAAAGCGGTTAGGGCGCGTGTCTTCGTCTTGCTCAATTCCGTTTGTAGCGCCGTCGGTTGCGGAATTTGGCTCGATATCGGCGCCCGGACACCGGCCAATGCACGGCACTGGAAGATGCCAAGGGTGAGACCTCGTGCCTTTGGAATGGGGCCAATTGTCAATAAGTCCATGAAGGGCGGAAGCGCGGGGCTGATCAAAGAAAATGATCCTGGGACAACCGGACTCACACGTGGGATCTCTGGAGATCAGATCGTGCAGGTGATCGAAGCCCAGCTGGGAGAGTGTCGGGGGATCGTGCCGGAACTCCCCTTTGGAATGGCTGGGACAGCGTTACTCTCACGGGGCAAAACGGTCAGTACGCGAACAGCCAAGTTCACCCTGGGCAAGAAGCAGAATGAATGAGCTTCTGTTCTCAGTTGGAGGCGGCAGAATCCAGACCGAGAGCTCCGGCAATCTTCTGACCGATCAAGATGATGCGCTCGCTGCTGCCGGGGAGTGGAATCGGATGATTCCAGGCGAAGGTTGAACCGGATGACGATTCAGCAGCCGTGCGCAAACCAATGGCTTCCGAATTGGTGGTCATCAGTGAGAGCAATCCTCCGTTGCGAACGAGTCGTGCTGCGACCTTGACCGCCTCGGGCATCCGATCGACCGCGCGGAGGACGAGGCAGTCGAAAACAGTCGGCAACTCTTCCGCGCGTCGTCCATGCACCTTAGCCGAAACACCCAAAATGCGTACGGCCTCCTGGAGGAATGCTGCCTTCTTTCCCTGCGATTCGGCGAGGGTGACGGAAATCTCGGGTCGGCAAAGCGCGATGGGTATCCCGGGAAAGCCGCCGCCGGAGCCGAAATCGAGCAGTGTGGCGATCCCGAGTGGCAGCGCCTTGGCACAGACAATGGATTCAATGAGATGCCGAGAGATTATCCCCTCCTCGTCACGGATTGCGCTTAGGTTTATGCGCCGATTCCAGCGAATAAAAAGCGAAACATAAGCGAAGAAGCGGTCAGCCAGCTCCTGTTCAAGCGGCGCCATTCCGGCAGATTCCAACGCGCTGTTCAAGCGCATCGTTCGGTCCCGAGCGGAGTGTCCCGAGGAGGAATCGCCTTGGTGGGGGTCATCTGTCGAGCCGTTCATCCGGAGCTACACCTCGGCAACGGAATGCTCGATGGCGCGGGGTTCCCAGGCCGAGGCCGCAGCGGCAAATGCTGCGAAGATCGCGCGCGAGAATGCGCTTTGCGTGTAGGTCCGTTCCGGATGCCACTGCACGCCGACCACGAAGTGAGTGGGCGAGTCGAGCTCGACAGCTTCAATGACGCCATCGACTGGAGAGACAGCAGCCACAAGCAGATTGTCGCCGGAGATCCGGACGGCCTGATGATGGCTGGAGTTGACCTGTGGCAAGGGTCCTTCGGCGGCCGGGACGATCCTGCCAAGCCGGGACCCGGGAGTGATTTGCGCCGGATGAGCATGGGCAACGGTGCGGCCCGGCTGATGATTCACCGAAGTCTTCAGGTCCTGGATCAAGGAGCCGTTGCGCCAGACGTTGAGCGTTTGCGTGCCGTGGCAGATGGCGAGAATGGGCTTCTGGAGATTGAATGCATCCTGCAGCAGGAGCTCGTCGACGGCCGCGCGGCCGGGGTCGGCTTCGCCACACTCTGGGATCGGATCTTCGCCAAATCGTTGCGGGTCCACATCGAAGCGGCTTCCCGGCAGCAGGATGCCCTGAACCCCGCGAAGCAACCGGGCAACGCGGTCAGGCCGCTCGTGCAACGGGACAACGACGGGGGTTACGCCTGCGGAGTGAAGGGCGGCAAGATAGGGGGGCAGGGAGCGTTGGTTGTATTCGGTGTCGCTGCTGGTTGGTTCGGGGATGGCGATATGGAGGGACATGGAGGCACCAGTGTAAAGACTAGACCGGACACTGCGATAGAGGAATTCTCACTTCGGTAATCAAGATTGAGCAACAGAGGAAAGCTCGCGAGCCGGCTCGAGGCAGGTGGGCTTGCGCAGTGCGTCGATAGCGGTGCGAAGGCGCTCGGTGAGCTCATCTGTCTGACGCACTGTCATCCCGGTGGTATCGATGGGCTCACCTACTCGAAGCGTGAGGGGCCCGGGAAAAAGATGGCGCGTGTGCATGGGCAGCAGATCATAGACGCCGCTCAGCGCAAGGGGAACCAGCGGAACCTGCGCTCGAATGGCCAGAAAGGCAGCGCCCGAGAGGAAGGGCTGGAGTTCGCCGTCGGGTGTGCGCCCGCCTTCAGGAAAGACAAATAACGGCATTCCGGAGCGCAAGGCTTTCACTCCGCCCGCCAGGCTCGACAGCGAGGCGCGCGGATTGCGCGTGTCGATTGGAATCTGGCCTGAGCGGTCGAGATACCAGCCGATGAAAGCGATTGGCCAGAGCTCCTTCTTGGCCAGGATGCGGAACTGGAAGGGCAGGCTGGCGAAAATTACCGGCGTGTCCATATACGAAGTGTGATTGGACGCGTAGACAGCAACCGGAGCGTTAAGAAGTTTCTCCCTGCCGTGGATTGTGACGGTGCACCCGCAAGCCCAGACGAGGCCTCGCGCCCAGAGGCGTGCAATCCAATGCTGGACGCGCCCGCTCTTCTCAAACAAGGAAACGGACAGCGCGATGGTTGCGCAGACCACAGTCATGACTGTCATCAATGGGATGTTGAATAGATTTGTGCGCCAGCGATGGTACCTGGGCAACGGTGTAGGAGGGCGGATCACGGCAGGGCCCTCCCTGCCGGCGTTTCGAGTGTGTCCGGCGCGGCGGTCTCTGTTTTTCGCTCCGAGTTGGCAAGAAGCAGGGTTCGTGCCTCACCGACCAGGTAAACCGATCCGGAGACTACGATCAAGCCAGAGTCCTTCTGGCCTGAAGCAAGAGCGATAGCCTCTGCAGCGTCATTGGCGGTGGCAAACGTAGACCCGGTCGCTTTGGCGGCAGCGATCAGATCGTCAAGTGCTGCGGCGCGAGCTGCATGAAGGGGTACGAGGATGACGCGATCAAAGACCGGAAAGAGAATCTGCGCCATCTCGGCGATGGGCTTGTCGCGGAGGCAACTGAAGATGAGCGTTCGGGGCGCGTTCGGCAGGCCAGCTCCACCAAGGCCGGCGCGCAGCGCCCAGGCTCCGGCGGGGTTGTGCGCCACATCAAGAATCCACTCAATGCCACCCTGGGAGATGCGTTCCAGACGAGCCGGCCATTGCGTGAGGCGCAGGCCTTCGGCGATGGCGGCTGGCGTGATGGGAAAGTTGTGGGTGGTGGCCAGTTCAACAGCCGCGGCGATGGCCAGCGCAAGGTTCCGATGCTGGTGAGAGCCCGAGAGGGGCGAGTCAACCTGGATGGACGCGCCAAGCACCTCGACAGGGTAAGGCCCTGAGGTGGGTGTTCCCATCGGCGGCATGTACGGGGTTGCGCTCACGCCGCGGACGTCAAGCTCAGTGGCCACCTCGCCGAGCACCTGGTTGGCCTCGGGATGCTGCGGGAGGGTGATAAGGGTACCGTGGGCGCGAAGAATGCCGGCCTTCTCACGCGAGATCGCCGTGATGGTGGAACCAAGCCATTCGGTGTGATCGAGCGAGATGTCGGTGATGACTGAGAGGAGCGGATCGACGATGTTGGTTGCGTCGAGCCGGCCGCCCATGCCGACCTCGAGCACCGCCAGATCGACCTGCTCTTCGGCGAAGTAGAGCAAGGCTTGCGCGGTAAGCATCTCAAAGAAGCTGGGCATCTGCGCCAGGCGTCCTGTGAGGACAAGCTGCTGCGCGGCATCGTCGACCCGGAAGTAAAGGGCGGCGAAGGTATCGTCGGGGATTTCGACGTGATTCAGGCGGATGCGCTCATTGACGCGGGCGAGATGGGGCGAAGTATAGAGGCCTGCGCGCAGCCCCGCACTGGTGAGGATGGAAGCCAGCGACGAGGCCGTGGAGCCTTTGCCGTTGGTTCCCGCGATGAGGACGGCCGGAAAGCGGCGGTGCGGATCGCCGAGCGCGGCAAGCAGGACGCGAATCTCTTCGAGGGAGAATTTGCGCCGGGGCTGGCCGGCGCCGGTGTAGAGTTCGGGCACCATGCGGTTGAGTTGGGTGATGGCCTCAGCGTAAGACATGAACAGTTCAAGTATAGAAGAGGGGCGAGAAGGCGTTAACAGACGAATCAGCCCCCGTGCTTTCGGTCATTCGGAGTTCTAGACTAAACTTCTTCCGTGCATTACGAGCAAGCACTGATCGCGGCATTCGTGAAGCGCAGCAAGCGCGATCGCTACCGGGAGATTCTTTCGTCACCCCGCTTGCGTCACAAATTCACCAGTCAGCTCGCGCACTTCAAGGACTTCGATCCTAGCTATCGAGTGCCGATTTCTAGCAACAAACTGTTCGTTGACATTATTCTCCGTGAGTTGCAATTTCGCCATTCGCCGAGCATCGTTGTCGCCATCTCCGAGGATCCAGCGCTCGACCAGAAGGAACTCCCGCTCATCGAAGCCCTCAATCAGATTTTCGGAAGCGGGATTGGCACTGTCCTTTCCTGCATACCTGGGCGCTTAGCTTTTGTCGAAACAGAGGATGAACGCTTCATACTCGAGCGCCGCAATCCACTTGAAAAACGTGAATATGTTCGCTTTGTGGTTGGCCACATAGACGAGGACAGTCGCGTCTCGCAGGGAATTTTTCAGGCAGTGGCTCGAGCGCTGGAATGGAAACAGATCACGGGCCCAGACGCAGAAGAATTGCATGGGCTCCGAGCATGGTTTAACGACAATTTGGATAAGCCAGATTCATTTGGGCGCGGCAAGCTCAGTCTCGGCATCTGTTGGTTCAAAACAGGGGCGACCGAGCACATATCTCGGATTTTTGAGATGGTTCAAATCCTGGAGCGGCATGGCATCTATATTCAGAAAATCAAAACCGACAAGCCCGGCTATGTGGTTTACGAGGACGACTGGCAGCTTGTGGCTGAACCGTTCCGCAAAGGGACACTTCCCAGAAAATAGGGCTTCCCGGCAGACTCTCATTGCGGACGGGGCCCGTTCCTAGTAGCTGCCTATCCTCTCAGCAACAGCTGCAACGCCTGCCGTGCGTTCTGCAGGCAGAGGCGGGCCTCGTCTTCGGAGAGCAAACCCTGGTGGACTGCCTTCTTGCCTGTGTCATTCACCTGGTTGGCGACGCGGGGGAAGTCGGCGTGGATGCCGGTCAGCTGTAGGTTGTTGTTTACCTCATGAAGGAGATTGCCGAGCGTGGCGGTGTTGCGGTAGCGAGTGCGAACGAGGCGCGCTAACGGAGCGGGCAGCTTCTGCTTGATGGCCTCCTCAAGAACCGAGCGGCACATGACGGCGCAGGCAGTGAAAAGGCCGAAGAAGTAGCAGCGGGTGGCTTCGTCGAGATAACGGTCGGCGTCTTCGGAGCTCGACGAGGCGACTACGCATTCACGCAGATGGGCCGCGCGCGCGACGGCCGGCTCAATCATCTCGAGCAACTCAAGAGCAAAAGCAGCGCGAAGCAAATCATTGTGCTGGGAGTCCAGAGCACGTTGAATCTCCTGCCATGCGGGGGTTGAGGCGCCATTCGAGGCATGCTGGAGCCGGGTGAGCGAGGTGAGCCGCTGTCGAGCGTGCTGAATGAAGCCGTGGCGCATCTCCTGTGCCAGCATTCGCCATTCGGTAACAAAAGCCTGGGGCGCGAGTTGGTAGCGAGCCCAAAGCTCATCGAAGACGATGTCTGGCAGAATGGCACGCAACTCCTCAAATCGGCCCGTTCTGGCCAATTCGGCGATGGCTTCGCTGAACTCTCGTCCGGGCGCACCGTCGGCGGACATGTGGAGGAGTTGGTCTTCGAGGCGGGTGATATCGATGCTCAAGATTCGCTCCTCTGCACACTAAGTGTATTGGCGAAGGAGAGACGAAAAGCAATGCGACGTCGATAAGCACGCGTGTTCCATCCAGCAATGGGAAGGCTAAGACAACGTGGATCGCAGATGGGAAGCAGCAGCAAATTTGAGTCGCAATTTCCTCTTGAGAATGCGCTGCTGTGGAAGGTGTGGAGAGCTTGTCAGCTGTGGAGAATAGGGTCGCGCGAAACCCTTGATTCATGCAGGTGCGGACACGCTTTTCACATAATTCACTTTCTTTCCATAGGCAAATCCGACCTGCCTGTGGGAGACGTGGGAAACAGGGGGAGTGTGTGCGAAGGGAAAGCCAGGTTTTCCAAAACTCCAGATCCGCACAGCTGAGATTTAGGAAACCGGGCAGGGGGTCAACTCCAACCGCCAGCGGCTCTTCGAGTGGATTTCCACTTTTCCTGCATGAACTACGGGTACTACTGTCTTTTCTTTTATTCTTTCTCCTCTTTTAACACCCCTAGTCGCGACGATGGCCGCAATTTGCAAGCCAGCAAGAACGGGCTGCCCTGAGCGAAGGCAATTTGCGGTTGAATTGAAGCTGGGCCTTGAAGGGGTCGGAACGGTGGGAGAGGAGGCGGATCGGTTGGGAGCGAATCGGAGGTGAATGCTGCAATGAGCCGAGATTTCAGAGATTGCGGACCAGTTTTCCACCCATGGGAGAAGGCAGAACGTGAATACAATCAAACTGTAGAGGATGCAGGCACTTTCGCGTTGCCGCAATGTGTTGTAGGCTGGGGCCAACGCAGGAAAGTGCTTCTAAAGCGAGGGGTGGAACTATGCCGATCGTGGAAACGGAAGCGGAGAAGCCTGCGGTGCAGGGGTCAGCGATGGAGATTACCGTAAGCCGCCAGGACCTGGTAAAGGAACTCACCGCGACGCAAAGCGTGGTGGAGCGCAAGACCACGATTCCAATCCTTTCGAACTTCTTGATTGAGGCGGAAGGCGACCGGCTGAACATTACCGCGACGGACCTGGACCAGGCGATCCGCACCAGCACCGAGGTGAAGGTGAAAAAGGCCGGCGCGTGTACGA
>Ga0302324_100011977_pt1 | contig 17746 bp, 12 predicted proteins | sample Palsa_T0_1_FD_201949 | JGI IMG/M metagenome (GOLD analysis project Ga0302324, IMG submission 201949) | Peat permafrost microbial communities from Stordalen Mire near Abisko, Sweden - Palsa_T0_1 | ecosystem: Environmental > Terrestrial > Soil > Palsa > Peat permafrost | place: Sweden: Abisko... | reverse complement strand
TCTTTGCGTAGGTGATTAGCTTGGCGCGGGTGTCGGTGATGTCCAGGTTGCGCATGGTGAGTTGGCCGATGCGGTCGCGGGGGGAGAAGGTGGATTCGCCCTTTTCCATGGTGAGGCGCTCGGGGTGGAAGGTTAGGTTGGGTGAGGCGGTGTTGAGGATGGAGTAGTCGTTGCCGCGGCGGAGTTCGATTGTAACCTCGCCGGTTACAGGTTTGGCGACCCAGCGCTGGGCGGCTTCGCGGAGCATGATGGCCTGGGGATCGAACCAGCGGCCCTGGTAGAGGAGGCGGCCGAGCTTGCGGCCGTTGTCGCGGTACTGCTCGATGGTGTCCTCGTTGTGGATGCCGGTGATGAGGCGCTCGTAGGCGATGAAGAGGAGAGCGAGTCCGGGTGACTCGTAGATGCCGCGGCTCTTGGCTTCGATGATGCGGTTTTCGATCTGGTCGCTCATACCGAGGCCGTGGCGGCCACCGATGCTGTTGGCTTCGAGCATGAGGGCTACGGGGTCTGAGAGCTCTTTGCCGTTGAGGGCGACGGGGAAGCCTTCTTCGAAGCGGATGGTGATCTCTTCGGGTTTGATTGCTATGTCGTCGCGCCAGAAGGCGGTGCCCATGATGGGGGCGACGATCTTCATGCTGGTGGTGAGGAGTTCTAGGTCCTTGGCTTCGTGGGTTGCGCCGAGGATGTTGGAGTCGGTGGAGTAGGCCTTTTCGGCGGACATCTTGTAACCGAAGCCGGCCTTGGTCATGAAGGCGGACATCTCGGCACGGCCACCGAGCTCGTCGATGAAGGTGGGGTCGAGCCAGGGCTTGTAGACCTTGAGGTCGGGGTTGACGAGCAGTCCGTAGCGATAGAAGCGCTCGATGTCGTTGCCTTTGAAGGTGGAGCCGTCGCCCCAGATGTTGACGTCGTCCTCCTTCATTGCCGTCACTAACATTGTCCCAGTTACAGCCCGGCCGATTGGGGTGGTGTTGAAGTACGTGACGCCGGCGGTGGTGATGTGGAAGGCGCCGGACTGGAGGGCGGCGATGCCTTCGCGAACGAGGGGGGCGCGGCAGTCGATGAGGCGGGCCTTTTCGGCGCCGTACTCGAGGGCCTTGCGGGGGATCTCGTCGTAGTCGGCTTCGTCGGGCTGACCGAGGTTGGCGGTGTAGGCGTAGGGGAGCGCGCCCTTCTGCTTCATCCAGTGAAGCGCGGCACTGGTGTCGAGGCCGCCTGAGAAGGCTATGCCGACTTTCTGGCCGAGGGGCAGGGATTCGAGAATTACGGACATAAAGACCAGGACCTCAGTAGTTAGGCGATACCGTTTTGGATTGTCTCGTCAGAAGTCGCCTTAGGATCGAAGACGATGAATCGTGGTGTCCCGCAATCGGCCACCTTTGTTGCTACATAGCCTTTGCAGGTGTCGCAGAGTAGATTCGGCCCGTCGCTGCCGGAGGGGCCGCAGCAGCCGGTGAGTAAGTTTGTGTCTTTGGTGAGCGACATGTTGACGCTAGCTTCCAAGTTAGTGATGTAAGCACCTGCGTGAGTGTTGAAGTAGGAGCCGTCTTCCTGACTGATAGTCCCATCCGGAAGGTAAGGTACTTCGGCTTCCTCGATGCGAAGAGAGTAATCGACTTGCTCAAGTTGCTTTGTCAGGGGACTTGAACAAGTGAGACAACGTATGTAGAGAAGTCTAGGCATTGTGGGTCTAGCTGCGTTTGCGGGGTTGGATTCCGCGGCTGCGGCTGTTGGAGATGCGCTTGGCTCCGCCTAGGAGCATGAGCAGGAGGGCCTTCTGGGCGTGCATGCGGTTTTCGGCCTGGTCGAAGACTACGGATTGAGGGCCGTCTAGCACTGCGTCCGTTACTTCGGCGTTGCGATGCGCGGGGAGGCAGTGCATGAAGACGGCGTCGGGTTGAGCGTGGGCCATGAGCGCTTCGTTGACCTGGTAGGGCTTGAAGATGGGCGCGCGCTTGGTGGCTTCGTGCTCGAAGCCCATGCTGGTGCAGACGTCGGTGTAGACAGCGTCGGCGCCGGTGACGGCCTTGATGGGGTCGTTCAATAGAGTGAGGCTGCCGCCGGTTTGTTCGGCGATCTCGATGGCCTTGTGGATGATCTCCAGCTTCGGCGCGAACCCCTTCGGCGAGGCCACGCTGCAGTGGACTCCGAGCTGCGCGGCGGTGAGCATGAGGGAGTGGCAGACGTTGTTGCCGTCGCCGACGTAGGCGAAGTGAAGACCTTGCGCAGAGCCGAAGCGCTCTTCGAGGGTGAAGAAGTCGGCGATGGCCTGGCAGGGGTGCTCAAGATCTGAGAGGGCGTTGATGACGGGGATCTTGGAGCAGGCAGCCATCTCGGTGATGGTCTCGTGCGAGTAGGTGCGGAGGATCATGATGCTCATCCAGCGCTCGAGGTTGCGGGCCATGTCGGAGAGCGATTCGCGTTCGCCTAGGGGGGATTGGGTCTGGTCGACGAAGATGGCGTTGCCGCCGAGGGTGTTGATGGCGGTCTCGAAGGTGAGGCGCGTACGCAGGGAGGCCTTCTCGAAGAACATGACCATCTGGCGGGCGTCGAGCGCGTGGCGGAAGTCTTCGGGGTTAGTTTTGACGGCGTGCGAGAGCTCCATGATGGCGGCCATCTCCTGCACGGTGAGGTCGGCGATGGAGCAGAGGTCTCGTCCGTTGAGGCGTTTGGAGGCTTCGCTGAATGCGGTGTCGGATTGAATGCCAAGTGTTGCTGCCGGCTTGCTCTGCGATATCTCTTCGCTGGCAGAGTCTGTGGCCTTTGTGCTCATCATTACTGTCTTGCTACCCATGGGATTTTTCTCCTGCCGACGCTGCGCCGACGTATGCTGCTGCACTTTGTTTCAAGATTTCGTCGAGTGCGGCAATGGCGGTCTCAACGTGTTTGCGTTCGAGGATGAAGGGAGGAAGAAAACGAAGAACCGTCTCGCTGGTTCGATTGAGGATGATGCGCCGTTCCATCAACTGGGTTGCGACTTGAGTCGCTAACTCCGCGGAGTTGAGTTCGAGGCCCAGCATCAGGCCGAGTCCTCGGACATCGACGATGCAGTCGTGGCGCGTGGCGAGCTTCGATAGCTCCGCGTGAAAGAAGTCTCCTACTGCTTGAATATGTTCGAGGATCTTCTCGCGCTTGATGGTGTCGATGACGGCGATGGCAACTGCGCAGGCCAGCGGGCCGCCGCCGAAGGTGGTGCCATGCATGCCAGGGGTGAAGGCGAGGCCAGCATCGTTGGTGCAGAGCATGGCGCCCATGGGGATGCCGTTCGCAATGGGCTTAGCCAGCGTTGTGATATCGGGCAGGATGCCGTAGTGCTGGTAGGCAAACCATCTTCCGGTGCGGCCCAGGCCGCTTTGGATCTCGTCGGCGAGGAGGAGGGCGCCAGTGGAGTTGCAGAGTTCGCGTGCGGCGGCCAGGAATTGCTGCGAGACAGGGTGGATGCCGCCTTCGCCTTGCACCGTCTCGATGCAGATAGCGCAGACGTCTTGTGAGAACTTTGCGCGCAGGTCGTCTACATCGTTGAAGCGGACGAACTCTACGTTGGGCATGACAGGGGCGAAGGGCTCGCGATATTTTTCCTTGTGCGTGGTCGCGACTGAGCCCATGGTGCGGCCGTGGAAGCTGTGTTCGAGTGCAAGGAACTTTGTACCTATGGAGCGGCCCTCCGCGCGCAGACGGCCGGCATGAGCACGAGCGAGCTTCAGCGCGGCCTCCCATGCTTCGGTGCCGCTGTTGGTAAAGAAGACGCGATCGAGGCCGCTGATCTCAGTGAGGCGTAGCGCCAGCTCCACAGTGCCCTCGTGATAGAAGAGGTTTGAGGTGTGGATGAGGCGCTTGCTCTGAGCATCGATCGCTGCTTCGACCGCAGGGTGCGCGTAGCCGAGTGCGGAGACGCCGATGCCGCTGAGCAGATCGAGGTAGTCGTTGCCATCCGCATCGCGCAGATAGACGCCTTCTCCACTGACAAAGAGATAGGGGTTACGTTGATAAGTGTTGAGCAGCAGCTTGCTCTCTGCTGTCTGAATGGATTGCAGATTCATGCGACCATGACCTCCGTTCCGTCGTTGACTCGGGTGGAGCAGAGGTCAGGCAATAGCCATGCCACCTCCGCAGGAAGAATGCGCACACGCTTGACGCCGTGTGTGAGGGCGTCGCGGCAGGCGTTGAGCTTTGGCAACATGCCGCCGGAGACGACCTGCTGCTGCTCCAATGCAGGGATCTGGGCGAGCGTGAGCCAGCGCATGACGTTGCCGTCTGCACCTTTGACTCCGGGTACATCCGTAAGGAAGACCAAGGTGTCCGCTTTGGTGCAGATGGCGCAGGCGGCGGCCATCTCGTCGGCGTTGATGTTGTAGTATTCGCCGTCGAAGCCGAGGGCGATGGAGGAGATTACGGGAACTGCTCCCATGGTCCAGATGGCTTCGAGCCAGCGTGGGTCTGTTGCGGCGATCTCACCAACGAAGCCGAGGTCAGGGGTCGTCTTTTTTTTGCGAGCGCGAAAGACGTGGCCGTCTCCGCCGGAGAGACCGACCGCTGCCTGTCCGTGCGATCCGATGGCCGCGACGAGCGACTTGTTGACGCGGCCGGCGAGGACCATCAGAGCGGCATCGCGGGTCTCTGCGTCGGTGACACGGAGGCCGGAGATGAACTCGCTTTGCTTACCCATTTGGGCGAGTGTGCGGGTCAACTGTATGCCGCCGCCATGAACGACCGCGACTTGATTTCCGTCGGCGACGAGATCGGCGATGGCTTTACCGCAGATGTGGAGCACCTTTTTGTCTTCAAGGGCTACACCGCCTAATTTGACGACAAATCTCACAGCAGGCCCTCCTCTTCACTCCATCCGCACATCAGGTTCAGGTTTTGCACGGCCTGGCTGGCCGCGCCCTTCAGAAGATTGTCGAGGCACGAGACCATGATGAGCCGTCTGCCGTCTGCGGCGAGTACAAAGCCAAGGTCGCAGAAGCTGGTTCGGACGACATGCTGAATCTCCGGCAGCTGCGGCGAGGGGCGGAGGCGAACCAGCGGGCTGCTCCGATAAAAATCCTGCAGGACTGAGCTGACTTCAGATGGCTGCGTTGATTGTTTCAGCCGAAGATAAATGGTAGATAAAATTCCGCGCGGGATGGGCAGCAGGTGCGGTGTGAACTGGATCTGGCCTTCGTTCACGTGAAGTTGCTCGAGCAGTTCGCCTGTGTGACGATGCCCAAAGACGGCGTAGGCCGAGAGATTATCTGCGGCGTACATGAAGTGTGTCTTCGCCGTCGCTGCTTTTCCGGCGCCGCTGACTCCCGATTTTGCGTCGCAGATGATGCCGTGGTCGAGATCGACGAGCCCAGCCTGAAGCAATGGCGCGAGCGCGAGAATGATTGAGGTCGCGTAGCAGCCGGGATTGGCAACCAGACGCGCATCTTTGATCTTGTCTCGATGCAGCTCCGGGCAGCCGTAGACTGCTTCGGCTTGCAGGGCTGCGGCTAGAGCCGGGTCTGCGTCTCTCAAGCGATAGACGTCGCGGTTGCTCGCTTGCTGCAGTCGCCATGCGCCGCTTAGATCGATTACCTTGATGTCACGCTCGATGGCTTCGGGGACCCACTCGCGAGACTGCTCATGCGGAGTTGCGAGGAAGAGAACCTGGATTCCAGCGTCGGAGATTCTGTCCCAATGGAAGGGATGGATGGGGGTTGAACGAACCCCAGCTTTTGTCAGGTGAGGGTGCAGGTCCTCAAGAGAGATGGCTGCATTGTTCTCTCCTTCGCCGGCGCGTCCCAGGAAGGTGTGCGCGGCTTCGTGCAGCCGGGGGTGGTGCAGCAGAAGACGCGCCAGCTCGGCGCCTGCATAGCCGCTGACGCCTGCGACGGCGATGCGTGGAGCTTGCGAAGAGCCGCCACTCCGCTGCGGAGCGATGGCGTCCAGGGGACTCGCTGTGGCCGAGTTAGCCAAGATATCCTTCAATTCGCTCCTTCAGTACGTGCGCCTGTTTGTCGTTGGCGCAGATGATCAACACGGTGTCGTCGCCTGCGATGGTGCCGACGACCTCGGGCCAGTCCTCGTAGTCGATGCCGGCCGCGATAGGTTGCGCGCCTCCGGTTCTGGTGATGAAGACGAGGAGATTGAGCGCTTGCCGAACCTCTAGTCCAAAGCCCTCCAAAACTTCGCGGATTCCTGGTAGAGTGTCCTCGTCGGTATCGACGCCGCCGGGCAGGGAGTAGCCTGCAGGTCCTTTGGACAGCCGCAGCTCGTGAATGTCACGGGACAGGGTTGCCTGGGTGACATGGAAGCCTCGGCCCGCAAGTTTTCTACGCAGATCGTCCTGATTGGTGACCGATGTCTTGACGAGCAGCTCTCGGATCGCAGTGTGGCGCTGTTGTTTCATAAAAGTGTTTTACCTGCCCGAAGACGTCTGTGTCCTTAGGGCGCGTGCCTTCGAATTTAAGGAAGAATTCATAATGTATAAATATACATTATTGTGTATATTTATACGTAGTCTATACAAGAACAACTGCAATTTTATAAAAGGAAGGTATGTCGGCGCTCTGCTTGCAATTCGCCCGACGTATAGTGAAGCATGGAACTGTCTCCCGCCTGCATCATGAACCCGGCGTCCGCGCTCTCGGGTGAGCCTTTGAGCATTCGGACGTCCCTGGTCGATGAGCGTTTCGATCACGATTCGTGTGGCGTTGGGTTTGTCGCTTCGGTGGATGCGGTGCCTTCGCATGAGATTCTCGAGCAGGCCTTGACTGCGCTTGGACGGTTGGCTCATCGTGGCGCAACGGCTGCCGATGGGAAGAGCAGCGACGGTGTTGGAATCATGACAGCGGTTCCGCGTGCCTTGCTGGTGCAGGCTGCCAATCTGTCGATCGAAGAGAAGCAGGTGCTGGGTGTCGGGATGTTGCTGCTCCCGGTTGGTGAGACCCGCGCTGAAGGGCTGTTGGAACGGTGTCTGCTGTCGCATGATTTTACAGTGCTGGGTTGGCGCGACGTTCCAGTGCGTACGGAGTTTCTTGGAGAGATGGCGCTTGGCACAATGCCGATCATACGGCAGGTGCTGGTTGTGGATGCGTCGCATGCGGAGCCGGAGACGATGGAGCGCAGACTCTACCTGGCACGGAAGCAGTTTGAACGCGCTCATGAGCAGGGAGATGTGACTGGAAACATCAGTTCGCTGTCCTCGCAGACGATCGTCTACAAGGCGATGTGTACAGGGAATCTTCTGGCCGACTTCTATCCGGACCTGGCATCGGAGCAGTACGTCACGCCGTTCGCAATCTTTCATCAGAGATACGCAACGAACACACTGCCGACATGGCATCGTGCGCAGCCGCTGCGGACGCTGGGGCATAACGGCGAGATCAACACAGTGTGGGGCAATCGGGCTCGCATGGCGGCGCGAGATTCGACGTTGCCGGTGGAGTGCAAGCCGGTTTTGACAAAGGGCGGTACGGATTCGACGAGTCTCGACGAAGCGGTGGAGTTGCTGTCGCAGAATGGCAGGACGTTGCCGGAGGCGATACGAATGCTGCTTCCTCCTGCTGCCGAGGGGCATCCGTCATCTTCTTTTCTGCGCTACCACACCGACTGCGCGGAGCCATGGGATGGGCCTGCGGCTCTGGCGTTCAGCGATGGCCGGATTGTGGGTGCGGCGCTGGATCGTAATGGGCTCCGGCCTTGTCGATTTGCTGTCACGAGAGCAGGGCTGGTGGTTGCGGGGTCGGAGGCTGGGTTAGTCGATCTTGACCCGGAGGAGGTGACCCATAGCGGGCGGCTGGGGCCGGGACAGATGCTGGTCGTCGATCTGGAAGAGCACAAGATCTATGAGGATGAGGCGCTGCTGGAGCTGTTCGATAAGGGTGCTATCTACGCGAAGCTCGTGGAAGATACTCTGCTGGAGCCAGCTGCGATTCAGCCCGTTGAAGCGGCTTCGCTAACCGCCGTTCAAAGAGGCTTCGGATACACGCGGGAAGATGTGAAGATGATTCTGCAGCCGATGGCTGTGGATGGCAAGGACGCGGTGTGGTCGATGGGTGACGATACTCCGCTGGCATTTCTTGCGCGTTCTCCGCGGCCTGTGTACGCCTATTTTCGACAGCGGTTCGCTCAAGTGACCAATCCGGCGATTGATCCTTTGCGTGAGGCGTGCGTTGTCTCTCTGCATACGCGGCTTGGTCCGTGGTCGCACATGCTGGATAAAAATGCGCCGCTGCCTGGGCTCTCGCTGCCTTCGCCGTTTCTCTCGCTGGGGCAGGTTGAGGCACTGCGGAAGGGCGAGTATCCGCATCATGACGAGTTGAACTTTGCCGAGTTGCCCTGTGTGTTTGGGTTGGAGACCTCGTTACTGCAGGCGTTGGATGAGCTGTGCATGCAGGCCATCAAGCTGGTGCGTAACGGGGCTCGTATTTTGTTGATCTCGGATCGGTCTGCGAGTGCGGTTCGACTGCCGATTCCGATGGCGATGGCGACCGGTGCGGTGCATCAGGCGTTGGTCGCGGCTGGGCTGCGCACGCTGGCAGGGCTTGCGGTGGAGGCAGGGGATTGCCGCGATATTCATCACGCTGCGGTGCTGATCGGGTACGGTGGCGGGGCGGTGTGCCCGTGGTTGGCGCTGGAGACGGGAAGAGCCTTGGCGCCTTCAGGCACGGAGCCGGAAGCGGCAGAGCGCAAGATGCTGAAGTCGCTCGACGCGGGGTTGGCGAAGGTGATGTCGAAGATGGGGATCTCGGTCGTCGACAGCTACCGCAGTGCGCACCTGTTCGACATTCTGGGGCTACATTCCAGCGTGGTGTCGCGCTGTTTTGTTGATACGCCTGCACCGCTCTCTGGAGTTGGATTCGCTGAGGTAGAGCGACAGATTCGTCAGACCTGGCAGCCTGTCGATGCAGCGGCTGCAGTCTCTGCCGAGTTGCCTGACTACGGTTGGGTGCGGTTCCGCAAGGCTGACGTCTCGGAGCCACATGCGTGGCAGCCGCCTACGGTGAAGGCGCTGCAGTCTGTGGTGGGGAGTGCACGGAATGTTCCGCAGCCGACCGATCCTGTTGGTGCCTTCGCAATCTACACGCATGACGTGATTGCGCGAGATCCCGCGGTGCTTCGCGATCTGCTGGAGATTCGTCCTGCTGGGCCGGAGCTTACTGTGGCAGACGTGGAGACAACTGCTGATCTTTGCAAGCGGTTTGTCGCCAGTGCCATGTCACTAGGTTCGCTGAGCCCGGAGGCGCACCAGACTATTACGGCGGCGATGAATATGCTGGGAGGCCGCTCGAACACGGGTGAAGGTGGCGAGGATTCGGCGGTGTATCGGATGCAGCCCGTTGGTCCGGGGTCGACTGATTCAGGCGAGGGGAGAAGTTTGCAGGCGCGTCTGGGCGGTGGAACTGCGATTGCAGAGGCAGCGGTTGAGGCTCCAGCGGTGCATGTTTCGTTGAATAACAAAATTAAGCAGGTTGCGTCTGGCCGGTTTGGCGTGACGGCGGAGTACCTTGCTCATGCGGAAGAGATTGAGATTAAAGTGGCTCAGGGGGCGAAGCCAGGAGAGGGCGGACAACTGCCGGGGCATAAGGTGAGCGGGTTGATCGCCCGGCTGCGTCACGCTCAGCCGGGCGTTTCACTGATCTCGCCTCCGCCGCATCACGATATTTATTCCATCGAGGATCTGGCGCAGCTTATCTACGATTTGAAGCGAGTCAATCCACGGGCTGCGGTTGGGGTGAAGCTGGTCTCGGGCTGCGGTGTGGGGACGGTTGCGGCAGGTGTCGCGAAGGCGTATGCGGACTTTATTGTGATTGCCGGCAATACCGGAGGGACGGGTGCGGCGGCGTTGTCGAGCATCAAGTATGCCGGGAATCCGTGGGAGCTTGGACTGGCTGAGGCGCAGCAGGTGCTGATGCAGAACGGCATGCGAAGCCGCGTTCGGCTGCGTACCGATGGCGGACTGGCTACGGCGCGGGATATTTTGATTGCCGCGTTGCTGGGGGCGGATGAGTATGCGTTTGGCACTGCGGTTCTGGTGGTGCTGGGGTGCGATATGGCGCGGCAGTGTCATTTGAATACATGTCCGACGGGCATTGCGACGCAGAAGCCGGAGCTGCGGGCAAAGTTTCGTGGCAAGCCGGAGCATGTGGTTAGGTTCTTCGAACAGCTTTCGGGCGATCTGCGGCACCTGCTGGCACGGTATGGTCTGCCGTCGATTGAGGCGGCGGTGGGACGGTCGGATCTGCTGGAGCAGGTTCGGTTTGATGGGAATCTCGACCTGCAGCCGATGCTGGAGCGGGTTTCGGATGGGCCGGGGCGGTGGATGGGTGCTCGGAACAATCAGCCGGTGGTGGTGCCTCCGTTGGATGAGGCCTGGGTTGCTCCGGCGCTTGAGGCTATGGAAGAGGGCAAGGCCTACGTAGTTGATTCGGTGATCGCCAATGCAGATCGTTCGGTTGGGTCGCGGCTCGCGGGCGAGATTGCGTTGCGGCGGGCACAGCGGGATCTTCCGGCGGATGTGACTTTTAATCTTTGCGGGACGGCGGGACAATCCTTTGGGGCCTTCACTGTCGAAGGGATGAAGCTGGTGCTGACCGGACAAGCGAACGACTTTGTTGGCAAGGGTTTATCGGGTGGCGAGTTGGTGATTCGGGCGCGTGGTCTGGCGGCGAAGGATAGCGGGCAGCATGTGATTCTGGGCAATGTTGCGCTGTATGGTGCGACGGCTGGAAGGTTGTTCGCTGCGGGTCGTGCCGGAGAGCGGTTCGCAGTGCGCAACTCGGGCGCAACTGCTGTTGTAGAAGGGGTTGGAGATCACGGCTGTGAGTACATGACAGGCGGCGAGGTTGCCGTTCTGGGGCGGGTTGGAATGAACTTTGGAGCCGGGATGACGGGTGGGTTGGCGTGGATCTACGACGCCGACGGAAGCTTCGTGTCTGAGAAGAGGTATCATCCGGAGTTTATTACGGCGGAAGGGTTTAGCTCTGTCGACTTTGAAGCGCAGGCGAGCCTTAAAGCACTGATTGAAACTCATGTGGAGCGCTCGGGAAGTGGGTTGGCTCAGACGATGCTTGCGAACTGGCCGATGCAGGCAAAGGCATTTGTTCGACTGACACCGGTGCCGCAGGCATAATCCGCGGAGTTTTGGGTGGTTGGAACGTGGTGGTTTGTTGGCCACTCGCTGGTGGGCTGCGTGGTAAACGTGGTGCGGATTTGTGGTCTATTTCTCCCGATGCGTAGGCGGTTCTGCACTGGGTCGAGTTGCTATCGGAGTTGATGGAAACGATGACCCTCTTTTTGAGCATGAATAAATATTCAGACCTTGGAACTGAATTGCAATTCATTCTTGGCAAAGCCTGTGCAATTCATTAGAGTGGCGGCACTGGAGATTTCCAGTGTGAGGCTTGGACTGAAGCGCAGAATCAAGACGATGAGGCCTGCCACAACGAAGACTATAGCCACCGGCCCGGGCAGCGAGAAGTATCAGCGCATTCTGGATGCAGCGGTGGAGGTGATCGCCGAACATGGATACTTCAGCTCGCCGGTGAGCGCGATCGCCAAGCGCGCAGGGGTGGCCGACGGCACGATCTATCTCTACTTCAAGAGCAAGGACGAGGTGCTGCGGACGGCGATTGATACGACCTTCGATAAATTTCACAAGCAGGTGGAGGACGCGTTCAAGACGCTGCAGGGACCGCGGGAGCAGTTGGAGTACATCGCTCAGGTTCATCTGGAGAGCCATGCGGTGAACCGGAGCATGGCGATTCTGATGCAGACTGAGGTGCGGCAGAGCGCGAAGTTTATTGCGGAGTTCTCGCATCATCATCTGGTGAAGTACATCCAGGTGGTGCGCGAGGTGGTGCGGCGCGGGCAGCATGAGGGGATCTTTCGGCGGGACGTGTCGGATGGCGTGGTGGCGCACTGTATGTTTGGGGCGATCGATGAGCTGTTGAGTTCGGCGGTGTTCACGGGTCGCGTTTATGATTCGAAGGCGACGGCCGCGCAGGTGATGGATGTGCTGCTGAATGGGATTACTGTGGGAAGCAAGGTGTGATGGCGGCTGAGGTGAGCTGGCTGGGATAGAAGGACGTGCCCATGGGCTAACGCTCCATTCATTTCTACGGTTGTGAGGGATTCAAGGCTGAAGCATTGAGGTACCGAGGTGCGAAGCTGCACAATAGAACGAGACTAGGAACTGCGACTGATGTTTGATTTGGGATGTGGAGAGAGACGAATGTTTGATTTGGTGACGTTGAATGATGTGCTGGTACGGGCCACGGGACGCGGGGATCGGGCTGTGATGATGTTCCACGATACGGATGGGGCATGGAAGCCGATCAGTTCGGTGGATCTGTATGGCCGGGTGCGGGCGCTGGCGGAGGTGTTTCGCGGGTGGGGTGTAGGTAAGGGAGACCGGGTGGCGATCTTGTCCGAGAACCGCTGGGAGTGGGCGGTGACGGACTTTGCGACGCTGGCCATTGGAGGCGTGGACGTGCCGCTCTACCCGACGCTGACACCGGAGCAGATCGGCTTTATGCTGCGCGACTCGGGTGCGAAGGTGGCGGTGATGTCGTCGCATGAGCAGTACGAAAAGCTGATGGCTGCCGGCGAGTTGCCGGAGCTGGAGCATGCGGTCGTGATGGATGCCGGAACTTTCGAGAAGGCGGAGAGCTTTGGCGCGCTGATGGCGGCGGCGGAAGAGAAGCAGCAGCGCAATGCGGAGTTTGATGTGCTGCTGAAGATGGCGAGGCCGGAGGACCTGGCGACGATCATTTATACGTCGGGGACGACCGGGCAGCCGAAGGGTGTGATGCTGACGCATGGAAACCTGGCGAGCAATATTAATCTTTCGACGGGGCCGCTGGGGTTCACGGACAAGGATAGTTGCATCTCGTTTTTGCCGCTGTCCCATGTGACGGCTCGACACCTGGACTATGCGATGTTTTGTCATGGTGCGCGGTTGGCCTATTGTCCTAAGTTCGACCAACTGGCGGCGGCGATGAAGGCGGTGCAGCCGACTGTGTTTGTTGCGGTGCCGAGGGTGTACGAGAAGATCCGGCAGGCGGTGGAAGGGAAGTCTGCTCTGTCGCCGGTGAAGGCGAAGATTTTGAACTGGGCGATTGCCACGGGGAAGAAGCATCGTGCGGAGATACTGGCGGGGAAGACGCCGACGTCGCTCAGCTGGAAGGTCGCGCACAAGCTGGTGTTCGGCAAGATTCGTGAGGCGTTTGGTGGATGCGCGTATGTGTTTATCTCCGGGGGTGCGCCACTGGGGATGGATTCAGCGGGCTGGTTTGCGGATGCTGGGATTCGTATCTTCGAGGGGTATGGTCTGACGGAGACATCGCCGGTGATCGCTTTGAACTTTCCAGAGGCACATCGCATTGGGACGGTGGGCAAGGCGCTCTCCAATGTGGAGTGCCGGTTTGCCGAGGATGGCGAGCTGGAGGTGAAGGGGCCTTCGGTGTTTGTGGGGTACTGGAGGAATGAGAAGGAGACCGCGGAGACGTTTACGCAGGATGGGTGGTTCAAGACAGGGGATATCGGGAATGTGGATGGGGATGGGTTTCTCTCGATTACAGATCGCAAGAAGGAGTTGTTGAAGACCAGTGGCGGGAAGATGATTGCGCCGCAGCCGATTGAAAATAAGTTGAAGGCGAATGTGCTGGTGGCGCAGGCCGCGCTGGTGGGGGACAGGCACAAGTTTGCCTGTGTGCTGATCTCGCCGAACTTTGCCGCGCTGGAGGGGTGGGCCAAAGGGCAGGGGATTGCGACCAGCGACCGTGCTGCCTTGGTGAAGAATGCGAAGGTGCAGAAGGCCTACCAGGAGATCGTGGACAAGGTAAATATGGGGCTGGCTAACTTCGAGAGCATGAAGCGGGTTTGCGTGGTGGCGGAGGAGTGGAGCGTGGAGGATGGAACACTGACTCCGAGCATGAAGCTAAAGCGGCGAGTGGTGGAGACCAAATACGGCAAGGAGATTGGGGAGTTGTATGCGGATGAGGCTACGGCTTCGAAGGGGTGAGGCATAAGTTGCAGCGGCTGTGCTGCGCCTGTGGTCGCGTAGTGAATGCCGTGTGGGATAGAGTATGCGCATGATGGATTCGAAGCTGGCGGCTGGGTGGGGATGGGTCCGCGTTGTTGGTGTGGTTGCGTTGGCGGGTGGGGTTTGCGTGGCGCAGGTGGGGCCGCCGGCTTGTCCTGTTCTCGGCCCCAAGATTGCCAGTCTAAGGCCGGCTACGGCGCGGCCTTCAGCGGCTGCGATTGAGGCTACGGCTGAGGCGGCAGCGGCGGACGCTTCAGTGCTGGTAGCGGCTGAGCCGATGGAGAACTTTGGCGTGGCGCGGTACCGGGTGGAGGACTATGCCGACTGTGTAGGGACGGGTGGGTGCTACTGGGCCGATGTGGATGCGCAGGCGCGGAGGGCAGAGGCGGCGCTGGATCGCGTTGTCGCCGCGAAGAAGGCTGGCGAGAGGCTGGCGTTGGTGCTGGATATCGACGAGACTTCGCTCTCGAACTACTGCGAGATGAAGCGGGAGGACTATGGATTTCTCTCCGCGATGTTCAATGCCTGGGCGGTGTCGCCAGAGGCGGATATGGCGTTACCGGGGACGCTGCGGTTGTTCAACAAGGCGCGGGCTGCGGGTGTAGAGGTGTTCTTTATTACGGGACGGCCAGGGGAGCAGAAGGCGGCTACGGCTAAGAATCTGGAGGCGGCGGGATACAAGGGATGGAAGGGGCTCGCTTTGAGGGAGGGTGCGCAGAAGGCGATGGCGACGGTTGCGTACAAGAGCGAGGAGCGGAAGAAGATTGTGGATGCGGGCTATCGCATCGTGATGAGTGTAGGGGACCAGTGGAGCGATCTGGATGGGGAATCGAGGGCGGAGGTAAGTGTGAAGCTGCCGAATCCGTTTTACTATTTGCCTTGATTTGAGTTGATTGATGTTGACGACGCGACGGGGTGTGGTATCCCAAAGATATGACGATGCTGCAGCGAGCGAAGAAGAGTGGGCGGCGGTTCTTGAATCCGGTTCCGACGGCGATTGGTGGGTTCAGCACGATCTTCAAGGTGTTACCGCTTTATTTAACGAACAGAGCCGAGACGGTGCCGCGTCGGAGGCTGGGACCTTTTACTACGGATGTTTCGGTGTATGCGACGGCGCCGGAGAGCGGGTTGCGGGTTACGTGGATGGGGCATTCGTCGCTGCTGGTGGAGATCGATGGGGTGCGGGTGCTGATCGACCCGGTGTGGGATGAGCGAGCGTCGCCGATGCGATGGGCGGGACCGAAGCGGTTTTTTGCGGCTCCGGTGCGGCTGGAGGACCTGCCGCCGGTGGACGTGGTGCTGGTATCGCATGACCACTATGACCACCTGGGGAGGGCAACGATAGAGCGGCTGGCGAAGCTGGCTTCGATGCGCGGGGCGCAGTGGATTACCTCGCTGGGGGTGGGAGGCAGGCTGCAGGAGTTTGGGGTGGGTGCGGGGCGGATTACAGAGTTGGACTGGACGCAGAGGGTCGAGGTCGCGGATGGGCGTCTTGTGATTACGGCGCTGCCGTCGCGGCATTTTTCTGGGCGCGGACTGCTCAATCGGTTTGAGACGCTGTGGTCTTCGTTTGTGCTGAAGGGGCCGAAGCATACGGTTTATTTTGGTGCGGATTCGGGTTGGTGGGAGGGGTTCGCAGAGATTGGGGCGGCGTATGGGCCGTTCGATCTGACATTGCTGGAGATCGGAGCCTTCGATGCGCTGTGGGATGGAGTTCACCTAGGGCCGGATGGTGCGGCGAGGGCGTTTGAGGCGCTGGGCGGAACGGGGTTGCTGATGCCGATTCATTGGGGGTTGTTCGACCTCGCGCTGCATGCGTGGCGGCAGCCTATGGAGCGGATGCTGGAGGTTGCGGGGGAGCGGGGGCTGCGGCTGTTGGCTCCGGAGCCGGGGCGGCCGACCGATGTGGTGGCGGGGGTCGAGGTGCGGTCGGATTGGTGGCGCTAGCGGACCGTTGGGTGGGGTATGATTTTCGCTGATGTTTAAAGGAGAATTTTGATGCGGATTGGGATGTTGACGGGGGGCGGAGATTGCCCTGGACTGAATGCGGTTATTCGTGCAGCGGTGCGCAAGGGGATTCTGCACCATGGGGATGAGTTTGTCGGATTTATGGAGGGATGGCGCGGCGTTCTGGACGATGCGACGATGCCGCTGACGCTGGAGACGACGTCGGGGATTCTGCATCGCGGCGGAACTATTCTGCGGTCTTCGCGGACGAATGTGAAGAAGATTCCGGGGGGCTTTGAGAGGTGCCTGGAGGTGATTCAGGGACACAAGCTGGATGCCCTGATTGCGCTTGGCGGTGACGATACGCAGTCGATCAGCCTGGCGCTGAGTGAGAAGGGCGTGAAGTGCGTTGGCGTGCCGAAGACGATTGATAACGATTTGAATGGCACAGATGCGTGCTTTGGTTTTGATACGGCCGTGGGGATTGCGACCGAGGCGGTGGACCGGCTGCACTCGACCGCAGAGGCGCATAACCGCGTGATGGTGTGCGAGGTGATGGGGCGCGATGCCGGGTGGATTGCGATTACGGCGGGCATTGCCGGCGGGGCCGATGTAATTCTGGTGCCGGAGGTGCCGATCGATATTGAAGAGGTGTGCCGGTTGGTGACGTATCGGCGCGAGCATGGGAAGAAGTTCTCGATTGTGGTGGCGGCTGAGGGGGCGAAGTTCCCCGAGTCCGCGCAGGCGACCCATGGGACGGCGGTGGATTCGTTTGGCCACGCGCGGCTGAGCGGGATCGGGCAGGCGCTGGCGGAGGAGATTGAAAAGCGGACCGGCTATGAGACGCGCAGTGTGAACCTGGGGCATACGCAGCGGGGTGGAACGCCTTCGGCCTATGACCGGATGCTGGCAACTCGCTACGGCGTGGCGGCTATCGACCTGGTGCATGCAGGCAAGTTTGGCCGGTTGGTGGTGCTGCGAGGCACACAGATTACCGACATTCCGCTGGCGGAGGCGATTGCCAAGACGCGGACGGTTGGTGAAGATCTGCTTGCGGTAATGAAGGGGTTGCAGCCGTTAGCTTCTAGTTAACGGAGCATATTTTTGTTGTGCACTCTCCGAAAAGCGGGTACAACGATGAGTGCCGGGTTCGTCGACTCCGGCACTCATCTGGTGTAGCCGTGCGGAGACTTGTGATGGCGGTAGCGGTGCAGGCGATGGTTCGCGAGGTGATGGATATCCGGCAGGCGTCGGAGTATCTGGGCATCAGCGGCGATTCGTTGTACCGGTATGCGTCTGAAGGGGTTGTGCCGGCGTTCAAGCTGGGCAACCGGTGGCGGTTCAAGAAGACGCTGCTGGATGCGTGGATGGAAGAACAGTCTGGTGTGAAGGTGCGGACGCCGATCAGAGTGATGCCGAAGCAGAAGAAGCCGGTTGCGCGGGCTCGGTAGGGAGCTTGTTTAGGCGGCTGACCTCGCATATTGATGCGTATGTCCTCTTGTTCGGGTCGATTGCAGTTGCGTCCTTCTGGTTTTCCATTCAACTTTGCTGGTCGATGGTGGGGAAGCGGTGGTACAGCGTTGTGGGCAGACTGGTTGGTGCGCTGGCTCTGTTTGCGTTGGGTGTGGTGATGATCTTCTTGACTGCTTTTGGGACTAAGTGAGGGGATAATGTCCTGCCGGACGGGCCCACTGCGCGTGGGGCGGCCACTTCGTGGCGGGTGTACTGGTCGGGGCGGGATCAGCGACATTGGTCCTCCCGTTGGTCGGGATTATTATTTTCCGACCA
>Ga0302324_100011976_pt1 | contig 17747 bp, 17 predicted proteins | sample Palsa_T0_1_FD_201949 | JGI IMG/M metagenome (GOLD analysis project Ga0302324, IMG submission 201949) | Peat permafrost microbial communities from Stordalen Mire near Abisko, Sweden - Palsa_T0_1 | ecosystem: Environmental > Terrestrial > Soil > Palsa > Peat permafrost | place: Sweden: Abisko... | reverse complement strand
CAAATCCGGCCCCGTTCATCCCAGGCGTCGAAGTGATTCCTCATGCCGGGACGGATGAATCGATCTTAGCCCCGGTGGAGGATTTGTTGCGTCGCGCCGGTAAAGTCTCTGCGCGGGTAAAAGATTCTGCAGGTTTTGTCCTTAACCGTTTACAATACGTACTCTTCAAAGAGGCAATAAATATCGTTGAGGAGGGCATCGCCAGCGCGGAAGCAATCGATGAGATCGTGCGGACGACATTCGGTTTCCGGTTGCCATTTTTTGGGCCTTTCGTCATCGCCGATATGGCCGGACTGGATGTCTACGCCGCTTGTTTCAAGACGTTTGAGGGGCATTATGGAGAGCGCTTGGCGGCTCCGAAAATCCTCACTGATTTAGTTAGCCAGGGCAAATGCGGGATCAAGTCCGGGGGAGGTTTTCTCAACATCTCGGCGGAAAAATCCGCTGAGCTTATCACCTACCGCAACCGGGCTTACCGAAAATTGGCTGATCTTTTGACGGAGCTTGGCCCAGCACCAACGAGCTGACCTTGGCCCTGAGTTTTTTATCGTACACCTGATACTACCTACATCGTAATTGCTTCCGGTGCGTCGAGGATCCGTGCCACAAATTGGTCCGGGCATCTATGGCGCGAACTGACATCACCAGCCTCTCGCGATAGTTAACTGGTCGGTCGCTTCATTTTTTATGTCATTACCTGTTCTTTCTTCCTCTCCAACTTCGAAGGTGCTTACAAGCGCCATCCGGAAGAGTCGACTTAGATTGCTGCCGTTCTTGGTGCTGATGTACATCTTGGCATTCGTTGATCGCTCGAACATCTCGTTCGCGAAAAATGCGTTTCAGGCCGATACCGGCGTCAGCAATGCTGCGTTCGCGTTTGGCGCAGGTATTTTTTTTATCGGTTACGCAGTCTTGGAAGTGCCAAGCAACATGATGTTGTATCGGTTTGGTGCGCGGATCTGGATGTCCCGAATCATGGTTACTTGGGGGTTGGTGGCAGGTACGCTTGCATTTGTACATACTGAAATCGGCTTTTATCTCGTGCGTTTTTTACTCGGGGTGGCCGAAGCAGGGTTTTTTCCAGGTATAATTTACTATCTAAGCACCTGGTTTCCGGCGCGGGAACGCGGCCAGGCGATGGGGCTTTTCTACTTCGGCCTCCCGCTTGCTTTGATCTTGGGAGGACCGATCTCGGGCTTACTCCTGGATTTCGCCAACCCGTTTGGCTTGCGTAACTGGCAATTTCTTTTCGCCTGCGAAGGGCTGGCAGCCAGTTTGGCAGGCGTGTTCGCGTATTTCTTTCTCACCGATCGCCCGAATCAGGCCAAATGGCTGACGGACGACGAGCGGCAGGCGTTGGCTGCCGCTATCGATACAGAAGATGCCGATCGTCGTCGCCATGGGCCTGAGACCTTTTGGGCCGCAATCCGGAACCCACGCGTGACCGCTTTCTGTCTCGTCTATTTCACGATCCAGATGAGCGTGTACGGGGTAGTATTTTACCTGCCGAGCCGGATCGCCGAACTAATGAAAGGACACCACGTTGGAACCGAAGTTGGCCTGATCAGCGCCATTCCCTGGATCGCAGCGCTTGTCGTTACGTTGTTGGTCACTCGTCGAGCCGACCGGAAAAAAAGTCATCGGCAATGGGCCGTTGCCATGCTCTTAATGGCAGCGTTCGGTATGTCGGCCTCTGCCCTCTGCCAAAATGTGACATTCGCCGTCGCCGCGTTCAGCTTCGCCGCAGCCGGATTCGTATCGGTACAACCGCTTTATTGGACGTTGCCGACCAATTATCTTAGTGGCGTTGTAGCCGCCACTGGCCTCGCTCTGATCAACTCGATCGGGAACGTCGGCGGTTTTGTTGCGCCGAATTTGAAGACGTATGTTGAAACCGCGACCGGCAATCCGCAGACTGGGATGTTTGCATTGGCATCTGTGAGTGTAATCGGTGCCGGTTTGCTCTACTCATTGAAGCCGCGGATTTCCTCCGAGACAGGTCACTAAATCGTTCTAGGCCAGATATTTACCTCATAAAACGCAAATAAATTATGTCTTTTAACAAATCTGAATGGCCGATCGCCGCGGCGATGTTGCAATTTCCCGGCGTCACGAAAAAGGGGCAGTTGGTCCAGGAACAGGGAGCCGACGAGTGGGCTGTTTCGCTCAAAGAAGTTGCAGAAGCAGGTTTCACGCATTTTGATCCTACCGATTCCTGGCTACGCGTTGCGGATCTTTCCGAAGCGCGGCTCGAAGAATTTATGACGACGGTCAGACAAGTCGGTCTTTCGATCCCGGCCATTTCGACCGCTCGTCGGAGCGTAATCGACCCCGATCATGGCAACGAATATTTTGCCTACAGTTATCGGGTTCTGGATGCCGCCGCAAAAATAGGCGCCACCGTCGTGTCGTTTGGCCTCTTTCAGGCGCTAACTCCGGCCCAAAAAGAGGCCCTCTGGTTTTGGACTGCACCCGGGCCTGCCTACCCGGGTGAACCGGCGACTTGGAAATTGGCCGTCGCCCGGTTCCAGGAGTTGGGCAAACACGCTGAGAGCCTGGATATCGATATCGCCCTGGAAATGTATGAGGACACCTTCCTCGGGACAGCCGATAGCGCGGTCGCCCTGGTGAAAGATATTAATCATCCTCGCGTTGGATTAAATCCGGATTGGGGCAACCTTCAGCGACTGCTTCGTCCGGTTGAGCGGTGGGAACAGATGGCCGAAAAAACGCTGCCGTTTGCCAAATATTGGCACGTCAAAAACTACTTTCGATCCGAAGATGCCGGCAGCGACCTCATCGTCACCGGTCCTGCGCCGCTCGAGTTCGGCGTGATTAACTATCGTCATGCTGTGCGCGCGGCGATCCAGCTTGGATTTAGAGGGCCTTTTTGCGTGGAGCATTATGGCGGAGACGGCCTGAGTGTCAGCGCCACCAATCGCGAGTATCTCAGGCGAATTTTGCCAAACACGATCGAGGGAAAACGGCCATAATGGCGCCCGGTCAACTTTAACGAACCGAAAAAAGGATCAGGATCATGAAAGTACTCGTCACCGGCGCAGCAGGCATGCTGGGCCGCAAATTTTGCAAGAAACTTGCTGAAACCGGCATCATAGCTGGCCGGAACGTCGAAAGTCTTACGAGGGCCGACGTCATCGAATCACCCGCCATCGCAGATGCACCATTCAAGGTCCGCTCTGTGGCTTGTGACTTGTCCGAACCGAGGGTAGCGGAAGAACTCATTTCCGATCGGCCCGACGTCATTGTTCATTGCGCCGCAGTTGTTTCCGGAGAAGCCGAGGCCAATTTCGACAAGGGATATCGAATCAACCTCACCGGCACACAATATCTCTTCGATGCGGTACGCAAAGCCATCTACATGCCGCGCCTGGTTTTTACCAGTTCAATTGCAGTATTCGGTGCACCGTTTCCCGAAGTGTTAGGTGAAGAATTCTTTACCACTCCGCTCACATCGTATGGTGCTCAAAAAGCGATCTGTGAACTGCTCCTTGCAGACTACACCAGGCTAGGCTTTTTCGACGCGATTGGCATCCGGCTTCCGACCATTTGTGTGCGCCCGGGCAAGCCGAACAAGGCGGCTTCGAGTTTCTTTTCCGGTATTATCCGTGAGCCTTTGAATGGCCAGGAAGCTGTGCTTCCAGTGCCTGACACTGTCCGCCACTGGTTTGCATCGCCCCGTTCAGCCATCGGATTTCTCTTTCGCGCCGCTGAGATTGACGGCTCACTGGTTGGTCCTCGGCGAAATCTCTCGATGCCCGGTCTTTCTGCGACGGTAGGTGAAATGATCGAAAGTCTTGGTCGATGCGCCGGGGCAGAGCGAGTCAAGCTCATCAAACGTCAACCGGACCCTGTCATCATGCGAATCGTTGAAGGATGGGCGCGCAAGCTGGACGCTTCACGAGCGCTTTCGCTCGGTTTTGCGGCCGAAACGAGTTTTGACGCGATTATCCGCGCCTATATCGAGGACGAGCATCTAGATATCTGAAATGCGCCAAATAAATTTTATCTCGGCACGAACTGGAAGATGCACAAAAGCAATACAGGCGTGCCATTCTGTTACCGAACTTCATTTGCTTCTACCCATATCCGATTTTCAGCCGGCGGAGATTTAGTACGGCAAATGATCGAATTGCTAATTGCCGACTATTCTGCAACCGCGACTCCGTTGGAGCAGGTGGCCGTCATGGTCAATGGTTTAGGCGGCACCACCGTGCTCGAATTGCTTGCGGTTACCGGACACGTCCGAAAGAACCTGCAAGAAAAGGGGATCCAGCTATTTCAATTTACAGCCGGCGAATTCGCAACATCTCTCGATACGGCCGGATTCTCGATCACCCTGTTACCGATCGATAATGAAATTGAGCCTCTTCTCGCCGCCGCCTGCGACTCTTTCTGTTTTACTCATCATCCGTAATGCTCTTACCCGCTTAATAAGCGAAATTAATTTCCCAGTCGAAACATGAAACAAACAGCTCTCAATAAACTTGAAACCTGTGAAGCTCTTGTCGCAGCTCTCACGACGTTATCGTCAAACGCTGATTACCTCAACCGGCTTGACCAGGCTCTCGGAGACGGAGATCACGGCAGCACAATCGCGCGTGGCAGCGACTCCGCAATCCGCGAGCTGCAATCGGGCTCGTTTGACTCGGTTAACCATGAGTTTGAGACGATTGGCACGGCCATGATGAAGTCGATGGGCGGCGCGTCCGGCATGTTGTTTGGGATCCTTTTTCGTTCCGCAAGAAAATGCCCTGCCAGCGAAACGATGGACACGCCAACGTTGGCGTCCTTTCTTCGGTGTGGGTTGGCTGAGCTAAAACGGAAAACTCAGGCGGCCGTTGGGGACAAAACAATGATCGACGCGTTGGTCCCGGCCGTGGAAGCGCTCGAAGCGAAACAAACGGAGCCGCTGGACGTGGCATTGCGGGCCTCGGCCGCGGCCGCCAGACAGGGAGCTAAATCGACCATCGGGATGCTCGCTCGTTTCGGTCGCGCCACTGTTCTCGGCGAACGGGTGAGGACAGCTCAAGATCCGGGTGCGACCTCAATTGCCCTGTTCCTAGAATCCCTCACCGCGGCGGCCGAAAATTACGCCCGTAAAAATACCTGATTTCCAACCTAAAACCAAACACAAACAGTACATGAGAAACCTACGCCCCAGAAATTCCGACTAGCTCTCAGATCTAGCTTAACTCTCGCAGTCACAATTGCACTGCTCGATTATTGTGCGCCTCGGACGTCCGGAGAATCAGAGTCCGGAAAGAAACAAGACTATAAATTCGTGATCGTTCCAAAGGTCGTGCATCCGTGGTTCGACCAAGTAAAGCCTCGCTGGCTGGGATGCTGATGTGCGAGTTGAGTTAGACCCACACCTTCGGCTTCGAGATCGACCAGCGCTTTGAGTTCGTCGTCAACCCTCATCAGGGTGAAACTGATTCCCATCATGTCACGCGAGGTGAAATAGTTGCCGACGTAAGATCTGTGAACATTGATTTTTGCGTCAGCTATATAGAATGTCGTATGCCTTGCTAAAGGCGATGTAAAGTTCCATCACAGGGGTGGCCCCAAGCCCGGACACCAACGCGACTACGTCGTCTCCTGCTTGAAAAGGTAGATCCTTCAGAACGTAATCGAGAGCTAATATTGCGATCTCGTCTGCCGACTTGAGGTCGCTGATCAGAACGCCCGGTTCACCGTGGTGCCCGATGCCCACCTCCATCTTTCCCGGCTCGATAAGAAAGTTGGGTTTCCCGACTGCCGGGATGGTACACGAAGTCAGTCCCACCCCGATACTGCGGGTGTTGTCGATGGCTTTCCGGGCGACGGCGATAACTTCATCAAGCGATCCGCCCTGCGCTGATTTTGCTCCGCCGACTTTCCACATCAGAACTTCCCCAGCAACACCGCGCCGCTTTTGGGATTCACTCTTCGGCGCGGAGGCAACGTCGTCGTTGGCCACAACCGCCTTGATCTCGATGCCATCCATTGAGGCAAGTTGTATTGCCATTTTCACGTTCATGTTGTCGCCCGCGTAGTTTCCGTAAAGGCAGGCGATGCCTGCACCGCCGTTAGCCGCTTTGAAAGCGTCAAAGAATACCTGCCGCGGATGGCGAAGCAAAGACTTCGCCCACGGCCACGGCATCACACATGTTCTTTCCGATATAGCCGATGAATGCCGGTTTGTGACCGGAACCACCGCCAGTGACAACGCCGACTTTGCCCTTGATGGGTGCTTTGACGTACTTCAGGACGCGCGGATTTTCTTCGATTGGCGCGACCAGATCTTTGTGACATTTCGCAAATCCTTTCAGCATGTCTTCGACGACAAGGTCCGAATCGTTGATGATGCGTTGCAAGGGGAACTGATGCGCTAGACGTGCTGAAATTGTTTCTCGATCTCTTTCATCCGCTCGACCTTGGACGTGGAGCGACCGCCCTGGAACTCTGAGGCAAGCCAGATATCGACCAGGTTTTTCGCCAATTCCTCGCCGATGACTCGGCCACCCATGGTCATGACGTTGCAGTCGTTGCTCTTCCGCGAGCGCTCTGTGGAATAGGAATCGTGGCAGACCGCCGCCCGAATCCCAGGCACTTTATTGGCAGTGATGGCGACACCGATCCCTGTGCCGCACATAAGAATCCCCCGATCATGTTTACCGGCTGCCACGGCTTGAGCTACGATTAGTGCGACGTCGGGATAAAGAACCGACGGATCCGGCTTGTTGACACCGTAATCTTCTACGGCCATTCCTTTAGATTTCAGGTAGTCGACGATTTTGTTTTTTAACTCAAACCCTGCGTCATCGGCGCCAATTGCAATTGGTTTCATTGGAGTGCTCCTAGGTTATCGGATTGTGTGATTTTATCGGCTAATTATAACCGTCATCCATGACGAGGTTTGCTCGCGCGTCATCGTGCCAGCTACGCTAGCTTTAAAAAGGTTGGATGCCAATTCTTCCGCTGGATTCACTTGTTTCAGCAGCGTGGTCCACTCGCCTAACTTCCACGATTTGACTACGAAATCCATTCCCTTCTTCACCAGCGCTTGCAACGACCTTGGGGGAGATACTGCAAAACTTGATTTGACGGAGTTGGCACATCTCATCGGGCCGCTCGGAGGGCTGGTTCATCTACCTGCGCGTCAACATTCTTTAATTCGGGCGAAGAAACGCTCTTATCGGGGTAGGATGCCTTTAGACACCCTTCGTCGACGTCACACTGTGGGCGCGGCTAGCCGAGGTGGCCGGAAAGGGCGACCGGTATTTATCGAAGGTCGTCTCCAATTGGACACCTGGGATGACAAACAGAGCGGACAGAAACGTTCGCGGTTACGTGTGGTGGCGGAAAATCTGCAACTACTGGGCGTACGCCAGGAAGATGAAGCACCGGCCTCATCGACGCCATCCCGTGGGCGAAGCAGTAAAAACGCATCTGTTCCGGCGAAAGGTGGTGGTGAGGAAACAGATGATGATTCGTATTAACAAAAGGTGAAATAACAGCGAAGGAGCGCGCTTTTTCATCTAACCCATCGGGCTTTATCGGTCTGGCCCAAAACTAGAAAGCTACATGCGCAGCTGCGGCGTGATAATGCAAGTCGGCTCGGGATCACGCGTCCCGGCCCTAGTTAGAGGTTATCCGAAAAGGGTTAAGTGGCTTTTGGTCATGAACTGGTAGGGCAGCGCCGAGGGGTCAGTTTTTGTGCCGACGAACTTTGGGGGCGTTTAACTTGAGTTTAAGTTCGTTCCGACATACTTTGTTTGACTCGACTATACATTGTTCTGCCCTCTTTTATATATACACTGCCGACTGGCGTAATTCTTAATTAGGCCGCGGCCCGCTCCACCTGTTCGGGCTCTCTTCTTCCGGAGCCGGATGATTTGAGAGATATTGTAGGCGAGCACTTTCTCCAGCATTTCGGCCAGAAAGTTCTCATGGGTGCGCCGCGCCATCTCTCCGAATTCAAAGACTTCTTTCAAAGTGAAGACCAGTACCGAAAATGGGGGCAGCCCGTTCCGCGAAAGACTTCTATCTACCTGTCCCGGCGCTCTGCCACTGCTCCTAGTCCTAGTACACCGACGACGATTTCTGCTCCCACCGCGCGACCTCACTCAAGGCAGACGGTAAAGATATCCTAATCGGTGACAATGATTCTTGCCATTCACGAGCGAGCACGCGTTGTTGCCATCACTCTTTACCATACGGGAAAGCAACCGAATCCGTCGAAAAAAGTATGGGAGAAGTCAATGAAGCCGGGCAATGCTCCTGCTGAGATACCGAAGGAAAACCCCTGGTCCCTACTTAAAAGGGATTCTTGCGCTTCGCTCCTCGCGGTCCTGAAGGGACGCTAGCTTGTTTCTGAGAGCAATGACTCTGACGATACTTGAACGATTATCATACCGTTATGCGAAGCGACTCTCGCTTGGCGAGATCGATCTACCGGCCGAAATTGGCCTAAACCACCCCTACCGCGTTCTCCCAATGACGGGCCGCTCGGAGGGCAGCCTGTTGGCAATTTTCGGCCTTGGTGTCCAAGGGATTCCCGAAAAGCGATAATATTGCGATCGTTGAATGGGACAAAGCGCTCCAGGTAATAAAGTACGAGGAGGGCATGAAGGTCCTAATGAAACCAACTGAGCAGTGAGCGGTAGATGAACCTAAGTCGTATAGGAGGGGTTGGGCTGATCACAAGAATTCCCGCGGTCACCTGGGGACTGGTTGTCATCCTCGCCATTTACGCTGCGTTTTCTCCGAGGATCTTGGACCCAGTTCATCTTCTGGATTTGAGCCGAGAGGCCGGCCCGTTGATCATCGTGGCATTTGCGCAGACCATCGTTATGATCGCGGGCGGCTTGGACCTGTCGATCGGCTCGGTCATCACGTTGACCGACGTGATCGCCGCTCAGTCTATGATGGGGGACCCTAACAGGGCGGTCCCCATCGCGTTGTTTTGTTTACTCCTTGGGGCACTGACAGGACTCATCAACGGACTGTTGGTTTCTGTCTTTCGGATTCCGCCGTTAATCACTACACTGGCGACCAACAGCATCCTGCTCGGCATTGCGCTGGTAATTTCCGGGGGCGCGCCCCGGGGCTCTATTCCTCAGAACATGCGTTTCTGGGGCAACGGTTTCATCGGTCCCATTCCGGCATCAACGGTCGTTTGGGTGCTTTTGGCGATCATCATTTTGGCCGGGATCGGACTAACCACTTTCGGGCGCCGACTCTTTGCGACGGGCGCCAACGAAAGGGCCGCATTTGGGGCCGGTGTGGAAACGAATCGCATCCGTGTGTACGCCTACGTTCTATCAGGAGCGCTGTCCTCGGTGGCCGGGCTCATTCTTGCTGCTTACATCGGCACCGGCAGCCTCACGCTCGGGACCGATTACACGCTTAACTCGATCGCCGCGGCGGTCTTGGGCGGGACGGCCTTCGAAGGGGGGCGAGGTTCACTGCTCGGAGGCGTCATCGGCGCGCTCTTCATCACGGTACTGGCAGGGATGCTCACTGTTCTCCAAATGGCCTACAGCGGGCAACTGATCACTCAGGGCATTGTGATCATCGTGGCCGTACTGCTTTATGAGTGGAAAGGGAGAATGCGCTACTCATAAACATTCACGATTTCTTGATTAACGAACCCCCACCCACAAACCCATATGATACTAAAAACCTTGCCTGTGCTTTTCACCGTCGGCTTAACCCTGAGCGCCTTTGCGGCCATCGACAAATTTACATCCATGGATGACATCGTCAACGAGGCGCTGAAACAGGCGAAACAGACGGTGGACACCTCAAAGTTTAAAAAGAATCCTCCTTACACCATCGGTTTCAGCAATGAAGCGGCGGTCAACACCTGGCGCGTCCAGATGGTGAGGGAAATGCAAGCCGAGGCGGATCGGCACAAGGACCTGATTAAAAACCTCTTCATAACCGACGCTAACGGTAACGTTTCTAAGCAAATCAGCGATGTCCAAGATTTGTTGGCCAAAGGAATAGATGCGCTCTTGTTAACGCCTCTCTCACCGGACGCCTTGGTGCCGGCGGTGACCAAGGCCGTGCGGCAGGGCGTTCCGGTGATCGTCTTTAACAGCAACATAAACGGGGATCGTTACACCAGTTTCGTTGGAGAAGATCAAGTGCAGTTTGGCTACGTTCTCGCGAAATGGCTCACGCAGAAACTGAATTGTCAGGGCAACCTGATCGTTCTCGACGGTGTCGCTGGCAACTCCGTTACCGAAGAGCGGTTCCAAGGTTTGGAGAAAGCCATCAAGGAATGTGCTGACCCGTCTAAAATCAAAATTCTGGCTAGGTATCCTTCCGATTGGGCGTATGACAAAGGGAAGATTTCGACCGAGCGGGCTTTGGCGGCTTATCCCAAGATCGACGGGGTGTGGTCGCAGGGCGGCGCGATGACTCAGGGCGCCATCGAAGCGTTCCAAGCGGCGCGCCGGCCCTTGGTACCAATGACGGGTGAAGATAATAACGGGTTCCTGAAGCTTTGGCAAAATTTGAGGCCTGAGGGATTCAGTAGCTGCGCGGGAAGCGACGCGCCATGGGAAAGCTCCATAGCGATTGTTTTCGCGCTGCGAGCGCTGCAAGGCGAACCGATCCCGAAGGACTTCCTGGTCCCGGTGCCTACCGTGACGGACGAAAACTTGGACAAATACGTCCGGCCGGACCTTTCGGACTCCTTCTGGGCCAATACGCGGTTGCCGGAACAAGAGGTCAAAAAAGATTACGCTGCTCAGTGAGGCTTCTTTCACCCTAGAGCCAAGGCCCGAGCTTAACTGTCCGGCGCTGCGGCAGTGCCGACCACAGCCATCGTGATGACCCCCAAAAGACAGGTGGACGCATCTCTTTCCCCCGGGAAACAGCAGCTTGGCGGTGCGCCCCTGTTGGAAATGAGGGACATCCGAAAATCTTTTGGCGCGACCCGCGCTGTCCAGGGGGTAAGCTTTGAGTGCTGCGCAGGGGAGGTTCACGCGCTCGTCGGAGAAAATGGCGCCGGAAAGTCGACCCTACTGAAAATTTTGGCGGGAGTTTACCGGGCCGATGGCGGCGAGGTCCTTATGGACGGCAAACCCGTCCAGATCCATTCTCCCCGTGAAGCCCAGGCGCTTGGCATCGCCATCATGTACCAGGAATTCAACCTGGTGCCTCCGTTGCCCGTCAGCGCCAACATCTTTCTAGGGAGAGAACCGCTGGGGATGGCTGGGATCGTGGATCGAAACAAGATGGATCGCGATTGCCGTGAACTGGGAAAGAGCTTGGGAATTGCGATCGACCCGCAGATGTCCACGGAACGGCTGAGGCCGGCCCAGCAGCAACTGGTGGAAATCCTTAAGGCGCTCTCCTTTGGGGGTCGGATCGTGGTCATGGATGAGCCCACCGCCGCCTTGGCCCCCAGCGAAGTGGACCAACTCTTAGCCATCATTCGCCTGCTGAAGGCCGAAGGGCACGGAGTGATCTTTGTCTCGCACCGGTTGCGCGAGGTTGGCGCTATCGCGGATCGGATCACGGTCCTCAAAGACGGGAGAAAAGTGAGCACGCTTTCCGCCGCCGAGGCTAATCCCGAAAAAATCGTTTCGCTTATGGTCGGGCGTCCCTTGGAGGCGCTGTTTCCCGAGCGACGAAAGCCAGCGGCCAAGCGTGCGTTGCTCCGAGTGAAACAACTGGGTAGCCGCGCGTTCCACGGGATTGACCTGGAGCTGAACGAGGGCGAGGTGGTGGGGCTTTTTGGACTGGAAGGGCACGGCCAACGCGAACTGGCTCGCGCGCTCGGGGGTTGGGAACGCTACCAAACCGGATCCCTGGAACTTGCCGGCAAGGACGCTCGCCTTCATCATCCTAATGACGCCATTCATTGCGGCATCTCCTTCGTTTGCGACGATCGCAAGAGGGAAGGCTTGGTGCTGGGGCACTCGGTTCGCAGCAACATCTCCCTGCCGGTTTTGCGAGATCTTTCCAAGCTCGGATTTGTCGACCCCAAACAGGAGCGAGCTCGTGCGGCAGAGTTGATCGAACTGCTGGGCGTTAAGCTGGCCGACAGCGACCAGGCAGTGGGAGAGTTGAGCGGGGGTAACCAACAGAAAGTGGCAATCGCTCGAGCGCTCATTAGCAAGCCCAAGGTCCTGATCTTACATGAGCCGACCCGCGGAGTGGACGTAGGTGCCAAACTTGAAATTTACCGGCTGATTGGTGAACTGGCGGAGAAGGGCGCTGCCATCCTTGTAGTCTCGAGCGACATCCTCGAAATCATCGGGCTATGCGATCGCGTGCTCGCGATCCGCGACGGGCGCATAACCAAAGAAATTGCCGGAAAAGACGCGACCGAAGAAACGATCATGTGGGCGGCCGTGCACCAAGTGGAGGCAAGTGGCGTCGCTGAGGAGCCGAAAAAGCCCGCGGATCAACAGGCCAGAAAACGGCGCCCGCTGCCGCAAACGGCGGTGGCCTTTTTGGTCTTGATAGGGTTGATACTGATCACGTCCATCTTCTCGCCATCGTTTAGAACGGTCCGAAACTTCTCGAACCTCGTTGAACAGACGCTGCCGCTGGGGATCGCAGCCTTGGGTCAGACGTTTGTGATCATGACTGCGGGGATTGACCTCTCGGTCGGCTCGGCGATCAGCTTTGTTGTAGCCATCCTTTCCTACGTCATGGCGGGGCCTCTTGGGGTGCCGGGATCTATTGTTCTAGTACTTTTCGTCGGCGTTGCGGTGGGATCGATCAATGGGCTCGCGGTGACTAAGCTGCGGTTGTCCCCACTGATCGTGACCCTTGGGATGTTAAGCATTTTGCAGGGGCTGGCCCTGCAGCTACGTCCCGCTCCAGGGGGAGAAGTTCCCGATGCGTTTATGGACGCCCTGACGGGCCAGCTTGGCCCCATCCCTATGCCCCTCGTGCTCTGGGTGATTTTCGCAACCATAGGCATCTACCTGCTTCAGTTCACCCGCTTCGGGGCCCACCTTTACGCGGTGGGCGGCGAAGAGCGCTGCACCTATTTAAGCGGCGTTAAAACCGACCGGGTCAAGATCGGCGCCTACGTGATCTCGGGGATTTCGGCGGCCGCTGCTGGCATCTATTTAGCGGCACGTATTGGTTCGGGCGATCCTTTGGTCGGGCAATCTTACGCGCTGGATTCGGTCACAGCGGTGGTGGTCGGCGGGACCAGCTTGTACGGAGGCCGGGGCTCAGCGGTGAATACGATTGTAGGGGCTTTTATCGTTGGGCTCTTGAGCAACGCGCTCAACCAACTCGGGGTTACCAGCTTTTATCAATACATTTTCAAAGGCATCCTGCTGATCCTTGCCGTGTTCATCTACTCGCGGGGCCGAACAGGCGCGGGTCGATGAGTCGCGCGGCAACGTCTCTAACCCAAGTATCTCATAAGGCGGCGTGATCGCGGGCTCAAGGTTCGCTAACTGGCAGACCAACGTAAGCGTCACGCTAGCCGCCGTTGAAATCGCGCAGCATCAGGACTACTTCGCTGGCAGCCATCTTCTCCTTGGGCACCTCACCGCGAACAATGTAACAACCGTCGAAGAGTTTTTCGGCCGCGATCTTGTCCTGATCAAAGCTCCATGAGAGCCGTCCATCGATCACGTCCCAGCGGACGAATTTGCCCATCTTGGATCGCTCCAGCACCCGGCCTACGCGTGCTCCCAGCGTTTTGGCACTGGCCCGGCGTTTGGAGCCGCTATTTTGTCGAGTTCTGCGCGAGTGCGCTCCAGAAGCCGCTCCCGCGTCTTGCCTTCGCGTCCGGCAGTCTGCGAGTGAAGACCTACCCTATTCTCAAAGGTGACACTCTGTGAATAATGGCATGCCATCATGTTTTTGCGCTGCACGACGCGAAAGAAAAATGGCAAGGAGCACCGCTATTGGAATCTGGTCGAAAACCGCCGAGTCGCTGGCGGTCAGGTGGTGCAGCGGCAGATGCTTTATCTTGGAGAGATCAACGACAGTCAGCGCGAGGTCTGGCGTAAATCGATCGAGGTCTTCGAAGATGGCCGCAGTGTTCCGCGGACCGTGGCACTCTTTGCCGAAGAGCAAACCGCGCCGATCGAGGACGAGCAAATCATTCAAGTCCGGCTCAAAGAGTTAGAAGTGCGCAACGCTCGCCAATGGGGTGGGTGCTGGCTGGTCTGCGAGCTCTACGAACAACTCAAGCTAGACCAGTTCTGGGCGGAGCGTCTGCCGCCCGGGCGCAAGGCACCCGATGGGACCTGATTTTACAAACCTAATCGCTTTGGGCCGTTGATCAGTGTGCTGCCGCTGCTAACCGCCCTCATCGTTTTAGGCAAATAGTGGCGTCGCGGCATAACAGCGGGCGCTATCGAAGGTTAAGCGCGAAAGAACGCCTCGGCTCTTTTTCGCCCTAGCCATTATTGACGTCATTACCTTATTTGCAGGGGATCCAATGTTCACCTGCAATAGGTCTATATGCTGTCGGGGCTAAGGCACAGCTAACAATCGCCAATTCGTGTCTGCCTTTTCGATGTTGCTGTCAATATTAGTCTTGAATTCTTTCAACGCGCCCTGATTCCCACAGAGGTAAAGCCTGCCCTTGTAGACAGCAAACGCATCCGGGCCTTCGAGGTCGGCCAATACTCCCATAGTTACGCCGTAGGAACAAAATGCGCCATAGCGCGGCGCATACTTTGCCGGATCTTTGTCAAAGTCGGCTTTGTCCACTGACGAGGCAAATAAGTATGTTGCACCTTGATACGTGCTCTCGAATGCGGGATTCCCTTTGACCGGTTTTCCTTGTTTGAAGTAGGCGACCACGTCGTACCCGTTAACTATAACCCCTTGACTATCTACGTTTACTTTGGTAGTCGAACCACTTTGCACCGCATTTTGAGAATCGTTTTGAGTCGGAATATCTGGGCCTTTTGCTGACGTACTTTTGGCCGGGTCCAATGCTTGCGTGTCGGAGGCGCCGACGGTACTATTTCCGGCGAGGACGATCCCGGCTGCCATGCAAGCCGTAGTTATAAAGCGTAGGAGTCTTTTCATATCTTCCGGTCTCTTTTTTGATGCCGCCATGGGGGCGTAGTAGTAGTAGCAAAGTCGAACGTGCAAGCGTTTTGCGCAAGCCTGTCAACGTACACGCAAAGCGTCGCCGCGCATAAACTATTTTGTTTGAGTCGGCTCACGCGGCATGGCACCCAGGACTTTGACACGAAGATGCTGAGCGGACAGATCCTTGGGATCGGCTAGGAGCGCGTTGTCGACCGCAGCAAGCGCAAGCTTGGGACGCTCTTGTGCCAGCAACATCTCGCCGGCGCGCATGCAGACAGCGCTTTTTTTCGGGAGCCTCGCTAAACCAAATGAGCGAAGAAAATCAGCTCGTTTGGAGTCAGTTTCGAATCCGGCCAGCGCGATATGAAGCAAGGGATGATCCGGGAGCAAAATCAAAGCGTTTCGCACCCATTCTTCGTTCACATTCGGATTCGTCAGGAGTGCGTTCTCCGCCCATTCGACTACTTTGACGTCGCTCGCCGGAAAGATCGTTCGATCATTACCAGCGCTGCAAAACCACTGGATAAAACGTGCATTCGGACCATGGTCTCTCACTAAGCTTTTTAACTGAGTCATTATCTGCGATCTGAGTTGCTCATCGACCATTACGAGCGAGCCGTCGTCTGCAAATTTGAATCCGCTTGCAACAATTGAGAGCGATTCGACTTGTGACGCCGCGTAACCGGTTATCGCTCCGGACGAGTCTGTCCCGGCTGTTTCTCCACCCGATTCTTTCACCTTACGGGCTAGGATCACCGGAGTCGCCGCATCCCAAAGTTTAGCGGTTTTGTCCCAGCTCGCGGTCAGGACGCGAGCTCCGTCCGGACTAAAGGCCAACCACCGAACGGTGCCCTGATGGTCAAAGGAGGCGATGAGCTTGCCAGAGGCCGCATCCCAGAGCTTGGAGGTGTTGTCTGCGCTAGCCGTAAGTATCCGAGCGCCGTCCGGGCTAAAGGCCCCTTGGTAAACACTACCCTGATGAGCAAAAGAGACTATTAGCTTGCCCGAAGACGCATCCCAGAGCTTGGCGGTCTTGTCCAGACACGATGTTAGGATCCGAGCGCCATCCGGACTAAACGCTGCGTCGTTGACCTCATCCTGATGTTCAAAGGAGGCGACGAGCTTGCCCGAAACCGAGTCCCAAAGTTTTGCGCTGCGATCCGCGCTCGCGGTCAGAATACGAGCACCGTCTGGACTAAACGCCGCGTGATAGACCGCGTCCTGGTGGTTGAAGATTGCGATGAGGTTGCCAGAGGCCGCATCCCAGAGCTTAGCAGTTTTGTCCGCGCTCGCCGTCAGAATCCGAGCACCGTCCGGACTAAACGCCGCGTCGTTGACCTCATCCTGATGGTCAAAGGAGACGACGAGTTTGCCCGAGCCGGCATCCCAAAGCTTGGCGGTTCTGTCTTTGCTTGCTGTCAGGATCCGAGCGCCGTCCGGACTAAACGCCGCGACGCTGACAGCATCCTGGTGAGCAAACGAGGCGATGAGTTTGCCCGAGGCCGAATCCCAAAGCTTGGCGGTTTTGTCCGCGCTCGCGGTCAGGATCCGAGCACCATCGGGGCCAAACTCCGCGTCGATGACCCCGTCCAGATGATGAAAGGAGGAGATTAACTTGCCCGAGGTCGCATCCCAAAGCTTGGCGGTTTTGTCCGCGCTCGCGGTCAAAATCCGAGCGCCGTCTGGACTGAACACCGCGTGATAAAGTCCATCTTGATGCGCAAAAGAGGTAACGGGCTCGCCTGAGCACGCCTCCCAGAGCTTGGCGGATTTGTCCCAGCCTGCCGTCAGGATCCGGGCGCCGTCCGGACTAAACACTGCGGCGTTTAGTACATCCGGATCCGGAAACGAGACAATAAGTTTGCCGGAGGACGCGTCCCAGAGCTTGGCGGATTTGTCCCAGCTTGCCGTCAGGATCCGAGCACCGTCCGGACTAAACGTCGCGTCTACTACCTGATCCTGATGGTCAAAGGAGGCGATGAGCTTGCCAGAGGCCGCATCCCAAAGCTTGGCGGTTTTGTCCACGCTTGCGGTCAGGATCCAGACGCCGTCTGGACTAAATACCGCCCGCTGGACAGCATTCTGATGCTCAAGGGAAGTAATAAGCTTGCCAGAGGCTGCATCCCAGAGCTTGGCGGTTCTATCCAAACTCGCGGTCAGAACCCAGGTACCGTCTGGACTAAACGACCCGTGGTACACACTGGCCTGATGGTAGAAGGAGGCAATCGCCTCGCCCGAAACCACGCTCCAGAGCTTGGCGGATTTATCCGCACTCGCCGTCAAGATCCGACCGCCATCCGGACTAAATGCTGCGTCGTTGACCACATCCTGATGGCCAAACGAGGCGATAACCTTTCCTGAGACCGCATCCCAAAGCTTGGCTGTCTTGTCCGTGCTCGCTGTTAAGATCCGGGTGCCGTCCGGACTGAACGACGCGGCGTTCACAGAGCCCTCATGGGGAAATGAGGCGATAAGCTTTCCCGAGACCGCATTCCAGAGCTTGGCAGTTTTGTCCGCGCTCGCTGTTAAGATCCGGGCACCGTCCGGACTGAATGCTGCGGTGTTAATCGCACCCTGGTGGGCAAAGGTGGCCATGAGCTTGCCGGAGATCGCGTCCCAGAGCTTGGCTGTTTTGTCCCAGCTTGCCGTCAGGATTCGAGCGCCATCTGGGCTAAAGGCCAAAGCGTAGAGCGTATCTTGGTGGC
>Ga0302324_100011975_pt1 | contig 17747 bp, 16 predicted proteins | sample Palsa_T0_1_FD_201949 | JGI IMG/M metagenome (GOLD analysis project Ga0302324, IMG submission 201949) | Peat permafrost microbial communities from Stordalen Mire near Abisko, Sweden - Palsa_T0_1 | ecosystem: Environmental > Terrestrial > Soil > Palsa > Peat permafrost | place: Sweden: Abisko... | reverse complement strand
CGGCGCCGCCGTGACGATCCTCGGGCGCGACGCGGCCAAGCTCGACCAGCTGATCGCCGAGTTGCGCGCGAATGCCGACGTCCAGGCGGTCGTCGCGGACGTGAGCGACGAAGAATCCGTCGGCGTGGCGTTTGCCGCGGCGCGCGCGCGCTTCGGCGACATCGCCATCCTCGTGAACAACGCCGGGATCGCACGCAGCCGTCCGTTTCATGCGATGGATCGTGCGCTCTGGTCGCGCGTGCTCGACACGAACCTGACCGGAACGTTTCTCTGTTGCCTTGCGGTCGTTCCGGCGATGAGCGCGGCGCGCTGGGGCCGCATCGTCAACGTGGCGAGCACGGCCGGTCTCGTCGGTGGCCCCTACATCAGCGCATACTCGGCCGCCAAGCACGGCGTGATCGGACTGACGCGTTCGCTCGCCTCCGAGTTCGCTCGCGCCGGTGTCACCGTCAATGCCGTCTGCCCCGGCTTCACGGAAACGGACATGCTCGACGACGCAGTCGCGAACATCGCCGCGACGACCGGACGATCGCCGGAGCAGGCGCGCGCGACGCTGGCCGCCACGAGCGCGAGCAGGCGCTTCGTCACCGCCGACGAGGTCGCGAATGCGGTCGCGTGGCTGTGCCTGCCGGGATCGGACGCCGTCAGCGGACAGGCGATCGTCGTCGCCGGCGGCGAGCCGAGGCCGGCATGATCGAACCCGTCGACCTCGAGTCGCGGACCACGGTCGACGACCACGCGTCGCTCCGCCTGTGGCTGCGACTGCTGGCCTGCACGAACCTGATCGCCGCCCGCGCCCGTACGAACCTGCGTAGAGAGTACGCGACGACGATGCCGCGCTTCGATCTGCTGGCGCAGCTGGAGCGCAGTCCGCGCGGGCTCCGGATGAACGAGCTGTCCCGGCGCCTGATGGTGACGGGCGGAAACGTCACGCGCATCGTCGACCAACTCGTTACCGAGGGGCTGGTCGAACGCCGTACGTCGGCCGGCGATCGCCGGTCGTTCACCGTGCGGCTGACGCCGGCGGGACGGCGCGCGTTCGGCGCGATGGCAGAAATGCACGAACGCTGGATCGTCGAGATGTTCTCCGGGCTCGGACGAAAGGAGCGGGTGCAGTTGTACGGATTGCTCGCCAAGCTCAAGGGCCACGTCGGGGACCTCGTGGAGTCCCAGGCGTGACGCGCGACGGCGCACTCGAAGGCCGAGTGACCGAGCACGTCCGTTGGTCGGTCGCCGGCGGTGTCGGCACCGTGATGCTCAGCCGCCCGGAGCGCAAGAATCCGCTCACGTTCGCGGCGTATGCCGAGCTGCGCGACCTCTTCGGCGAGCTGCGTACCGCGCGGGACGTCGACGCCGTCGTGCTCGCCGGCGACGGCGGCAATTTCTGTTCCGGCGGCGACGTGCACGAGATCATCGGCCCGCTCGTGCGCATGGCCGCCCCGGAGCTGCTCGCGTTCACGCGCATGACGGGCGATCTGGTCAAGGCCATGCGCGCATGTCCTCAGCCGATCGTGGCGGCGATCGACGGCGTGTGCGCGGGTGCCGGAGCGATGCTCGCGCTCGCCTCCGATATTCGGTTCGGCACGGCGCGCGCGCGCGTCGCCTTCCTGTTCGTGCGCATCGGGCTCGCCGGCGCCGACATGGGAGCGTGCAGCCTGCTCCCGCGCGCGGTCGGCCAGGGCCGGGCCGCCGAGTTGCTCTACACCGGGCGCACGCTCCCGGGCGACGAGGCCCTCGCATGGGGGTTCTTCAACCGGCTCTGCGACCCCGAGCGGCTGCACGCAGAGGCAACGGCACTCGCGACGGCGATCGCGAACGGGCCGACGTTCGCGCACGCCATGACGAAGACCATGCTACACCAGGAGTGGGCGATGGATCTCGACGCCGCCATCGAGGCCGAGGCGCAGGCGCAAGCGCTCTGCATGCAGACGAAGGATTTCGCGCGTGCCTACGAAGCCTTCGCCGCGAAGCGCTCGCCCGTCTTCGAGGGGGATTAATGCAGCACGCGTGCGGGCTGCGCGAGCACCTCGCGTGGCCATTCTTCGACGCCGGCCACCGGACGCTCGCGGCGGATCTCGAGGCGTGGGCGCGTCGCAACCTCGGCGCGGCAGAGCACGACGACGTCGGCGCGGAGTGCCGATCGCTCGTCGCGTCGCTGGGCCGCGCCGGTTGGCTACGGGCCTGCGTGCCCGCTCGCGACGGGGGTCTGCGCGAGGCGCTCGATGCGCGCTCGCTGTGCATCTCGCGCGAGATCCTCGCCTACCACGAACCACTGGCCGACTTCGCGTTCGCGATGCAGGGCCTCGGCAGCGGACCGATCTCGCTCGCCGGATCACCCGAGCAGCGCGAACGATACCTGCCACGCGTGGTCGCCGGTACGGCGCTTGCAGCCTTCGCGCTCTCCGAGCCGAACGCCGGGTCGGACGCCGCCGCCATCGAGGCCGCCGCGACGCGCGACGGGTCGGGCTACGTGCTGCACGGCGAGAAGACGTGGATATCGAACGGCGGCGTTGCCGACTTCTACGTGGTGTTTGCCCGCACGGGCGAAGCGCCGGGAAGCCGCGGCATCAGCGCCTTCGTGATCGACGCGGACGCGCCGGGTCTGCACGTCACCGGTCGCATCGAGACGATCGCTCCGCACCCGCTCGCGTCACTGCGTTTCGAGGGCGTGCGGGCCGGCCAGGACTGCCTGCTCGGCACGCCGGGAGAAGGCTTCCGCCTGGCGATGCGGACGCTCGATGTCTTCCGTACGAGCGTCGCCGCAGCGGCGCTCGGATTCGCCCGGCGCGCGCTCGATGCGGCAGTCGACCACGCATCCGCCCGGCGGATGTTCGGGCAACGGCTGCTCGACTTCCAGCTCACCCACGCGGCCCTCGCCGATATGGCGACCGCCGTCGATACCAGCGCACTGCTCACGTACCGCGCGGCGTGGACCCGCGACGTCGCGGGCGGTCGGGCGACCCGAGAGGCCGCGATGGCGAAGCTCGTCGCCACGGAAAGCGCGCAGGCGACGATCGACCGTGCCGTCCAGCTCTTCGGGGCGCTCGGCGTGACGCGCGGCAACGTCGCCGAGCGACTGTACCGCGAGGTCCGCGCCCTGCGCATCTACGAAGGAGCGAGCGAGGTGCAGCGGATGGTCATCGCACGAGAGACGATCGCAGGCCACGGTCGCGCGGTCGCAGGAGGAGAACGCATGGCAGGGACCACGCTCGTCGACACGTTCGTCCGCGACCATCTCCCGCCGCCCGACCAGTGGCCGGAGCTCCGCTTCGACCTTCCGGAGCTGCAGTACCCCAGGCGCTTGAACTGCGTGGTCGAACTCTTGGACCGCCACGTCGCCGGGGGGTTCGGAGCGCGGCGCGCCGTCGTAACCCCCGCCCTCTCGCTGACGTATGCGGGGCTACTCGAGCGGGTGAATCGCTACGCGCATGTCCTTCGCGACGACCTCGGCCTCATCGCCGGGAATCGCGTGCTGATCCGCGGGTACAACAACGCCACGACCGCCGCGCTGTGGCTCGCGGTCGTCAAGGCCGGATACGTCGCCGTGACGACGATGCCGATGCTGCGGGCGAAGGAGATCACGGACGTCGCGACCTTGGCTCGCGTCGACGCCGTCGTTTGCGATCGCCGTCTCGCGGCCGATCTGGCGAGCGCGGCCGAGCGCTGCCGCTATCTCACGCGCGTCATCTACTCGCACGACGACGCGCCCGAGGGACTCGACGTCCGCGCCGCACGCCAGCCGACGACCTTCGAAGCGGCGGACTGCGCCGCGGACGATCCGTGCATGATCGCATTCACGTCCGGGACGACCGGGAGGCCGAAGGGCACCGTGCACTTCCACCGCGACATCCTGGCCGCTTGCGATACGTTCCCACCATCGTCGTTCGGAGCGCACCGCGAGGATCTGTTCTGCGGCACGCCGCCGCTCGCGTTCACGTTCGGTCTCGGGCAATTGTTGCTCTTTCCGCTCCGCGCGGGTGCGGCCACGTTGCTCGTCGAGGCGCCCGCGCCCGACGCCCTGCTGGCCGCGATCGCCGAGTACGGCGCCACCATCTGCGCGGCGGCCCCGACGGCATATCGCGCGATGGCCCCGCTCGCCGCGAAGTACGACCTGCACAGCCTCCGCGCGTGCGTGTCCGCCGGGGAAACGCTCCCCGTCGCAACTCGGACCCTATGGCGCGACGCGACCGGCATCGACATCATCGACGGCATCGGCTCGACCGAGATGCTGCACATATTCCTCGCGGCGTCTGGTGCGGACATCCGGCCGGGGGCGACCGGCAAGCCCGTTCCGGGGTACGTCGCGCGCGTCCAAGACGACGATGGGAACCCCGTGCCGGTGGGGGCCGTCGGGCGGCTCGCGGTGCAGGGCCCGACCGGTTGCCGGTACCTGGACGATCCGCGGCAAACGCAGTACGTGCGCGACGGGTGGAACCTGACCGGCGACGCGTACTCGATGGACGAGGACGGTTACTTCTGGTACCAGGCGCGAACGGACGACATGATCATCTCGTCGGGCTACAATATCGCAGGCCCCGAGATCGAGGGCGCGCTCCTGATGCACCCCGCGGTCGCCGAGTGTGCCGTCGTTGGGCTGCCGGACGAAGAGCGCGGACAGGTCGTCAGCGCGTTCGTGCTGCTGCGCGACGGCGTGACAGGCGACGACCGCCTGGCGAGCGAGCTGCAGGACTTCGTGAAGGCCCAGATCGCACCGTATAAGTATCCCCGCCGGGTGGTTTTCGTCGACACTCTCCCGCGCACCGAGACGGGAAAGCTGCAGCGCTTCAAGCTCCGGGCGCAGACGGCGGCGGCGTCGTGACGGTCGTTCAGCCGGCGGGCTGGTCACGGCCGAAGGGCTTCGCCAGCGGCCTCGTTGCGAACGGCTTCGTGTTCGTCAGCGGGCAGGTCGGCTGGGACGCGAGCGCCCGTTTCGCGCAGGGGCTCGTCGCGCAGACGCGCCTCGCGCTCGAGAACGTCGTGACCGTCCTGCGCGCGGCGGGTACCTCTCCCGACCAGATCGTGCGGCTCACGTGGTACGTCACGGACAAAGCGGACTACCTCGCGAATCAACGGGGAATCGGCGCGGCGTACCGCGAGACGATCGGCCGCCATTATCCGGCGATGTCGGTCGTCGAGGTGGCTGCCCTCGTCGAAGATGCGGCCCTCGTCGAGATCGAGGCGACTGCCGTCGTCCCGCACCCTTCGCCTCCGCCGAACGGAGCCGGCCATGCTGACGACTGAGCAACCCACCACGTTCCGCTGGGACGACCCGCTCGACTTCGACGCGCTGCTCACGGACGACGAGCGCGCCGTCCGGGATGCCGCCCGCGTGTACTGTGCGGAACGGCTGATGCCGCGCGTCCTCGAGGCGAACCGGCACGAGATCTTCCATCGCGAGATTCTCGACGAAATGGGTGCGATGGGATTCCTTGGCTCGACGATCGACGGCTACGGCTGTGCGGGCGTGAACCATGTCTCGTACGGGCTGATCGCGCGCGAGATCGAGCGCGTCGACAGCGGCTACCGTTCCGCGATGAGCGTGCAGTCGAGCCTGGTCATGCACCCCATCCATGCGTACGGCAGCGAGGAGCAGCGGCGCGCGTACTTGCCGCGCCTCGCGCGCGGTGAGATCGTCGGCTGCTTCGGCCTCACCGAGCCGAATCACGGGTCCGATCCCGGCAGCATGATCTCGCGGGCACGCAGCGCGCCGGGCGGCTATCGCCTGACCGGCGCGAAAACGTGGATCACGAACTCGCCGATCGCCGACGTGTTCGTCGTGTGGGCGAAGGACGACTCCGGCACGATCCGGGGCTTCATCCTCGAGCGCGGCATGAAGGGCCTCACCGCGCCCGCCATCCAGGGCAAATTCAGCCTGCGCGCGTCGAGCACGGGCGAGATCAGCATGGACGACGTGTTCGTCCCAAGCGAAAACCTGCTCCCGAACGCCGAGGGCCTCGCCGGACCGTTCGGGTGCCTGAACAAGGCGCGCTACGGCATCGCCTGGGGTGCGCTCGGCGCAGCCGAATTCTGCTGGCACGCTGCCCGCACGTACACGCTGGAGCGTTCGCAGTTCGGGCGTCCGCTCGCGGCCAACCAGCTCATTCAAAAAAAGCTCGCGGACATGCAGACCGAGATCACGCTGGGCCTGCACGCGGTGCTACGCCTCGGGCGGCTGTTCGACGAGCACCGGGCAGCGCCCGAGATGGTGTCGCTGCTCAAGCGCAATTCGTGCGGCAAGGCGCTCGACATCGCGCGCGCGGCGCGCGACATGCACGGCGGCAACGGCATCTCCGACGAGTTCAACGTGATTCGCCACGTGATGAACCTCGAGGCCGTCAACACCTACGAGGGCACGCACGACATCCACGCGCTGATCCTCGGCCGCGCGCAGACGGGCATCCAGGCGTTCAAGTAGCATGAGCCGCGGAACTCGCGTGCGGTGAGGATCCTGCACCGCCAACCACGGCCGTTGCTGCGCGCGTTCGTCGCGCTGATGTGGTACGCCGACGGCGATGCGCCGGCCCACACGATGGAGCGTCTGATGCCCGACGCCACCGTCGAGCTCGTCATCAACATCGCGGACGACGACTGTGGCGTGGTCGCGGGGCCGCAGTCGCTGCCGCGGTTCATCGGCACCGCGGGTCAACCGCAGTCGATCGGAGCGCATCTGCACGCAGGCGGCGCCTTCCCGTTCTTCGGCGTTTCGGTCGATACGTTGCGCGACCGGGTGATCGATTTGCACGATCTCTGGGGCGCGCACGCGCGAGTCCTGCGCGAGCGGCTCGCCGCAGCTCGAACGGTCGAAGCGCGCTTCGACCTGCTCGAAGAGGCGCTGCTCGCGCGCGCGGCGCGGGCACCCGACCTGCATCCCGCGGTTCCGTTCGCGCTTCGCGCGCTCGACGATCCCCACGCCCCTTCCTCGGTCGCGGCCGTGCGCGCGCAGATCGGGATACCCGAGGGCCGCTTCGTCGCCCTCTTCCGCGAGCACGTTGGCCTCGGGCCCAAGCTCTACGCGCGGGTACGACGGTTCGGCCGCGTGCTCGAACTCGTCGATGGCGGCCGCGCCGTCGACTGGGCCGCGGTCGCAGCCGCGTGCGGCTACTTCGATCAGGCGCATTTCGCGCGCGACTTTCGGGCGTTTTCGGGCCTGACGCCGACGGCCTACCTCGAGGCCCGAAACGGGCACTTCCGCCACGTGCCCATTCCGTAGGTCACGCCGCGGAGTGCCCGTTCACCGGACGGCTCAGGCCGGGGCCGTTTCCTTCTTCATGAGCGCGGCGCCCGCCGTGGCCGAAACGTAGCCGAAGACGGCACCGATCACCATCGAGAGGGCGACGACGAGAAACGCATTGCTCAGGCTCAGCGAGAGGAGATTCGCGAGCGTGAGTTTGCCCGGCGTCTGGAGCAGGAACGCGAAGGTCGCGGCGTACCCGTAGAAGCCGGCCGGGATGACGGAAAACGCCTTGATGTTGGCCGCGTAGACGAGGATCGCCACGGTAATTCCGACGACGATGGCCGCCCAAATCGGCAGCGTCAACGTGGCGGCGAGCGGGACCGCGAGGATCACGATAGCGGCTACCCAGCCCACGAGGCTGCCGAACACGTTGCCGACGACGGTGTTGCGCAGTGCATCCCGATCGCCACCGGTGTGATAGAAGCAGGCCCACGCAAGGAACGCGGCCCAGATGAGAATCCCCCCGACCGCGAGGAACAGCCAGGTCGCCACGGCGGCAAGGACGCCGATGCTGATGGTGAGGGCGGTGAGTTGCTTCACGGTGACCTCCAAAGTGCTGCAGTTCGGCAAGAGGCGCGCAGCGCAAACCTCGCCTCTCGACCCGGCCGCGATGGGCCGGAGCCGAGACCCGATTTGCGGACTGCCTGGAAGAATGTTCCTTCTTTGTAGCCTGCGCTACATTTCCTTGGTCGGCTTCTCAACCGCCGACGGCGAAACGGCGGCTAATGCGGCCGCCGTTCGCTGTGGTCGGGCGGCGGGTGCCGCCTATGCCGAGGAGCGCACCGCCCCCCACTCTTCGGGCGCGACGGTCCGGACCGGCTGCGAGAAGAACCAGCGCTGCCCCTCCGGGTCGTCGGCAGAGTACATCCGGTCGCCGTACGGCTTGTCCTCCGGCTCCGACACGATCGTCGCGCCCGCGGCCTTCGCATGGGCAAAGTGCGCGTCGACGTCGTCGACCGTCACCACGACGAGCGAGCAGCGATGGCCGCTGCGTTTCGGGCTCTGATAGTCAGCCGGTTGCCCGAGCATGACGACCCCGCCCCCGCAGCGCATCTCGGCGTGCCTGACCGCGCCGTCCGGACCCGCGAAGCGCAGGGTCTCGGTGAAGCCGAATGCGGTGGCCAGCCAGGCAAGCGCCGCCGAGGCATTCTCGTAGAGCAGGTAGGGGGCAGGGGGCGCAGTGGTCGTCGTTTCGTCCATATGGGCATCTCCGTATCGCAGGAACGTCGTTTGCCGACGGGCCGAGCGTATCACGTGCGCCGGCTCGGGTCTTGCAAAAAAGTGCGCCCGGCGCGCGAGCGGTCACGCGCGTACTCGGCATCCTGCCGGGTGAGCCGGGACCCTCCCGCGATCACTCACGGAATCTTGTCACGTGCGCCGACTGCGCGGGCCAGGATCAGTCGCGCACCCAAAGCGCAAGCGTCACGGCATTTCAGCCCATGACACTAGGGCACGAGCGGGCCATGACTCTGAGCTCGACGCTCTGCCATCGGCATGATCGCCGCGAAAAAGTCTTGTGGCGTGTACGGCTTTTCCGCCTGAAGCACACTGGGAACGGGCGCAAGGGGATAGAGAATGTCCGTCCCTCCAACGTCGGCCTTCAGCCACAATGCAACAACTCCAATCGCCGAGAATCGGAGAAGCCGGACTTCGTACGATCCCGCTTGCGTCTCGCTGATGTCCGGTATGGCTTGGAGCGCGCGAGCTGACGATGACACAAATGGACCGTAATTGATGTTGGCGACAATCTGGGCTGCGCCGGCGCCATCCGTAATGACTTCGGCCGCGGCTGCGGGCGTGCCCGTGGGCCCAATCAGGTAGCGGAATCCGGTCGCCCGGGCCGAGCTGAGGGCTTTGCCTGCGGCAACCTCGTCGGCCCGCAGATCGTAGACAGCATGGGGTTGCTGAATCGGAAGCGACGAAATGTCGACTCCCAGGTCGCTCAGCGGGCTTTTCCGCAGCGTAAGCCGATTGAGACTGTCGCGAACTAGTGATGCTCCGTTGTTCGGTGCGCTCGCATATCGAAGCGACATTCTCTCCTCCTTGTTTGCTGTGGTAGAGCCTCACCGGTCACTTCGTGAAATGACTCGAACCCCACGAAGCTCCGCCATGATACGTGCCGGGAAACGTGTTGAAGTCCTGGGTGGATGGCCCGAAAATTGGGTCCTGCACGTCGATTGTCGGGCTGCCGCCCGGAACGTCCTGGTCGAACCCCGTGATGACGGGATTGTGGGCGCCGCCGCCAGTCCAGTCGATATCGATGGAGACGGGATGAGAGGCCACGATTTGGTCGGCCAAGTCGTTCATCGAAAGCGCCCCTGCCGCCCCGGCGTAGTGGCCAGTCGCAGTCAGCGCACGATCGGGATACCAGGGCTGATTGCATACTGGAGTGCTGCCGTCAATGCAGCAACTCGAATTATTGAATTGTTCGTTGACCAGCAGGCATTGGGTCAAGTACGTTTGCGGGGCATAGAACTTCGTGATGCTGACGGTCGAAGCGGCCCAGCACCATTCCGTCTGCTCCTGCAATTCCTCTTTGAAGGGGATCACCCAGAATGCATGTGGCCCGTACAGTCGAAAGAGCGGCTCCAGACCGGGTCGGCTAGCGGCCGAGACAAAACCCGTTACCCCCTCGTCGGTATAGCCGAGGTTTTGGACCGCGTTCTCATGCTCGGCGAGGCTCGTCGTGTAAAAATGGTCATCCGCCGACTTCGAATACGCACGGAAGAACGGTGTGAATCCCGTCTCGGCCGTCGCGAAGATGTAGCAAGCGATGCCCTCGCCCTTGTGTCCGAGGTTGTTTGTCGCGTTGTCGCGTTCGGCGATGCTCATCGTGTAGAAGTGAGACGCCGTGCTCGCTACCGATCGATACAATGGAGCCATGCCGGGCGGGGCTGTGCTCGAGACGTAACACGCGATTCCCTCGTCGCTGTAGCCGAGGTTCTGGATCGCATTCTGTCGTTCATTGGCATCGGTGGTGTAGAAGTGAGAAGCCTTGAAGAGGCGGTAGAGCGGTACGGTCCCGCCTATCGAGTTCGCAGCCACGTAGCCGGTGATGCCTTCATCGTTGTACCCGAGATGCTGTACGGCGTTGTCGTGCTCGGCGAGATTGGTCGTATAGAAATGATCGTCGCTAGCTCCGTTGTACGCACGATACAATGGTACGTAGCCAGCTTGCGCGGAACCGTAGATGTAGCACGCGATGCCCTCGCCCTTGTATCCGAGGTTGTTCGTCGCGTTGTCGCGCTCGCCGAAGTTCATGGTGTAAAGATGTGAGCCGGTGCTCGACAGCGCTCGAAAAAGTGGGCCGGTGCCGGTCGGCGCAGAACCGCCGACGAAGCACGCAACCCCTTCGTCCCGAAATGCTAGTTTGGCGATTGCATCCTGTTGTTCGCCGGCATCCGCGGTATAAAAATGTGCTAGCATTGCCTCGAACCCTCTGCGTGCGTCCGGTCGCTCACTGTGGCTAGCCGCGAGCGTTGTGAAATGCGTTCGCCCTGCAACGGCAGAACTTCAAGTGAGGGTGCCTCCACCTGTGGCGCCACGAGTCAACGAGAGCAACGGGGCGGATGACTAGATGACACCTTCACGCTACCGAGTTGGCTCTCGGCGGAGCGGAATCCTCGGCGGCGCGCGTTGCCGTTCGCGGCGCTACGAGCTTCCCGCGGGTTCGCACGCCTGCGATGCTAGCGCGGCTACGACCACGGGCGCCGGCTTTGGTGCCAGCATCATCAGCGCGACGCCGCAAACGATGACGATGCCCGAGACGACGATGCGCGGCGTCAGTGGCTCGTGCAACAGCGTCACCGCCAGGGCAATCGCGACGATGGGATTGACGTACGCATACGTCGACGCGAGGGTGGTCGACACGTTGCGCATCAGCCATAGGTAGCAGCTGTACCCCACGATGCTCCCAAACCCGATGAGGTAGCCCACCGCCATGAGCGCGTGCGGCGTCATCGCTGGGACGGTGATGCGCTCGCCTGTGAGAACGCCGAGTGCGAGGAGCGTACCGCTCGCTGCGAGCATCTGCATCGCGCTGGACTGCACGAGATCGCGCGCGGCGTAGCGGCGTTGCAGCATCGAGCCCAGGCCCCATGCCAGCGCACTGAACACCCCGGCCACCGTCGGCGCGAGCGGCAGCGAGGACGCGCCGCTCGGCGCCACGAGATAGACCAACCCCGCAAAACCAAGCGTCAGGCCGAAGGCACCCAACACCGAGAGGCGTTCGCGATAGAGCACGAACGCGAACAGCGCCATGAAGAACGGGGACAGGCTGAAGAACAGGGCTCCGACGCTGCTCGGGAGATACTGCAGGCTCCAGGCGAACACGCCGTTGCCCAGCGCGAGGAGCGTGATGCCCGCCATCGCCGCACCACCCCATTCGCGTGGCGTCGGCAGTAGCACGCCACGCCAGCGCACGAACGCCCAGAGCAGGCCGCCGGCGATCAGGAAGCGGATCCCGGCCATCTCGAACGGGGGCAGCGTGGCTACTGCGACGCGGATCGCGGGCGCCGTCGAGCCCCACAGCACGTAGACCGCGATCAGGTTGAAGAGCAGAGGAGCGAGGCCCGTGCGACGCACGGTGGCCAGAACACGGCACCGCGAGGTTCTGTTGCGTGGCGCGCACCCCGGCGCGCTCCGGCTGGCCGCACACCCCGCGCGTGGGAGTCGCTGGTATCGGCCGCTAGTGCATCATCCCGGGGAAGACCACTTGCATGCCGTCCACGACGAGTTGGATGGCGATCGCCGAGACGATGATGCCCATGACGCGCCCGACCGCATTGATACCGGTCGTGCCGAGGACCTTCTTGAGCGACTGCGACGCACGCATCGCCAAGAACGTGATCGAGAGAACGGCGACCGCGATGAGGGTCACGAGGCCGACCTCGAGCCACGACTCGTTGCGTTTCGACATGAGCGTCACGATCGTCGTCAGTGCGCCTGGGCCCGTGATGATCGGGATCGCGAGCGGGAAAACCGACGGGTCCGCAGAGGTCACTGCCGCCTGCTCTTCGCCGGGCGCGAGCTTCTGCGTGCCCGTGTCCTTTGCGAACACCATGTCGAAGCCGACCTTGAGCAGCAGTAAACCGCCCGCGATGCGGAACGCCGGGAAGCCGATCCCGAGGGCCTTGAGCAGGCCGTCGCCGATGAAGCCGAAGGCGACGAGGATGATCAGCGCGACGATGCTTGAGCGTGCGGCGATTCGCGCCTGGTTCTGCGAGGACTCGGCGCTCGTCAACGTCGCGAAGGTTGCCGCGGCCTCGATCGGATTGACGACGGCGAGCAGCGTTACGAAGTCGTAGAAGAGCGACTCGAACAAAGGCGGTCCCCAGACGGTAGCGCCGCCTTCGGCTTTCGGCCGGCGGCACCTCGTCCGGGGACACCTCTACGCAGGCCCTATGCTTTTCGGTGCCCGACCGCCGAACGGCGCCGCGTCGGCGGACGCTTGGGCTCGGGCCGCTTCGCGCTGCGTCGCATCGGCACGACCTTGTCGGTCGATTTCGCAGAGTCGTCGCCCAGCAGGGCCGGCGTGATCATGCGTTTGCCGAATGCCTGCTCGAAGACTTCCGAGATCTCGTCGACCGGAACGAAGGTCATCGTCTCGCGAACCTCCTTCGGCACGTCGTCCAGGTCGATCTCGTTGCGCCGCGGCAGGACGATCTTCGAGATGCCCGCACGCTTCGCGCCCAGGACCTTCTCCTTGACGCCGCCGATCGGGAGCACCTGACCGGTCAGCGTGATCTCGCCGGTCATCGCGAGGTTCGAGTCGACCTTGTGGTTCGTCAGGAGCGACGCGATCGACGTTGCGAGGGAAACGCCCGCCGACGGGCCGTCCTTCGGCACCGCGCCGGCCGGCACGTGGATGTGCAGGTCGTGCTTCGCGAAGTAGTCCTCCGGCAGTCCCAATTCGCTCGATCGCGACCGCAGGAACGAAACCGCCGCCTGGGCGCTCTCCTTCATCACGTCGCCGAGCTGACCCGTGAGGGACAGCTTGCCGGTACCGGGCATCGCCGTCGTCTCGATGAACATGATATCGCCGCCGACCGGAGTCCAGGCGAGGCCGGTCGCGACGCCGACCGAGGCCATCCGTTTCTTCACCTCGTTGTAGAAGCGCGGCTTCGAGAGGTATTCGACGATGCTCTCGGGCTTGATCCGCGCCTTGTAGCGAGGCTCCTCGGCGATCTTGCGCGCCACCTTGCGGAAGATCGTTCCGATCTCGCGCTCGAGGTTGCGCACGCCCGCCTCCCGGGTGTAGTCGTTGATGATCGCGCGGATCGCCTGATCGTTGATCTGCACCTGCGAGTCGCGCAGCCCGTTCGCCTCGCGCTGCTTCTTCACGAGGTAGCGCTTTGCGATCTGCATCTTCTCGAACTCGGTGTAGCCGGCCAGCGGAATGATCTCCATGCGGTCGCGCAGCGGCGGGCTGATCGTCTCGAGCTGGTTCGCCGTGCACACGAACAAGACGTGGGAGAGGTCGAACGGCAGGTCGAGGTAGTGGTCGCGGAACGTGTTGTTCTGCTCCGGGTCGAGGACCTCGAGCAACGCCGACTGCGGGTCGCCGCGGAAGTCGCTGCCGACCTTGTCGATCTCGTCGATCATCATGACGGGGTTCCGCGTGCCGGCGTCACGCAACGCGCGGACGATCGTCCCAGGCATCGCTCCGATGTAGGTGCGACGGTGCCCCCGGATCTCGGCTTCGTCGCGCACGCCACCCACCGAGAGGCGCACGAACTTCCGGCCCATGGCCCGCGCGATCGACTGACCGAGCGACGTCTTGCCGACACCGGGCGGTCCGACGAAGCACAGGATCGGGCCGCTCAGCTTCTTCTTGAGCTTGCCGACCGCCAAGTACTCGATGATGCGGTCCTTGACTTTCTCGAGGTCGTAGTGGTCCGTGTCGAGCACTTCGCGCGCCTTCGCGATGTCGATGGCGTCGCTCGTCTCCTTGCCCCAGGGCAGCTGCACGAGCCAATCGAGATACGTGCGGATGACGCTGTATTCCGGCGACGCCTGCGGCACTTTCGAGAGCCGGTCCAGCTCGCGGTCGGCCGCAACGCGGACGTCCTCGGGCATCTGCGCCTCGTCGATCTTCTTCCGCAGCTCGTTCGTCTCGGCTTGCTGCGGATCGGTTTCGCCGAGCTCTTCCTGGATCGCACGCAGCTGCTGGCGCAGGTAGAATTCGCGCTGATTCTTCTCCATCTCGCGCTGGATGTCCGACTGGATCTTGTGCCCGAGCTCGAGCACTTCGAGCTCCTTCGTGAGGAGCATCGTCAGCTTGCGCATCCGCGCGACCGTGTTGCGCTCGTCGAGGATCGCCTGGCGGTCCGCCGTCTCGAGGCGCATCGTCGAGGCGATGAAGTACGTGAGGAGGTTGGAGTCGGTGATGTTGTTGACTTCCATCTCCATCTCGCGCGGCGCTTGCGGCAGATAGCCGAGCAGGCGCTGAAAGAGGCTGGCGAGGTTGCGGTGCATCGCGACGAGCTCTTCTGAGTCGACCGTGATGTCCGGCAGCTCCGTCACCGCGGCGGCGAGATAGGGCTGCGTCTGCGTGAAGTCGTCGATGCGGAACACCGTCGAGCCGGCCACGATGCAGCGCAACGTACCATCGGGCACCTTGAGCATCTTCTGGATGGTGCCGACCGTGCCGATTCCTCGCAGGTCGTCGGGACCTGGATCCTCGGTGTCTTTGTCCTTGAGGGCGACGAGACCGATCTGCTTGCCCTCGCGCAACGCCTCCTCGACGAGCACGATGCCCGGCTTCTTGACGACCGCGAGTGGGATGACCGTGTTGGGAAACAGGACGGCGTCCTGCAACGGCAGGATGCCGAGTATTTCGAGGGATGAGGCTGACTGAAGGCGGGCTGGCATCTTATACGGGGATCCTTTTCACGGTCATTGGAATTTCGGTGCGGTAGCGAGGGAGCGCCGACGTGCGCGACACGGGCAACCGAATACTCAGCATACCGTCACGGTACGACGCGGTTGCATCGGAGTAGGCGACGGCGACCGGCAGGCGGATCTTTTTCACGAAATCCCCATACTCGATCTCTTTCACGAACACCGATCCGAGGTCCGAGCGATCGCGATTGCTGCGCCTGCCGATGACGAACAGGTGCCGCTCGTCGACGCCGATTCGCAATTCCGACGGCTCGGCGCCGGCGATCTCCACGGTCACCACGATCGTCTCCCCGTCCTCGCTCAAGAACAGGTCGCAATTCGGCTCGAAGCGCCCGCTGCGCGAACGCCTGGCGAGCTCGACGAACATGGCGTCGAACTCGGCGAAGAACTCATCGTGGCGCACGGGACGTCCCTTTCGTCGGCCTCATCCGGATTAGCACTCTCCAGGACACAGTGCCAGGTCCACGGGTTGCCCCCCTCCCTCCGGAAGGGGGTTCGGCCCTCCGAGAAAACCGTCAGGCGATGCAAGTCGAGTTCGCCGGCCCTCGTCTTCTGGCGCTACACGTCGAGTCCGCCGGCCTTCGCCCCGGGCTCCCGTCTCTAGCGACGCGCGTCGAGTCCGCCGGCCTTCGCCCCGGGCTCCCGTCTCTACCGACGCATGTCGAGTCCGCCGGCCCTCGCGCCGGGCTAGCGTAGCGGAGTTACGTTGCCAAGCAAGCAACCGTCCCCAAAGCCACACCGCCTGACCCGCGCGGAGACCGAGCCCCGCATCCTTGACGCGGCTCGCGAGCTGTTCCTCGAGCACGGCTACGAGCGCACGAGCATGGAGGACATCGCGAAGCGCGCCGGCGTCGGGCGGCAGACGGTCTTCAACCGGTTCGCCGACAAGGAGAGCCTGTTCACGGCGACGCTGGCGGGCGTCTTCCGGGCGGTGGGCGCCGACCCGGCGCGGCGCCGGCAGGCGCGCAACGACGCGGAGGCCGGCCTCGCGCGCGTCGGCCGGGAGGTGCTCGCATCGTTCGCCAGCCCTGCGTCGATCGCGCTTGCCCGGACGGTCGTCGCCGAAGGGCTGTCGTTTCCCGCGATCATCCGCGAATTCGACAAGAACATCTTCCAGAAGGCCACCGACCACATCGCGACCTACCTGCGGACGCTGCGGCACGGGCCGAAGAACATGGCCGAGGCGCGGATCATCGCCAAGCAGTACCTCGGGATGATCGGCGTCGACACGATCTTTCGCCCCTTGATGGGGATGTCGCCCGCACTCGGCGAGTCGCGGCGCGCCGCGCTCTCCGAGCAGTGTGCAAAGGTCCTCATCGGGTACTACAACCTCGAGGCACCGGCGCCGGCGCCGCTCAAGTCCCCGAAGGAGCGCGGTGCGGCTACTGCTGCTGCGCCTGCAGCGCCTCCATCGCGACGTTGACGGCCATCTCGCTCGCCTGCGAACCCTTGTACACGCCGCGGACCGGGCTGACGTCGCGGTAGTCCCGCCCGATCGCCACCTTCGCGAACGCATCGTCGATGAGTCGATCGTTCGTCGGGTCGAAGCCGACCCACCCGTAGGGCGGTAGATAGGCCTCGCACCACGCGTGCGATGCCTCGGCCCCGAGCACGCGGTCGTCGCTGCTGCCGCGATAGATGTACCCGCTCGCGTAGCGGGCCGGGATTCCGGCCTTGCGCAGCACCGCGATCATCACATGCGCGTAGTCCTGGCACACTCCCGCCCGCGCGTTCAACGCTTCCACGACGGTGGAGTGGACGCTCGTCGCGGCGGTGTCGTAGTCGAACCGCCGGTGAATCGCGCGCGACACCTCGTGACACCAGAGGCCGATGCGCTCGCCGGCGAGCGGCAACTCGGCGACGAACGCGTCGAGCTCGCGCGCGAACGTGACGTACGTGCTCTCGTGAAGATAGTCGTACGCGCCGTCTGCGAGCGGCTCACGCTCGAGGGCGCTCCGGGTCGCTTCGCTCGGAGGCTCCGGCCGTGCCGGCCGCAGCGTCACCACGTTCGAGCGCGCCACGATCGTGAGCATCCGGTGCTCGCGCAGGATCGCGAAGTGCTGTACTTCGTTGCCGAGGCGATCGACGTACGACGAGGTGTGGGTGTGGGGTATCACCCGCAGATCGTAGCGTACGCAGAACTGGTGCTGGTCCGTGCGCGGCCGCAGGTGCAGGACCGTATAGCTTTCGTGCACGGGCTCGGGGTATGCGTACGTCGTCTCGTGCGCGATCGTGAACTCCACGGGCTAGCCCGCCACCGCGCGTGGGAGGCGCGGAAAGTAGGTCGTCTCGATCGCGGCCCCGAGCTCTTCGAACTCGATCGTCGCCTCGGTCGCAAACGCGTGCGGGCCGAGGACCAGCAGCTCCTCGAGCGGCGTGAAATCGAAGCGCGCCCGCAGGCGGCCCAGCCGCCGCTCCGCATCGTTCGCGAACGTCCCGTGCGGTGCGAACGTGATCCGGTGCATCGCACGGTCGACCTCGCGGGTGCAGAACCGCAGCGAGCGCGGAAAATCCGCCGCCAGGACGACGAAGTCGACGGCGTCGCGCGCCTCCGGAGACCGGCTGGAGCCCTTCGCGAACGGCTCGCTGGCGCAGCACATTTCGAGCAGAC
>Ga0302324_100011973_pt1 | contig 17749 bp, 12 predicted proteins | sample Palsa_T0_1_FD_201949 | JGI IMG/M metagenome (GOLD analysis project Ga0302324, IMG submission 201949) | Peat permafrost microbial communities from Stordalen Mire near Abisko, Sweden - Palsa_T0_1 | ecosystem: Environmental > Terrestrial > Soil > Palsa > Peat permafrost | place: Sweden: Abisko... | reverse complement strand
CGAAGGCGAGTCCGTTGTAGTCCACATAGGCAATCTCGTCGAAAAAGCCCAGCGCGCTCTGCGTCGCCATGGCGAGGGAGGGGTCATCGAGCGCGCCCAACGCGGTGGCATAGGGCATGTGCGTGTGGAACACGCAGCGGGCGCGCGGCAGCAGCCGGTGCACCGCGAGATGGATATAGAGAGCGGTCTCCTCGACCAGTCCCCGGCCGCCTACGACCTTGCCGCTGAAATCCAGCTCCAAGAGATCGCCGGCCTTCACTTCCGACCACATGAGCCCGAAGGGAGCGAGATAAAAGCGGTCCGTGTGACCGGGGACCAGCATGGTGAGGTGATTGTCGATGCCCTCGTTGTAGCCGAAGCGGGCGGCCAGGCGATGGCAGGCGGCCAGATCGATGCGCGCGCGGCGCTCGATCTCGCTGTGTGCCCAAACGCTTTCCTTTGACGCGTTCATTTACGAGGAGCCCCGCAGTCACCCGGCGTAGGAACTTCGCATTATAGACCGCACCCGCGCGAAGGCGCGGCAGGCGTCTGGGCCGCAACGCGCCCGCTGGCAGTCGACGTGGCCGAGGGTGTGGCGGGGCTGCGCGCGTGGGCGAAAGATCGCAGCCGGCCGACTGGCGCCCCGCAGCGCGAGCCGCGCCAGCGGCACTCAGCCGAGGAGCCCCAGGCGCTCGCGCACCTCGGCAGAGGAGAGCACCTGCGCACCCAGGAGCTCGACGATCTCGACGGCGCGCTCGACCAGTTGCGCGTTGTTCGCGAGCACCCCCCTCTCGAGGTAGAGGTTATCCTCCAGGCCGACGCGCACGTTTCCTCCGAGCAGCACCGCCTGCGCGACCATCGGCATCTGCATGCGGCCGACGCCGAAGGCCGACCAACATACCCCTGCGGGAAGCGCATCACGCATCGCCTGCATCGCTTCGGGTGTGGCGGGTGCACCGTACTTGATCCCGAGGCACAGCTGGAACAGGGCGGACCCGTCAAGGAGGCCCTCGGCCATGAGTTGTCTGGCGAGCTCGATGTGGCCGAGCTCGAACACCTCGATCTCGGGACGCACGTGCCGCCTGCGGTATTCTTGCGCCATGTGTCGCAGGAAGCGCGGCGTCGTGCCGTACAGGGTCTCATCGAAGTTGAGCGAGCCGCAGTCGAGGCTGGCGATCTCCGGCTTGAGCTCGCTGATGTGTGCGATACGCGCCTCCGGTCCGACGAAATCAGTGCCCGGAGCGAAATTGAGCGGCGCATGATCGGGCCCCAGCACCAGATCGCCCCCCATACCGCCGGTCAGATTGATGATCACCTCGGAGTTGCGGCTGCGGATGCGTTCGAATACCTCGCGGAACAGGATCGGATCGCGGCTCGCCGCTCCCGTCGCCGGATCGCGCACATGAAGATGCACGATGGCCGCACCGGCTGAGTGTGCCTCGAGCGCCGCGGCAGCGATCTGCTCGGGCGTAACCGGGACGTGGGGGTTTTTCCGGACCGAGTCGCCTGAGCCGGTGACGGCGCAGGTGATGAAGACTGCGTTGTTGAACACGTCGGCCCCTCCGCGGGCGCTGCCTGCCAATAGTGTCACGGATAAAGGGACGAGGGGATGAGCTTCGGCGTACTGCTCGCGGTGCTGGCCGGGGCTCTCATGCACGCCAGCTGGAACCTGCTGGTCAAGCGCGCGGGCGACACGCGCCTTGCGACCGCGGGCGTCTACATCGCGGCGGGCGTGCTTTCCGGCCTCGCTCTGCCGTTCATTCCCCCGCCGGCACCGGCCAGCTGGCCCTATCTTGCGGTCGCGACCGCAACGGAGGTGCTCTACGGACTGCTGCTGGCTGCGGCCTACCGGGCCGGGGACCTCAGCCATGCCTATCCACTGATGCGCGGGACCGCACCGCTGCTGGTGGCCCTCGGTAGCGGCGCACTCATCGGCGATCACCTGTCGGCGGCGGTCTGGGTCGGTGTGGTGCTGGTATCGGCCGGAATATTCTCGATGGTGCTCGATGCGCACGCGCGCGGGCATTCTGCCGTGGCGACCCGGCTCGCGCTGCTGAATGCGGTGGTGATCGCGACCTACACCACCATCGACGGCCTCGGCGTGCGCATCTCCGGTCAGCCGGTGGCCTATAGCCTGTGGCTGTTCATGCTGGTCGGCGTGCCCTGGCTCATCTGGGCGATGGCAGCACGACAGCGCCGGTCGGCTCTGCAGCGCCATATGGGCTACCTGGCCGTCGGGGGCCTGTGCTCGGTCGGGTCCTATGGGGTGGCACTGTGGGCGATGACGCGCGCACCGGTGGCGGCCGTTGCCGCGGTGAGGGAGACCTCGATCGTGTTCGCCACGGTGCTTGGGGTGGTGATCCTCAAGGAGCGCGTGAGCCGCGTCCGCGTGCTTGCCGCCTGCGCCATTGCGCTCGGTGTGTGGGTGATCCATGGTAGCGCTCCAACATGAGCCGCAATCGCTCACCGGGCTGGGGAATGCACGCCCTGCCGCGCATCGCGCGCGGGGAGGGAAGCTACCTCTACGACTCAGCCGGCCGCCGCTACCTGGATGGCTCGGGCGGCCCTGCCGCATTCTGCATCGGTCACGGCAACCGCGAGGTGAACGCCGCCATCAGCCGCCAGCTCGAGCAGGTGGCGTGCGGCTACCGCTACCTCTTTACCAGCGAGCCGATGGAAGAGCTGACCGGCTTGCTGCTCGGCCTGTGCGGCAGCGAGTACGCGCACGTCGTCTATTCCCTCAGCGGCTCGGAAGCGGTCGAGTCGGCCATGAAGGTGGCGCTGCAATACTGGGAGGCCAGCGGCCACAGTTCCAAGAAACACTTCATTGCACGTGAGCGCTCCTACCACGGCAATACGCTCGGTGCGCTCTCGGTCTCCGGCTTTCTCGAGCGCCGGCGGCCCTTCGAGGGAAGCCTGCTCACGGTGTCATTCGTTTCCGCAGCCAATGCGTACCGGCCGCTCGGCGGGTTGACGGAAGCGGCGCTCGTCAGCGCCCTGGCCAATGAGCTCGATGCGCGGATCCGGACGCTGGGGCCCGAGAGGGTGGCCGCGTTCATCTTCGAGCCGGTGGTTGGAGCTGCCGGTGGCGTGGTGCCGGCACCGCAGGGCTATGCGCAGGCGGTGCGCGCCGTATGCGACCGGCATGGAGTGCTCATGATCGCCGATGAGGTGATGTCCGGGTCCGGACGCTGCGGGACATGGCGTGCGCTCGAGCACGATGGCGCCCTCGCCGACATCATGGCAATCGGCAAGGGACTCGCCGGCGGCTACATTCCGCTTGCGGCCACCATCATGCGCCGGGAGATCGGCGACTCCATCATCTCCGGGCACGGCGCGATCCTCACCGGCCACACCTACTCGGGACACACTGCCGCGTGTGCCGCGGGGCTTGCGGTCCAGCGCATCATCGAACGCGAGTCGCTGGTGAGCCACGTGCGCCGGCGCGGCGCGATGCTGCTCGCCGAGCTACGCGCAGCGCTCGGTCATATCGAGGAGGTGGGTGATGTGCGCGGCCGCGGGTTTTTCATCGGCATCGAGCTGGTGCGCGACCGGGCCACCCGTGAGCCGTTTCCCGCCGAGCGCGGCTTAAGTCATTCGATCGGGCGGCGCGCGTTCGAGGACGGGCTTATCTGTTACCCCTGCTCGGGCAGCGTGGCAGGGGTGTGCGGCGATACCCTGGTCGTGGCGCCGCCGTTCAACGCAAGCGACAGCGAGCTTTCGGAGCTCATCGAGAAGCTCACCCTCGCGCTCGAGCGCACACTCGCGCAGGGATGAGCTCGCTTGCGGCGAGTCCGGCTACGCCCGCTCGGGTGTAGCCGGATTCCCGGCCCCTCAGAACTTCTGCGAAAACCGCAGTGCGATCGTGCGCGGCTGCGTCGGGATGACGTATGGCTGCGTGCAACTCGTCGTGGCGCACTCGACAAAGCGTGTGAGCTGCGCACGCTTGTCGGCGACGTTGGTGAGCGTCAGCTCGAGCGCCAGACCGTTGTGCGCTGCACCGGTCGACAGGTCCAGCAGGCCATAGGAAGGCAGCGTCCCCAGATCGTTCGAATCGACCAGGCGCAAGAGCGGTGTCGTGCTCGTCTGATAGACGTACGCGGCCTGCACGTGCGCGTCCCAATTGACAACTTCGAACATGTAGCGTGCCACCAGGTTGCCCTTGAATTTCGGTGCGACCGGCAGCTGCGTGCCGGAGGGCGCCTCGGGCCCGTTCGGTGCAGTGACGCTCGGCTCCGTGAAGCCGCTCGCGGCGGTATACCGATAGCCGTTGACCTGGTCAGGACAGTTGGTGGACTGTGTCGAGGTGCCCGGGATGGTCGCTAGCGGTCCGCAGTAGTTCGTGGTCGTCACCGCATGCAGATAGGTGGCTCCCGCCGACAGCAGAAGGTTGGTGGTGCTGGCCCACTGCAGTTCCGTCTCGACGCCTTTGATCTGCGCGGAAGCCGCATTCTGCACGACCGTTACGCTGTTGGGCCCGAGGAACAGGAACTGGAAGTTGTCCCAGTTCTCGAGGAACAGCGCGCCGTTCCAGCGCAGCCGGTGGTTGTCCCACTGCGTTTTCCAGCCGATCTCGTAGTTCTTCAGGTAGTCCGCCTTGTACGGCGGGAATACCGCGTTGATGGCTGAGTCGAACACGCGATTGACGCCGCCAGGCCGGAAGCCCGTGGAGTACGTGGCATACAACAGCCGCTCGGGGTCGAACTTGTAAGTGATCGTTCCCCGGTAGGTCTTGCCGTTGTCGGATACCGTCTGATTCAGATCCTGGCACGGAGCGCCGTGGAAGGGCGTCTCGACGGTGCAGATGTTCTGACCGGGATAGTAGCCGGTCTGATCCTGGTAGGCGCTGGAGTAACCGTAAAACCCCTGCAGCGAGTTCTCGTACTTGTAGAAACGGATACCGCCGATCACTTGCCAGGCCGGGCTGATGTCCCAGGTCACCTGGCCGAACTCAGCCGAGTCACGATCGACGCGCTCCTGGTCGGTGAGCCAGATCGTATTGCCGGCAACCCCGGGTATCGTGAGACTCTGCGCGAAACCCTGCGGGTTGTAGGTGTACGGGTTCCCGCCCGCGCCCGGTATCGTGTACTGCTCCCAGATCTCGTGAACCTGGCGCTGCGCAAACACACCCACCAGCGCCTTGACCGGCAAATCCTCCGGAGTGCTGACTCGCAGCTCGTTGCTCCACTTGGTGTAGTGGCCGTTGGTGATCACGTATTCCTGCGGCTCGGTGTAATAGGAATTTTCCGGATACTTGGTGCCGCCCAAGCAGGCGCCGGAGGCCGCCGGGTTCGCCTGCAGATACTTGTAGCCGGATTCGGTCACCCAGTTGCATCCGGAGGCAAAGTACTTGTCATAGAAATACGAGTAGTCACTGTAGTCCGAGAGCGTGTGCGTGTTGCGCACAAACCAGCCCCCGGCGTAGGTGATGTCGAAGTTACTGACCTTGCCCTCGACGGTGAGTGCGGTCTGGGTGAAGGAATCGCGATCGCTCTCGGGGGGTCCGAAGCGCACCACATCCAGGTCCCCGACGGCCGGGTCGTAGCCGAAGAACCCGTTGGCGTCGATGACCTGGCCCATGAACAGCGGCGTGATGCTCCAGTTGTCGCCGAGGTTCACGCGTGCGGTGGCGCGCCCGCCGCGCGTCTCGGCCGTGTTGTACTCGCTGTTCACCGAGCTCGCGTTGTTGATCGAGGTTCCGGGAACCGCAGGGAAGCCCGCGTCAACCGTGCACGGACATCCCGTGCCTACGGGAAAGGTGCGCACGCCGTCGATGATGCCGGCGGCCGCATCGGTCCCCTGGATGTTGTGGATGTAGCCCGCGTCATGCGTGTCCCAGCCGACCAGACGAATCGCCGCGATCGGCGAGAGGGGAATGTTCACGTAGCCTTCCCCCGACCAACCGAGTCCACCGTGGTCCACGGAGTTGCCGGTGATGTCGTAGGAGGCCGAGAATTTGGTGGGATCGGGCTTGTTGGTGATGATGCGAATGGTGCCCGCTTCGGAACTGGCGCCGTAGAGGGTGCCCTGTGGGCCCTCCAGCACCTCGATGCGCGCGATGTCGTAGAGGTGCACGTCGATGGAACCATCGATGGTCGTGACCGGTTGCTCATCCAGATAGGTTCCGACGCTCGGTTGCGAGCCGGAGTGATTGCCATCCTGCCCGCTGACGACGCCGCGCATGTACATGTGCGTCGTGCCGATACCGGTGCCGCCCTGGCCCAATCCCTTGACGGTGGTGACGCCCGACAGGTACTTCACGTACTCATCCATGTCAGTGATGCTCAACTCTTCGAGCTTCTCGGCACCGAGCACCTGCACGCTCACCGGAACGTCCTGCAGATTCTCAGTGCGCTTCTGCGCGGTGACCACCACTTCCTCGAGACCGTTCCCGGCAGCAGGAGCTGCCGCGTCCGGCGACTGCTGCGCGTAGGCTGCGGGCAGCGATGCCAGCAGCGCGAGATGAACACCGGCCCGGATCGCTGCACGGCCCTTAGCCGCTTCGCGCGTGAGTTCTGTTCGACGACTGCGCGTCATGTTCTACCCCCTGAGAGCCTTGTGATTCGTCGCGGATCCTTCCCTGACTCGCGTTGCTCACATTATTACAGGATTATTATTCGATGGGCACGCCCGGATATGCGGGCAGCACCGGACCGAGCGCGCTCTTCAGTGCTCCGAGCCAGGGCTCGTAGTGCCGCCAGTGCTCCAGCGCCTCGCGGAATATCGGCTGACGCACCTGCTCAGAGCTCGCGGTGCGTACGGCGCGCTCGTGCTCGTAGAACCTGAGGCAGCCCTCTTCAAAGGGCAGTCCGCAGTAGGCGAGCATGGCGCGCACCTGCGCTTCGGTGTCCTCAATCAGTGCCTCGTAGAACACACGGTGCACGCGTCCGGGGAGCACTGCATCAAAGTGGTGCATGAGCGCGACATAGTCGCGGTAGTAGCGGCCGAGGTCCTCAAGCGAGTACGTGAAATTCTGGCCGCGCGCAAAGTGCTGCTTAAAGCAGGAAAAACAGCATCCGAGCGGATGACGCCGGGCATCGATGATGCGGGCGTTCGGCAGCAGCAGTTGAATAAGCCCGACATAGAGGCAGTTGTTCGGCATCTTGTCCACGAAGAACGGTGCGCCGCTCTTGCGCATGATGCGTGTGCCCTCGAGATAGCGCTCACCGAGCGCGCGCGCCGCGGCGCCGCTGAGCTCAGCCACCGACTCAAAGAAGCCGTCCTCCTCGTCGCGGCCCTCGCGCCGCGACAGCTCACGCGCAATCTGCGGGATGTCGGGCAGCTCCATGGTTCCTTCGACGAGCGAATGGCTCGCAAGGATCTGCTCAAGCAGCGTCGAGCCGGCACGCGGCAGGCCGAGAACGAAAATCGGGTCCGGCGCCGGCGTTCCGAACCCTGAGCGCTGGGCGAAGAATTGCGGCGTGAACAATGCCTGCGAACGGTGCACGAAAGCGGAGTGCTCTTCGGCACTGTAATGGTGCAGCTTGCGCCGCAGGTCGTTACCGGCCGCGTAGTGCGTGAAGGAAGCTTCCCAGGCCCCCTGGTCCTCGAGTGCCTTGCCGAGTGAGAACTCGAAGTGCAGTCGGTCCTCATCTGACAGATCCGAGCGCGCGAGCGCCTGACGCATCGCATCCAGGTCCGCAGGCTCGAAACGCACGGTCTTGAGGTTGGCGAGGCTCCACCAGCCTTCCCCGAGCTTCGGCTCCATGGCGATCGCGCGGCGGTACGCCGCGATCGCCTGCGCCGTTTGGCCGCTGGTCTTCAATGCATGACCGTAGCTCATCCATACCTTCGGCTGCTGCGGAAACTCCTGCAGCACCGCTTCGTAGAGCGCTGCGGAGCCGGTGTAGTCGCCGAGGTTGGCGAGCACGGCGGCCTTGAGATTGCGATAGCCGGGATTGCGAGGTTCCTTCGCGATCAGCTGCTCTACCTGCGGGAGTGCCGCGGCGGCCTTGCCCTGGCGGTTGAGCACCGTGGCGTAGTTGTGACGAGCCGCATCGAAGCTCGGCGAGAGTTCGAGGCAGCGCTCGAGCAGCGACTCGGCATCCGCGTAGCGACGCAGCCTCGCGGCCACCTCCGCCAGCATGCGTAGTGCGGCGATGTCGGTCGGATGGCCCTTGAGATGCTCGCGCAGCAGCGCCTCGGCCTTGGGGATCTCGTTCGCGACCAGCGCGGCTGCCGCGGCGAGCAGCCGCGGATCCCGGGTCGCAGCCTTGATGAAGTGCGCGTAGGCCGCATCCGCTCCCGGCGCATCCCCGATTGCCGTCAGGTAGTCCCCGAGCATGCGCCAGGCGTCCGGGTGCTCAGGCTGCAAGGCAACGGCCCGACGCAGCGCCGCGATGGCCGCCTCGCCCTGACCGAGGGTGCCGAGGGTGACGCCGAGCTGGTACTGCGCGCTGGCCCAGCGGGGCTGCGCCCGGGTGAGCTCCTCGAGCATGGTGAGCGCGGCTGCGGCCTCACCGCAGGAACGCCGCGCGAGCGCGAGGATCAGCGTTGCGAGGGGGTGATTGGGGATGACCTTGAGGATCTCGGCTGCCTGTTCGGCGGCCAGTTCCGGCTTGCTTGGCAGCAGGCGCCTCGCATGGCGCAGCGCGACTTCGAGCGAGCCTTTAGGCTCAGACTGGCCGCTCAATGCCGCAAATTCCTAACATGGAGCGCTTGAGAATACGCTGAAATTCAGAGGCCTCGCCAATCCTTGCGGATCTCGCGTGCGGCGTTGTGACCGGGAATGCCCGACACCCCGCCCCCCGGATGCGTGGATGCGCCGCACTGGTACAGGCCCCTCACCGGTGTGCGGTAATCGGACCAGTGCGGCGCGGGGCGCTGCCAGAACAGCTGATCGGGGGAGAGCTCGCCGTGAAAGATGTGTCCCTGCGGTAATGCCACGATCGCCTCGAGGTCCGGGGCCACGAGCGTTTCGACATCGATGACCTGCGCGGAGAAGCCCGGCGCCATCTCGTCGATCACCTCAAGAGCGGCGCGCGTGAGGTTCGGCTTCTGATCCTTCCAGGACGCGTTGTCCTTCAGCCGGTAGGGCGCATGTCCGCCAAAGACGTTGATGACGTACTTGCCGGCGGGGGCGAGGGAATCATCGACTATGCTCGGCACGACCGGGGTGAGAAACGGCTTGCTCGAGAACCAGCCGTACTTGGCATCATCGTAGGCGCGCTCGAGGTAGTCGATCCCGGGAGCCAGGTGCACATAGGTCGGGTACGGGAAGCCCTGCCGCGCAGCATCGAAGGCGCGATAGCGGGGCGGCTCGTGCGCGGCGATGTTCATCTTAAAGGCTGTGGAAAAGGTGCGGAAGGAGTCGATGTCGCGCAGCAGCTCCGGCGGCAGGTGTTCGGGGGCGAGCAGCCGGCGAAACAGCACCGGAGCTGCGACGTTCGACACGATGACCTTCGCCTGGAACTCGCGCCCATCCTCGGTGCGCACGCCGCGCGCGCGTCCGTCGGCCACGAGCACTTCTGCGACCGGCGCGCCGGTCATGATCTGCATGTCAAAGCGCGCCGCGGAGCGCGCGATCGCGGTGGTAATGGCGCCCATGCCGCCGCGCATGAAGCCCCAGCCTCCCGCGCCCTGATGCTCGCCCATCAGGTGATGCATGATGACGTACGCGGTGCCGGGGGACTTAGGTCCGGCGAAGGTGCCGATGCAGGCGTAGTAGGCGAGCACGCTCTTCACCGTGTCGTGCTCGAACCAGGCTGACAGATAGTCGTAGGCGCTCTGGGTCAGCAGGTCCACCATGCGATACGCGCGATCGCCGATCGCGCGATGACGCCACAGCAGCGCTGCGCTGCGCTTGAAGCTCTTCCAGTCGCGCCGTACCGGATCCACCGGCGTCTCGAACAGGAGCTTGCGCACGACATTTGCGGACTCCTCCAGATACTGCGCGAACTGCGGATAGACCTGCGCATCGTGAGGCGAGAAGCGCGCAAATTCCGCCTGGGTTTTCTTCATGTCATCGCTGAAGACCACGTAGTCATCGCCCCCCAGCGGGCAGAACAGGTCGTTCGCCGGCAGCACCTCGAAGCCGAAGGAGGCGAGTTCCAGATCCCGAATGATGCGTGGATGCAGGATGCTCATCACGTAGGAGAAGCGCGAGGCGCGAAAGCCGGGCGTGAATTCCTCGGTCACAGCAGCGCCGCCGAAGATCTCGCGCCGTTCCAGTACCAGTGTCTTCAGTCCGGACTTGGCCAAGTAGGCGCCACACACGAGCCCGTTGTGGCCGGATCCGATAATGATCACGTCGTACTTGCTCACCACGTTCTTCCCGCCGCTGGCCGTGCGCGTCGCGGCCGGTATCGTGTCCTGTCGCAGGCTTGAGAGCAACCTGCCCGCGCCCCGGGGGCGCCTTGCACCGGGCACTTGCGCAGCGCATTCTCTGGCGGGCACGGAGGTGAAATTGTGTACGTACCGGACTTCTTCCGCGAGACGCGCATCGATGTCCTGCAGAGATTTGTCACCGAGCATCCGCTGGCGACATTGATCGCTCAGACCCCGCAGGGGCTCACTGCCAATCACATACCGCTGCGCTCGCAGCTCTCGGGCGAGGGCGGCGGGATGCTGCGCGGGCACATTGCGCGTGCCAATTCCCTGTGGCGTGAGCTCGCACCCGACGCAGAGGTGCTCGCGGTGTTCATGGGGCCCGACAGCTACATCTCCCCGCGCGGCTACGCGAGCAAGCGCGAGCACGGCAAGGTCGTGCCCACCTGGAACTACGCGACGGTTCACATCAAAGGCGGCATCCGTTTCATCGAGGATGTTTCATGGCTGCGGCAGTTCGTGGGCGCGCTCACCGATGAGCACGAAGCCGGCACGAGCGAGCCCTGGAAGGTGAGCGATGCACCTGCGGACTACATCGAGGGGATGCTGCGCGCGATCGTCGGCTTCGAAATCAAGGTGTCAGCGATCACCGGCAAGTTCAAGGGCAGCCAGAATCGCTCGTCCGCGGACCGGCAGGGCGTGCAGGCAGCGTTGCATGCCTCGGGACGCACGACGCAGGAGATCTCCAAGCTCGCGCCTGACTCCACGCCAAAGGTGCCTGGCGGTTGACAGCCCCCGCCAGCGGCTTCAGGTTTAATGACCCGCCCCGCGCAGCTGGCTCAGCGTGAAGGCGGTTGCGGCGCCGCCAACGGCCTGCAGGCTCTCCTGCGAGCACTTGTCTTCCGTGTCCTCGGTGGTGTTGAACCACGGCTCGTAGTTGAAATCGATGAGTAGGATGCTGGGAATGCCCAGTCCCGCGAGGGCCGTCTGATCGTCCAGCACCACGCCGGTCGGGGGCGAGATGAGGAAGTTGGCGGGCGCGAGTCTCTTGCCGATGCCCCAAAGCGCCTCGATACCCTTGGGCGCTGACTCGAGCGAGGAGCGCTCCGGGTAGAGCCGGATGTCGCGCTTGCAGACCATGTCGAACACCAGCGCGAGCTCGGGGAGGCGCGAGCCGTAGAGCTCGCCGATGTGCTTGCCGAAGTAGGGCGAGCCGAGCGCGCGCCAGTTGCGGTCGCCGGCGCCGAGGGACAGCGGGCCTTCCTCGCCGTCGAAGAAGATGAAATCGACACCGACGGGTGGGCGCTCGTGGCTCAGGACGCGGGCCATCTCGATGAGCACCGCAACGCCTGAGGCGGAGTTATTGGCCCCGGGCATGGGCAGGGAGCGGCGCGTCGGGTCCGGGTCGCGGTATGCCCTGACGATCGAGTCGTAGTGGGTGGCGAGCAGCACGCGCTGTTTGAGTTGCGGATTGAGACGGGCGATGAGGTTGGTCATTCCCGTTGTTTGCCCATCGGGGGCGAGCTCGGCCCAGTTCTGACGGACGAGCTCGATGTGTGGGTCCGAGCGCAACTGCTCTTCGATGTATTCAAGCGCGCGCGCGTGACCGGGGCTGCCCATCGATCGCGGTACCCAGGCCAGCAGTGCATGGATGTGCTGCATGGCGCGCTGCGCCTCAAAGGCGCCGGCCCGCGGATGCTCGGTATCCGCTGCGGCGCCGAGCGCGGACAGGAGCGACACCCCGATGAGAAGACCCGACAGCCGTTTCCGCAAACTCATATTGCGTGCGCTTACATCCGGTAGGTGCGGTGAGCGAGCCCGAGCGTCGCGGCGCACACCGCCACGATCACCGCAAACCCGTAGGTGATGGCACGCGAGCCTGCGAACGGCACCAGCACAAAGGTCGTCACCAGTACGCCGAGGATATTGCCGATCGTGGAGATGCCGTAGACCCAGCCTGCGACCGCGCCCGAGCGGGCGTCCGATGCGCTGAGGACCGCCACCGCAACCGGGGAGAGTGTCGCGAGGAGCGACAGTGGCACGAGGGTGAGGGCGATTGCCGCGGAGAACTGCGCGACCGCCCCGGAGGCGAATCTGTCGAGGATGCCCGTCATGACCGGATCGGCACAGCGCGGCACGAGTGCCAGGTACGCTGCCGCAATGACGAATAGCAGCGCGACCTTGCGCAGCATGCGCGGTCGCTGGGTGAGGGCGCCGCCGGTGAAATAGCCGATGGCGAGGGAGAGCAGCACGACCGAGATCAGAGCCGCCCAGGTGCCAATGCCGCCGCCGAAATACGGATAGATATAGCGGCTGCCGAGCATCTCGAAGCCCATCAGCACCGCCCCGATCGCAAAGGCGGTGCCGTAAACGGCCGCTGCGAGCGGCGCCGCCACTGCGCTGCCCACTACTGACTCACGCTCGGCCACTTGCGATTGTGGTTCTCGATGGCCTTCAGGTATTCGACCGGGGCGAAGTCATCGGTGAGGACCTTCGCTCCGGGGGCGATCGCCTGGCGCACCGCGGCATAGGGCTGGCGTGCCGCGAGCAGCTGCGTGAGGTAATAGCGCGGGTGCGAGGCGGCATCGCGCTGCCGGGCCGTCTCGGCGAGCTGTTTTGGATCGCGCGCCGCGCCGTCATAGGCGACCACGACGATGTTGCCTTCCGCACGAAAGAAATCCATGTTGGCGAATACACTGCCCATTGTCGCCACGGACGAATCGAACAGCATGGTGCTGGGCTCGACGTTCTGCACGATCACACCACCTGGCTTTAGATGTTGCTTGACCACGGCGTAGAACTCCTTGGTCAGCAGATGAAACGGCACGAACGGTCCGCGATAGGCATCCAGAAGTATCAGGTCGTATTGCTCCTTGCTCCTGGTCAGAAACAGCCGGCCGTCCTCGTTCTGGATGTGGAAATTGTGCTCTTCCTTGATCCCGAAGTACTGCTTCGCGATATCCACGACCGCACCGTCGAGCTCGACCGTCGTCACCGACACTTCCGGCAGGGTGCGGTGCAGATACCAGGACGTGCGGCCGCCGCCGAAGCCTATCTCGAGAACCGAGTGCACCGCAGGCGGATAGGCGAGGCCGACGGTCATGTACTGGGTGTAGAGGACCGGCAGCTCGAGCTCGTCCCAGGTGTTACAGACCGATTCGGTATAGATGGTGCGGTTGTGACCGAATGTCAGTGACACGTAAGGGCCGCGGCGATACACATAGATGTTGTTGTACAGCGATTCCTTGGACAGGATCAGGGTCTCATCAGAGGCCGTCGCGGCAGCTGCCGGTGCGCACAGCAACTGTGCCGTGGGCAGGGCGAGCAGGCACGCGAGACTCAGGCGGCAGATTTGCAGGATCATGCGTTTCATTGCTTAAGCGCAGAAGCGGGACAATGCCCCATTGTCGCAGGCCCACGCCCAAACGAACACTGACACGGGTGGCCTGCGACTAGTAATTGGCCGCGGCCCGCACCGCACTTGCCGGCTTGTCGAGATCGGCCAGCAGCTCCTGCGAGACGATCGCGAGCGGAGTCGTGCCGTAGGAGAGCAGCCGGTCGTGGAAGTCGTGCAGTGATCCGCGCTTGCCCATCCGGCGCATGTACTCCGCGAGCAGGTTCTCGATCTGCACCCGGCCGACCGAGTACGCAATGAAGTAACCGGGGCCGAGCGCAATGCTTGCCACCGATGCCTGGGCCTGCTGTTTGCTAAAGCCGGTTTCGCGCGCGAAGAAGTCTACCGCCTCGTCATAGTTCCATGCGCCGCTGGCGAGCTTCGGATCGACGATCGCGCGCGCGCCGCGCACGCGCTCCCAGCGCGCGGTATGCAGCCGGCCATCGAGTCGCTGCCCGTACAGGCCGAGGCGCACGAACATCTCCTCGCCGTAGAACGCCCAGCCTTCGGCAAACACGCCGCTGCTCTGGATCTTGCGGATGAAGTCCGGATGGCGCTTGGCGATCGACAGCTGCATGAAGTGGCCGGGGAGCGCCTCGTGCGCGGCCGTGGACAGAATGCGGTCGCGATCAAAATCCAGATTCATGTCGAGTCGCGCGGCGGCCTCCGCCAGCGACTTAGGCGGAGTAATGAAGTAGTAGCCGGTCGTGGAGCTCGAGAACAGCCGCGGCGGATTCATCGCAGCCCCCGGAGATATCGGCTGCAGGAACGCGGGAGTCTCGAGAATCTTCATGGTGCCGAGCCAGGAGGGGATCGTGACCACGCTCTCTGCGGTCACGAACTTGCGCAGCTCCGCGATGCGCTCGGCGTAGTAGCCGATGAGAGCCTGGCCTTCCGGCGCCATGCCCCCGCCGCTCGGCGCGCCGAGCGGGGTGTCGCGGCGCCGCGCGAGATCCTGCAGCCAGGCCTCCTCCGCCCAGCCGTGCGCCAGCTCGTCGTAGCCGATCCGCTCGGCGTCGCTGGCACTGAAGGGCAGCAGCTGCTCATCGCGCAGCATCCGATTGTAGGCGTCGCGGCCCATTGCGAAGTTCTCCGGCCACCCCGCCACATGCGCGTCGATGTAGCCTTTGAGCTCGGCGATTGCCGCCAGTGCGCCATCGCGCGCCTTGAGGAAGCGGGCGTACTCGGCAGAAGCAGCACCGAGCTGGCCGCGCGCCGCCTCGGTGAGCGGGCCGCCGAGAAAGTCGGGCGCGCCCGCGAGCTGCTGGCTGCCTATGATCCCGAACAGATGACCCGGAGTGGTCACCAGGCGCCGCGCTGCGCTGATGTAGGCAGGAGTCGCGGCGAGGCGGCTCGTGATGTCGCTCCAGCCGCGCTGCAGGTCACTGGCCGTCGCGCCGTCCTGCCCGAGGATCGGCAGATGCTGGAACTGGGTATAGACGGCGTTGAGCACGTTGTTGGCCGGGGCGCTGTAGTCCTTGCGGTCGAACTGATACACCAGGAGCGCGTTGAGATTGCTGGTGAGTTGCGCCTCGAGGAGCGCCGTGTCGTCGCGGTCGACGAGCGCCGTACGCACGTCGAAGCCGGCGGCGATCGCATCGACCCGGCTTTTCCATTGCCTGAGGCGCGCAAGATAATCGGCGCGCAACGCCTCGCTCGGGGTCTCGAGCTCGCCGTCGTGACCGACGATGCCCAGTGCGGTGGCCCGCATGGGGTAAAGACGTGCGCTGGTGTAGGTCATGTCTTCGGCAACGCGCACCAGGTCCGGATGTGGCTCGTGCTGTGTCTGGGCCGTTGCGGCATGCCCGATCAGCATTGGTCCAAGTACCCAGAGAGCTTTCGCTCTCATATATCTCTTCATGCATTACCTCTGTTAGGCCGGTATTATGCGGTACAACGCTTGCGCGCAAGGGAGCTCGAGAATGCGGCAATACTACTTGGCGGCGCTGCTCACCGTGGCGATGAGCGGTTGCGACGGCGGATCAGTCCTCGGGGACGTCACGGCGAACCAGGACGGCGCGCACACGGTGAATGGCTCGATCCAGGTTCCGGCCGGCCTGCACAGCGGCGCTGTGGGGACCGTCAACGGCTCCATACATGTTGGGGAAAACGCGACGGTGGGCTCGGCCAATACGGTGAACGGCTCGATTGACATGGGCACGCATGCCAGCGCCGACTCGGCGAGCACGGTCAACGGCTCGGTGACGCTGGCCGCCGGAGCGCACGTCACCCACGCGGTCACGACCGTAAACGGCTCCATGAACCTCGGCAGCGACGCGGAGGTCGGTGGGGCGCTGCAGAATGTCAACGGGCAGATCGTCCTCACTGCCGCACACGTGGCAGGCGGCGTGCGCACGGTCGGCGGCGACATCGACATCACCGGTGCATCGCGCGTAGAGGGCGGTATCCTCGTTCAGAAGAACAACAGTTGGTTCGGCTGGGACACGCGTAAGCCCCGCATCGTGATCGGACCGGGCGCGGTGGTGCAGGGAGATCTGCGCTTCGAGCGCGCAGTGCAGCTGTACGTGAGCGAGCAGGCGAGCATCGGTCCGGTCACGGGTGCGACCGCGGTACGCTACGCTGGGAAAGCCCCGACCGGCTGAGATCTCAGGCGGGCACGTGGCCGCCGGGCTCACTTGGGTCGCGCGCTCGTCTCGGGTGCTGCCTTTGCCTGCGCCAGCAGTGAAGCGCAGTCGGCATTGTGTGTCAGCCCCGGGCTGACGAACGCCAGCACCGCCCCGACGGGCGTCAGTACGGCGGCGAGCGCCAGCGCGGTGCCCACCTGCACGAGCAGATCGCGTCCGACGAGTCGCATCTCCGGATGCATGAGCGTGCCCTTGACCGACACTGCAGAGCGCAGCACGAGTGCGGGCTTCTTTGGGCGCCCGCGCAGCGTCAGGTCGAGCGTTTCGGACTCCATGTAGACCGAGCCGCTGGCGGTCAACAGCGAATCGTGGGTGTCGAGCACGAAGCTTTGAACACTGGCAACCCCATCGCGGGCCTCCAGGCTCGCTACCCCGCAGCGAATCTCGGTCTGCGCTGCGTGCTTTAGCGCCACGCCGAGTGCACGGGTGAAATCGAGGCTGCTCAGCTGCGCGATCGATGCGCGCATCACGCCGTGCGGCACGACCGCAGTCAGTGTGCCGTTCGCCGTCGCGGCCAACTCATGCAGGGATTTCCCCGCGCCGCTCAGATGCACGCGGCCGCTGAGTGCGCCCCCGAGTGGCGGCTCGTGCCCGCTTGCGCTCTTTAGCTGATCGAGCTCGACCTGCGTGACAAGCAGTTCCATCTCGCCCCGCGGGACGTCACCTCTCGCATCGAGCCGCGCGCTGCCGGAGAGGGTTCCCTGCGCGAGGGAGGCATTGAAGCGCTCGACGGACAAGACGCCGCGATCGACCGAGACGAGGGCGCTGGCCCGTTCCAATGTTTGACCGCCGAGCTCCAGGGTGCGCGCCCGAAACCTCACGTGCCAGTCGCTGCGATGCAGGCCGGTAAGGCGCAGCGGGGTGTCCGGTACGCGCAGTCCCGGAGTGCTGGGAGGCTCGGGTTCACGGCCGGCGGCCCGCGCGCCGATATCCGCAAGTCGCAGCCAGCCGGAGCTTAGGTCTGCCTCGATCCTGGAGCGGCCCCCTGAGCTGTCGACGGTGAGCGTACCGCCCAGATCGCTCTTCCCGGAACTCGCCGCGAGATCGCTGTACACGAAGCGCTTTCCCTGCCGCGTCAGCCTGCCGGAGAAGTGAAACGGCCCGGTATCGGGCATGCTGAGTCCGACCAGGAAATATAGATCCTTCATGTCGGGACCGGCCGCAGTGAAGGTCCCCTGCAGGTAGCGGAAGTCAAAGGGCTGCGGAAGAAAACCGCTGCCGGAGAGGTGCGTGGCGCCGGAATGCTCCTGCAGGGTGAAGTGATATGGCTGATCGCGCCGCGCCTGCGCGAGGGCCTCGCCCTCGATGCTGAAGGTGGCGGCACGCCCGTTCAGTTGTCCGGCTCCCTCGATCCGAAGCGGCGACGTTGCGCCCGCGCCCGCATCGCCCGCCGAAACGGTGCCGCTGAACTCCAGGTGCCGCCGTTCGTCGTGCAGCTCGAGGTGCGCCTCGGGCACCGAGAGAC
>Ga0302324_100011967_pt1 | contig 17753 bp, 18 predicted proteins | sample Palsa_T0_1_FD_201949 | JGI IMG/M metagenome (GOLD analysis project Ga0302324, IMG submission 201949) | Peat permafrost microbial communities from Stordalen Mire near Abisko, Sweden - Palsa_T0_1 | ecosystem: Environmental > Terrestrial > Soil > Palsa > Peat permafrost | place: Sweden: Abisko... | reverse complement strand
CGATCGGGGGCACGCTCGAGGTCGCGCGACGCGTGCGGCCGCCGCGCGGCGGCTTCTTCCTCCAGGGCTTCCTCGTCATGCTGAGCAACCCCAAGGTGCTGCTGTTCTTCGGTGCCTTCATTCCGCAATTCGTCGACCCGCACGGCGACCCGGCCGGCCAGGTCGTGCTGCTGGGTGCCACCGCGATGGCGGTCGCCGCGCTGTCGGACGGCGCCTACGCGATGCTGATCGGCCGCGCCGGCAGCCTGCTCGCGCGCGGCCGCGTGCGGCTGCTGTCGCGCCTCAGCGGGCTGTGCCTAATCGGCGGCGGCGTCTGGCTCGCGGTCACGCGCACGCGTTGAGCGCTACTCGGGTGCGCTGACGACCGCGGCACGCGCGAGATCATCACCGACGGCGAGTAGGCTCGCGATGCCGCGCCGCGCGATCTTCGTCACGGCTGTGAAACGCTTAACACCCGTGTCCGGCGTATCGGCCTCATAACGATCCCTGTGGGCGCGTCACTCTTCGACCGCACCGATGGGGAGGCAGCCATGACGGGAATTTTCGAGCGACATCTGTCACGGGTGAGGAGGCTAGAGATGTTTGCCGGCCGCCAGATGTCCACCAACCGCCGCCGTCACGAGCGACACGCGGCCGACGGAACGGCGACGGTGTTTCAGGGCAGCAAGAAAGTCGATATGCCGATCCTCGACATCTCGCTATCCGGCATCCGCCTGCAGACGACCGGCTCGACAAAGCTCGACGTGGGCAGCGTGTGCTTCATTGCGCTCCCGGAGCACGGCCGGCATGACGCGCAAGTCGTCGCCGTGAAGTCTCAGAGCTTCGCATTCCAGTTTCTGACCCCCGAGCCGGAGGGCGTTCAGTCGTTCATCAAGACGAGGACGCGTGGCCGAGACGATGCCCTCGAGTGAGTTTCGAGAAATCGCCGTGCCAGAGTTGATATCCGACGCCGTGGGCCCGGGCCGAGCCGCGGATGGCGTGGTTTGGCGGATTTTCATCCGGTGTCGGTGATCCCGAGAGGGTAGCGCCTCTCGACCGCCGGTACCTCGGCCCGAACAGGCGTGCCACTTCGCTACGGCGCTGCCACCCTCCACGCCGATCTCGCAACGCGTCGCGCGCTCTCGCCTTGTCGCGCCGATCGCGCGCCCGTCACCGGATCGCGGCGGCGTCCCGCGCGCACAGGCGGAGCCGCGAGATCAGCGACGGCGACATGCCGAACGCCAGGCGGAAGTCGATGCCCTGCTGGCCCAGCCACAAGGCTTGGAGCCGGTAGGCGTCGGATTCGCGCGCGTTATGGAAACGACAGGTGCATGGCGAACGGGACTGCACGTGATGCAGCAGCGCGTGGAGCAGGACCGATTGGTCGACCGGATCGCTCTCGTCCCAATCGCGTGCCAAATGCACGGTGGCGGTATCTGACTCGTGGACCGCCAGCAGGTGCGGGGCGAGCGGCGACAGGCTCGGCCGCACGCTCACCGAACGCAGGGCGACCGCCGGCGGCGCCGGGACCGGTTGCCCGGTGGTGGACGCGATCCAACTCATCATGGACAAAATCATCTCGTCGATCATGGTCGGCGCTCCTGGCTCGCATGCGGGTCGTGTCGGTTTGACGCTTACCGGCGGCGCCGCGCCGGAGTCGGCGGCATTGTCCGATCCGGGGTCATCGGGGTGGCAGCAGCATCGTGCTGACCTCGTCGGGAATCTCATTGAGGGCGACATCCGCACGGAGGGCGACGTGGACGATCGCGAGTGCCGCGAGCACGGCGAGCAGTCCGCCGGCGACGAGCGCGACGCGCCGACGGACGGCGCCCTCGCGCGGGGGCGCCGCCGCGTCGATGCCTGTGCGGTTGTAGAGAATGATCATCGTGGCCTCCCCTTCCCGCTCCCCAACGCAGGCATGAGGAGGGTGCCACGGCGCTTCGCCCAGAGATTGTGAAGCGCTTTACACCCTGGTGCTGCGCTCGCCCTGGGGCAGCCGTGCTAATCCGCAGCTCTGCGGGCAACGGATGAGATCGCTCACAGCATTTTGATTTTTGTGCGGGCGGCCGGCGGAACTCGCCGACAACCGAGATGATGCTCGACGCGGCTCAGTCGAATCCCGCCTTGCGCAGCCCCTCCATGATCTTGGTCAAAGCGGTGCGATCCACGTAGTAGCGCTCCAAGAAGGCCTCGGCAGCAGCGGCGTCGTGATGGATCCGGCGCAGCATCGATAGGTAGGCTGCGGCCTCGGGACGCCGTTCGAGTTGGCCGAGGGCCGCCACAACGTATGTCAGCGAGTGAAGGTAATCCGGCTTCAACCGCAACCCGGATTGCCCCGCCTCAACGGCCTGTTCGAGCCGTCCTGATAGATAATAGCCGCCCGCGAGAGCCGTGATCCAGATGAACCGCCTGATATCGTGCGGGCTCAGCCGAAGCGCGGTTGAGACAGACTCTAGGCTTTCCTCTGGACGGTTCACGTAATTGAGCAGCAGGGCCCGATTCGCGTAGGCTGCGGCGTGGCTCGGATTGAGGCTGATCGCCTGCTTCATCGCCGACAAGGCCGGCCTGATCTGGCCCACGTGGTATTGGACCAGACCGAGCGCGAAATGGCACTGTGGGTCGCGCGCATCCAGTTCTACTGCCCGCTCTGCGAAGGTAGTTGCCTCCACTAGCGCATCTCGGCCCTCGCCGAGCCAATTGCTCATCACCGCATGAACCCGCGAGATGCTGAGTGAAGCAGCTGCGAGCGCATAGTTTGGATTTCGCTCGAGCGCTTTGAAGAAATACTCTTCTGCCTTTTGGTAATCCTCCTTGGTGTATCGATAGTGGTGCCACAGGCCACGCTGAAGGCAGTCATAGGCGTCCAGATTCTCATGCGGGGAGCTGGCGACTCGCTCACGCTCCTGACGCAGCAGCTCTGGACCGAGTTCACCCACAATGCTCGTAATGAGATCGTCCTGAACCTCGAAGAGGTCGGTTAGCTCGCGATCATATTGCTCCGCGAACAAATGGGTGTTCGACTCGGCTTCGATCAGCTGAGCCACGATGCGCGCTCGCGACCCGGCGCGCCGCACGCTGCCTTCCAGCACGTAGCGCGCGCCCAGTTCGCGACCCACCCCGCGCACGTCAGAGGGCGTTCCTCTGTACCGGAAAGTGGAATTGCGCGCGATGACCGGCAGCGCGCGCAGCCGTGCGAGCGCGGTGATGATGTCCTCCGTGAGACCGTCGGCGAAATAGTCGTCGGCGGCGTCGCCGCTCAGATTGGTAAACGGCATCACCGCGATCGCCGGACGGTCGATGACCCGTCGATCCACCAGTGAGGCAAATGATCGCTGGACCGGCCGAGCTGCCGGAAGCGGCTTCTCGGGAATCTCGACCCGGTATAGGCGGACCGGCCGCTTGATGTTCTTTAGGCGCTTGGCGCCAGCATCGATGAATTTGATGCCGCGCTTGTCGCCGACTTGCTCGACGACGAGCCGCGACACCAAGATGCCGCCGGGATCGGCCAGGGCTTGCAGTCGCACCGCGACATTGACGCTGTCGCCATAAAGCTCGTCGGGCTCGGCGATGACATCGCCGAGATTGACGCCGATGCGATACTCCACGCGGCTGGCTGAGGATTTATCCTGTTCGTGCGCGCGCATGGTCTGCTGGATGCGGATCGCGCAGACCGTCGCATCGACCGCGCTGGCGAATTCAACAAGCGCGCCGTCACCCGTATTCTTGAACACGCGACCATTGCATTCGATTATCAAAGGCACCAATAAGTTGCGTAATAGCGACATCAATCGCTCATGCGTGCCCTCCTCGTCGACCCCCATGAGGCGGCTGTAGCCGACCGCGTCGAGCGCCATCACAGCGGCGAGACGGCGCGTGACCGTGGGCGTATCCGTCATCGCTTCAATCGCTGTTTCTGAAGGTCAGAGCCGCCGTGGTGAATATGCGCGACTGACAAAAAAATCTCGCAATTCAGTGACCGGTTCACGTTGGGTTAGAATTTTAGTAGAATTCGAGCGGTTTTGGTATCTAACTGGTTGCGAAGCGTGTCGGACGCTATGGACGGGAAAGTCGACGGCCACCGCTGTTCCGCTCTGTCGACGAACGATCTGGGCGCGGCGAGGGGTGTTGCGGACTCGGGCGAACAGCAAGGAGGCAGAAAATGGCTGGTGTCAGTGCCATGGAACTCTTGGGCCAACTAATCTGCAATTTGAATCCCTATACGGAAAGGTCGGATCTGCCTGCGTCGCCACGCACAACCGGCAAGATGGACGTATTCCTGGCAACCAACCACCCCCCTTATCCGGACCCGTCCAATCCGGGCGGGTCGCCGCCCGCGGCCAATCCATTCAGCCAAATTGAGCTTGAGGTCGACACGAAATATGCCGCGGACTGGACGTTCAAAGGGCAGCCCCAGCGCGTTAACACTGCGGTCCGGATCAAATACCGGTACCCGGTGTTTCCAACTGACGATACCGCTGACCCGGCAAAGGCATTGTATTGGATTGAAGATTACCTACTGCTCGGCTACGAGGGTGCCGGTGGCCCGTAGTCTCCACGCGCGTCCGCGATGCGCCGCTCCCGAGATGAAATGTTACGCCGCCGCGACGCGCGAGAATGACGGCCCGATCGTAGACGTGAACCCTGCGTGAGGGGGGGCCAGCGTGCCGGAGCCTCAGACGAGCAGCATCGCCGCAGGCCGGCACTCGCTGGAGCAGCATTTCCTGCTGCGCCACCTCGAGCCCGACGCCCGCCGGCGCATCGTCGGCTATGCGCGCAACCGGCGTTTCGCGGCCGGCGAGACCATATTCGTCAAAGGCTCGGCAGGCAGCGGCATGATGACGGTGCTGAGCGGCCGGGTGCGGATCAGCGCGCTGTCGCGCCAGGGCAAGGAGATCGTGCTCAACGTCATCGAGGCCGGCGAGGTGTTCGGCGAGATCGCGCTGCTCGACGGCAAGGAACGTACCGCCGACGCGACGGCTGTGACCGATTGCGAGCTGCTGGTGCTCGAGCGCCGCGACATGCTCGCGTTCCTCGAGACCAATTCGAAAGCCTGCCTCAAGCTGCTCGAGACCTTGTGCCAGCGGCTGCGGCGAACCACCGAGCAGGTCGAGGACGTCGTATTCCTCCAGCTGCCCAACCGCATGGCCAAGGTGCTGCTGCGGCTGACCCAGAATGACGGCGACCAGGTGAAACTGTCGCAGCGCGAGCTCGCCAACCTAGTCGGCGGCACGCGCGAGAGCATGAACAAGCATCTCAACGAATGGAAGCGCGACGACTTCATCGCGATCGAGGATGGCGCCATCACGGTGTGCGACCGCAGCGCGCTCGAAGTGATCGCCGACGGCGAATAGCCGCGCGGATCGCATTCCGGCTTGGACCGAGCGAAGCCGAGGACCCTACTCGGCCGCGCTGGCGACCGCGGCCGGCGTGACGCGCGCGGCGCAGAACTTGAACTCGGGGATCTTGCCGAACGGGTCGAGCGCCGGGTTCGTTAAGAGATTGGCGGCCGCCTCGACATAGCAGAACGGCATGAAGACCATGCCCTCGGGCACGTCGCGGTCGGCGCGCAGCTTGACCTCGACCGCGCCGCGCCGCGTCTCGATGCGGATCATGTCGCCGGCCTTGAAGCCGCGCCTGGCGAGCTCGCGCGGCGACATCGTCGCGACCGCCTCGGGCTCGATCGTGTCCAGCACCTCGGCGCGGCGCGTCATCGCGCCGGTGTGCCAGTGTTCGAGCACGCGGCCGGTCGACAGCACCATCGGGTAGTCGTCGTCGGGCAGCTCGTCGGGCGGCAGGATCGCGGCCGGCACGATCTTGCCGCGGCCGCTCGCGGTCGGAAAACCCGCATAGAAGATAATCTCGTTGCCGGGCTGGTCGGGGCCGTCGACCGGATAGGTCACCGCGCCCTCGCGCTCGAGCCGCTCCCAGGTGATATTTTTGAACGACGGCATCACGAGCGCCATCTCGGGGAACACCTCGTGCGGCCCGGCATAGTTCCACGCCAGGCCCATGCGCCGCGCGATCTCCTGGATGATCCACCAATCCTGGCGCGCGTCGTGGGGCGGCGCGAGGACGGGCCGCGCCATCTGGACGCGCCGGTCGGTGTTCGTGAAGGTGCCAACCTTCTCGGCGAACGCCGAGGCCGGCAGCACGACGTCGGCATGGAACGCGGTCTCGGTCAGGAATAAATCCTGGACCACCAGATGCTCGAGATGCGCCAGCGCCTGGCGCGCATGGTTGAGGTCGGGATCGGACATCGCCGGGTTCTCTCCCTCGACGAACATGCCGCGAATCTCGCCGGCATGGATCGCGTTCATGATCTCGACCACGGTCAGGCCGCGCTTCGGATCGAGCTTCATGTCCCACAGTTTCTCGAACATGTCGCGGATCTCCGGCGCCTCGACCGACTGGTAGTCGGGATAGACCATCGGAATCAGCCCGGCGTCGGATGCGCCCTGCACGTTGTTCTGGCCGCGCAGCGGATGCAGGCCGGTACCCGGCCGGCCGACCTGGCCGGTGATCAGCGCCAAAGTGATGAGGCAGCGCGCATTGTCGGTGCCGTGGACATGCTGGCTGATCCCCATGCCCCAGAAGATCAGCGAGGCGCGCGAGGTGGCGTAGAGCCGCGCGACCTCGCGCAGGGTCTCGGCCGACACGCCGCAGACCGGCGCCATCGCCTCGGGCGAGAAGTCGCGGATGCGCTCGGTCAGCTCCGCGTAGCCCTCGGTGTAGCCGGCGATGTATTGCTGGTCGGTCAACCCCTCGGTGATGATCGTGTGGATCATCGCGTTGAGCAGCGCGACGTCGCTGCCCGGCTTGAAGGCGAGATGGCGATGAGCGAGGCGCGACAGCGCCTGGCGCCGCGGGTCGATCACGATCAGCTTGGCGCCGTTCTGCTTGACAGCATTCTTGATGAAGGTCTCGGCGACCGGATGGTTCACCGTCGGGTTGGCGCCGATCACGATGATGATCTCGGCATCCATCGCGGCGGCGAAGGGCGCGGTAACCGCGCCCGAGTTCAGACCCTCCATCAGGGCGGCCACCGACGAGGCATGGCACAGTCGCGTGCAGTGATCGACATTGTTCGAGCCGAAGCCGGTGCGGACCAGCTTCTGGAACAGATAGGCTTCCTCGTTCGAGCCCTTGGCCGAGCCGAAGCCGGCCAGTGACTTGGGGCCGTTGGCAGCGCGCAGGCGCATGAAGCCCGCGGCCGCGAGATCGAGCGCCTCGTCCCAGCTCGCTTCGCGAAAATGCGTCCAGGGGTTGGAAGGATCGACCTGGTCGTTGGCGTCCTTCTTGGCGCCCGGCAGCCGCACCAACGGCTTGGTCAGGCGATGCGGATGGTGGATGTAGTCGAAGCCGAAGCGGCCCTTGACGCACAGGCGATTATGGTTCGCCGGCCCGTCGCGGCCTTCGGCATAGACGATCTTCTCGTCCTTGACTTGGTACGTGACCTGGCAGCCGACGCCGCAATAGGGGCACAGGCTGTCGACCTGGCGATCCGGATACACGACGCGCTCCTGCGCGTCGTTCAAATAGGCGGCCGGCATCAGGGCGCCGGTCGGGCAGGCCTGCACGCACTCGCCGCAGGCGACGCAGGTGCTCTCGCCCATCGGATCGTCGAAATCGAACACGATCTTGGCGCGCGCGCCGCGGCCCGCCATGCCGATCACGTCGTTGACCTGGACCTCGCGGCAGGCGCGGACGCACAGGTTGCATTGGATGCAGGCGTCCAGATTGACCCGCATCGCCGGATGGCTGGGATCCGGAGCCCAGCGATCGAGCGCGGGAAAGCGGCTCACGGCGATCTCGAGCCGCTCGGCCCAGTGCCAGAATTTCGAGTCCGGATCGTGGGCGTGCGCCTTGTCGGGCTGATCGGCGACCAGCAGCTCGAACACCAGCTTGCGCGCGCTCCTGGCGCGCGCCGAAGCGGTCTGGACCTTCATGTCCTTGGTCGGCTTGCGGATGCACGACGCCGCCAGGGTACGCTCGCCCTCGATTTCGACCATGCAGGCACGGCAATTGCCGTCGGCCCGATAGCCGGGCTCGGGCGAGAAACAGAGATGCGGGATCTCGGTGCCGAGCCGCTGGGCGACCTGCCAAATCGTCTCGCCGTCGCGGGCTTCGACGGCCCGGCCGTCGAGGCTGAAGCTGATCGCGGTCACGACAGCACCTCTTCGCGAAAATGCTTGAGCACGCTGAGCAACGGGTTGGCGGCGGCCTGGCCGAGGCCGCAGATCGAGGCGTCGCGCATCACGGTCGACAGCTCCTGGAGCAGCGCGTCATCCCAGCGCGGCCGGTCCATCAGTTGAACCGCCTTCTCGGTGCCGGCGCGGCACGGCGTGCACTGGCCGCAGCTCTCATCCTCGAAGAAGCGCATCAGGTTGAGGGCGACCGCCTTCATGTCGTCGTGGTCGGACAGGATCACGACCGCGTGCGAGCCGACGAAGCAGCCATGCTTCTCGAGCTGGCCGAAATCGAGCGGCAGCTCGTCCAGGCTCGCCGGCAGGATGCCGCCCGACGCGCCGCCCGGCAGATAGGCCTTGAAGGCATGGCCGTCCTGCATGCCGCCGCAATGCTCGTCGATCAGCTTCCGCACCGTGATGCCGGGCGGCACGATCTTGACGCCCGGATTCTTGACGCGGCCCGACACCGAATAGCTGCGCAGCGGTGGCTGCCCGGTCTCGACGATATGGCGCACCCAGTACAGCGTCTCGATGTTGTTGATCAAGGTCGGCCGGCCGAACAGCCCGACCTGGAACGGGAATGGCGGCCGGTTGCGCGGCAGGCCACGCTTGCCCTCGATGCTCTCGAGCATCGAGCTTTCCTCGCCGCAGATATAGGCGCCGGCACCGCGCCGCAGATGGATGGTCGGTCCCGCCCCTTCGAACAAGGTGGGCGGAAGCTTTGCAAGCTCGCGCGCCATGATCTCGCGCGCCGCCGGATATTCATCGCGCAGATAGACGTAGATGTCGGTCGCCTCGACCACGGCGGCGGCGATCAGCATGCCCTCGAGGAAGCGATGCGGGTCGGTGTCGAGATAATGGCGGTCCTTGAAAGTGCCCGGCTCACCTTCGTCGCCATTGACCGCCATCAGGCGCGGCCCCGGCTCGCCGCGCACCGAGCGCCATTTGCGCGCGGTCGGAAAACCGGCACCACCGAGCCCGCGCAGCCCGGCCTTCTCGATGAAGTCGAGGATCGCATCGACCGTGAGCGCTCCCGAGCGCACGCGGGCCAGCAGCTGATAGCCGCCGCCGGCGACATACCTGTCGTAATCGATATAGGTCGGGATGTGCGGACGGGTGTCGCCGCGCTGGATCGCGTCGAGCACCGCCGGCGGATCGGCGCGATGCAGGAAGTGATGACCGACTTCGACCGCAGGCGCCTGGTCGCACAGCCCGAGGCAAGGCGCGCGCACGACGCGCCCCCGGCCGAGCTTGCCGGCATCCGCCAGACCCTGGAGCTGCTTGAGCAGCCCCTCGGCACCGAACAGCTCGCACGTGATGCTGTCGCACACCCGGACGACCAGCGGCGCCAGCGCGGCGTCGTCCTCCTTCACGATGTCGAAATGGGCGTAGAACGTCGCGGTCTCATAGACCTCGGCGAGCGCCAGCCGCATCTCGTCGGCGAGCGCCGCCAGATGGGCCGCCGAAAGCTGGCCGTAACGGTCCTGGATCAGATGCAGATGCTCGACCAGCAGGTCGCGCCGGCGCGGCCGGTCGCCCAGCAGCACCCGCACCGCCTCGAGCGCCTCGAGATCGACGCCGCGCCCCTTGGGCGTCGCCTTGGCGCGGCGCCGACCGGCGCCCGGGTGGTCGAAATGGCGGATTTCGCCGCCGCGCGTCTCGGTCATCGCCGTCTCCCGACCACCCCAAGCCCGTAGGGCCAGAGCCGGCCTTCCTCCGCTGGTATAATGAATACACGGCGCGCCCCGGGCAAGGGCCGGGGGTCACGACGTCGCAGGCTGCGCGCGCCAACCTCGCCGATGATGATGGCTCAGGTCAGGACGTTCAGGAACGTGCCGCGGGCGAACGCAAGCACGTGGGTCGGGCCCGCGACCGCACCGCCGAGCGAGTAGATGCCGACCGGCCCGATATGCTGCGGCGGGGTCGGCGGCGCTTGGCTGGCCGCGTCCGACGGCGCCGGGGGGGTCAGCAAGGACGGCTGCGGGGTGCCGAAGGCGGCGGTCAGCTGCTGGGTCTGGCTGTAGAGCGCGGTCGCGCGGTGCAGGGTCGCGACGTCTGGCGGGCCAGCCGCCCGGCCGGTCGCGGTCAGATCGACGGGTGCCTGCGGCGGCAAGGTCGGGCGCTGCAATGCTGCCGAGGGCGCCGCCGCGTCGCTCGTCGTGGGGGTCGGGCTCGGCGCCGGGGTTGCGGGCCCGGCTGGCGGCAAGCTCGTCGGGGCTGGCAGCTGGAAGCGCGGCCCGGTCGCAGCCGGCGGCGACAAGAGCGGCACGAACCGACCGGCGGTGGCATAGGCCTGCGCGGCGTGGGAGGTCGGGTTCGCCAGGTCCATGGCGATCAATCTAGATCAAATGAGGTGCGAAAGCGAATGACCTGCCGACCAATTTGTAAGTTCAGCCCAGTCCGGCGATGAGGTCCCGGTAGGCGGCGCCGCGGCCGGCATAGCCGGCCTCGACGCGGCGGAACATCTCGAGGTCCGTCGGCCCGAGCGCGCGCAGCTTCTTGGCCGGGTTGCCGGCCCACAGCTCGCCCGCGGGCACCCGCTTGCGCGGCGGCACCACCGCGCCGGCCGCCACCATCGCGCCGGTCTCGACCACGGCATCGTCGAGCACACAGGCCTTGCTGCCGACGAAGCTGCCGGCCTCGAGCCGGCAGCCATGGATCAGCACCATGTGGCCGATCGAGACGCCGTCGCCGATATGGGTCGGCGAGCGCCCGCCGGTGACGTGCACGACCGAGCCGTCCTGGATATTGACCCGCGCCCCGATCCGGATCTCGTGGACGTCGCCGCGCAGCACGCAGCCGAACCAGACGCTGGTCTCCGGGCCGATTACGGTGTCGCCGATCACGACCGCGGTCGGTGCGACGAAGGCGGTCGCATCGATCGTCGGCAGCACGCCGTTCCAGGGCAGGATAAGCGGGCCGGGAACCGGAGACGACGCTGCCGTCATGGGAACAGGGCGACCTGCTCGAGCCCCATGGTCTCGGGGAAGCCGCACATCACGTTCATGTTCTGCACCGCCTGGCCCGAGGCGCCCTTGACAAGATTGTCGATCACGGACACCACGATGGCGCGGCCCGACAGCCGGTCGGCGAACACCGACATCAGGCACAGGTTGGAGCCGCGCACATGGCGGGTCGCCGGCGACACGCCCTCGCCGAGCACGCGCACGAACGGCTCGCCCTCGAACCGGCGGGCCAGGATCGCGCGCAGATCGGCGACCGTCGCGCCGCCGACCAGGCGGACATAGATCGACGCCAGGATGCCGCGGCTCATCGGCATCAGATGCGGCGTGAAATTGACCTTGATGGGCCGGCCGGCGGCCGCGCTCAGCCCCTGCTCGATCTCGGGCGCGTGGCGGTGCGAGGCGATCGCGTAAGCGTGGATGCCCTCGGTGACCTCGCTGTAGAGCGAGCCCTCCTTGGCGGCGCGGCCGGCGCCCGACACGCCCGACTTGGCGTCAATGATGATGTCGTCGGCGTCGATCGCGGCGGCCTCGACCAGCGGCACCAGCGGGAGCTGCGCCGAGGTCGGATAGCAGCCCGGATTGGCGACCAGCCGGCTGTTGCCGACCGCCGCGCGCGCGAACTCGGTGAGGCCGTAGACGGCCTCGCGCTGGAGCGCCGGCGCGCGATGGGCGTGGCCGTACCACTCGGAATAGGTTTCGACGTCGGACAGGCGGAAATCGGCCGACAGATCGACGATCTTGAGATGGTTCGGCAGGCCGGCGATGACCTCCTGGGTGGTGCCGTGAGGCAGGCCGCAGAACACCACGTCGACGTCGCTCCAGTCGGCGTGCTCGACCGACGTGAGCAGCGGCAGCCCGTAACCGGCGAGATGCGGGAACACGACGTCGATCGGCTTGCCGGCATTGCGGTCGGCGGTCAGCAGGCTCAGGCGCGCGCGCGGATGGCGCAGCAGCAGGCGCAGCAGCTCGCCGCCCGTGTAGCCGCTGGCACCGAGGATCCCGACCTTGACGGTTTTTCCGTCCATCTCACGACTCCTTCACGTCGACGAAGCCTGAAAACGAAAGGGGCGCCCCGATGGGACGCCCCCTTTTTCTATCGAACAAGTCGCGCGGGGGCGACGCGTCATCGCTTGGAGAACTGGAAGCTGCGGCGCGCCTTGCGGCGACCGTACTTTTTGCGCTCGACGACGCGGCTGTCGCGGGTCAGGAAACCGCCCTGCTTGAGCACCGGGCGCAGACCGGGCTCGTAGAAGGTCAGCGCCTTGCTGATGCCGTGACGCACCGCGCCCGCCTGGCCCGACAGCCCGCCGCCCGTGACGGTCGCGGTCACGTCGAACTGGCCGAGCCGGTCGGCCATCAGGAACGGCTGGCTGATCATCATGCGCAGCACCGGCCGCGCGAAATAGACCTCGCCCTCGCGACCGTTGACGGTCAGCTTGCCGGCGCCCGGCCGGATCCACACCCGGGCGATCGCGTTCTTGCGCTTGCCGGTAGCGTAAGCGCGGCCTTGCGGATCGATCTTGGGCTCGGCCGCCGCGACGGCCTCCGGCGTGCCGCCGGTCGCCCTGAGCGCCTCGAGCGCTTCCATGCCCTGCGCCATGCTTACGCGCTCCTCTTGTTCTTCGGGTTCATCGCCCCGACGTCGAGCGCTACCGGCGCCTGGGCCTCGTGCGGATGGGCCGGTCCGGCATAGACCCGCAGATGGCTCATCTGCTGCCGGCCGAGCGGGCCGCGCGGCACCATGCGTTCGACCGCCTTCTCGATGACGCGCTGCGGAAACTTGCCGTCCAGCGTGGCGCCGATCGTGCGCTCCTTGATGCCGCCCGGAAAGCCGGTGTGCCAGTAGAACTTCTTGTCGGCGCGTTTGTTGCCGGTGACTTTCACCTTCTCGGCGTTGATCACGACCACGTGGTCGCCGCAATCCATGTGCGGCGTATAGGTCGTCTTGTGCTTGCCGCGCAACCGGTTGGCGACGATCGTGGCCAGGCGGCCGAGCACGACGCCGTCGGCGTCGATGACGACCCACTTCTTCTCGATATCGCTCGGCCGCGCCTGATAGGTCTTCATGGCTTGTCCACTGCGCGGAGGGCCGCTCCGGCCTCGATGACCGCGCGACACCCCCCGGATCCTTGGGGAGGCGACGAATTAAGGCTTCCGCGTGCGGCCGTCAAGCCCAAAGGCGCGGTTTTGCAGGGATTTCGCAAGAGGTATTATAATACCTCATGTTTTGTATGGGCGCGGGCCGCGCGCACCAGCGCCCGGATCGGCCCGACCGCCTCGCCGAATTTCTCGAGCTCGGCGAGATCCTGCTCGATGCGGTCGAAATAGCGCGCGGTCGACAGCTTGCGCTGGCGCAACCGACCCCTTGCGTGGTCGCGGATATGGAGGAACTCGGCATAAAGATGGTTGTGCAGCACGGCGAGATAGCCGAGCGGCATGCGCTGGAAATGGGCGATCTTGTCGGCGCCGGCGGCGAACATCACCTCGAAGCCGCCCTTGAGGCTCATGCGGAACTGCCAGCCGAGCGACAGCTGGGCGTGCGCCGCGAACGACACCAGCTCGAGATCGAGCCGCGTGATGCTCTCGAGCAGATCGAGCTGCAGCAGGTTGGAGGTGACGTCGGGCGCGAACGGCAGGAAAAAACGCCCGCGGCCGCTGGTCTCCTGAATCTGCTGGATCAGCGCGCGCTCGGCGACCGAGTTGATGCTGCGCGGCCCCTCGTCGTGCAACCAGCGCCAGCCTTCCTCGAGGAACCCGTCGATCACCCGGGAGCTGCTGATCTGGCGATAGGGCGGGCGGCCGTCGGGCAGCACACCATGGCGCTGCCAGGCCACCGCGGCGGCCTCGGCGCGCGACAGCAGCGCCGGCGCGGCATGCTCCGTCTGGTTGAACACCAGGCAGCGCGAGCCGGTGAACTCGAGCGCCTGGGCCAGCAGCTCGAAGGCGCGCGGATGCAGCACCGCCTTGTCCTCCAGGACATAGACGTACTGGCCACGCGCCAGCGCGAGCGCGGCGTCCCAATTCTCGGCCATCCACAGCCCGCCGGTGCGCAGATAGCGGAAGCGCGCATCGAGGATCGGGGCGAGCCCGGCGTAATACATCTCGGCGGTCGCAGTGGTGTCGTCATTGTCGGCCACCACGACCTCGAAATCCCGGAAGGTCTGGTCGCGCAGCGAGCCGACCGCATAGGGCAGCAAGCCCGCCCGGTTCTTGGTCGGCAGCAAAACCGAGAAAAGCGGCGTGTCCATCACGATCTGGCCGGCGCGGCATCGAGGCCCGTGAACCTGCCGCGCGCGCCGCCCAATTGCAATCCTTGAACCCGACCGAGGCCGGCCGCACATTGCCTCGCAAGAGCCTCGAGATAAAAGCGCCGGGGAGATCGCCGATGACGACCAACCAGCCCGCCCTTTTGCGCAGCGACCGCGACGGCGTCACGACCCTGACCCTCAATCGATCGCAGCAGCGCAATGCGCTCAGCCGCACCCTGATCGCCGAGCTGCACGAGGCGCTCAACCGGATCGCCGTAGACCCGTCGGTGCGCGTCGTCGTGCTGGCCGCCGGCGGGCCGGCCTTCTGCTCGGGCCACGATCTCAAGGAGATGCGCGCCAACACGGAGCCGACCTTCTACGAGACATTGTTCGCGGCGTGCAGCGCGATGATGCTCGCGATCGTCAAATTGCCGCAGCCCGTGATCGCGCGCGTGCACGCAACCGCGACCGCGGCGGGCTGCCAGCTGGTCGCCAGCTGCGATCTCGCGATCGCGGCCGACGGTGCGCAATTCGCCACGCCCGGGGTCAATATCGGCCTGTTCTGCTCGACCCCGATGGTCGCAGTCAGTCGCAACCTGCCGCGCAAGCACGTCATGGAGATGCTGCTGACCGGCGAGGCGATCGACGCCGCCACCGCGGCGCGGCTCGGCCTGATCAATCGCGCGGTGCCGGCGGATCAGCTCGACGCAGAAGTCGCGCGCACCGCGGGATTGATCGTCGCCAAATCGCCGCTCACGCTCAAGATCGGCAAGGAGGCGTTCTACCGCCAGCTCGAGATGGACCAGGCCGAGGCCTACTCGTATGCCAGCGCCGTGATGGCGCGCAACATGGCGACGCGCGACGCCGCCGAGGGCATCGACGCCTTCCTCGCCAAGCGCGCGCCGACCTGGTGCGGCGCGTGAATCACGACCGCTACGACGACGCCTATCTCCGTGACATATTGCGCTCGATCAAGACCATCGCGATGGTCGGCGCCAGCACCAACTGGAATCGGCCGAGCTACTTCGTGTTCAAATACCTCCAGGGCAAGGGCTATCGCATGATCCCGGTCAATCCGGGCGCGGCCGGCGAGGCGCTGCTGGGCGAGACGGTCTACGCCGCGCTCGCGGACATCCCCGTCCCGATCGACATGGTCGACATCTTCCGCAGGCCGGAAGCTGCCGGCGCGATCACGGACGCGGCGATCGCGATCGCCGCCAAGGTCGTGTGGATGCAGATCGGCGTGCGCGACGATGCAGCCGCCGCGCGCGCCGAGGCGGCCGGGCTCAAGGTCGTGATGAACCGCTGCCCGAAGATCGAGTGGGGCCGGCTTCACGGCGAGCTCGGCTGGGGCGGCATCAATTCCGGCATCATCTCGAGCCGGCGCAGGAAGGAATGACGATGAGCACGGAGCAGCCGCACGGGTTCGGCTTCGAGACGCGCGCGGTGCATGCCGGCGCCAGCCCAGACCCGATCACCGGCGCGCGCAGCACGCCGATCTTCCAGACCACGTCCTACGTGTTCGACGACGTCGATCACGCCGCGTCGCTGTTCAATCTCCAGACCTTCGGCTACATCTATTCGCGGCTCACCAACCCGACGGTCGCGGTGCTCGAGGAGCGGCTCGCCAGCCTGGAGGGCGGCCGCGGCGCAACCTGCGCCGCCTCGGGCCATGCCGCCCAGATCCTCGCCTTCTTTCCCTTCATGGAGCCGGGCGACGCGTTCCTGGCGTCGCGCAAGCTCTATGGCGGCTCGATCACCCAGTTCAGCCACAGCTTCAAGAAATTCGGTTGGCACGTGATCTTCGTCGAGTCCGACGAGCCGGAAAATTTCCGCGCGGCGATGACGCCGAAGGTCAAGGCGATCTTCTGCGAGAGCCTGGCCAATCCGGGCGGCGTGATCACCGATCTCGAGGCGGTCGCCGCGATCGCGCAGGCGCATCACGTGCCGCTGATCGTCGACAACACGATGGCCTCGCCCTATCTGTGCCGGCCGTTCGAGTGGGGCGCCGCCCTGATCGTGCACTCGACCACGAAATTCCTGTCGGGCCACGGCACCTCGATGGGCGGCGCCGTGATCGATTCCGGACGCTTCGACTGGGCGCAGAGCCCGAAATTCGCCGGCCTCACCGAGCCCTCCCCGGCCTATCACGGGCTGCGCTTCCACGAAACCTTCGGCGACATGGCCTTCACGGTGTACGGCCATGCGGTCGGGCTGCGCGATCTCGGACCCACCATGGCGCCGATGAACGCCTTCCTGACCCTGACCGGCATCGAGACGCTGGGCCTGCGCATGGAGCGCCATTGCGCCAACGCGCAGGCGGTCGCCGAATGGCTCGAGCGCCATCCCGACGTCGCCTGGGTGTCCTATGCCGGATTGAAATCGAGCCCCTATCACGCGCTGGCCAAGAAATATCTGCGCGGCGGTGCCGGCGCGGTGTTCACCTTCGGCGTGAAAGGCGGCTATGAGGTCGGTGTCAAGGTCGTCGAGTCGGTTGAGCTGCTGTCGCACCTCGCCAATATCGGCGATACCCGCAGCCTGATCATCCATCCGGCCTCGACCACCCATCGCCAGCTGACCGACACGCAGCGCACGGCGGCCGGCGCTGGGCCGGACGTGATCCGCCTGTCGATCGGCATCGAGACGGTCGACGACATCATCGCCGATCTCGACCAGGCGTTGCGCGGTGCAACGCGGCGCAACGCATGAGCGAGCTCGAGCCGACGGCATCCGGCGGCGCGCGGCGACCCGGGCTGCTCGGACGGATGCTGGGCGCGCTGTCGCCGGGCAAGCGCGGCCCCGCCGTGCCGCATGTCGCCTCGGCGCATGATTTCGCCTTCCAGTCGATCGACGGCACGCCGATGAATCTCGCCGACTATCGCGGGCGCGCGGTGCTGCTGGTCAACACCGCCTCGCAATGCGGCTTCACCGCCCAATATGCCGGGCTCCAGCATCTCCACGCGACCTATCGCGACCGCGGCCTGACCGTGATCGGCGTGCCGAGCAACGATTTCGGCGGCCAGGAGCCGGGCAGCGATGCCGAGATCAAGGCGTTCTGCCGTTCGCATTTCGGCGTCGATTTTCCGATGACCGGCAAGACCAGCGTGGTCGGTCCGGACGCGCATCCGTTCTATCGCTGGGCGGCGCACGAGCTCGGCCCGGTCGCGCGGCCGCGCTGGAACTTCCATAACTATCTGGTGGCGCCCGACGGCACACTCGCCGATTGGTTCTCGACGGTCGCCGGCCCGACCTCGCGCCGCGTGCTCGGCGGCATCGAGCGCGTGCTGCCGAATTAATCGTCGAGCCGGTTCGAGATCTCGATCAGGTTGTCGTCGGGATCGCGCAGATAGATCGACAGCAGGGTGCCGACGGCG
>Ga0302324_100011966_pt1 | contig 17753 bp, 17 predicted proteins | sample Palsa_T0_1_FD_201949 | JGI IMG/M metagenome (GOLD analysis project Ga0302324, IMG submission 201949) | Peat permafrost microbial communities from Stordalen Mire near Abisko, Sweden - Palsa_T0_1 | ecosystem: Environmental > Terrestrial > Soil > Palsa > Peat permafrost | place: Sweden: Abisko... | reverse complement strand
GCCAAGGGACCATTCAGCGGCGCTTCTTTGAGACCGCCTATGTCAACCGCCTCACGGCCAACAACCTCTACCAAAACATGTTTGGCGAATTCTCAATCGACGCGCCCTCGCGAACGGTGGATTCGACCCCGCATGTGACCGTCGCGACGATGCAGTCCGACGCGAGCGTCACTCCCGGCGAGATCGTTAAGCTGGCGGTTGCGCTGACGCCCGGGCCGGATACGCATGTCTACGCGCCGGGCGCGGAGAAGCTGCATTACCATGCCGTTTCTCTGACCATCGATCCGTCCGAACTCTACGTGTTCTCCGCAACAGCTTATCCGCCGTCGGAAACGATGGACTTCCCTGACCTTCACGAAACCGTTCCGGTTTATACCGGAAAGACTGTATTCGCGACTTCGGTGGCCGCCGCCGTGACCAAGAAGACCATCCCGGAGTTTGCGAAGAATCCCGAACTCCCGGTCAAGGGGACGCTCAACTACCAGGCCTGCACTTCCAGCGTCTGCTTTCCTCCGGTAAGTGTGCCGGTGGAGTGGACGGTGCGTTTGCGCCCACTGGATCTCGAACGGGTTCCCGACGCGATACAGCACAAATAGGGCAGCGTTCGCGGCTTCCGCTGGCAGGTGACGGTATACTGCAACCTGCATGACAGAAAGAATCCTCGCGGTTGTTGTCAGCTTCATTATTGCGGTGATTTCGGGCTCCGGCTATGCGGGCGTGGCCTTGCTCATGGCCATTGAGTCGGCCTGCATCCCACTGCCTTCCGAAGTGATCATGCCGTTTGCCGGCTACCTGGTTTCGACTGGGCGTTTCAACCTGTTCCTGGTTGCGACGGCGGGCGCGATCGGCTGCAATCTGGGCTCGATCGTTGCGTATTGGATCGGAGCCTGGGCCGGTCGTCCGTTTATAGAGCGTTTTGGCAAGTTCGTGCTGCTCGATATGAAGGACCTTGACCGGGCGACGCACTTTTTCGACAAGTATGGCTCGATCACTGTACTGCTGGGCAGACTGCTGCCGGTGATTCGCACCTTCATTGCGCTGCCTGCCGGCATCGCTCGGATGCCGCAGTTGCGCTTCCACATTTATACGTTTGTCGGCTCATGGCCATGGTGCTTTGTGCTTGCCTATGTGGGTATGAAGCTGGGCCAGCAGTGGGACACCAATCCGGCCTTTAAAGAGGCGTTCCATCGCTTTCACCTGGCGGTGGAGATCGCGTTGCTGGCGGGGATCGTCTGGTTCGTGTGGACCCATATCGTATCTCGTGCGCGCTCCAATGAGGCTTAAGCAAGGTCAATCGGAAAGTCTGACCAAGAGAGCCTGGTGACCATTAAGACACTTTTTCCGGCGATTCGGAGCGGCTGGTTTGCGCTTATAGTGCTTCACGAGAGAAACTGGGATGTTTTGATTTTGCAGGTTCGGGTGTTTTGAGCTTGCGTATATCGGTGGTAGAGAAGGAAGGAAACATCGCAATGCCATTATCGAAGGAGAGCGGCCAGGGCGCCGCTTCCGCGTCGCAGATTCAGCCCGCCAAGGGCAAACTTGGAGTGATGGTTGTCGGCCTGGGCGCCGTGGCCACCACATTGATCGCCGGAGTGGAGGCGGTCCGCAAGGGTCGGGCCAAGCCTATCGGCTCGCTGACCCAGATGGGAACGATTCGCCTGGGCAAGCGCACGGACGGGAACACACCACTGATTAAGGACTTCGTGCCGTTGGCTGATTTGAACGACATCGTCTTCACCGGCTGGGACATTTTCAACGACAACGTGTATGAAGCCGCGGCCCATGCGAAGGTCCTGGAGAAGGACCAGCTGGAGGTGATTCGTCCTTATCTCGAAGCGATCAAGCCGATGCCGGCGGTGTTCGACCAGTATTACGTGAAGCGCCTCAATGGCACCAACATTAAGACCGGTAAGAACAAGCTGGATCTAGCTAACCAGTTGCGCGCCGATATTCAGTCATTCAAGAAGACGGTCAGCCGGGTAGTGATCATCTGGTGCGCGTCGACCGAGATTTTCCTTGAGCCGTCGGCGGTACATGATTCTGTTGAGGCCTTTGAAAAGGGACTGGAAGAGAACCACGTCAATATTGCTCCTTCGATGATTTATGCCTATGCGGCAATGAAGGAAGGGGTTCCATTTGCGAACGGAGCGCCGAATTTGACGGTCGACTTGCCGTTCATCCAGGAGATGTCGAAGGAGAATTTTGCGCCGATCTGCGGTAAGGACTTCAAGACCGGGCAGACATTCATGAAGACGGTGCTGGCTCCTGCGTTCAAGGCGCGGATGCTCGGTGTTGCGGGGTGGTATTCGACGAATATTCTAGGTAATCGGGACGGGGAAGTTCTGGACGATCCGGAATCGTTCAAGACCAAGGAAGAATCGAAGCTAGGGGCGCTCGACTTCATTTTCCAGCCGGAGCTTTATCCCGATCTTTACAAGGACCTTTATCACAAAGTGCGGATCAACTATTATCCGCCGCGCGGTGATAATAAAGAGGGTTGGGACAACATCGATATCTTTGGATGGCTGGGATATCCGATGCAGATCAAGGTCGATTTTCTCTGCCGCGACTCGATTCTTGCGGCTCCGCTGGCGTTGGATTTGGTGCTGTTCCTTGATCTGGCGAAGCGGACGACTGGGCTTTGCGGGATTGGGATTCAGGAGTGGTTGAGCTTCTATTTCAAGGCGCCGATGACGGCACCGGGGCTTTATCCCGAGCACGATCTGTTCATTCAGTCGACGAAGTTGAAGAACACTCTGCGGCATGTGATGGGTGAGGATTTGATTACTCACCTAGGACTTGAATATTACGATTGATCTTCATTTAAGCATTGGATTTATGGCGGCGGACCTTAATGATCCGCCACTTTGCTTTAGCGGGGAATGTTGCTTAGATCGACTGGCAAAGTGCGGCCTTCGGCGCTGCTTTGGCGGGCGAGTTCGATGATGCGAGTGGTTCGCCAGGCGTCAGTGCCGGGAACGGCGATGGGGGCTTCGCCGAGAATGGCGTCGCGGATGTTGGCGTAGTAGCCGCGGTAATCTCCGGGCTGGGTTTGGATTTTGCTTTCAGTGCCGTCGGCGAGTTTGAGGGTTCCCCAAAGGGATTCCGGTTCTTCGCCCCATCCTGGAGAGCCTATGGGGACTCCGGCTTTGATGGCGTCTTCCTGGGGATCGATGCCGAATTTTACGAAGCTGCCGTTGGTGCCGTGGAGAGTAAACCGCGCGCCGGGAATGGCTGCGGTCATGGTGGAGCGCAGCCACACGGTCAGGTTCTTTTCAGTTTCGCCAATGTAGCCGAGGCGGATGTCGAAGGCGTCGTCGGTGACTCCGTGATCTCGGTCGATGCGGATGTTGGCGGTGATGGTATCGGGTGCATCGAAAAGAGACAGCGCCTGATCGATGATGTGACTGCCGAGGTCGTAGAGCATTCCGCCGCCGGGTACGATGCCGCCCTCCTTCCAGCCAGTGAGCCTTGGTTCCTGGCGGAAGCGGTCATAGTGAGACTCGAAGACGACGAGGCGGCCGAGGACGGCGCGGCTCAGGAGGTCGCGAATGGTTTTGAAGTCCCCGTCCCAGCGGCGGTTCTGGAAGGCAGAGAGGATCAACTTGCGTTCGTCGGCGATGGCGATGAGGTCGGCGGCTTCGGCGGAGGTGAGGGTGAAGGGTTTGTCGATGACAACGTGTTTGTTGGCGAGGAGGGCCTGGCGTCCGAGCGAGTAATGGGAGTCGTTCGAGGTGGTGACGGCGACTAGCTGGATGGTTTCGTCGGCCAGGAGTTCGTCGGTGGAGCGATAGATTTTGGTATTGGGGTAGGCCTGGGCGGCCTCGTCGCCGCGGCGCTGGACGACGGCGGCGAGTTCGAGTCCGGGGACGGCGCTGATGAAGGCGGTGTGGAAGACTCGGCCGCCGAGGCCGAAGCCGATGACGGCGGCGCGGATGGGTTTTGTCATTCCTTAAAGGTAATGCAAGAAATAGCGTGGAGGGGAATCTGACAGTCGCCCGTTCCGCGCCGATTATTTTTTCGTAGCTGAATTCTCGGGGATCGACCAGGGGGGAACGATTCCGTTCATACGAGCGTAGGCGATCAACTGCCCCATGTGTTCGTTGTCATGAATGATGATGCGGAGATACATGCCGTCGACCGGAACGGTTTTGCCCTCGATTTGGACTTTGCGTTGAAGGTCTCCGGGCTTGAGTTGGGCGCGCGCGGTTTTGACGGCGTTGAGGGATCGTTCAAGGTCGCGGATTACCTCTGCCTTAGACGTCACTTTCTGTTCCATATCGTCGAGGTTGATATCGGCTGGGACCTTCGGGCCGGTGACACTCAACAGATAGAAGTTCGCGACGACGATGTGCATGTACACTTCGCTTATCGATCTCACGCGGGGGGCCGGACGCCAAGTGTACTTGTCTGCGGGAATTGCTTGGGCCAAAGCAATTAACTGGCGGGAGACGTGTCCCCATTCCCCGTCGTAACCCTCCCAAATGCCTTCATATTGCGGATTGGCGGGTGTGGTTTGTGCGTGGAGCAAGGGGGAAGTCAGAATGAATAGAAGCAACAGCGTTTTCATGGGCATCCCTGTAAGACCGGTTCACTCTGAGCGATTTGAGGACAGCGCGCTGAGCGGTTCCCACAGTATTTGCTATTGGACGGGAGAAGGCAACAGCTTTCAGTGGACGACGTGCGACGATGTCTGTGCCGGGATCAGGCGTAAGAGGTGATCGCCTTCATGTTTTTTGCGGCACGTTCGGCGGTGATTTGCTCGATGTAGCCGCTTTTGGCGAGGGCGGCGAGCGGGTCTTCGGGGAGGCCGCGGGATTGACGCCATTCGCGGACGATGGGGCGGACGTCTTCCCAGAAGGCAGAGCGGAAACACTCCTCGGCCTCGACGAGCTTGGCCTGCCGCTGGAGTTCGGCCAGTTGTTCGAGGTCGATGAGCGCGGCTTTGGCATAGAGTTCTTCGGCGGTGGCGACCGTCTGGACCATGGCTTCGATCTTGCCTTTGAGATTGTGGCTTTGGTCGATCATGAAGGCAATGTTTGAACCGTCACTTTGAAAGAGGGGATCGCTGAGTATCTGGTGGAAGATGCGGAAGACCTGGTAGGGATCGATCGAGCCGAGGGTGAGGTCGTCGTCGGCGTATTTGCGGTCGTTGAAATGGAAGCCGCCGAGCATTTTCAGGTGGAGCAGCCAGGCGACAATTTGCTCGATATTCTGCGCTTGATAATGGTGGCCGGTATCGACGAGAACGAAAGCCTGGGTGCCGACAGAGCGGGCGAGTTCGAGCGCCATGCCCCAGTCGGCGATATCGGTGTGGTAGAAGGCGGGTTCGAAGGGCTTGTATTCGATAAGCAGCCGCTGGTTGGGGGCGAGGGCAGCGTGGGTTTGGCTGAGTATCTCTTCCATCCAAACGATGCGATTGAGGATGCTTTGGGTGCCGGGGTAGTTCGAGCCGTCGGAGACCCAGGGAGAGATGTCGCGTGCGTCGAGGCGCTTGGCGATTTCGACGCAATCGAGCAGGTGGCGCAGGGCGCGCCGGCGGATCTGAGGATCGGGATTGCAGATGGAGCCGTATTTGTACTCCTGCGCCTGAAAGAGGTTCGGATTGATCGAGCCGGCGCGGATGGCGTATTTAGTTTCCAGTTGCTTGATGACGGGCGCATCGGCAACGCCATTGGGGAGGTCCCACTCGACATGGAGGGCGAGGGTTGGGTTGACGCCGGTGAGAGCGTTGACTTGGGCGGCGTCGGCGAATTTTTCTTCGATGGTAGTGGCGGCTGCGGATTGAAGGAATTTGCCGAAACGGGTTCCGGTATTGGCGAATCCCCAGGAGGGTATCTCGATGGAGAAACTGTCCAACGCGTTGGCAATTCGCTCTGCTTTATTGACGCCGTTCCCCATGAGAACCCCAAACTTGAATTGTCACCCGAATTTGAATCCCTGGTTGATAGTACGCAAGGAAGAACAAACTCTCTATTGAAATCATCGAGCGATGATACCAGATTCGTTACGGGTGGAATCGTAGATATTACGGACATTTATCTTAAAGAGAAGTATGGGCAAGTGGGAATGCAACGCCTGGTTCAATAGAGATTTGATTTCTTCCAAGTCTCTTGCTTCTTGGCTATGATGGGTCGTCAGGCTTTCCGTTGGGCAGCTAGCGAGGCAATTGATTGGATTTCAATCCGTTTCTGGGTGTGGTGTATCACTGGCTGGGCGGACTGGCCTCGGCGAGTTGCTATCTGCCGTTTCGAGGGATCAAGCGCTGGTCGTGGGAGACGTATTGGCTGGTGCAGGGAACATTCAGCTGGATTTTGGCTCCGATATTGATTGCCGGCCTGCTGGTGCCGCATGTGACTGCGATCCTGCATGCGGCCCCGTCGGAGAGCATTTTCTTCGCTTATTTCTGGGGTTGCCTATGGGGTGTGGGCGGCCTGACTTGCGGGCTGTCGATTCGGTATTTGGGATTCGCGCTGGGATACCCGATCGTGTTGGGACTTTGCACGGTTTTTGGGACCCTGATGCCGCCGATTTTCAACCATACGATGGGCGCGATTCTGCGGGAAAACTCCGGACATATTATTTTGGGCGGTTTGGGCATTTGCGTATTGGGGATATTGTTTAGCGGCTTTGCCGGGCGTTCAAAGGAAAACGAACTAACCGAGGGTGAAAAGCAGGAGACGGTCCGGGAATTTCAATACGGCAAAGGCCTGGCTGTGGCAGTCCTTTCGGGAATTATGAGCGCCTGTTTCGCCTATGGATTGGCGGCGGGGAAGCCGATTGGAGAAATTGCCAAATTGGAGCTGCTGTCCCACGGCGGCTCGGACATCTGGCAGAACCTGCCAGTGCTCATTGTGGTGATGCTGGGTGGGTTCACGACAAACTTTATCTGGTGCGTGATTCTGCTGGCGAAGAACCATTCGGCGAACCAGTATTTTGGCGTGCCGGCGCGGGAGAGTGGGCAGAACATTCTGGTCACCAAGGCGTCGACCCCGATGATGAGTGAAGAGGCGGGCGAAGCAAGATTCGATCTCAGTGCCCGAGCTCCGCGTCTGGCAGGCGGCACGATGCTGTTCAACTATGCTTTTGCGGCGCTGGCCGGGGTGACTTGGTATTTCCAATTTTTCTTCTACAGCATGGGGCAGACGAAGATGGGGAAGTATGACTTCTCCAGCTGGACGCTGCATATGGCGAGCATCATGATCTTTGCCACGATTATCGGGATCATGCTGCATGAATGGAGGGGAACAAGCTCCCGAACCAAGCTATTCGTGGCGGGGGGATTGTTCTTTCTGGTCTTGTCTACGGTGGTTGTCGGCTATGGCAACTATGTGAAGGGCAATGAGGATGGAGCGGGGGCGGCGAGCGCGGCGGTGGTTCGGGATCGCTGATGTAGAGCGCTCCGACGCCACCTCTCCTGCTGTCTGAGGAATGTTTCTTTCATCTCGATTTTCTATCGCTCGCGTATGCTGTGATGTTGTCGCGCGGCGGTCAGTCCCTGATTGCCTGCGCCAGAAGCTTGTCTCCGAGGAGAGCGTTTTCCCATGCCTACAACGATGGAACACAGCCTGACAGTGTCCGATGAACTGCTTGACCGGTGGTCGCGGCTGCGTCGCTCCGAGCGGGTTGCGGCTTTCAAGGATTTGCCGGATGAGGAGAAGGACAACTTCTTTCTGGCGCTGCCATCGACGTCGCAGGCGAGACTCTTGCTAGCGTTGCCGCAGGGGGAGCGGCGGCTGTATTTGCGACTGCTGGCTCCGGACGATGCGGCTGACCTGATCCAGGAGTCTCCGCGAGCGAGGCGCGACGAACTGCTGGCGTTGATGGATGACTCGACGCGCACTGAGACAAATGCGTTGCTCGCGTATCGCGAGGATGTGGCGGGCGGGTTGATGATCCCCCGGTTTGCGCGGTTGCGGCCGGAAGCTTCGATCGAAGAGGCGATCACTTATCTGCGGCAGCAGATTCCGCATGTGGAGACGATTTACTACGCCTATGCGCTGGATGAGGAGCAGCGGCTGCTGGGGGTGGTTTCTTTGAAGGAGCTGGTGGCGGCTTCTCCGGAGAAGACGGTCCGCGATGTGATGCGTACGCAGCTTTATAAAGTCGAGGAAAATGCGGACCAGCACCTGGTGGAGCATTTGTTTTCGAAGCATGGCATTCAGGCGATTCCGGTGGTCGATGCCGAGGGGCGGATGAAAGGAATTATCACCGCCGACGATGTGGCCTATGCGGCCCGGGAAGAGGCGACGGAGGACATTCAGAAGGTTGGCGGTAGCGAGGCATTGGACGGGCCTTATCTGGAAACCGGGATGCTGGCCATGCTTCGCAAGCGCGCGGGCTGGCTGGTGATCCTCTTTCTGGGCGAGATGCTGACAGCGACGGCGATGTCGCACTATGAAGAAGAGATTGAGCGGGCGGTGGTGCTGGCGTTGTTTATTCCACTGCTGATCTCGAGCGGGGGCAATTCGGGTTCGCAGGCGACGACGTTGATCATTCGGGCGATGGCGTTGGGCGAGTTGCGGATTCGCGACTGGTGGCGAGTGGCGCGGCGGGAGATTTTGGCCGGCGTCGCTCTGGGGGCGTTGCTGGGGACGATCGGTTTTCTGCGGATCGTCATCTGGCAGGCGGTGGCGCATACCTATGGCCCGCATTATTTGTTGGTTGGCTTCACGGTGGCGTTCAGCCTGCTCGGGGTGGTGACTTTTGGGACTCTGTCGGGGTCGATGCTGCCCTTCATTTTGAAGAAATGCGGTCTGGATCCGGCGAGCGCTTCGGCGCCGTTTGTGGCCACTTTGGTGGACGTGACCGGATTGGTGATCTATTTCAGCATTGCGAAGCTGATGTTGACGGGTGTTCTTTTGTAGCGGAAAGGGCTGTCGACCAAAAAAGAGGGCTAGTTTTTTCGGGAAATCCTACCGGTGTAGGATGTGTACCGAACGGCACATCGTCTTGCTCAGGATGTGATAGCTTTTTGGCAAAGGCCATTGCGAAGTTTTGCGTCTGTCTGTAGCGTTCCGGCGTTCCACACTTGACTTGGGGGGAAAAGCGTTTATGGCGACGGCGTTCTGGATGATGCCGATTGTGGCAGCCAACGTACTGGGCCGCGTTGCCTCCTCGCTTATGGTGTCGTCTCTTTCTCCCACAAACATCTTCGATCCGGCGGCGACTCCAGCCCATTATATTTTTGAGCTCTCGCTGTTCGTGTTGAGCATCACCGCAGGCATTTTCCTGGTGGTTGGGGGAATGATGGTGTATGTGGTGATCCGCTTTCGACATAGAGAGAACGACAACCTGGAACCGATGCAGATTTACGGCAGCAATCAGGTTGAGCTGTCCTGGACGGTGATCCCGATCTTGCTGGTGTTCATGCTGTTTTTGACGACGGCGCGGGTGATTTTGGGGACGGAGCGGATCCCGAAGCCGCCGAGTTCCCTTGACGTGGTTGTGATTGGGCACCAGTTCTGGTGGGAATACCGGTATCCGTCGCTGGGTATTGTAACGGCGAACGAATTGCACGTGCCGGTGAGCGACCCGGCGCATCCGACGCCTACTTACTTGAAGATGTCTTCGGCGGATGTAGACCATAGCTTCTGGGTTCCCCGGCTGGCGGGGAAGATGGATTTGATCCCGAACCGGGTGAATACGATGTGGATCGATCCGCAAACGGCGGGACTCTATCTGGGGCAGTGCGCCCAGTATTGCGGGACCCAGCATGCGAAGATGCTGCTGCGGGTGTATGCGGATTCTCCGGCCGATTTCGATAAATGGGTCAAGGCGCAGGCGGCGAGTTCGGTTGCGGTCGCTACGCTGACGCCGGAGCAATTGGCGGGGAAGGCAGTTTTCGAGCGCAATGCCTGCATGAACTGCCATGTGGTGGCGGGCACTCGGGCGAAGGGGTTGTTCGGGCCCGATCTGACGCATGTGGCGAGCCGGGCTACGCTAGCCTCGGGAGCGATTCCGAATACTCCGGAGAATATGAAGAAGTGGGTGGATAATCCGGACGTGCTGAAACCTGGCGCGTTGATGCCGGCGATGCACCTGAACGAGAAAGACCTCACCGCGGTCAGCGCGTATCTCGAAGCACTTCACTAGCAAGAGGAAGGCAAGGGGAAGGGAGAGCCATGGCAACGACCACCGCGATCGATCTGACCACGCAGACCAAGCCGAAGCCGCTTTTTCTTCAGAAGGCGCATGAGTGGCTGACGACTGTCGATCACAAGAAGATCGGGATCATGTACATCGTCTATGCGTTGATCTTCCTGGTGATCGCCGGGGCGATGGCCATAATGATCCGCATCCAACTGGCGGTGCCGAACAATCACTTCGTTTCTCCGCAGACCTTCAACCGTCTGTTCACGATGCATGGCACGACGATGGTGTTCTTTGTCGGCATGCCGATTTTGTTTGGTTTTGGAAACTATTTGATCCCGCTGATGATCGGCGCGCGGGACATGGCGTTTCCGCGGCTGAATGCATTTTCGTTTTGGATTTCGGCGTTCGGCGGAATTTTGATGTACTTCAGCTATCTTGGCGGACCGGGACTTTTTGGCGCGGGTTCGGCACCCGACGTCGGCTGGTTTGCCTATGCGCCGTTGACGGCAAAGGTGTTTTCACCGGGGCATAGCACGGACTACTGGACACTTGCGATTCTGCTGAGCGGCATCGGTTCGACAGGCACCGCGCTGAATATCGTCGCCACCGTGATCTCAATGCGCTGCAAGGGCATGACGATGATGCGGTTGCCGCTGCTGGTTTGGCTCTATCTGGTGACCAGCTGCATGGTATTCGTTGCCGTCAGCCCATTGACCGCCGCCCAGGTGATGCTGACGCTGGACCGGTACCTTGGGGCACACTTCTTCGATACCCAGGCGGGCGGGTCGGCGATTCTTTGGATGCATTTCTTTTGGATATTCGGGCATCCGGAGGTTTATATCCTGGTATTGCCGGCATTTGCGTTTGTGAACGAGATTATTCCGGTGTTTTCGCGGAAGGCTATTTTTGGCTATCCGGCGATGGTGGCGGCGACGGTCGGCATTGGCTTCATCAGCCTGGGAGTCTGGGCGCACCACATGTTTACCGTAGGGCTTGGGCCGGAAGGGAATATCTTCTTCACCTGGACCACGATGATTATCTCGGTGCCGACGGGCATCAAGATTTTCAACTGGCTGGCGACGATGTGGGGCGGGAAGATCCAGTTCAAGGCGCCAATGCTGTTTTGCACCGGATTTTTGTTTCAGTTCCTGGTCGCCGGCTTGACGGGCATCATGCTGTCGGTCGCGCCGTTCGATTGGCAGTTGGGCAACTCCTACTTTGTGGTGGCGCACTTCCACTATGTACTGGTGGGAGCGATTCTGTTTGCGCTTTTCGGGGCCTTCTATTATTGGTATCCGAAAATCACCGGGAAGATGCTGAGCGAGAAGTTGGCCAAATGGCATTTCTGGCTGATGGTTATCGGTTTCCATCTGACGTTCGATTTTATGCATGTGCCGGGACTGCTGGGGATGCCGCGCCGTATTTATACCTACGAGGCAGGCCGTGGATGGGAATACTGGAACCTGATTGTGGGAATTGGCGCGATTTTTCAGTCGATAGCTACGCTGATTTTCGTCTACAACATGGTGTGGTCGTTTTATAAGGGCGAAAAGGCGGGGCCCGATCCCTGGGACGCATGGACGCTGGAGTGGTCGACGAGTTCGCCGCCGCCGGACTACAACTTTGCGGTGTCACCTTCGGTGAGTAGCAGGCGTCCGCTGTGGGACTTGAAGCATCCGGAAGATTTGGACTCCAACTATGAGTGAGACGGCGAGTGAATTGGCGAGCGAGATGGCGAATATGAGCTTCGATGGAGCGGGGCCGGCATGAGCAGCGTTCCTATCACTCCGCAACTGAACGAAGCGTCTTGGACGCTGCCGAGCCGTGGCGTTGTAGGGATGATTTGCCTGATCCTTGCCGAGTCGGCGATCTTCATTATTTTCGTGATTGCCTATATCTACTACGAGGGCAAGAGCCTCAGCGGGCCAACGCCGAAGCAGGTGTTGGATATCCCGATCGTCGCTACCGTCTGCCTGTTATCGAGCAGCATCACTGCCCACTCGGCGGTGTCGGCGCTGCGAAAGAGCAAGGTGATGGCCTGCGCCGGCTGGCTGGGCGGTACGATTGCGCTGGCCTTGGTCTTTCTGTTTTATACGGGTCAGGAGTGGTATCACCTGATCCGCAACTTTGGATTGACGATCAAAACGAATCTGTTTGGGACGACATTTTATTCATTGGTGGGCCTGCATGCGACGCACGTTGTCGTTGGCGTGATCATGCTGACGGTAGCGATGATTGCCGCCTTGCGCAAGGCGGCGAACGAGCATCATGCGGAGAAGCTGGAAGTGCTGTCGCTTTATTGGCACTTCGTCGATGCGGTATGGGTTGTGGTTTTCTGCGTGGTTTATTTGTTTGGCCGTTGATTTTGGCGGACTTTAGATTTGAGGTTGGACCAGCGGTTGGGGAGCATGAGTTGAGCGGACACGGGGGAGAACAAGACGGATTTGTCCAGCTGCCAGCGCCGACGGTGTGGCCGCTGATCCTTGCGCTGGGCGTGTCGCTGATGATTACCGGCATGGTGACGCATTGGGTGATCAGCCTGCTTGGGCTATGCCTGGTATTGCCGGGGATTGTGGGCTGGTTCAAGCAGATTTTTCCGCACGAACTGCATGCGCCGGTGGCGGTGACGACAGAAGTGATTGCGCTCTCCAGTCTGCGAACGATCCAGACGCAGCAAACCGTAAGCGGTGGACGGCGCGAAGTGCAGCCGCTGGAGAGCTACAACATATTGCTGGTGGGCATAAGAGGCGGTCTGGCAGGTGGGTTGGCGATGACGGTCCCCGCCGCGATTTTCGGCCTGATCGCTTATCACAGCATTTGGTACCCGATCAATCTGCTGGCGGCTGGCGGCTTCATCAGCTGGGCGACGGAGAGCGACGCTTTTCTGGCCCAGTTTCATCTGGAGGGCTTGCTGGCGGCGAGCGCGATCCACCTAACGGCGTCGATCCTGGTCGGCTTGCTCTATGGGGCGATGCTGCCGATGTTTCCGAAGAAGCCGATCCTGACGGCGGGTTTTATTGCGCCGTTTGTTTGGACGGGGCTGCTGTATACCTCGTTGGGCGTGTTGAGCCCGATCCTCGATCAACGTATCCATTGGGTTTGGTTCGCTCTGTCGCAGATAGCTTTTGGACTGGTGGCGGGATTCGTCGTCAATCTGCAGGTGAAGGTCAGGACAGCGCAATTCCGGGCGTTGCCATTCGCGGTTCGCGCGGGTTTGCATACCGATCAAGGCAAGAACCGTAGCGAAGGGGACGAGAAGCGATGAGCGTTTGCAAGACTATTCTCGGTTGCCTTTTGGGGACGGCATCGCTGGCCGTGATTGGTTGCAAGGAGATTCCGGGGAAACCGGGCCCCGGGCCGGAAGTGAAGCGGCCTGAGAATGTGCTGGACTTTACGACCCTTTATGGACAAAACTGCGTCGCTTGCCATGGGGACAATCGCCAGACGGGGGCGACGATCGCGTTGGCCAATCCAGTTTTGCTCGAGGTCGCGGGCGAATCCAACATCAGGGATGTGCTCACGCATGGCGTGCCAGGCAAACTGATGCCGGCTTTTGCCCAGAGCGGAGGCGGGATGTTGACCGACCAGCAGGTTGGAATTCTGGCGCACGGCCTGGTGACGGCGTGGGGCAAGCCCGGTTTGCTGGCGGGGGCCAATCCACCGCCTTACAAGGCTACCCTGCATGGAGATGTCGCTGGCGGGGAGAAGGCCTTTGCTGAGAACTGCGCGAGCTGTCACGGAGAGGGCGGCAAGGGCAATCCCGACATCCCGGGCACTCTATCGGGGTCGATTGTCGATCCGGCGTTTCTGGGGCTGGTGAGCGATCAGTACCTACGCAACTTTGTTATCGCCGGTTTTCCGGACCAGATGCCGGACTGGCGTTCGCATGATCGCGGAACGCCGCTGTCGGACCAGGAGATCACGGACATTGTAGCCTGGGTGGCGTCGCACCGGGAACCGACTGCTTCGCCTACTGCCGAGATGACGGCGGAGGGAAGCGCAGTGCATCCCGCAGCAATGAAGTCCGGAAAGCCACTGGCGAACAAGCAACAGGAGCCACACTTATGAGCACGGAAACGCAGCCTAGAGTGCCGGAAACATCGCAGCCGGAGCAACCGGAATCGCATTTGCGTCCCGAGGAGGTTTCGCGGCGGAAATTCCTATTCAAGCTGTCGATCGCGGTGAATGGGATTGTGGGGGCGATCTTCGCGGTGCCGATTCTGGGATACTTACTCGGTCCGGCGATGAAGAAGGAGAAGGACGCCGAGTTCTGGGTGGGTTTGGGCCCGATCGGCCAGTTTCCCGAGGGTGAGACGCGGCTGGTGAACTTCCGCGATCCGTCGACGACTCCCTGGGATGGGCAGACGGCGGATATTCCGGCCTGGGTGCGGCGTATTTCGGGGAATAACTTTCAGGTGTTCGCAATCAACTGCGCGCATCTTGGCTGCCCGGTGCGTTGGTTTGCGCAGTCGAAGCTATTCATGTGCCCTTGCCATGGTGGCGCCTATTATCAGGATGGCACTCGCGCCTCGGGACCGCCGGAGCGCGGCCTTTTTGAATACTCCTACAAAATCGATTCCGGCAATTTGATCATCAGCGTGGGTGATTTGCCTACGATCGCGAGACCTGGGACGAAGCAGGTAGCGGATTGTCCCGGAGCTGCGAAGCCTGCCATCGATTCATCTTTGGTACAGATTGGCGAGACATCCCGGAAAGGTGAGGTCTCGTAATGGCCGACCTGAAAAAAGGTGCGATCGACGTCTACAACTGGCTTGAATTTCGACTGGGGCTGGTCAAACCGGCGCTCGAAGCGGGTGCGCATCCGATTCCCAAGAGTTCGGCGAGCTGGTGGTACGTATTCGGCAGCGCGGCGACGATCCTGCTCGGCTTGCAGATCGCGACTGGAGTGCTGCTGGCGCTGGTATATTCGTCCTCGGCCAGCGAGGCCTGGAACAGCCTTGAATTTCTGAACCACAACATTGCGCTGGGCTGGTTTTTGCGCGCGGTGCATGGGTGGGGTTCGGATTTCATGATTGCGATCGTGCTGATCCACCTAATGCAGGTGTTTCTGTTTGGCGCTTATAAATTTCCCCGTGAGCTGACCTGGATGATCGGCGTTTTTCTTCTTCTGCTGACGCTAGGCATGGCGTTCACCGGGCAGGTACTGCGCTTCGACCAGGATTCTTATTGGGGATTGGGAATTGGCGCTTCAATCCTTAGCCGCGTGCCTTTGATTGGCGGCCCGGCAGTGAATCTGATGTTGGGCGGCCCGATTATCGGCGGAGCAACTTTATCCCGCTTCTTTACGTTGCATGTCTTTGTGATTCCGGGGATTTTGCTGGGCCTGGTGGGGTTGCATGTTTGGATGGTCTTGCGCCTGGGGATCAATGAATGGCCGATGCCGGGCCGGATCGTGCGCAAAGCCACGTATGAGCGCGAATATCACGAGATGACGGCGAAGAGCGGCATTCCGTTCGTCCCCGATGGGGCTTGGAAAGATGGGTTGTTCGCTGCTGCCATCATTCTGGCGGTCATTGCCTGCGCGCTTTTCCTTGGGCCGTTCGGGCCGACTGGTCAGCCGGATCCGACGATTATTGAAACTGCTCCCAAGCCGGACTTCGCTTTCCTTTGGATCTATGCGGTGCTGGCATTTCTTCCCCCAGAAATCGAGACGCCGATCATGTTCATCGTGCCGGTGGTGGTGATCGGCGGAATGCTACTGTTGCCGCTGGTGTTTGGCGAGGGGGAGAAGCATTGGTCGCGCCGTCCCGTGGCTGTATTGATGGTTGCGGTGATCGCGGTGACTTTGGGTACGTTTACCCGGCTGGGAATGTATACGCCTTGGAGTCCGATTATGAATGCCTGGACGGCCGATGCGTTGCCGGCCAAATTCCTGGAGAATCGGACGCCGCTGGAGCTTCAGGGCGCGGTGGTTTTTCAGAACAAGCAATGCCGGAATTGCCACTCGATCGGCGGGATGGGCGGTCTTCGCGGACCGGCCCTGGATAACGTCGCCGCGCATATGACCTATGACCAGATAGTGCGGCAGGTGGTGCAGGGCGGCGGCAATATGCCGGCCTATGGGAACGCGCTGAATGCCGATGAAACGGCTGGGCTGGTGGACTTCCTGGCTACGCTGAGAACCGATGGCCAGCCTCCTGCCACCGATGCGGCGCGGCGATTGCTGCATACGAGCGAACTGAAGGCACCTGCAGGGCAAGCGGGCGCTTCGATCCCCGCGCGGGCGGCGGTGTCCCGCCCTTGATGGGGGAACGCGCTAGCGAATGAGCCCTGCCGTCAGAGACATTTTCGCGGATTGGTCGCCATCGTGGTTTCTCTCCGCGACGATTTTGGTTATTGCGGCGACTTATATTCGCGGATGGTTTGCGATTCGCCGAACTCGTCTGGTTCTCTTCCCGGATTGGCGGCTGATTTCGTTTCTGCTCGGTCTGCTGGTACTATGGTTGGCGATCGACTCGCCGCTGGACGGCTTTGCCGACGTCCTGCTGAGCGCGCACATGGTGCAGCACCTGCTGTTGATGTCGGTGGTGCCTCCGCTGGTATTGCTGGGAGCGCCGGTGGTGCCAATCTTGCGTGGGTTGCCGCGTTCCTTCACGAGGGTTTTTCTCGGTCCGCTTTTCAGATGGCAGCCACTGTTACAAATAGGGCGCTTCCTGACGAAGCCGGTGGTTGCGTGGCTGGCGATGAACCTTTCATTTGTGCTCTGGCATACGCCGCGCGCCTATGATTTTGCGTTGTGGAATGAGAGTTGGCACCGCGTCGAGCACATTTGTTTTCTCACCGCGTCGCTTCTGTTCTGGTGGCCGGCGATTCAACCTTGGCCGGCGAAAAAGCATGACTATGGCTGGGGAATGCTGCTGTATTTGCTGAGCGCGGACTTCACTAACACCGGGCTTTCCGCGTTCCTGGCGTTTTGCGATCGTCCCGTTTACAGCTATTACCTGGTTAACCCGAATCCCTTTCAGGTCAATCCGCTTTCCGACCAGATACTGGGGGCGGCGTTGATGTGGGTGGTTGGGTCGGTGGTGTTTCTGGTGCCAGCGGTGGTGATCACGATGCGGTTGCTGCAGCGGACTGGGGCCGCTAGCGCGACCCGAGTGCGTGCCTGATTTTCTGGTCGGTCTTCCATTGGCTGAGCGCGTAAACCGCCCAGATTGCCGCGGGGATCCAGCCGATCACGGTCACTTGCAGGATGAGGCAGATGATTCCAGCAAGCGGACGTCCGATGGTGAAGAACGTGAGCCAGGGAAGCAAGAACGCGATGAGAAGTCTCATTCGATGGGCCTTTCTTTTTCAATAGTAATTCCAAGTACGATACCCACGATTAAGCGAATGCTCGAAAACGCAGGCGGACGTAATCCGCGGTCCATGTGCCATTCTCGTCGCAGAGGACAAACTTCAACAGCGAGACCGTTTCTTCGATAATCTGTTCGCGTCGCTCGACGGGCAGTTGGTCGAGCAACCCGCGCCGAAAGGTTTCAAGCCAGCCTCGCATTCCAGACTGCGGCGGCAGCGGCGTGGGCCGGGGAATGAGAGCGATTTGGTCGATGGTGAATCCTGCTGCCGCAAGCCGGCTGCGGTAATGGTCGGGTGTCGGGAAGAAGTTATTGTCCATGCTGTACGCATCGAAGCCCCAT
>Ga0302324_100011965_pt1 | contig 17754 bp, 12 predicted proteins | sample Palsa_T0_1_FD_201949 | JGI IMG/M metagenome (GOLD analysis project Ga0302324, IMG submission 201949) | Peat permafrost microbial communities from Stordalen Mire near Abisko, Sweden - Palsa_T0_1 | ecosystem: Environmental > Terrestrial > Soil > Palsa > Peat permafrost | place: Sweden: Abisko... | reverse complement strand
GGGAGAGTTCCATCATCACGGCATCCATAGTATCGCGATGCCTACTGCGTACTGTTGAATTGGTTCAGCAGGAGCACGCTCAGAAACGGGAGCTCCGTTGTGTGATCTACTTCTGCCCCATAGCCGTAAATATCGAGAATGAAGAAATTTGAGTTGGAGACAAGCTTCTCCTGATAAGGGCCTCCGGCATTCTGCAGCTCAAAGTAGGCGAACGCCACGTCGGAGTTGACCCGAGTCACCACGGAATCCTGATCCAGCGATACCAGAATGACTGGAAATTTAGGCACGAACTGGTAGGTGTCGGCACTGACTACCTGCTGGTACAAAATATTGCGCGTGTCCTTCTGCATCAGCGCGACGGCGTAAGCCGGGGTCAACAGCGGGGTAATCGCATTGCTGTAGTTGGTTGGCTGCGCACCCCATCCGGTTTCCACCGCCTGGCAGCCGGCAGCACCCAGCACGGCAGCGTCATAGTCAGGAAATTGAGTGTCCGTGAAGTAAATGTCTGTCAAATTCGCGCTAAGCGTGTCGAGACAGTAATCGTTCGTTGCGTAGAACGCATTGGCCAACATGCTGGTTGGCGAAATGCCGGAGTATTGGGCGAAGCTCAATATCAGGTAGGCGGTCAGAAAGGGCTTGCTCGCCTCCGAGGTAGTATCCGGGTCCAACGAGTGCCACGGATTATCGCTATCGCTGATGTTGTAGAAGAGATAAGCCAGTCCCGTGCCCGAAAGATCAAAAAATCCCGACAGCGGCGCCACCTTCTTTAACTGCACGTTCAGTTGGGACGCATACCCGGCATTGTTCTGCATCAAGTGCCCGGCCTCGAGCGCATACGCTCCACCTTCGGAATAGCCGGTGATATAAAGCGGCAATAGACCGTTTACCTGGTAGGACTCGGTAAGCAGCGCCCGGGCCGCTTTCACCATGGCTAAACCGGACTGGGCATTTTGGCCGGGATAGACCACGTAGGGATGCGTGTGCCCGGTGTCATCGCCCAAACCGATATAGTCCGGCATGACCACGACGTAGCCCTGAGACGCCCACACCGCTGCAAGCAGAGTTCCGTCGGTGTAAGTAGAGTCGGGGCCGATGGCTGCGAAATTGGAGGGGACGTTGGTCCGCTGGGTTGTTGTTCCGTGGAAGTAGAGAATCAGGCCCTTGAGCTGCGCCGAGGCGACGTGGGGGATCGCGATTCCGCCGGAGACGGTCACGGCGGACTGGTCGATGTTGATGGCGGTGTAGTCGATCTTTACCGCGTCGACCTGCTTGATGCCGAGAGAATTGTCGCCGATCGGGTTTGCCGCCAGGTTGAAATTGCCAAAGTCCGCCGTATCCAGACTCGCTTGATTGGTCGCGCAATTCTGCGGAGTCAATTCACTCGGACAAATCGTCTGACTGTAAAAGCTGTCTAGTCCGGCTTGCGTAGAAGTGGTGGCGGTGGCGTACGTGAGCACCGTCGGAGTGCCTACCAGGCTTCCTTCGCCCGCGCCGGTGTTGAATGGCGGGGGCTCCGCTGACGCGACCGGCGAGGAGACCGGAGAATGGTTACCGCCGCCGCAACCGGAACTGAAGAGCCCGAGGAAAAGGAACGCCAGGCTGCAGAGGGGGACCTCGCCGCCTCCCTTAATCGGACGGAGCTTGACCCGATGCATGATCTACACCCAAAATGCGATTCAGGATTAAACCGTAGCACAGGCGAAAGCATGGAAACTAAACCGGAACCGCGAATCGTGCGCCTGACCGTCGCCACGGACCAGGCACTTGTGATCCTGCAGGAGTATTACGACGCGGTCCACGTCATCCAGCGAGACACGCCGGGGAGCGTCCAGGAGATCGTGGATGCTCCTGGCTCCGGCGTGTGGCTGGCTTACCTTGGCGAGGAGGTCGTGGGGTGTGTGGTGCTGCGCAAGCTTCGATCGATCCCATCGGCGAGCGAGTGTAAACGCCTGTACGTCAAGCCATCGGCCCGCGGAAACCGCATCGCGGACCAATTGCTTGACGCACAAGAAGACTACGCTCGCAGCCAAGGTATCAATTCGATTTACCTCGATAGTTTTGACGATTTGAAAACAGCCATTGCTCTATATGAAAGGCGCGGATATGAGCGCTGTGAACGCTACAACGACAATCCCCAAGCCACCCTGTATATGCGGAAACGCCTTGGCTCCGCGCCTTAAGCATGCGTCATTGACTCAATCTCGATACCACCAGAACCGCGAAGAAGGAGTGACCAAACTCGGTTGGATGCTCGGCGTCCCAGAACAACGTGTGATCCGGATCGGCACATACGGTGGTCCCACTCAAGCAGGGTGTCGTGATGTTAACGAATCCGAAATGGGTGGTATCGGCTGCGATGGATTCAAACAGCGAGAAGACGGGTAGGCGATAGATGTTTACATTCTGGAGCAGCTCCTCCAACTTGAGCAGGTCGTCGAGCGATTGGTTGACCGCGTTGGTGGCCGCAGAAGCGAAGGGCGCGTTAAGCTGCGCCGCCGGCAGCAGGCCCACATTGAGGAGGTCTGGAATAAGAAAATTCCTGGCTCCCGCCTGGCGGAGCAGAAGCTCGCTTCCCGCCAGCTCGGTGGCAATCTTTACCCCGAGAGCTGAGGGCGATCCCCCGGTCGCGTTGAGAATGTCGTTGCCTCCGCCCTCTAAGATGTAAAGGGCATGCGGGTCGGCCTTGCCTCCGTGGGCCTCGAGATACTCCACTACCTCTTCAGGAACGCTGGGAATCGTCCCTTCGGCGGTGCTGACGCTGGTGGTTACCTCCGCTCCGCCTACGGCGTAATCTGTACCGCCAGCCAGCGAGGGAGTCATGGGCAGGCCCCACGCACTCGCCACATGCTCGACCCAGATAGGGCCGTTGGAAAACCTTCCGGCATAGTAAGGAGGGCTGAGCGGAGTGCCATGCGCGGTCGCGATATAGATATTTCCTACGTCGCAATAGCTGTCTCCGAATACATAAATGGCATCGTAGGGTGGCGTGGTGGCGGCATGGAGGGTGAGCAGCGGGCTGAGCAAGGCGGCGAAAGCGAAAAGACGGAGGCTCTGGGGAAAGGTCATGGATGGTTTTCCTTTTTTGGCTCGGGAGTCGGCCGATGGTGCCGCAGCCGGGCACGAAACAATTTACCGTTCAGATCTCGGCAGGGCAAGAACACAATGCGCGCCGGCAGCGATAAACTGAGAATTCATGACTCTGCTGCTGACTCAAATGGCGATCGTGCTGCTGGTTACAGTGGCCTGTGGCTGGCTGGCGCTCAAAGTTGGCCAGGCTCGCGTGATCGGCGAAATTATCGGCGGAATCCTTGTTGGACCATCGGTATTCGGGCGTCTTGCCCCTCACCTCTCGGCTCGTCTTTTCCCCACCAGTTCCTTCGGGCCGTTCGAAACGCTCTCCACCGTCGGGCTGGTACTGTTCCTCTTCCTGATTGGGATGGAACTCGATTACGAGCAGCTCTATCGCCAGCGAGTAACTGCCGTCATGGCCAGCGGGATGAGCATCCTGTTGCCGTTCGCCATGGGCGCCCTCCTAGCCCATTCTCTGCGCACGCGCTTTGCCCCCCACGGCATCGGCAGCGTTCCCTTCGTGCTGTTCCTGGGCATCGCGATGAGCATCACGGCCTTCCCAGTATTGGCCCGTATTCTCGAAGAGCGCAATCTACAGGGGACCGCGCTGGGAACAACTGCGATCCTCTGTGCCGCGGTGGACGACGTCGTGGCCTGGAGCCTGCTGGCGTTCGCCCTGGCGCTTATCGGCGGCGAGGACGCTCCCTCCTCACTGCTGTTTCGCCTCACTGGGCTGGTTATTTACCTCTGTCTCATGCTGGGCGTCATTCGGCCCTTGGCGGCGTTTCTCGTACGCCGGCAAAGAAGGCCGGAGTTGACCCTGGAGTTGCTGGGCGTGGTGGTCGCCGGAGCGCTGCTCTCGGCGGCGGCTACGGACAAAATTGGGGTCCATCCGCTGTTCGGCGCCTTTCTGGCGGGCGTGTGCTTTCCCCGCGTGCCCCATTGGCAACTTGCCCTGCGGGAGCGGCTCGATATGCTAGTGTCGGTGCTGCTCCTGCCGCTCTTCTTCGCCCTGACCGGCATGCGCACACGCTTGGATCTGCTGAACGATGGGTCCATGTGGCTTTGGGCGGCGCTGGTGCTGCTGGCCGCGGTCTTTGGCAAGATGGGCGGCGCTGCGCTAGCGGCCCGCTGGAGCGGGCAATCCTGGAGAGATGCCGTTGCCCTGGGAGCGCTGCTCAACACCCGCGGACTGGTGGAGCTGATCGTCCTCAATATCGCCTACACGGTCGGGGCTTTTACTCCGACGCTTTTTACCATGCTGGTGGTGATGGCTTTGGTCACCACGATGCTGACCGCGCCGATCCTGAGCCTGCTCGGCATTCGCGGCACGGCGAAAAAACAGCCTGGCTCAGTGCCGGTTTCTGCGACGAGTTAAGGAGGGGCACACGCCCCTCCCTTATGCCTACAACCCCTGACCAGTCGCTGTGGGTGCGATGCCCGCCTGGCTGGCCGCCATGGCGCCAACGATGGGTAGTTGGAAAGTCTTGCCCTGGTAAGCCATGTACATCAGGTAGATCCAAAGGCACAGGCCTCCAAGCGCTATCAGCAGGTTGATGGGGGCGAGGATGATAAACAGGAAGCCGTGGGTAAAAGCACTTAAGGTCAACGTCACCACCTGCCAGACAATCCAAAAAGCGATCCACGCGAGGTTGGCAAAGATCGACTGGAAAGCATGGAAGCGAACGAAGCGGTCGGTGCGGAAGGGCTCAATCACGAGGAACAGGATCCCGGTGATAAAGCCGAGCAGGTAAGCGACGGCCCCGGCAACATTGGGGGTAAGTCCGCCCGCAGGTATGGGAGCGACCGGTGGCACGGGACCGGGAATATAGCCGGGTATGGGACCGGGTGTGGATCCGGGTATCGGGCCGGGGGCGACGCCTTGGGTGGCCCCACAAGCAGTACAGGTCGGGCTGCCGTCAGGCAAACTGGTTCCGCAGGTTTGGCAAAACATCGTCTTCTCTCCTTGACAGTTCTATGGCAGGGGGTTGCCGGCAGGGCGTGGTTGCCTGGGCAAGCAGTTTACACGATGCCGGAGACACTGTCTCTCTTTCTATGCAGCAGTTCTAACCGCTATGAGCCCGGATGTTTTAGTCGGACGATTGTCTCGCAATTTCGTCCAGCCGTCCAAACATTTGTTAAGGATTCTCAAGGAACAATGACGGCCGAGCCGCGCTCGGTTTCTTCCTTCACCGCCAGGAGAGCGCGGTTTGCCTCCTGGAGTGGAAATACCGTCACTTGGGGATGAATTTTGAGTTGGGATGCAATGGCCAGAAAATCGCGCGCATCCTGGCGGGTCATGTTGGCTACACTGCGAATTTGCCGCTCTCCCCAGAGCAGTTTGTCGTAGTCGAAGGCAGGCATTTGGTCGAGGTGGATCGCATTGATGGCCACCACTCCTCCCTTACGCAAGGTCGACAGAGCGCTGACAACCACCTTCCCGCTGGGCGCAAAGGTCACTGCACGATCGAGCTTCACGGGAGGGGTGTCATCCTCCTTGCCGACCCAGGTTGCACCCAGCGAGACAGCCGTCTTGCGGTGGTTTTCGCCGCGGGTGGAGACGTAGACCTCGCAGTTCCACGACTGCAAAACGGTGATGGCCAAACTGGCGGAGCTGCCAAAGCCGAAGAGTCCGACGCGCTCTCCCGGCGCGACCTCGGCAACCCGCAAGCTACGAAAGCCGATGATGCCGGCGCAGAGCAGGGGAGCGACGTGTTCGTTATCTAGTCCCTCGGGCAAGGGATAGGCGAAGTCCGCGCGCGCCAAAGCATACTCGGCATAGCCGCCATTGACGGTGTAGCCGGTAAAGGTAAGCTGGTCGCACAGATTTTCCATGTGGTGGCGGCAGTACCAGCAATCGCCGTCGATGCCGCCGATCCAGGAGACGCCCACGCGGGTTCCCATGGGCAGTTCTGCCGTGGCGCCGCCCGCTACCTCACCCACGATTTGGTGGCCTGGGATCAGCTGGGGGCGAAGTGGAGGCAGGTCGCCTTCGGCGATGTGCAGGTCAGTGCGGCAAACTCCGCAGGCGAGCACGCGAAGGAGCAGATAACCTGGCTCTGGCTCGGGTCGGGGGACGTCCTCGATCTGAAGGAATGGTCCCGGCGCCGTGCGGCCCTCGATAAGAACGGCGGCTTTCATTTGCTCAGCTTACGAGGGTTGAGCAATCAATTGTTCAAAATTTTTGAGACAATACACGTGCTGCAGAGGATGTAGAGCCGTGAACACAATCAATCCCAGAGCAGGGCAACTCGCCGCCGCCTCCGACCTCGTCGACATACCAAAGCTGATCACCGCATATTTTTCCGAGCAGCCCGACCCGGGTGTGCCGGAGCAGCGCGTTGCCTTTGGCACCTCGGGCCACCGGGGTTCTTCGTTCGACCGCTCGTTTAATGAATGGCATATTGTGGCCATCACTCAGGCGATTTGTTTGTACCGCCGGCAGCAAAAAGTTGACGGTCCGCTTTTCCTGGGCATCGACACGCATGCGCTTTCGCGTCCGGCCTTGGCTAGCGCGATGGAAGTGCTGGCCGCAAACAATGTCGACGTGATGCTGGCCGAGAGGACCGACTACACTCCCACGCCGGCGGTCTCGCACGCCATCCTCACCTACAACCGTGGCCGAAAGGCAGGACTGGCCGACGGGATCGTGGTGACTCCTTCGCACAACCCTCCGGAGTCGGGCGGTTTTAAGTACAACCCCACGCATGGCGGCCCTGCGGGAGGCGAGATCACTTCGTGGGTTCAAGCCAAGGCGAATGAGTTTCTGGCGGCAAAACTCGAGGGCGTGAAGCGAGTTTCGCTGGCCAAGGCTTTAGCGGCTTCGACCACCCACAAGCATGACTATCTGACGGCTTACGTTGAGGACTTGGGGAACATTATCGATATGGAGGCGATTCGCGCCTCCGGGATCAGGTTCGGCATCAATCCGCTGGGCGGGGCCGGCGTGCATTATTGGGAACCGATCGCCGAACGTTATGGTCTGCAGCTTGAGCTGGTTAATGATCTGGTCGATCCCACGTTTCGTTTCATGACCCTGGATTGGGATGGAAGGATCCGCATGGATCCCTCCTCGAAATACGCGATGCAGTCGCTGATTGCGTTGAAGGATAAATTCGATGTGGCCATGGCCTGCGACACGGACCATGACCGTCACGGCATCGTCACCCGCAGCGGGGGATTAATGCCAGCCAATCACTATCTGGCGACCTGCATCTACTATCTCTTCGGTCATCGTGCGCAGTGGGGAAGCCAGGTTGCGGTGGGCAAGACGGTGGTCAGCAGCAGCATGATCGATCGCGTAACCGCAGGGCTGGGTAGAGAGCTTTTCGAAGTGCCGGTGGGCTTCAAGTATTTTGTCGACGGGCTGATTGACGGCAAGCTCGGGTTTGTTGGGGAAGAGAGCGCCGGCTCCGCGTTCCTGCGTCGTGATGGGACGGTGTGGACGACGGACAAGGATGGGTTGATTGCTGCGTTGTTGGCTGCGGAGATAACGGCAACCATGAAGAAGGATCCGGGCGAGGTTTACCGGGAGCTTACGCAGAAGTATGGTGATCCGCAATATGACCGAACCGATGCCCATGCGACCACCGAGCAGAAAACGGTTCTGGCGAAGTTGAGTAAGGAAAGCATCCAGAGCCCGAGTTTGGCGGGGGAGAAGATTCAATCCATTCTCACGCATGCGCCCGGAGATGGCCAAGCCATCGGCGGGGTGAAAGTGATTGCTGAGAGTGGCTGGTTTGCGGCTCGTCCTTCGGGCACCGAAGAGATTTACAAGATCTATGCGGAAAGCTTTCGCGGCCAGGAACATCTGAAGCAGATCGAGGCAGAAGCCGAGACTATCGTAGGCCAGGCGCTTACTGCTGCGATGGTTTAGCTTTGGGGGAAAGCGAATAGGGTTTGTGCGGTGAGGCCGCGGATTTTCTTCCGCTCCGGCTCAGGCGCAAAATCGAACATCAGGTCGAACAGTTGGACCTCACGTTGAAAGGTCGCCATGTCGCCGCCGAGGCCTCCCCAGATTATTTTGTCCGGGCCGAAGGCTTCGTAAACCCGCTTCACCAGCGGTTTGACATCGCGATGGGGAAAGGGTTCTTTCGTGGCCGACTCCACTCCGGTGGAGGTGTATTTCATGTAAACGCGGGGCAACGCGGCCAGTTTGAGAACCTGTTCGTATTCCTCGGGCGTGCCCTCTCCTGGGCGTGCTAAATGATCCAAGACAATGGGCATGTTTGGGAATTTTGCAGCGAGTTCACCGATCTGCGTCGCATAGTGGGGTATGAAGTGGACCTGAATCGCTAACCCCAGTTCGTGCGCCGCTCGCCAGGTTACCAACATTTGCGGATCTTTGAGATCCCGGTCGCGGATGACTCCCGTGGTTGTGGAAGGGGTTCCGGCGGGATGTGTCTCATGGATCCGCAGAGCCACAATGCGTCCCCGATTCTTGAGCATCAGCACTTCCATGCGTTTCGGTGTCTTGGGATCGATGGGATCGAAGAGACAGGTGCCCTTGAAAAAGTGGGGTGAGGGCTCATGCGCGAAACAATATTCGAGATAGCGGTGGTCATCCTGATAGGGCTCCGGATGCACGATGACCGTGTGATTGATCTGCGCCTTTTGGACGAACTTCACGTACTCTTCCACGCGCAAGGGCTTGGGCTTGTAGGAACCGCTGTTGTAGGGAAACCGGATCGGATCGCCGGCAAATAGGTGCATATGCGAGTCGATCAATATCCCTTCCGCTCGCGCATCCGCCAGCGCGCTTGCTGCAGTTGCTAACGCTCCCACCATCCACGCTCGTCGCGAAATCATAGTTAAGGGACTCGAAACTTCGTTACATCCACTTCCTTGACGGGCTTCTCCGCATGCGGCGTTCCTGCGGGAACCCAGTCATAGGGCACCGGCTGAGCACGATAAGTCAGGCTATTCTCGAATGGCTTGCCGCCCACCGTCGATCGTCCCACATAAGGCGTCACATACTCCCACACGATGTCGCCCTTGGATGTGATCTGAAAAATGCGGCCGTTCATGCCTTCGTCGAGTAGCGTATTGCCATTCGGCAGCCGCGCCGCGCTGCTCACAAAGGAACTGAAGAACGTCCAGACTGGACGCCCGGAATCATCTCCAGCGTACTGCCACACGATCTGCTTCTTCACCGGATCGATCTCTAGAATGCGCGAGCCCGCGTAAATTCCCAGTGCCGCCGGGGGAAAGCCGGCGCCGCCTTCATCATCAAAAAGCAGCAGATTGCCCCCGCCTGGAAGGCCCTTCGCAATCAAATGTGCGTTGTGCTGTCCCGAAATCTGGTCCACCGGGCGCGGCAGATTCTTGTTACCAATGCGCTGGTCAGGCGAATACTCACTACCGGGAAACACCGGCCCCAGTCTCCAAACAGCTTTGCCTGTCTTCTTGGAAAGGATCAGCACCACGTTACCCTTGCGCGCATCGATCATGATGTTCTCGGGATCAAAACGCGCATCGCCCGAGTCGAACCATCGATTGGGCCCCAGCACTTGCATGTCATTGATCTCGAGATACCCATACGGCTCCGGCGGATTGCGCTTGATGCGCTCGCGCAGATAGGCCAAGCCTTCCGGGGGAAAGCCGAACTCGCTTAGGTGATCGCCGGCAATCCACTTCCACACTATCTTTCCTGCCGGCGTGACCTGGTAAATCGCCTGATCGCCAATTACCTTCGGTCCGAGCCCGGGGACAGCGCGCGGAATCGTTACCAGCAGCAACGTGTCGCCGTTCGGCAGCCGGCCCCAGTCATGGTTTTGGCGCGCTGCACCGCCTGGCGCCTGATCTCCCCACTCCCAAACCTTGTTGCCGTTCCAATCCAGTTCTCCTACAGTGCGATTGGTAAAGATGCCGCCGCGAGAATCGTCGACTGACTGCAACTGCAACAGCACGTGCCCGCGCTGACCGCCGGTTAATTTCGGATCGATGACCTCTCCAGGAAGTCCGACATAAGGCCAGCGATGGACCTCATTGCCGTTCATATCGATCAGGTGGGTATTGCCATCGAGCGCGCTGAAGGCGACAAAGCAGTTGTAGGCGCGCGCGGGATCGTAGATGGTCACGCCTGTCGGGTATACGCGTGGAGAACTCAGAGCAAGCGTCGCCATCGCGGCCAGAAAAAACGCCACCACCATTGTTCGCCCGCGACTACTTGGCATCCGGCATTGGCTCCGTCATCAGCTTCAGAAACAGCGCAGTAAAGCGTACCGTGTCGAAGTTCCACGGTACGGTGGCGACTTTTGCGTCCGGCGTTGGCACTGGCTTCTGCCGCTTCGGCTGGGGCTCATCGGGCCAGGGAATGCCCGCGTACCCTCGGGGCGTCTCATCCCAATAGATCGATGACCCGTAGCTCATGCCCTGCATGGTGTCGATATCCACATAGTAGCGGCGAGTCTCGGTGATGATCGAAGGATCGATCAGATACGCGGCCATCAGCTCATCCGGCATACGAAACCACTGCAGCGGCTTATGCGCGCGATAGGGCTGCATCACCAGTTCTTCATACAATTGTGCCTCGGCCTTGTTCTGTCCCCGCGCGATGGCCTCGGCCATCTCCGGAGTCTTATGCAGCTTCTCCGCCAAGTCGACCGTAATCAGTGTGAGCTTCGGCCACGCCGCGTGGAGCACAATGGCGGCCGACTCCGGATCGTAGATCACATTCACCGTCTTGGGCTGCATCTCCGGACTTGTGCCCATGAAGACGATCTCCCTGGTCAGGGCAACGATACCCGGGTCAAGGCTGATCGCCAACGCAACGTTGGTCAAGGGTCCGCCGCAGTAAAGGGTCACCTCATGCGGATACTTGCGCACCTGTTGGATGATGAACTCCGCCGCCGGCCCGGGCGCCGGCTTGGTACTGGGCAGCCCACCGGGCGGCGGCTTCACCACTTCCGGCCCCGGGCTGAACTCGCCGTAGGCGCCCAGGAACGGATCGGTGCGTGTACCCCCATACATCTTCACCATGCGCACGGGCGTATACCGCGACTGCACCAGGGGAAACTCCGCGCCCATGTAAACCGGCACATCGGTTCGGTGCAGGTCCTCCAGCAGCTTCAGCACATCGGCTGTCTCCTGCTTAAGCCAGCCGTTGCCGGTCACGACCGTCACACCTAGTACCCGGATTTTTGGTGACTGCAGCAGCATTACCAGCGGATCTTCATTGTCTCCAATGATGCCGTCGGTGTCCTGGTCGAAAATGACTTTGCGAAGCTCGCCGGCACTCTGCGCACACGCACCCCGCACGAGCGCCAGGGTCAGGATCGCGGTCATTATCGTAAAGGTGTGTGGTTTCATCTAACCGCCGCTGGTCAACAGAATAGCTTTTTCGTAACGCGAGATGATGCCTGGATAACGCTCCTTCACCTCGGCTCGCATCTTTTCCGTATCCACCGTCTTGAATTCGCGGTCTTTCATCACCACTTTGCCGTTCACGATGGTCGACCGCACGTGGTGCCCGACCACGTTCTGCCCCAGCGTCACCACCGGATCCATGCTGGTGAACTGATCGTAATCATCGTGCCCCACCAGCACGATGTCGGCCAGCTTGCCCACTTCCAGGCTTCCAGTTTTGTCGCCAAGATGAGCCGCCGCCGCGCCGCCACGGCATGCTTGCCTGACCATTTGCGAGTAGGTAATCGGCGCCACCGCGGAGTGCCAGGCGGTGGCATAGCCAATCTGTTGGCCCAGCACCGCGTAGTGGCACACCTGAAAAAGATCAAGAGTGCCGCGCTGGTTCGGTCCATCCGTTCCCAAGCCAACGCGAATGTTCTGCCGGACCATCTCGAACATCCGCTGCGGCCCGCCGTTGTAGTTGCCAAAGGCGCAGTGTGCCACCGACGCATCGTGCTTGGCATAAACGTCGACTTCGGGCGGAGTGAGAAAGATCGAGTGCGCGCAATGCATGCGCTTGTTGAAGATGCCGATGCTCTCGAAGTACTCCGGCGGACGGAGATTGTAGTTCTCCAGGGTGTAATCGACTTCGTAGGTTCCCTCGGAAAGATGGGTGTGAATGGCTACGTCGAGCTCATCGGCGAGCTTGGACATGTTGATCCGCAGCTCCTCCGTGTTGACCAGGATCTGGCGCAGCGAAAGCCACGCATTCACCCGGTCATGGCTCTTCCAGCGTTTGACCAGCGCCTCGTTTTCCTTGAGTGCCTGGCTGGTGGTCATGATGTGCGACTTGGGGAGGGGACCGCCATCGCCGTCCATGTCGCACGTATTGAGGGAAATGCGCCCCCGAATACCGACCTCATCGGCAGCGCGGCCCATCTCATCGGGATGGGGGCCGCCCGCTTCAAGAAAGCAGGTCGTGCCGGCACTGATCATCGAGGTATAACCCACCATTCCGCTGTGGTATATGTCGACGGGTTCCAACCCGCTTTCAAACGGAATCAGAATTTTCTTCCAGCTTGGCCCCTTGCGGTGGGTCGTGCGGTGAACCCCGCGCAGAAACTGCTGGGCAGTGTGGTAATGGGTGTCGGTCATGCCCGGCATCGCGATCTGCCCCGCGGCATTGATCGTGTCCTTGGCGGTAAACAGGGAGCGGGCCTCGCTCGCCTTACCGATCCACACGATGGCGTTGCCCTTCACCGCAATCGCACCGTCCATGACGACCGTGTCTTTGTCGTCGAAGGTCACCACGTCGGGCCCTACTATCAGAAGGTCGATCGCTGTCCCCGGCGCCAGTGCTTGGGCAACCGCAAAGCCGGGCAACGCGGCCGCGCCCGTCATCATCGTGGCCGCCAGAAACTCCCGGCGCGTCAGGCCCGCAGTCCCGTCCTGCAGATTCTCCATCCGCCCTCCTCGAACCATGTCTAAGGTTTATAGAAACTGTCACATGCTGTGAAGGAAGTCAATTTTCGCCGCGGCGAACCCCCCGCTCGGGGATTTTTATTGAACAGCAACCACGACTCGTGTTTCTATTGCGTTAATCCCTAAAAAAAAGGGCCTTCCAGACCATCGTCCGGGCCAGTCCAGAATTACGCCGTATCCCTGCAGTTGCCACTACTTCCATGAGGTTCTGACTTTATGCCAGTACGTAGCCGTCTCTGCCCCCGTGTATGCATTGTGTTTGCTTTCTCTTTCGCGCTTTGTTGCCTTCTGCTTCTGAGCGGCGCTCGATCCGCACGCGCGCAGTCGCTGGCCGGACTGGGTGCGCTTAATGGCAGCGTGGAGGATCCTGGGGGCGCCGCCGTCCCCAATGCCAGCGTCGAGGTTTCCAACGCCAGCCTCGGCATTGACCGAAAGGTGACGGCCACCGGCGCCGGACTCTTCTTTGCGCCCTCCCTGCCTCCCGCTCCCGGGTACGTGGTCACTGTCACCGCTCCCGGTTTTAGCCCCGCCAGAACCACGGATATCACGGTCCACGTCGGCGAGGAACTTGCCGTTCCGATCAAGCTGGCGTTGGCCAGCGCGAACCAGACCGTCACCGTGTCGGAGAGCACCGCTTCGATTCTTGACCCAAGTAAGACGGAGGTTTCTGCTCTCGTCAACCAGCAGCAGATCATGAATTTGCCCATCAATGGCCGGCGCGCCGACCAGTTCGCCTTGCTCTCGCCGGGCGTCGTTCCCGACGCAACCAGCGGCGAGATCTCCTTTCACGGGGTTCCTTCCGGAAACCTCTTCCTGCTCGATGGAGTCGACATCACCCAGCAGTGGTTCATCCAGAACGCCGGTGGTGAGGCGGTGCTCTCGAACATCTCCATGGACGCGGTGCAGGAGTTCCGCACCGAGCTGCTCGGTTACTCGGCTGAATTCGGCAGAGGCGCCGGCGGCGTGGTGAATCTCCTTACCAGGAGCGGCACCAACCAGTTCCACGGGACGGGCTTCTGGTTCTTCCGCAACCGCACCCTCAATGCCACCGACCTGTTCTCCAAACTCAATGGCAAGGCCTACAATCCTCCGGAATTCCGGCACCAGTATGGGGGAACGGTCGGCGGTCCCATTATCAAAGACAAGCTCTTCTTCTTTTCGAGCTACGAGGGCACAACCCGCAATTTTCCGTTGGTTAGCAGTCTGGCCTCTGATCCCACGATCGTGAACCCGACCACGGGTCAGTTGCTTGCCGGCCAGTGCAATGCCACTGCTGCGCAGTGCGCCGCTGCCCAGACTTTCCTCAACCGCATTTCCGTGCCGAGCGCGGTGGGCAGAAACCTTCATCAAAATGCCGGCTTCGTCCGCTTCGACTACCGGCCCACCGAACGCAGCACCTACAGCGCCAACTTCAACCTGGTGAATTACTCCGCACTCCACAACGGCACCAGTCTCGCCGCCACCACCGACGGTACCGGAGCGTCCGGCACCAACTACAACATCAACACGCACGTGCGCAACGCCCACCTTGCCAATACCTACCTCATCTCGAATTCAATCGTGAACGAGGCGCGCTTTGGCTTCAACGCCGATCGCCGCTTCCAGGGTCTGCCCAGCGATCTGGCCCCGCCGGACAACGTGCGCTCTTCCTTGACGGTGACCGGCATCTCTACCCTCGGCGTGTCTCTGAATCAGTTGCCCAATATTCAGCCCACCGAAAAGCGCTTCGATCTGAGCGACAACCTCTCGCAAAGCAAAGGCAAGCACCAGCTCAAGTACGGACTGGATCTTGCCTACCTGCGCAGTGTCGAGAATGCCGTCTTCAGCGGTCCCGGCGGCTATACCTACACCACCTTTACCAACTTCGCCTACGATCTAACTCCCGAGCCTACCGATCCGGTTTCGACCGTCTCGCCCTACAGTTCCTCGGGCAGGCACTACTCCACGTTCGCCCAAGCCGTCGGTCATCCCCTTACGGGCATCTCGATCCGCGACTACGATTTCTTCGCCCAGGATCTTTACCAGATCACGCCGAAGCTCTCGCTCAACCTGGGTCTGCGCTATGAGTACGCCACCTTTACCCAGCCGGAAGCTCCGACCTACGCAGCCACCAGGCCCGGTGTGGGCAAAATCAACCAGCCCACCACAAACTTTGCCCCTCGTGTCGGTTTTGCCTACTCCATGAACCACGACACCACTATCGCCCGGGGGAGCTACGGTATCTTCTACAACCGCCTCCCCGGCGCCACCATCACGCGTTTGCAGCAGCTCGGCGGCAACCTCCGCAAGTCTTTTACGCTGAGCGACACCAGTGCCACCCAGTTCGCCGTCGCGCCCACCTTTCCCAACACCTTTACCAGCCTGTCGCAGGTGAACTCGGTTTTGAGCCCCAGTTCGATTAACTCCGGCTTCGCCATGCCCTCGCTCGCCACCCCATACGTACAGGAGTGGAACCTGAGTGTGGAGCAGTCCGTCGGTAAGAATATGAGCTGGAACATCGGCTACGTTGGCTCGCGCGGGCTCAAGTTTCTGCAGCGCTCCGATCTGAACGCCGGACCGCCCACCGGTGTCGACACCTACGCCATCTACAACCAGTCAGGAGCGCGGACAGGCAGCTTTAGCACACCGGTCTACTTCAACGCGGCCAACGGAAACACCACCTACAACCCCGCCTACAGCAAGATTCTGCAAATCGACAACGGCGGCCGTCTCTGGTACGACGGCCTCATCGCGGAGTTCCATCACCGCGAGACCCAGTATCTCCAGACCAACTTCGCATATACCTTCTCCCACGCCGAGGACCTGGGCCAGGGCACGTTTTCCAGCAACTACTACTTCTCGGATCAGGGTGACACTTACTTCAACGGCTCATCCATCATCAATGGCAAGAGCGGTTACGCCTATGAGAAGGGGAACTCGCTTGAAGATCAGCGTAATCGCCTGGTCATCTCAGCGGTTTTGACTTCCCCAGATCTGAACTCCACGTCGGAGTTTTCCAAGCTGGCCCTGAACGGTTGGCTTTTAGCACCGATCTTCACCTTTGCCTCGCCCCAGTATGTTGACTCGTATCTGACCGTCGGGGGGCTTACCGCAGCCACTGCTCCCGCAGGATCGATTCCTGCCGGGCACACAACCACGGGTTCCGATCCCCGGCTCTATGTTCCCACCCCGACCTTGAGTGGGATTGGGGCTGAGACTCCGGGCGGCAGCCGTGTGCCTTTTCTGCCCACCGCGAACCTGCCGCTTGGACGTACGGTTCAGTTTGACGGCCGCCTGACCAAAACCTTCCGGGTGCGTGAAAGTCAGTCCATTCAGCTGTCGTTTGAGGCTATTAACGCTTTTAATCACATCCGTATCACCGGGGTAAACCAGACTGTGTACAAGTCGCTTTGGGATTCCACGAGCAATTCCGGGATTTTGCAACTGCAGAACGGGTATGGTGCGGGAACGGCTTCGGGCGGGTTCCCGGATGGAACCAATGCTCGCCGGGCGCAGGCTTCTTTGCGGTACACGTTTTAGGGGGGCGCGCTGATTCCGGTGGTCCTTCTAATTCCTCCGGCTTCGCACCCCATCTCCCGGCCAAAAGCGGCCGTGAGATATGGGGCACCCCCTATTGCTTCGCCCGTAAGATGTGAAGGAGAGATCCCGCAAGTGATAATCAAACTATGCGAAGACCCTTGCGCGCGCTCGCGACAGCTTGTCTCTTCGGAGTGGTGCAGACGGTGGCCGCACACGGCCAGGATCGTACCGTTCTGCCGATCGCGCCGGCGCCGTTTCGCGGTAGCGTTGGCGGCACTTACAAGGACTCGGCTCCGGATCCCGTCCCGCCCGTTAGCGCACCGGCCGGCGCGCCCAACGTGCTCCTCGTCTTACTCGATGATCAGGGGTATGGCCAGTCCGGCACCTTCGGCGGCCTCATCCCTACACCGACGCTCGATCGTCTGGCAGCCGGTGGCCTGCGCTATACGCGTTTCCACGTCAAGGCGCTCTGCTCGCCCAGCCGGGCGGCGCTGCTCACCGGGCGCAATCACCACGCCGTCGGCGTCGGCATCATCACCAATCTCGCCACCGACTTCCCGGGCTATACCGGTTCCATCCCCAAGAGCGCGGCCCTCGTCTCCGAGGTGCTCCGAGATAACGGGTATGCCACCGGTGCCTTCGGCAAGTGGCACCTGATCCCGGAGAAGGAGAATACGCCTTCCGGCCCCTACGATCACTGGCCAACCCACCAGGGCTTCGACTACTTCTACGGCTTTCTCAACGGCGAAACCGATCAGTGGTACCCGGAGCTTACCCTCGGCACACAGCCGGTCGAGATGGCCGCGCCTCCCGGCCGTAAGGCCGATTACACCCTCAACGAGAACCTCGCCGATAAGGCCATAGATTTTCTCAGGGCAGAAAAGTCTCTCGCCCCGGACAAGCCTTTTTTCATCTACTACGCGCCGGGCGCCAGCCATGCTCCGCTGCAGGCTCCCAAGGCCTGGATAGAAAAGTTCAAAGGCCAATTTGACATGGGGTGGGACCGCTACCGTGAGGTCGTTCTCGAGCGCCAGAAAAAGCTCGGGGTCGTTCCACCGGACACGCAACTCACTCCTCGTCCGGCCTCCATTCCTGCCTGGGACTCTCTGAGCGCTGACCAGCAAAAGGTCGCGGCCCGGCTGATGGAGGTCTACGCCGGCTTCACCGCCCAGAGTGACCATGAGCTCGGCCGCGTCATCGACGCCATCGCTGAGACCGGACAGCTCGACAACACCCTCATCATCTACATCGCCGGCGATAACGGCGCCAGCATGGAAGGAGGTCTCTCCGGTACCTCCAACTCCATGGCGGAGATCAACGGCGTCCGCGAAACCACGG
>Ga0302324_100011964_pt1 | contig 17754 bp, 15 predicted proteins | sample Palsa_T0_1_FD_201949 | JGI IMG/M metagenome (GOLD analysis project Ga0302324, IMG submission 201949) | Peat permafrost microbial communities from Stordalen Mire near Abisko, Sweden - Palsa_T0_1 | ecosystem: Environmental > Terrestrial > Soil > Palsa > Peat permafrost | place: Sweden: Abisko... | reverse complement strand
AGCGTTCCGGTTCGGACTTCAACCTCGCCCTGGTGCTCCAGATTCTGGTGGCTCGGCAGCTGCTCACGCCGACGCAGGCCCAGGACGTGGCGGCGAAGGAGGCGGCGGCCAAGGTGCGGGTCCTGAAGCAGGTGGGTGCGCAGAAGGACGAGGCCCGGTACTCGGTGTCTCCCATCGAGCTGGTGGCGGTGTTCCAGGTGCCACTCGGTGACGGGCGCGTCCTGGACCAGGACCGCATCACCGAGGCGGTGGCGGAGGCACTCGGATTCCAATACCGGAAAATCGACCCGCTCAAGCTGGATATGGCACTTGCCACCCGCACCGTGTCGCGGCCCTACGCCCAGAAGCACGTCATTCTCCCGCTGGACCGAACTCCGGAAGGGGCGCTGGTGGTGGCCACCGCCAACCCCTTCGACCGGGAGACGGTGGAGAGCGTGACACGCCTGGCAGGCGTCCCGGTGGTTCCGGTGCTCTCCGCCAAGTCGGACATCCTGCGGTGCATTGCGGACATCTACGGCTTCAAGCGCACGCTGGCCCAGGCGGCGAGCGATTTTTCCACGGCCGGCAGTCCGCAAATCCACAACTTCGAGCAGCTGGTATCGCTCTCCACCGGCAGAGAACTGGACGCCTCGGACAAGCCCATCGTCCAGGCGGTGGACTACCTCCTGCGCTACGCCTTCGACAACCGCGCCTCGGACATTCACATCGAGCCGAAGCGGGACAGCTCCCTGGTGCGGGTGCGCATCGACGGGGTGCTACACACCGTCTACACCCTGCCGGTCTCGGTCCACGTCCCCATCGTCTCGCGCACGAAGATGATTGCGCGGATGGACATTTCCGAGAAGCGCCGGCCGCAGGACGGACGCATCAAGACCGAGCGCGACGGTCGCGAAGTGGAACTGCGCGTCTCCACCCTCCCCACCGCCTTCGGCGAGAAGGTGGTCATCCGAATTTTTGATCCGGAGACGCTGGTGCAGGACATCGCCCAGCTCGGATTCGAGGAGGACGAGAAAGTCATCTTCGAGAATTGGATTGACCAGCCGCACGGACTCATTCTGGTGACGGGCCCCACCGGCAGCGGAAAAACAACCACCCTCTACACGGCGCTCAAGGCCGTGTCCGGGCCTGACGTGAACGTCACCACCATTGAGGACCCCATCGAAATGGTGTGGGAGGGCTTCAACCAGGTCCAGGTGCAGCCCAAGCTCGACCTCGACTTCGCCAACGCGCTCCGGCACATCCTGCGGCAGGACCCGGACGTCATCATGGTGGGTGAAATCCGCGACCACGAGACAGCGGAGAATGCCATCCAATGCGCGCTCACCGGTCACCTGGTGCTCTCCACCCTGCACACCAATGACTCGGTGGGCGCAGTGACGCGAATGAAGGACCTCGGCGTGCCGCCGTTCCTGCTTGGAAGCTGCCTCATCGGCGTGATGGCGCAGCGGCTCCTGCGCCGGGTATGCAGCCGCTGCGCCCAGGAAGCCGATCTGGCACCGGACCAGCTGGTTTCGCTCGGGGCGCCATTGCCCTTGCTCCCCAGTGGGCTCCAGTTGCGGCTCGGCGCCGGGTGCGTCCATTGCCGCGGCACCGGCTACTACGGGCGAGGCGGCGTGTTTGAGATTCTGGCGGTGACGGCCGCCATCCGCGAGGCCATCACCCACGAGGCGCCGGAGGCCCGTCTCACCGAGCTGGCGCGCGCCGGGGGCATGCGCACCCTGCGCGAGGCGGCGGTGCGCAAGCTTGCTCAGGGGCTCACCACCTATACCGAAGTGGTCCGCATGACGTCGGCCGCGTGACGGCCGGGCGGCGGGTGGGCGAAGCTGCTCTCGAGCTCATGGGCGCGCTTCCCCGCGAGGAAGAGGTGGTGGACATCGAGGTTCTCGAGGACCTCACCTCGCGTGCCCGCTGCGATGAGGGTTTCCTCCACTTGCGGCGCCTGCGCTGTCGCAACCTGAGGGCCGACGGCTCGGTGTCCCGTGCCTACAACGTCGACGTGGTGAACCGTCCAGTGCCGGACGCCGTCGCGGTGCTGCTCTGGCGGAAAGGGCCCGGGGGAGTGGAGGTGCTGACGCGGCGGACGCTGCGACCGGCGGCCTACTTCCGGCGCGAGCTGCCGCTGCCCGTCCCGGACACCGAAACGTACCTCACTGTGGAGGAGCTGGTGGCGGGGGTACTCGAGCCCGAGGACAGAGGAAAGGCCGGGGTCCAGGCCCGCGCCGCGGCCGAGGTGAAGGAGGAGGCAGGCTATTCGGTGCATCCCGAAGCCGTGGAGTTGCTCGGTCCGGCGTTCTTCATGCTGCCCGGAATTGTCTCCGAGAAAATCCATCCCACCTGCGTGGACGTCACCGGAAAGACGCCCGGGCGGCCGACAGGAGATGGCTCGCCCCTGGAGGAAGGTGCCTCGGTTCGCTGGTGGCCCATCCAGACGCTGCTCACCGCCTGCCGGGACGGGGTGGTGGCGGACGCGAAGACGGAGCTGTGCGTGGTGCGCTTCCTCGCTGCGCAAAAGGCGTAGGACGAATGGGCGCCGTGGCGGGAGTCTCCGAGCCCGTTCTCTACTCCGTGGCGGCGCCGCGGCTCTTGCCCTTGTTGGTGCTGTTGGTCTGCCTGATGACGAGCATGCTTCTAGGGAGGCTGTTCGTGCAGCGGGAAGGCCGGGCGGCGGTCGTGCGCTGGCTGCTCGGGCTCGCTCTGCTCGGTCTCGGCCTGGTTGGCCTCTGGGCCGCGGTCCAGCTCGCTTCGCCGCCGGTGCTGCTCAAAGCCACCGAGCGTGGACTCACCAGCTACATGACGGCCGCTGACCCGGGCCGCGGCGTGCGGTTGCAACTGGCCAGGCATGCAGATGCCGAAGGCCTCTTCGTCCCCTGGCGGGCCATCGAATCCATCACCCTTGACAAGGTGGGCTGTTACGACGGGCGCTCCACCAGGGGTTGCGACGTGCTGGCCATCGCCTTGCGACCAGGTTTCCAGGAGCTCCGGACAGGTGGAGTCGTGGTTGCGCCCGGTGGTTGGCGCTCGACACTTGACCTCCCGGTGCCCGTGCCGCCGGGCGGCGAGGCGCTGCTTGCCGAGCTGCGCGCGTTGCAGCGACGCTTTGCCGGGCGGTAGCGCAGCAGGCGAGAGCTGTTAGCCTTTGCTTCTGGGCGTGGCGGACTTCGAGATTCATGCGGAGTGGCGGACGGTGCTGGGTCAGGTCCTGGCTGGTGCCGAGCGACTCGGCGCAAAGGCGGTGCTGGCTTTTGACTTGGACTCGACGCTTCTGGACAACCGCCCGCGCCAGGCGGCCCTCGTCCATCGCTTCGTGAAGGAGCGGGGTGACGTCCCGGTGCTGGCCAACTTCGACGTCCGCCACCTGCACACCGGCTTCGACATGGGCGAGGCGCTCCTCAGACAGGGCCTCGGTGCGGACGAGGCCCAGCGTTTCCTGGCCCGCTTCCGGCCGTACTGGCGCGCGAACTTCTTCACCAGCGACGCCTGCCAGGCCGACGTGCCGGTGCGCGGCGCGCCGGAGTACGTCCGGCGCACCTTCGCCGCCGGGGCGCAGCTGGCCTACGTCACCGCGCGTCCGGAGCTCATGCGGCCCGGGACGCTGGAAACCCTCGGTCGCCACGGTTTTCCGCTGCCGGGCAGCCGGGTGGAGCTGTGGATGAAGGCCGACGCCGAGGCCACCGACGAGGACTTCAAGCGAAGCACGCACCGCCATCTCCTCGAGAAGGGAACGGTCCTCGCGGCCTTCGACAACGAGCCTGGTCACGCCAACGACTACCGGGCCTCCTTTCCGGAGGCTACGGTGGTGCTGCTCGCCACCGGGCATTCCGGACGGGTGAGCGTGCTGGCCGAGGGAATTGTCGCGGTCCCGCATTTTGGCTTCCGCTCGGAGGAGGGCTGAGGTGCCTCCAGCCGCCCGGGTTCACCACCGGAGGCCGCTCCGAGGCCCCCCGGTGCCCCCGGATGGACGCAGCCGGACGCCTTGCGGCGCGGTGCGGCACGGAAACGCCTGGAAATTCGCGCATCCAGCCGCTAAAGCTCGCGTCCTTGGCGCTCGTCGCCGGAGGACTCCTGTGGCCCGCGCGTACCCGAAGGACTTGGTGCTCCGCTTCTTCCGGAGCATGTACCTCATTCGCCGCTTCGAAGAGCGGGCGGCGCAGGCGTACGGCCAGGGCAAAATCAACGGTTTCTGCCACCTCTATATCGGCCAGGAGGCCGTGGCCGTCGGCGTGACCGAGGCCATCCGGCCGGACGACTACCTCATCACCGCCTACCGGGACCACGGCTACGCGCTCACCCGCGGGGCGGACGTGGGCATGGTGATGGCCGAGCTCTTCGGCCGCAGCACCGGGTACAGCAAGGGCAAGGGCGGCTCGATGCACATCTACGACATCGAGCACAACGTGCTCGGCGGGTACGGCATCGTCGGTGGGCAGATTCCGCTCGCCGCCGGCACGGCCTTTGCGTCGCGTTACCGCAACGAGGACCGGCTCACCGTCTGCTACTTCGGGGATGCCGCGGCCAACCAGGGCAGCTTCCACGAGACGCTCAACATGGCCGCCAAGTGGAAGCTTCCTCTCCTCTTCCTCTGCGAGAACAACCGCTACGGGATGGGCACGGCCATGGACCGCGTCTCGGCAGTGCCCGAAGTCTACAAGCGCGCCGTCGGCTACCAGATGCGGGGCGAGCACGTCGACGGACACGATGTCTTGAAGGTGTACGAGGCGGTGAAGGACTGCGCCTCCTGGTGTCGCTCCGGGAAGGGCCCGGTCCTCCTGGAGGCCGACACCTATCGCTACCGCGGCCATTCCATGTCCGACGCCGCCACCTACCGGAGCAAGGAGGAGGTGGAGCAGCAGAAGCAAGGCGACGCCATCCCGAAGCTCCGGGCCTGGGCCACGGCCGCCAAGGTGGCCGCCGAGGCGGACTTTGCCGCCCTCGAGGAGGAGGTGAAGGCCACGGTGGACGAGGCCGTGAAATTCGCTGACGCCTCCCCCGAGCCCTCGGTGGACGAGGTGTGGACCGACCACTTCGTCGAGCCCGGTCAGCGCGATGTGCCGCCCCGCGAGCGGGTGCATGGGGCGAAGGTGGACTGGCCGACGCACCCGTCGGGGAAAGAGCTTCGTGTCACCTGGGAGCTCGAACCGAAGTCCCCGGCGCAGGCTGGCGAGCCCCAGCCTGGGCTGAAGAAGCGGGCGTAGCGAACAGGAGAGGATGGAAGGACACCGGAGATGGCGGAACTCGCATGGCGTGAGGCACTCAACCAGGCGCTCACCGAGGAGATGGAGCGCGACGCGAACGTCTTCCTCATGGGGGAGGAGGTGGCGCGCTACGATGGGGCCTACAAGGTCTCGCAGGGACTCCTGGCGAAATTCGGGAGCGCACGGGTGGTGGACACGCCCATCAGCGAGCTCGGCTTCGCCGGCATCGGTATCGGCGCGGCGATGGTGGGCCTCCGGCCAGTCATCGAGATGATGACGTGGAATTTCGCCATTCTGGCCATGGACCAGATTGTGAACAATGCGGCCAAGGTGCGGCAGATGTCCGGCGGGCAGCTGCGCTGCCCGATTGTCTTTCGCGGTCCAAACGGGGCGGGTGGTCGGCTCGCCGCCCAGCACAGCCAGGCGCTGGAGGCGAACTACGCTCACTTCCCGGGCTTGAAGGTCGTAGCGCCCTCGACGCCGGCGGAGGCCAAGGGGCTGCTCAAGTCGTCCATTCGCGACGACAATCCCGTCATCTTCCTCGAGGCGGAGTTGCTCTACGGCGTCAAGGGTGAGGTGCCGGACGGCGAGCTGTTGCTCCCGCTCGGGAAGGCGCTGCTCAAGCGCGAGGGCGATGACTGCACGCTCATCAGCTGGGGCCGGATGTATTACCACGCCGAGGAGGCCGCCAAGCAGCTGGAGGCAGAGGGAATTCACGTCGACTGGATCGACCTGCGCACCCTCAAGCCGCTCGACGAGGGAACCATTCTCACCTCGGTGCGGAAGACCAACCGGGCCGTCATCGTCGAGGAGGGTTGGAGTTTCTGCGGCGTCGGCGCGCAAATTTCAGACATCATCCAATCACAGGCTTTCGATGACCTCGATGCCCCGGTGCAGCGGGTGACAGGCCTCGACGTCAACCGCAGCTACGCGGCGGTGCTGGAGCAGGCTGCCGAGGTGAACCCCGTCCGCATCGTGGCTGCGGTGAAGAAGGCCCTGTACCGAGAGGAAGGCTGAAGGCAACCATGGCCACCGAAATCCAGCTGCCGGCGCTTTCCCCGACGATGAAGGAAGGAAAAATTCTCAAGTGGCTGAAGAAGGAAGGGGATTCCGTCTCCACCGGAGACGCCATTGCCGAAGTGGAGACGGACAAATCAAATCTCGAGGTGGAGGTCTACGACGACGGAGTGCTCCTTAAAATTCTCGTGCCCGCGGGCGAGGTGGCGCAGGTTGGTGCTCCCATCGCCTTCGTCGGCAAGAAGGGGGAAACGGTGAACGTGGCGGCCGCAACGCCGAAGAAGGCTGCCGAGCCCGCGGCCGGCGAGGTGCCGAAGCCCGCCGCTATCGAGGCGCCGAAGCCCGCCGCTGCCGAGGCGCCAAAGGCCGCCGCCGCACCCGTGGCTCCCCCGGGGGCTCCCAAGGGGACGCCGCCGGTTCCAGCCCGCTCGAACCCGCCGGCGCAGGTGGTGCAGCTGCGTCCAGGCGATGGAGGAGAAAGCCGGCTTCGGGCCTCGCCGCTGGCGAAGCGAATGGCCCACGAGGCGGGCGTGGACCTGGGCGCGGTGCAGGGCTCAGGGCCGCAGGGGCGCATCGTGAAACGGGATATCCAGGCGGCGATGAGTGAACCGCAGGCGGCGCGGCCGCAGAGCTACATCCCGGGCGTCCGGACCGAGCCAGATGTCTTGCCGATGAGCAGCATGCGGAAAATCATCGCCCAGAGGATGGCCGAGGTGAAGCCGGGCGTTCCCCACTTTTACCTCTCCATCGACGTGGACATGGAGGCCGTGCTCGCCATCCGCGAGGAGGCCAAGGCCGCCGAGCTGAAGGTTTCGGTGAATGACTTCATCGTCAAGGCCTCGGCGGTCGCCTTGCACAAGGTGCCAAAGGTGAACGTCTCGCTGCAGGGAGACCGAATTCTCCAGTTCCACACCGCAGACGTCGGCATCGCAGTGGCCATCGAGGATGGGCTCATCACCCCCGTCATCCGTGACGCGGACAGGAAGTCACTCGGAACCATCGCCGCCGAGGCCAAGGAACTCGCCGAGCGCGCCCGACGCAAGGCGCTCAAGCCCGAGGAGTACACCGGTGGCTCGGTAACAGTGTCCAACCTCGGCATGTTTGGCGTGGACTCGTTCATCGCCGTCATCAACCCCCCCCAGGCCTCCATCCTCGCGGTGGGCGCGGTGGCGGACCGCGTGGTGGCGGTCGACGGCCAGGCGGTGGTGCGAAAGACCATGACCGTCACCTTTTCTGGAGACCATCGCGTGGTCGACGGGGCACTCGGTGCCCAGTACCTCCAGGAATTGAAGGCGCTGCTCGAGCATCCGGTGCGGCTGCTCCTCTAGCTGTTTCCACGAAGGGGCCAAACGCGATGGGCCGTCCGGCGCTCCAGCAGACAGCCCCGACGGGCCCCGTGGAGAAAACCCGGGGGCAGATAGGCGTGCCGAGGTACCCATTGATGACCGGGAAGGGCCGGGACGTGCAAACGTCGTCCTCCAGAAGTGCAGCGTTCCGCAAGCGCCTGGCCAGGGAACTCGCGGGTCGGCGTGCCCTCAAGAGGCGACGTGCCCCGAAGTCGCCTCGCAGCGTCAGGCGCTGGCGCGGGTTGCGGGCGCACTCGGCGCTGACTGGGCACCCGCCGGCAGGCGAAGCGTGACGGTGGTGCCCTTGCCAACGGCACTCGCGACGTCGATGCGTCCGCCGTGGCGCTGGAGAATGCCGTAGGCCAACGTCAAGCCGAGACCGACCGCCTTTCCCCCTCCTCGGGTGGTGAAGAAGGGCTCGAAAATGCGCGGCAGCATGGCGGCGGCAATCCCCTCTCCGGCGTCTTGGACTTCCACGAGCAGCTCCGTGCCCTCGTCCCGTGTCCGCACCAGGACGGGGCCATCCGGGCAGGCCTGCCTTGCGTTGCGAAGCACGGCTGCCACGGCCTGGCCCAGCTGCGGGGGTGAGCCCAACACGCGCTGGCGCGCGCAAAGGGAGGTCTGGACTGCCCCGGGTGGCATGTGTTGCAGCTCGGCGCGCACCGCGCGCGACACGCAGGCGTTGGCGTCCAAAGGTTCCATCCGTCCGACGTCCTGCCGGGCCAGCTCCCGCAAGCCCTTGACGATGCCGGAGATGCGCTGGGCTCCCTCCAGGGCCTCGCCCACGGCCTCGAGGCCCTCGGCCGCGTGCTCCCGTGCCTGCACCTCGGCGAGCGCTCGCACCGCATCCGCCGGCGCATTCTGTCCGCACAAGCGCGCCGCGCGCTCCACTGCCTCCGCGCTACTCCCCACCTCGTCCAGCGTCGCCTTGAGCGACTCCAGGTTGGCGATGACGTAGCCGAGCGGATTGTTGATTTCTTGCGAGGCGCCGCTGGCCAGCTGCCCGAGCGAGGCCAGGCGTTCGGTGGCGCGGAGCTTCTCCTCCAGCGCGCGGCGGGCGGTCACCTCCTGGTACTGGAGCACCGTCCGCCCATCCTGCCCCGTTTCGGAGACTTGAAAGGCAGTCGCCCGGAAGCGGCGGCCGTCGGGCATGGTGAGCTCGCTTTCCATCTCGGCCGTTTGTCCGCCTTCCAGCGGGCAGCCATGGCAGGCGCTGTCGCGACCGGCAAAGAGTGAATGGCACGTCTGACCCACCACGGCCCGAACGTCCTGCCCAACGGCGCGTGCATAGGCGAGGTTTGCCCGTCGGACGACAAAGCCTTCTTGGATGACGATGGGCTCCGCAATGGCGTCGAAGGTGCGTTCCCATTCGCGCTTGGCACGGACGACGAGCTCGGTGCGCTCTTCTACCTTGCGCTCGAGCGCTGCATTGGCGCCCAGCACTTCGGCCCGGGCCTCCCGCAAACGTGAGGTGAGCTGGGCATTGGACACCGCCACGGCCACCTGAGCTGCCCAGGCCTCCATGCGATGCAGCGTGGCATCGGCGAAGCCGGGCAGTCCGGGCCGTCGGACGAGCTCGATGGCACCGAGGCAGGTGGCCCCGCGCACCAGCGGCAGCGCGAGCAGCGCACCCGGACGCTCACCCGTGCGTCTCTCCACTGAGAGGATGGCGTCCGCCGGGGCCTCTCCTTCGGCATGCACGAGAGGAACCCAATCCGCGGCGGCGAGCTCCGCCAGCCCGACCGCGCTCTCGTCCAGGGGAGCGCGCACCGGGGGGTCGACCGCTGCGAGCCCGAGCCTCCCGCTGGCGTCGGTGAGCCATACCGTCGCCCGGTCCGCCTGGGCCAGCGCTCGCGCGCGGGCCACCGCGTCGCGCAATATCTCGGTCAGCTCCGCCAAAGTATGCAGGCTCTGCACCGCGTCCGCGAAGCGCTCCGCCTCCTCCAGGCGCTCCTCGAGCGTGGGTCCCACAGCGGAGGTCCGGGTGGCGCGGCGCTCTGCCTGGGCGCGCTGCAGGGTGGGAATCAGCTCGTTGAGCGAGTGGACCGCGTGAACGCCGGCCGGGAGTGCGGCTGGCTCGGGAAGGTCGCCGAGGTAGAGCACCGTGGCTGCGCCGGCAGCGCTCAGTCGCGAGACGAGGAGGCGCCAGTCGGGAACCGGTTCGCACACCACGCCGTCCGCGGCACCGCCGCCGACCTGCCTCAGTGCCTCGGAGGGCGTGACCGGGCGGACCTCCAGACCGGCGCCGGTGAGTGCGGCGAGCAGGTCCCGGTCCGGCGAGGCGGTGGACACGACCAGGGCGGGGAGGGCAGCGGCCATGGAAGCAAGAGGGAGCTTCGAACGGGCGTTGGTTAACCGATGGCCAGCATGGCCTGGTCCTCTTTATCGACGAGGAGCGCGCCGCTCTCGTCGCGAACCGCGTGGCGGAGGCCGGGGTGCTGGCGCTCGAGGTGGGCGAGAAGCGCGCGCTGGTGATGTACGGCAGCCATCAATCGGCGGTTGGTGCGCTCGAGGGTGAGCTTTTCGAAGGCAAGGTGAAGGGCCACCTTCAGCTCGGCGTCGTCCCAGGGCTTGGTGAGGAAGCGGAAGATTTCCCCTTCGTTGATGGCCTCCATCGCCGTCGACGCCTCGGCATGGCCGGTGAGCATGATGCGGATGACGTCCGGATGCAGTGCGCGGACTTCCTTGAGGAACTCCAGGCCGCTCATGTTGGGCATGAGGTGGTCCGACACCACCACGTCCACCAGGCCCTGTTGGAGGATGCCGAAGGCCTCCGCCGGTTCTCCGGCCACGAGCAGGGTGTAGTGCTCTCGTCGCAGGGTGCGCTGGAGTGCGCTGAGGATGTTTTCCTCGTCATCGACGAGGAGCACGGTGCGGATGGTGGGCTCCATTTGCCAGCTTGAAGCGCAAAGGCTGGGCCAGGTGAGACCCGAGGCGAGACGCGGGGTTGCGAGGAGGGGGCCTGGGTAAGCGGCAGCGTCCGGGGCACTGGGGACCCCTGGCGGCTCGCGCGTCCGCGGCACGGGACGGTAAACTGGAAAACGCGCGAAACGGGAAGAAGCGCGCGCTCCGCGAAGAAGTCTGACACACTGCACCGGCCGCCGATGGCTAGCTCCGACGCACCAGCCGTCCTTTACGTCGACGACGAGCCAATCAACCTCCGCGTATTCGAGGCCAACTTCAAACACCGCTTTCGCGTCGTCACCTGCTCCTCGGGTGCCGAGACGCTGGAGAGGCTGCGGACGCTGGGCGAGGTGGCCGTCCTGGTCTCCGACCAGAGGATGCCCGGGATGACGGGAGTCGAGCTCCTGGAGAAGGCGCGGGAACTCCTCCCCGACGCACAGCGCATGGTGGTCACCGCCTATTCGGACATGCAGGCCGTCATGGACGCAGTGAATCGCGGGCAGGTGAGCCGGTACTTCGTCAAGCCATGGGTGAAGGAGGAGTTACTCGGGGCCTTGGACGACGCACTCCGGGTGCACGGCCTCACCATGCGCCTGCGCGAGATGCAGGCGCGCCTGCTCCAGGCGGAGCGACTGGCCACGCTCGGCCAGGTGAGCGCCGGGATTGCCCACGAGTTGATGAATCCGGTGAGCTACCTCAGCCAGAACGTGGAGGTGATGCGCACCGAGCTGGCGGCGGTCGCCGCCTACCTGACGCCGCGGCTTCTCGAGCTCCCGGACGCGGAGGCCCAGGCAGCGCTGGAGGAGTTGCCGCACATCCTCGACGATGTCGAGCAGGGGGCGCACCACATCCGGCAGGTGGCGCTTGGCATCCGCAACCAGGTCCGGGGCTACGACGTCGAGGAAACGTCCGACCTCGTCGACGTGGCGGGCTTCGTCAGCAAGCTGGCGCGCGCCGAAGTCCGGAACCGTGGCCAGCTGGTGGTGCGGGGTCCCTCGGTCCACGTCCATGGTGGGCCCGTGAAGCTCTCGCAGGTGTTGCTCAACCTCATCGTCAATGCCGCGCAGGCGATGGATGACGGCGCCCGGGGTGGGCGCATCGAGCTCGGCTGGGAGGCAGAGAACGACGAGTCGGTCAGGGTGTGGGTGACGGATAACGGTCGGGGCATTCCCCTCGAGCTCCAGCAGCGTGTCTTCGAGCCGCTCTTCACCACCAAGCCGGTCGGAGTAGGCACCGGCCTCGGGCTCTCCATTTGCCGCGAGCTGGTGACAAAGCTCGGCGGCTCGCTCAGTCTCTCCTCCGAGGTCGGGAAGGGGACGACGGTGGAGTTCCGCCTCCGGCGAGCGCGTTGACGGCTGAGGGCGCTACACCCATCGCGTCCGCGAGGGCTGCGTCAGGGTCGCCTCGATGGTGCGGGGAGGGCCCTCGGTGCGGGAAACGCCCTCCAGCAGGGAAGCCTCGAATTTCCTGAGCCGGGGCTATGCCCTCAACGTCCGAAGGGCGGTCGTCCACCGCAGCAACTCGTCGAGCATCGTCGTCACGGCCTTCTGCTGCGACTCGTCGGGATTGAATTTCTTGTCAGCGTCGACGTGCTTCGCGAAGAAGGGGAGAGTTACAGCCTCAGGTAGTGGCACCACCTTCAACGTCGTGAGCACCTGCTTTGTCATCTGGACCGAGCGGGTCCCGCCCGAGATGCCGCCATAGCTCACAAACCCCGCCGCCTTGTAATTCCACTCGTAATAAAGGTAGTCGAGCGCATTCAGCAGCGCGGGCGGCATCCCGTAGTTGTACTCGGGGACGATGAAGACGAAGGCGTCGGCCACCTCGACGGATTTGCTCCAGGCCTTGGTGTGGTCGTGCTGGTACCGCCGTTGCGTCGGATGGAACGGCTCGTCCAGGAGCGGCAGTTTCATCTCCTTCAGGTCGATGACCTGAATCTCGAATTTGCCGTGCTGGGTGGCTTGTTCGACGAACCAACTCGCCACGGAGGTGACGGCACGCTGCTCACGGGTGCTGGTGACGATGATGTGGAGTTTGGGTGGCATGGGTGCGGGCCTCGCAGGTCGGCTTGGAAAAACAAAGGATAGACGCTTACAGATACGGCCCCGGGGCTAAGCCTCCTCGCGGAGCGACTTCTTCTGCCGGTCTCCGGGGAGCTCAGGGCCGCACCGCCTGGCCGCCTTTCATGACGAAGGAAACTTTGCGCAGGGCGCTGGCGTCAACCAGCGGGTTTCCCTCCGTCGCGACCAGGTCCGCAGCGGCGCCGGGCCGCAGGTTCCCACGCTCCTTCTCCATGCCGAGAAGTCGCGCCGCATCGGTGGTCATCGTGCGAAGGATGGCCGGCGCGGGAAAGCCAGCCTCTTGGTAACTCTCGACGAAGGCAATCGACAGGCTCCCCCGCGTCTCACCGCTCATCGGAAAAATCACGTCTGTCCCGAAGGCGATGGACACCCCCACTGCCCGAGCCCGCTTCAGACGCGCAACCACCCGGGGGTGAAAGTCGTCCATCCCCATCTCGTGCGCTGCGGTCCGGGTGAAGTCGGTACCCACGAGAAACACCCCCTTCTTCTTCATCAGCTCCAGCGTCTCCGTCGTCGCATCGTAGGCGTGCTCGACGGAAGCCACGCCACCCTCGGCGGCAATCCTTGCGCCAGCGTCGGTGCCGCAGTGCGCGGCCACCTTCAGCCCGGCCCTGGCGGCTTCCGCGACCAGCGTCCGCACGTCATCCACCGAGTAGAGATAGGGCTGGTCGTCGACGACGATTTTGATGACCTTGGCGCCGAAGAGGACGTTCTTCCGGACTGCCAGCCGCATCTCGTCCGGCGTGTCCGCATAGAGGTACTCCGGTTCTCCCAGGTCGGGACGTTCCGGCTGCAGGTGGTGGTACTGGCCCCCGAGCGGGGCGATGATTCGTCCGGCGTTGATGACCGTCGGGCCCGGAACCCAGCCCTCTTCGATGGAACGTCGGAGGTCGGTATCGGCGTAGTTTCCCGCGTTCCCGACGTCCCGGACGGTGGTGAAGCCAGCGGCGAGCATCTCCCGCGCGTTCACCACGCCCATCAGTGCCCGCCGTGCGTTTGTCTCGAGGAGGGTGGCGGACAGGAGCGACCGGAGGAGGTCGTTCAGTCCGTGGCCGCCCTGTGTCTTCACTGTCAGACAGAGGTGGGTATGGACGTCGATGAGCCCCGGGAGAACATACCGGTTGGAGAGGTCGATGACCTCGGCGCCGGGCGGCGGGTCGATGTGCGGCCCCACCGCCTTGATGTGGCCATCCTCGATGAGGAGGCTCTGGTTCGCCACGGCACTTCCAGCGGCCGGGTCCACCAGCCAGCCGGCCCGCACCACCACCGGTGGAGCGGCGGACGTTGAGAGGCTAACGAGTAAGCCGGCCGCAGCAACGACGGGTAGCACGCGAATGCTGCTCAAAGCCATCGGGCGTTCCTCCTCGGAAACGAGACGGCATAGCAGACGGGCTCCAACGGAAGGTGAGCGATTGCGCTGTCCCCGGGTGGTGCCTTCCTGGGTTAGGGCGTCGAGGCCGCCAGGCGCTCGACCGCTCCGCGTAGCTTTCCTGGGAGTTCCACTGGCCGGCGAGTCACCCGGTCGACGAAGACATGGACGAAGTACCCCTGGGCCGCCGCTGTGAGCGCTGCGTTCCGGAAGATGCCCACCTCGTAGCGCACGCTCGAGCGGCCCACGTGCGCGACGCGCAGGCCAGCCTCGAGCGAGTCCGGAAACGCCACCGAGGCGAGGTAGTGGCAGTGGGACTCGACGCAGAGCCCAATCACCGGACCCGCTGCGACGTCGAGCCCGCCTTCCGCGATGAGGTAGGTGTTCACCACCGTGTCGAAGTACGCATAGTAGACGACGTTGTTGACGTGTCCGTAGACGTCGTTGTCCATCCACCGGGTGCTGACGGGGAGGAAGAAACGGTAGGCAGTCCGTGGCTCGGGAGTTGGAGCTGGCATGCCGTCTAGCCCGGGGACAGCGAGTCCTCGAAAAGTGACTGCATGCGCGCGGCGTCGATTTGAATCGGCGCATTGTCCACGAGCCGCTTCTGGAGCATCGCTCCCCGAGTCAGAGCCACAACGTCTTCGCGCCCGAAACCCAGCGCCGCGGGACTCATTGGCACGCCCGCGTCCCGCATCAACCGCTCGAGGGCGCCGGAGATGAGCTCGGCAGCGTCCTCGGGGCGCGTTCGCTCGGCGTTCGCTCCGAGCAACCCCGCTGCTTCGAGGTGGCGTTCCGGGAGGTGGGGCGCCAGCGCGCGGAAGACACCCGGGGCGTTGACGACGACTGAGATGCCATGGGGAACGAGTGGTTCCACCTCCGGGTAACCTGGACAGTGGTAATCCCGCACCAGACCAGCCACCGAGTACGACATGGCGTGTGGGAGATGACACCCGGCGTTCCCGAAGGCGATGCCTGCGAGCGTTGCCGCCCAGCTCAGAGCCTCGCGCGCCTCAGTATCCGCTGAATCCCGCACCGCACGGACGAGGAACTGCCCTGCGAGCCGGAGTGCCTCTCGGGCTCCGACGTCGCTCCAGGGGTTACTTCCCTGGCTCATCGGCCGTGCCTGGGCGGAAGGAGGACGGCTTCGGGCGATGTAGGGACGCGCCGTGAAGGATTCGAGTGCGTGACAGAGGACATCGAATCCACTCGCGGCGACCACCATCGGAGGGAGCGTACGGGTGAGCGTCGGGTCGATGAGCGCGCGCGCCGGGCGCAGATGGCGCGATGCGATAGCAGTTTTGGCTTTGAGCTCCAGGTGATCGAAGACGGCGATACCGGTGCACTCGCTGCCGGTACCACAGGTGGTGGGACAGGCCACGTGAGCGGGAAGGGGACCGGGGACGGGGCGGCCTTCCCCGACAGGAGCGTTGACGTAGGCGAGGAACTCAGCCGGGTACCTCGAATACAGCGCCGCTGCCTTGCAGGTGTCGATGACCGACCCGCCTCCGATTGAGAGGAAGCCGTCGAACTTTCCCTCCCGCGCGAACTCCGCCGCGGCGAGGAACGAACCGTTCGTCGGCTCGACGCGGGCCTGGTCGTAGACCGCGACCTCGAGTCCCGCTGCTTGGAGCGAGCCGCGGGCGACCGAGACGGCCTCCAGGCGCCCAACGGTCGGGTCGGTGAAGAGGGCGACCCGGCGGCAGCTCAGTGCGGCAAGAGCCTCGCCGGCCTCGGCTAGCACTCCTGGGCCGAACGTGATGCTGGACACGTCCACCGAGAAGGCCACCTCATGGTCGAAGTTCGCGGTGGTCGGGTGGCAGCACGTCACGAGGAATCCGCGAGCGTAGCGCGTCGTCAGAAGTCATGCCTCCCTCGGTTCGCCTGCATCACGAGGGTTAGCAGGGAGTCCCGGGAACCAGCGCACAGCCACACGGTTCTCGCCGCGGCCCTCGCTCCCATGAACGGCATCGTTTAAGAAACGCCGGGGGCTCCGCACCGCTGATGGCCGTCATCGAGTTGAAGACGACGATTCACGCACCCCACGAACGGTGTCGCTTACCAAAGCCTCGTTGTGCTCGAGACCAACCCCGACTCGCCATTCGACATTGCGTTCATGAAGAGGCGCACTGGAGCGACACAAGCGGCGGCTTGGCCGCCAACACCCAGACGGGCATACAAGACTACTTCATCGCCAAATACGACTCGACGGGGACCCTCTCCTGACCGAACGACGGTGTCCGCCTGGGCAATGAAGAGGACGCGCGCCCAGCCCGGCCATAGGCAGCGCAGGGCGACTCAGAAGGCGCGATCGGCCGGCCGAATTTCGGGGCTTCGTCGACTAACCAGCGTCGCAACCCGTTGGCACTGTTTCGACTTGAGACATTACGGTCTCCCGTCACCGCTCGGCCTTCGTCAGTTCAGGGCGTAGGTGCGTACTGAGCGAAGACGTAGTCGTGCGCTTTGGCAGGCACGTGGCAAGGGAAGCAGGTTTTCATGAATGCCTCGTCGCCATTAGGTTTTCCGTCCTTGAAGTCACCGAACCCCCAGCCGCCGGTGGCGGCGTACTTTTTTGAGTCCTTGACCATAAACTGAACATTTATGGCGGATCCGACCACAAAAGATTGAGCGTCCGGGAATTCAAGGGCCAGCACTTTGCGATCGTCTTCAGACGCGACACGATTCCAATGTAGCCCGGCAATGATTGCGCCGTCTGGGAACGGGACCTTTCCCTCCTTAAAGGCCTTGATTGCTATCTCGTTGCCCAATTGGGCGCGCAGCTGGTCGGTCTTGCCTGTCACTAGCTGGTCCACAGCGATCAACTTCCAATCGCGGTATCCGGGCGGAATTGTGACGCCATAGATCGGCGAGGCGTTGCTCGTCGAGCTGGCAAGCGTACCCGGCTGCTTAGTGCTTTGCGCCACGGACTTCGTGACGTAAACAGCACAAATGGCAACAGCAACGAAACTGGCGATAGCGCTCCAGTATTTAAGAGCGCGCGCGGAAGCACGAAGCATGGGAGTCACCTCTTTGGTTGGCTGTTAGTAGGTGCGATGTTCCTTGGACTGGTCCGTCTGCTGACCTCTCCCTGACGCGGCCCATCACCTAGCGACGCTACGCGTGCGGCGTGGCGCCCTAGGCTCGGGAGACATCTTCCGCTAGGGATCCTCCACTCCACTTTCGTCAAACAAAGTCTCCACCGGTAGCTGTGGAGCCGGAGTCGGCTGACCGGTATAGGTGCCTTGAAAACTGCCCGTAATCGGAAGCTGCGGCGCTAGTTTCGCGTGCGCGGTGTAGGAGCCCTGGAAGGAGGCAGTGGGCATGTCGTTCACGTCGGCCAGCGCCGACTGAGGAGTTGCAGTGGCACAAGCCATAGCGCCGAGTGAAAGCGCGGATGAGACTGCGAGAACTGCTGCGATGTTCTTCATGATGGCCTCAGGGAAACGATGAGCTATGCGCTCATTGATTCGGGGAATCCGAACGCCGAGATGTAGAGCACCGCGCGTGCCAGCGCCCATCGGTGGCCTTCGCTTGCCACAGACAGTGATTCTTCCGTCTTGCAGCCACCAAACGACACAGGTCTTCGACACGGGTGCCGTGTGTCGACACAGGGAGCCATGGAGCGTTCGAGGGCGACAGCGCCTCGCAGAGTAATTCTCTCGAAGCCTCGCGCGCCCTACCCGTTTCTGGAGGCCGACCTGCGGCTGTTAGCGGCGGGCTGAGCTTCCCCCAATTCCGTGGACGGGTTGGTTAAGCCGCCGCGGTACGTCGGGTTTCTGCTTCGTACTCCATTGGTGTCCTGTAGCCGAGCGCCGAGTGGCGCCGGCGTGAGTTGTAGAAATTCT
>Ga0302324_100011958_pt1 | contig 17760 bp, 14 predicted proteins | sample Palsa_T0_1_FD_201949 | JGI IMG/M metagenome (GOLD analysis project Ga0302324, IMG submission 201949) | Peat permafrost microbial communities from Stordalen Mire near Abisko, Sweden - Palsa_T0_1 | ecosystem: Environmental > Terrestrial > Soil > Palsa > Peat permafrost | place: Sweden: Abisko... | reverse complement strand
GGTGAGGCGGGGGCGGACTGGCTGGGGCAGCTCATACTGACCGACGAGGGCGTCGGTGGTTTTCAGGCCGTTGCCGGTGATGCACATCACGGTCAGCTCGTCCCGGTTGATGCGGCCATGGTTGTAAAGTTTCGCGGTGACGCCTGCGGTGACGCCGCCGGCAGTTTCGGTGAAGATGCCCTCGGTCTCGGCCAACTCCTGGATGGAGGAGACGATCTCGACGTCTGAGATGTCCTCGGCCCAGCCGCCGGTTTTGCGGATCATGCGGGCGGCGTAGATTCCGTCCGCCGGGTTGCCGATGGCGAGGGAGCGGGCGATGGTATGCGGACGCTGCGGCGTAATTTTTTCCGCGCTGGATTTTACGGCGCTGGAGATTGGCGAGCAGCCGCTGGCCTGGGCGCCGAAGAAGCGGACTGGTTTTTGTTCGACGAGGCCGAGGGCAATCAATTCATCAAACGCCTTTTTAATTTTGCCGATCAAAGACCCGCCGGCCATGGGGACGACGACGTTGTCGGGCAGGCGCCAGCCGAGCTGCTCGGCGATTTCGTAGCCGACGGTCTTGGAACCTTCCGCGTAATAGGGGCGGAGGTTGACGTTGACGAAGCCCCAGTGGAAGCGGTCGGCAATTTGCGAGCAGAGGCGATTGACGTGGTCGTAGTTACCGTCGATGCGGACGAGGCGTGCGCCGTAGACCTGGGTTCCGATGATTTTCGCGGGCTCAAGGTCGGCGGGGACGAGGATGAAGGCCTGCAGACCTTCGCGAGCGGCCTGGGCGGCGACGGCGTTAGCTAGATTGCCTGTGGACGAGCAGCCGATGGTATCGAAGCCGAAGCGCTTGGCGGCGGCGATGGCGGTGCTGACGACGCGGTCCTTGAAGCTGAGGGTGGGCAGGCAGACGGCGTCATTCTTGATGTAGAGATTAGTCGCGCCGATCTGGCGGCCGAAGCGGCGCGCGGTTTGCAGCGGCGTCATACCGGTGGGGAGCTCGGATTTGTAACCGTCGGTGAGCGGAAGGAGGGCGGAGTAGCGCCACATGTTCTGCGGTCCGGCGGCGATGCTGTCCCGTGTGACGCGGCCGCGGAGCTGGTCGAGATCGTAGGCGACCTCGAGTGGGGAGTAGCAATCTTCACAAATAGAAAGCGGCTGGTTGCCGTAGCGGCGGCCGCATTCGCGACATCGCAATTCGTAGACTTCACTCATGTGCAGCTCCTGTGCGGAGCGCCATAGCGACGAGCCTCGCGCCCGGTGGGGCGAGGGAGTGAAGAAATTGGAGTGGCGGAGGGAAGCAGCGACTCCGAATCTCATGTCCCCCGCTTGCGCGGGCGAGAGTTGACACCGGTACGAACAAACTGTCCGGTTGTCGTGGCGTCTCAGGGCTCGTCCCTCAGCCACTCTGCATGAAATTCGAGCTTGCCATGGGGGCCAAGCAGGAATGTTCCGAACATAGCATGGGGCGGGCGGGTGTGCAACTGGTCGGGGAAAGCAGGGACCAGGCACCAGGGACTAGGCACTCGCGAGCAAAGGCAAGAGCGAAAGAAGAAGCAGATCCTTCGCTTCGCTCAGGATGACAATATTTTTCGGGGGTACAGTCGTGTTTATCCGGCGGCTCCCATGGCACGCGCCATATCGAGGAGCTGTTGGACGCTGTTCCAGTTGCGGCCGGTGCCGGGGATGGCTAAGGCTTTTTCTATGGAGGCCCACTTGAGTTTTGGGCGGGCCTGGCCGTTGGGGAAGTAGGCGTAGACTTCGCGTTTGCCGAGCTTCACTTCTTCCGGCTCGGCGGGGACGGCGAGGACGGCCTTGCGGGCGGCTGCGGTCGGCACGTCGGCGAGAAACCAGCAGAGGAGCTTGCCGGGGTGAACGTCTTTGCGATCGGCGAATGGATTGGCAGCGATGACGGAGTCTAATTCGTCGGCGGTGCGGAGGACGACGCTGGAGGTGAAGCCGTATTTTTTCTCGATGGCTTTTTCGATCAGCGACGCGATTTTCTTCGTGTCCTTGAGGGTGGATTTGAAAACTACGTTGCCGCTTTGCACGTAGGTTTTTGCGTCTCGCAGGTCGAGGGATTCGTAGAGGGCGCGCAGGTCTTCCATCTTGACCCGACGTTTGCCGAGGTTGATGCCGCGCAGCATGGAAACATAGACCGCCATTGCGCAACAGTTTAACTACATATGTGCCCGGCGGGCGGGGCGCGGCGTAAAATTGCGCGGCGATAGAAAGCGGGGAGCATGAGCAGGATTGCGGGGAAGACCGCGCTGATCACAGGAGGCGCGCAGGGGATGGGGCGCACGGTGGCGGAGCTGTTGCTGGCGAAGGGGGCACGGCAGGTGATCCTGTGGGACATTCAGCCGGAGCTGCTGGAGCAGACCGCTACCGCTCTGCGAGCCAATGGATATGCGGTGGTGACGGACATCGTCGATGTGTCGCGGACTGAGGATTTGATTGCTGCGGCGGCGCGGGCGGAGGCGGTGGGGCCTGTGGATATTCTGATCAACAATGCGGGGATCATCGTCGGCAAGGAATTTGTGGCGCACACGCATGCTGACATTGACCGGACGATGGAGATCAACACGGCGGCGCTGATGCATTTGACGCGGGAGATTTTGCCGGGCATGCTGGCGCGCGGTGGCGGGCACATTGTGAACATTGCTTCGGCGGCGGGGATGGGGCCGAATCCGCGGATGTCAGTTTATTGCGCGAGCAAGTGGGCGGTGATTGGCTGGTCGGACACGCTGCGGGTGGAGATGCAGCGCGGCCGCACGGGAATCAAGGTGACGACGGTGACGCCGTACTACGTCGACACGGGGATGTTTGCGGGGGTACGGTCGCCGCTGCTGCCGCTGGTGAAGACGCCGAAGGCGGCGCGGGCGATTGTGCGCGGGATTGAGCGCGACCGCATATTCGTCCGCATGCCGGCGCTGATTTATGCGATGCCGCTGATGCGCGGTCTGCTGCCGGGGCGGCTGTATGACTGGGTGGTCGGCGATGGGCTGCGAGTGTATCGGACGATGGATCATTTTCGCGGCCGCGAAAAATAAAGCGGGCCGCCCGAAGGCGGCCCGCTGATTCGCGAGGGCAAATGGCTTATGCGATTTTTTCCAGCTGCTCGCTGCGCAGAGCACGCTCGCCGGTCTTGGTGCTGATGATCGGATCGGGCAGACGCAGGGCGTTGTAGATGAGCGCGGCGACGAGTGCGCCGAAGAGCGGGGCGACCCAGAAGAGCCAGAGCTGTTCGAGTGCCCAGCCACGGACGAAGAGTGCCGGGCCCAGGCTGCGCGCGGGATTGACTGACGTGTTGGTGATGGGGATGCCGACGAGGTGGATGAGGACGAGGACAAATCCGATGGGGACGCCGGCGAAGCCTACGGGAGCTTTGACGTCGGTCGATCCGAGGACGGTGAGGACGAGGAAGAATGTGAGGATGGCTTCCGCGAGAAAGGCTGCGGTCAGCGAGTAGCCGCCGGGGGAGTGGAGGCCGAAGCCGTTGGCGCCCAATCCGCCGAGTTGTGCGTGGTAGCCGTCGGCTGCGCCCTTGGCGACAGCGAGGACTGCGCCGGCGCCGATGGTGGCGCCGATGCATTGCGCGATGACGTAGCCGACTGCGTCCTTGATGCCGATGCGTTTGGCGAGGAAGGCGCCGAAGGTGACGGCGGGGTTGATGTGGCAGCCGGAGATGGGGCCGATGGTGTAGGCCATGGCGAGCAGCGACAATCCGAAAGCGAAGGCGACGCCGGCGAAGCCGATTTTGCCGCCTGCCAGGACAGCGCTGCCGACGCCGCCGAAGACCAAGACAAATGTGCCGAAAAATTCGGCCGTGTATTTCCTCATGTAGTCCTCCAGTGGTGCATTGAAGTTGGCAGCGGAATCGGCTGGAGAAGAGTGAAGTCAGCCAGAACAACGTGCGGTCCGCTGGTGCAACGACGGCGGCATTACAACGCAATCGACGAGCAAATACAAGGGATTTCGCGTGAGCTCGCGGGCGGGCGATGGAAATTCATCAAATAGTAGAAAATGAAAACATGAGCGTGACGCAGGCACCGGAACGGACTGCTACTGGAGCGCGTGGAACGTCTGCGCGTGCGGCTGCGATGTGGCCGGTGCGGCTGGCGTGGGCTGCGCTGGCGGTGAATGTTGCGGTCGTGCTGTGGGGAGCATACGTGCGGCAGTCGCAGTCGGGCGCGGGTTGTGGAAGCAAGTGGCCGCTTTGCAACGGCGTCGTCGTGCCGCACGGGACGTGGCACACGCTGGTCGAGTTCACGCACCGGGCGTCGAGCGGGATTGCGGTGATGATGGTGGTCGCGGTTGCGATTGCGGCTTTCGTGTCGACGCCGAAGCGAAATCTGGCGCGGTGGGGCGCGGGATTTGCGGCGCTGTTCATGTTCAACGAGGCGCTGCTGGGGGCGCTGCTGGTGCTGCTGAAAAAAGTGGCGATGGACCAGAGCGTGGGGCGCGCTGTCTATTTGTGCACGCATTCGGCGAACACGCTGCTGCTGCTGGGGGCGCTGGCTTGCACGGCTTACTGGCTGACTTTTCCAGCGGAGGCGCAGTGGGCTGATTACCGGCGCGGGCCGTGGGGGCCGCCGGTGGTGGCGTTGCTGTTGACGCTGGTGACGGCGGCGACTGGGGCGATTGCTGCTCTTGGGGACACGCTGTTTCCGGCGACGAGTCTACAGCAGGCGTGGGCGCAGGACTTTGCGGCGAATGCGCATTATGCGTTGCGGCTGCGAGTGTTTCATCCCATCAGCGCGACTTTGCTGGCGGTTTATGTTCTCTGGATGTTGGTGAAATTCAGGCCGGGGGCTGATGGGCTGGTGCGGCGTTTTATTTTCGTGACGCTGAGTTTGCTGGGGTTGCAATATGCGCTTGGTCTGGCGGACGTGCTTCTGCTTGCGCCGCTTTGGCTGCAGCTTCTGCATCTTTTTGGCGCGGACTTGTTTTGGATTGCGCTGATTCTGCTGGTCGTCCGCACGCAGGCGCGGTTGCGCGCCGCTTAATTTTATGGCGACGAAGAAGCTGGTTGCTGCCCCAATTGCAAAATCACAGGCCAAGTCTCCGCGGAGTGCAAAGGTTCAACCGGAGACGCAGGATCTCTTTCCGGCCAGCGATGTGCCGTTCGACATTCTGAAGCAGCCGGTGCCTGATCCGCTGCCGCGTCCGGGGAAAAAGAAACTTGGCGTGCACTTGTCGACGAGTGGTGGGGTGTCGACTGCGATTGAACGCGCGGCTCGGATTGGCGCGAACACGCTGCAGATTTTTTCCTCCAGCCCGCGGCAATGGAAGGGGCAGATCATTTCGCCGGAAGAGGCGGAGCGGTTGCGGGGGCTGCGCAAGAAATACAAGATTGGGCCGCTGGTGATTCATGCGAATTACCTGATCAACTGCTGCAGCCTGCAGCTGCACTTTCGCGGGCAGAGTGTGCAGGCGCTGCGCGGTGAGCTGGAGCGGGCGCAGCAATTGGACGCGGAGTTCCTCGTGCTGCATCCCGGATCGTGGCGTGGGATGACGCGGCATGAGGGACTGGTGGCTGCGGCGGAGTCGATTGAAGCTGCGTTCGAGGGGCTAAAAGGGAGCCCGGCAAATTTCACGTTGCTGATTGAAAATACCGCGGGCTCGGAATTTTCTCTCGGCGGAAGTTTTGAGCAGGTTGGGGAGCTGATCGAGATCCTGCGTCCGCATGCGCCGGTGGGGGCGTGCATCGACACTTGTCATACGCATGTCGCGGGATACGACGTTGTTACGGAGGCTGGTTACAGCGACACGATGGCTCGGATTGAAGCGACGATTGGCTGGAAAAATGTGCGGGTCTGGCACGTGAATGATGCGAAGGCGCAGCGCGGGTCGAGGCTGGATCGCCACCAGCAGATTGGCCGGGGGACGATCGGGCTGGCGCCGTTTGCGCGGCTGCTGAACGACAAACGCTTTGCGCATTGCGCGTTTGTTGCGGAGACGCCGGTGGATGAGCCGGGCGACGAGCGGCGAAACCTGGAAGCATTGCAGGCCCTAGTCAAGTAACTGGCTGAAGTCGCGGTCATCGCGAAATTGCTGCCGATGCAGTTGCAAATGCCACTGCAAGCGGTCAGAATGAAGCCTCTGGAGGCTCGCATGACGCGTCGTTTGTTCCCGACACCCTGCCGTTTGCCGATACCACGCGGCATTCTTGCCACGCTTTTTCTTGTCATGATTTCCGGGGCCGCTGCTTCTGCGCAGGTCCCGCAAAGCTCGGTCATCCCTGGCATGGACAAGCAGTGCATCCTCAATCATCCATTTCGTGCGGACCTGACGATGGCGATGGTGATGGCACCGACTGCGGATAGCAAGACTGTAGATACGAAAGTGGGGTCCACCGAGGTTGGTGTTCCCGGCGAAATTCTCCGCGATTCAGAAGGGCGGCAGAAAATAGTCATGACCATGACGATGCCGGGAGGTAAAGAACCGGTCACCATGGTGATGCTGCTGGAACCGCCCGAGGGGAAGCTGCGAGTAATATTTCCATCGATGAAGATGATGACGACCCAGGAGATGCCGCAGGTGCATTGCGCGCCCACGGTCACGGAACCGGACTTCTCTGAAGTAACCAAGCAAGGCGGCGTCGTGACTTCGCTCGGCACGAAGGACTTTGGTGAACTGCGAGCTACCGGGTACAAGATCAGCATGGATGTCCCGCAAAAAGGAACGGAGCCACACCATGTCGACATGGAGCTTTGGGCGGACCTGACGGAACTCATTCCGGTCAGCCTTAGCGCGAAAAGCGGCGATATGTTTTCGATGGATATGCGGTTCACGAATGTGAAGCTGATCGAGCCTTCGCCGGACGAATTCAAATTGCCGGACGGATACAAAGAGATGAAGGCGCCCGAACCTTCGGGTGGGGCCGCGGTACCGGACGGGAAAGCAGCCGTGCCGGCGCCGGAGACGAAATCTCCCAACTAGTCTGTGGTTTGCGGCGCGCCATTACAATCAAGAGAAGATGGCGACGACTCCCCGACAGGCAAGCGACGGATCTGACTCTTCCACAAACGAGCGCGAGGGCCGCTACAATCCTGCGGAGATAGAGCCGCGGTGGGCTGCGCGCTGGGCGGCTGATCCGGCGTGGTATGCGGCGGAGGCTGAGTCTTCGGGCAAGAAGAAATTTTATGTGCTGGAGATGCTGCCGTATCCAAGCGGGCAGCTGCACATTGGCCATGTCCGCAATTATGCAATTGGCGACGCGCTGGCTCGATACATGTGGATGCAGGGCTACAACGTGCTGCATCCGATGGGGTGGGACGCGTTTGGCATGCCGGCGGAAAATGCGGCGCTGAAGAACAACACGCATCCGCGGGAGTGGACGCTGAATAATATTGCCGCGATGAAGCGTCAGTTCCTGCGGCTTGGATTCAGCTATGACTGGGCGCGGGAAATCACGACCTGCATGCCGGATTATTACCGCTGGAACCAGTGGTTTTTTCTGAAGATGTACGAGCGCGGGCTGGCGTATCGCAAGAAGGGGCGCGTCAACTGGTGCCCGCAATGTCAGACGGTGCTGGCGAACGAGCAGGTGGTTGACGGCCGTTGCTGGCGCCATGAAGAGACGGTTGTCGAGCAGCGCGATCTGGAGCAGTGGTATTTGCGGACGACGCAATATGCTGCCGAGTTGCTGGATGGACTCGACAAGATGCCGGGGTGGCCGGACAAAGTTCGCACGATGCAGCGCAACTGGATTGGCCGCAGTGAAGGCACGATGGTGGACTTCGCGCTGCTGCCGGATGCTGATCCGGAATCGAAGCCGACCGGCGACCTCATCACTGTATTTACTACTCGCGTAGATACAATTTATGGCGCGACCAGCGTGCAGCTGGCGCCGCAGCATCCGCTGGTTGAGCGATTTATCGCTGATGACAAGAAGCTGGCGGCGGAAGTGGAGACGCTGCTGACGGAGCAGAAAGCGGCGCGGGAACTGGGCGACGTGACGGCGCTGGAGAAGCGCGGCGCGTTTACCGGGCACTATGCGCGCAATCCATATAGCGGCGAGGCGGTGCCGGTGTGGGTGGCGAACTATATTGTGATGGACTACGGCACGGGCGCGATCATGAGCGTGCCGGCGCATGATGATCGCGATTACGAGTTTGCGCAGAAATATGGGCTGGAGGTTCGCGTGGTGGTGCTGCCGCGGCGCGATGGTGAGCCGGCGGCGGATGGTGCTCCCGAGGAGCCGATGCTGCCGTTCACGCGCGAGGATTCGCTGCTGATCAACTCCGGCGACTTCAGCGGGCTGGGTTGCGAAGAGGCGCAGGCGAAGATGGGAAAGCTCGCCGAGGAAAAGGGCTTCGGCAAGATCACGACGAACTTCCGGCTGCGCGATTGGGGAGTGAGCCGCCAGCGGCCGTGGGGCACGCCGATCCCGATGATTTATTGCGAGAGCTGCGGGATTGCGCCGGTGCCGGAAGATCAGCTGCCTGTGCTGCTGCCGGAGACCTGGGACTACAAACAGCAGGGATCGCCGCTGGGGAATATTCCGTCGTTCGTCAATGTGACGTGTCCGAAGTGCGGCGGCAAGGGGCGTCGGGAGACGGACACGATGGACACATTTGTCGATTCGTCCTGGTATTTCTATCGCTACACGGATCCGAAAAATGACTCTGCGCCATTTGCAACTGACATAGTTGCGTATTGGTTTCCCATCGATCAATACATTGGTGGCGTGGAGCACGCCATTCTGCACCTCATCTACTCGCGCTTCTGGACCAAGGTGATGCGAGACATGGGAATGGTGAAGAACGATGAGCCCGCCGAGCGCATATTCACGCAGGGCATGGTCATCAAGGATGGCGCGAAGATGTCGAAGTCCAAGGGCAACGTGGTATCGCCTGACGACATGATCGCTCGCTACGGGGCGGATGCGACGCGGATGTATGCACTGTTTGCGGCGCCGCCGGATCGCGATCTCGACTGGCAGGAAGATGGCGTCGCCGGGGTCAGCCGCTTTTTGTCGCGTGTCTATCGGCTGGTGATGCGCTACGCGGCGCGGGTGCGGGCGTTTCATGCGGGCGAGAAATCCAACGGGCCGGAACTGCCGACGGAGCTGCGCACGCAATTGCTGCGCAAGCTGCACCAGACGATTGAAAAGATGACGCAGGAGTTCAACGAACGCTGGCACTTCAACACTGGCATTGCCGCTGTGATGGAGCTGGTCAATGAAATGGTCGCCGCAGATGCTCAGCTGGAAAAAGCTACCGGGGATGATGAGGCGATTGCGCACATCGTGGAGTCACTGATCCTGATGCTGGCTCCGCTGGCGCCGTATCTTGCGGCGGAGTTGTGGGAGCAGGTTGGCAAATCCGATGCGCTATTGCGCGCGGCGTGGCCGGTTGCAAATCCCGTGCTGGCGGCGGAACAGTTTCTGGAAATTCCGGTGCAGGTGAATGGGAAGTTGCGCGCGGTGGTGAAGATGCTGGTGGGCGCGTCGGAAGAAGAGACGCTTGCGGCTGCGCTCAAGGATGAGAAGGTTGCCGCCGCGGTGGGCGATCGCGAGGTACTGCGCCAGGTCGTGGTGCCGCGCAAGCTTGTCAACCTCGTGGTGAAGTAGGATGGCGGCGGCCCTGGGACGGATTCAATCTCGCGGGACGCAATCTTTGCTTGGCACCCTGCAATGGTGTGCGCACCATTCTTCACTTCTTGGTTACGAATTGCTGTGGCGCTGGATGTTCGGCATTCCGGCGCTGTGGATTTGCTGGCAACAGGCGCAGCATGTCTGGGCGCTGGTTCCGGAGGAGCAGTGGTCGCAGCTCCGGCTGGTCGAAGGGGACCCGGTCAGGGCGTCGGCGGTGCTGGCGGTTCTGGCGCAAGCATTGTGGCCGACCGTGCTGGGAATTCTGCGGTGGCTCGTACCTGCGTTGATTGCGAGCTGGGCCGTGGTGTCGGGACTGGGGCGGTGGTTGGTGCTGCGCCGGCTGGCGCAATTGCGGCCTGGGTTGTTGCCGCTAAATTTACTCGAGGGACAGGCGTGGCGGCTCATCATTTTTCAGGCTGCGAGAATTGTCGGCCTGGCAGCTGCATTTTTAGGGGTCTTTCTCTGCATACGGGCGGGAGCCAACAGTGCGTTCGCTGATCCCGACAATCCCAACCTTGTGCTCTATTTTGTCGTCGTCATTGTCTCGGGGCTCGGCATATTCGCAATATGGGCGCTGCTGAGCTGGGCGGTGACAGTTGCGCCGCTGCTCAGTTTGGTGGAGGGCCGCGGAGTGTCGGCCAGCCTGCGCGGCGCATGGAGGCTGGGGAAATCGCTCACCGGCAAGCTGATGGAAATCAATCTTGTGCTGGGTATCGTGAAACTGGCGCTGCTGGTGCTGGCAATGGTTTTTTCGGCGATCCCGCTGCCGTTTGAAAGCGTGACGACGCCGGACGAGCTGCATGCGTGGTGGGTGATGGTGACGGTGGCATATTTCGTGGCCAACGATTTTTTTCAAGTGGCGCGGGTGGTCGCGATGATCGAGTTCTATCGTGCGGCAGATTCGCCGGCCGCGTAAGCCGGAATTGTGTCGCATCCGTTAAACTTGAATCATCCCCGTGGACACTCAAACGGTAGTCATCCTCGACTTCGGCTCGCAATATACGCAGCTGATTGCGCGCCGTGTGCGTGAGCAGAAAGTTTTTTCCGTGGTGTTGCCTTGCACGGCGCCTCTCGATGAGATTCGCAAGCTGCATCCCGCGGCGGTGATTCTTTCTGGCGGGCCGTCTTCGGTTTATGACGACGATGCGCCGGTGGCTGATCCGAAAATTCTCGAGCTGGGCGCGCCGGTGCTGGGCATTTGTTACGGGCTGCATTGGATGGCGCACACTCTCGGCGGCAAGGTGCGGCCGGCGCCGGTGCGCGAATATGGCCACGCGGAAGTTCGCATTCTCGATAAAAATCTCGCGCTCTTTCATGGGCTGCCCGATGAAATGTCGGTATGGATGTCGCATGGCGACGACACGCTGGAGCTGCCGAAGGGATTCAAGTTGACGGCGGAGACGTCGAGCGCGATTGCGGGATTCGCCGATGAGTCGCGGCAGCTGTACGCGGTGCAGTTTCACCCAGAGGTTCACCACACGCCGCTGGGCGCGGAGCTGATCCGCAATTTTCTTTTTCGCATTGCGAAGCTTGAGCCGAATTGGACGCCGGAGCATTTCATCGAGTCCACTGTGGCCGCGATTCGGGCGCAGGTGGGCGAGACCGGACATGCGATTTGCGCGCTTTCGGGGGGCGTCGACTCCTCTGTTGCGGCGGTGCTGGTGCATCGCGCGATTGGGGATCGGCTGACTTGCGTCTTCGTTAACAACGGGGTGCTGCGCAAGAACGAGTTCGAGAAAGTACAGAAGAACATGCGCGACAATCTCGGACTTCGGCTGGTCGCGGTGGACGCGAGTGAGTGCTTCCTGAAAAAACTTGCGGGCGTTACTGATCCGGAGCAGAAGCGGAAGATTATCGGTGCGGAATTTATTTCGGTGTTCGATGATGAGGCGGCGAAAATCTTCAAGGCGGAAAAATCTGGCGGCGAAGAAATTGCGTGGCTGGTGCAGGGGACGCTCTATCCGGACGTCATCGAATCGTCGAGCGTGAAGGGGCCGTCGCAGACGATCAAGAGCCATCACAATGTTGGCGGCTTGCCGGAGGGGATGAAGCTGAAGCTGATCGAGCCGCTGCGGGACCTGTTTAAAGATGAGGTGCGGCGCATCGGGCGCGACCTCGGGATGCCGAAAGATATTTTGGAGCGGCAGCCGTTTCCGGGGCCCGGGCTGGCGGTTCGCATACTCGGGGAGATCACGCCGGATCGGGTTGCGCTGTTGCAGGAGGCCGATGACATCGTGGTTGGCGAGATCAAAGCGGCTGGACTCTACACGCAAATCTGGCAGAGCTTTGCGGTGCTGCTGCCGGTGAAAACTGTCGGCGTCATGGGCGACCTGCGGACTTACGCTTACACATGCGCGATTCGTGCGGTGAATTCTGAAGATGGGATGACGGCGGATTGGGTGCCGCTGCCGTATGAGGTGTTGCGGAAAATTTCCAATCGCATCGTGAATGAAGTGAAGGGAATTAATCGCGTCGTTTACGACATCACGCAGAAGCCGCCTGGCACGATTGAGTGGGAGTAATCGAATGAAACGCACCTGCCTTTGCGCCATCGTGGCTTGCCTGATTTCACAGACCGCTTATCCGAAGGACAAGGAGAAGCCGCCCACGCCCGAAGAACTCTCCGAGATATCGGCGCGAGGAAAATTGCTGACGCAATACGATCAGATCGCATGGCATGCAACCGACCAGATGCTAAAGCAGCACATTGCAGAGGGACTCGTTCGCGGATACGTGGTGGAGTTCAAGGAGAATCAATGGGTCGTGGCGTTCGGACGATTGACCGACGATCGAACTGGATTCATCGTCGAGTTTCAGGCTACGACAAATCCTGATTTAGCCGTCAAGCCATCGTCTCCGGACTCGAAGCAGGCTATAGATCGGGGGGAGTTATTCGAGGAATTTCTGGCAATGGACGCCGCACGGAGTGCTTTCGGTAAGCAGTCCAGACCCTATAACAGTGCGGTGCTTCGACAACCTGACGGCGAATATTTTGTCTATTTCTATCCTGCTTCGACAGATCTGGCGGTGCTGCCGATGGGAGGGGATGTGCGCTATCTAGTCTCGGAGGATGGAAAGACGATTGTCGATAAACGCCAGCTACACGCCTCTATTCGTGAAGAGAATTCCAAAGGAAAAGAGGGAGTGACAACGGAAGCTGCATATCACACCCATGTGTTGAGTGATGTTCCCGAAGATACCGACGTAATGTACGTTCTTATGCGTCACCCTCCGATCCCCGAGTATGTCGCCTCGAAGCGGTATACCTATGTAATTGGCGCGGACGGCAGTATTAAGTTTCTCGGTGACACGGACAAGGTGTTGAAGAAATAGCTTGGTGTAGAAAGCCACTATGCCATCAGAGTTGTGCGATTCCTTCGCAGCCGCGTCCGCAACTCCCCGGTGAACATTTTGTGGCAGGCCAGGCAGAGGGTTCGCAGGTTGGAGAGGTCGCATTCGCCGCCGCCTTCGGCTACTGGGACGATGTGATCGGCGTCCCATAGGCTCTTGCGGGAGATTTTTTTCAGGCCCCAATAATTCAGAAGAAATTTGCGCTGCTTGCCGCGGGAGCGCTTTAATTGCGACCAGGCGGCGCGTGTGTCTACCGTGCAATAGGCGCAGACGCCGCGGTCGCGATGGAAGACGTGTTGGCGAAGGTAGCTGGGATTTGTGCGGAGGCGCCAGGCGTGGACGCAGTGATCGGAGCAAAAGCTGCGGCGGCCTTTGGGGACTTCGATGCGGCACCATCGGCAGAGGAGGCGGCCGTTTTCTCCGCGGGGGAGCGCGCGGTAGTCGGCGCGGCCTCCGATCATGACGCGGGCAGTGGACACACTTCACTTCTACGCAAACCTGGTCGCGGAAAGAAGTGACTGCCTTGGGTCAGCGTCAGTGGATGCCGAGGTGCATGCCGGGATAGTGGCCGCTGAAGATGAGCAGCGAGTCGGCGCTGTCGGTGATGCCGTGGGCGAGGATGGGTGCCCAGAGGTTGCGGCCGGCGGCGAAATAGATGAGGCCGAGCAGGAGGCCGTCGATGAAATTTTCTGTCATGCCGGTGATGCCCTGGTAGTAATGTGCGAGTCCGAAGACGATGTTGACCAGCAGCAGTGAGGTGATCCAGCCGGCGCGGTTTTTGCCGACCAGGTCGGTGACGCGGTTCACGAGGTAGCCGCGGTAGACCATTTCTTCGCCGAAGGCGGCGAGCGTCCACGTCAGGGCGAGTGCGAGGGCGAGCATTTTCCAGCTGCCGAAGAGTTCCATGATGCTCGACAGGTTTGGCGGTTTGTGGAATGCGCGCTCGAGCAGGGGCTGGGTGATGAAGAGTTCGAGTGCTTCCATGGCGAGGCCCGCGCCGATGCCGAGCAGCAGAGTCTTGCGCCAGTCGATGGGGCGGCGCAGGCCGACGCCGCGCCAGCCGATGCCGCGCAGCCACAATGACAGCCATGCCAGAAGAAAAATATTGATCGTCTTGCTGAGGGTGACGATGTGGTGGCCCCAGCTGAGAATGTCCGCGACGAACCAGAAGGCAATGAGCGCGAATTCTGCGAAGGCCCAGACGCGGGATTTCGCAGTCGGCTCGATTTCTATTTCTGGGGCGGATGCGGTCATAACTTCGATCGCGTCAGCAGACTTCGCTGACCGGCTTCCACTCTTTGTTTTGACTTTGCGCGACGGCCTTGTACGTGATGTGGCCGTGATAGGTGTTGACGCCTTCCCGGATGCTGAGGTCGGTGCGGATGGCTTCGCTGGCGCCGATTTTCGCGAGCTTCATGACGTAGGGGAAGGTCGCGTTGGTCAGCGCGAGGGTGCTGGTGTAGGGCACCGCGGCCGGCATGTTGGTGACGCAGTAGTGGACGACGCCGTCGACGACGTAGGAGGGATCGCTGTGCGTGGTGGGCTTCGCGGTTTCGATGCAGCCGCCCTGGTCGATGGCGACGTCAACGATGACGGCGCCTTTTTTCATGCCGCGGACCATTTCGCGGGTAACGATTTTCGGCGCGGTGGCGCCCGGGATCAAGACGCCGCCGATGACGAGATCGGCTTCGCTGACGGCGCGGGTGATGTTGTAGCTGTTCGAAGCGACGGTGTAGAGGCGGCCGTTGAAGATGTCGTCCAGCTCGCGGAGGCGGTTGAGATTTACGTCAATCAAGGTTACTTTTGCGCCGGAGCCGAGGGCCATTTTCGCGGCGTTGGTGCCGACGACGCCGCCGCCGATGATGCAAACATCTCCCGGAGCGACGCCGGGAACGCCGCCGAGCAGAACGCCGCGTCCGCCGCGCTCGCTTTCGAGATAACTGGCGCCGACCTGGACGGACATGCGGCCTGCGACTTCGCTCATCGGGGTCAGCAGCGGCAATCCGCCCTGGCGGTCGCGGATGGTTTCGTAGGCGATGCCGGTGACGCGTTTTTCGAGGAGCGCTTCGGTGAGCTCGGGGAGCGGCGCGAGATGCAGGTAAGTGAAGAGGGTCAGGCCGTTGCGGAAGAAGAGGAGTTCCTTGCCGACCGGCTCCTTTACTTTGACGACCATGTCGGCGTGGCCCCAGGCTTCGGCGGCGTTGCCGACAATTTCGGCGCCGGCGGATTGGTATTCGTCGTCGGGAAAGGCGGAGAGCTCGCCTGCGCCGGTCTCGACGAGGACTTTGTGGCCAGCCTCGGTGAGGGCTTTGACTCCGGCGGGCGTGATGCCGACGCGCGTTTCGTGGTCTTTCACTTCCGTGGGAACGCCGAGAATCATGGCCGCAGTCTCCTCAATTTCCGCAAGCCCATCCTACAAGAGCGGGTTATGGGCGCGAAACTTACTCGCCGGTATCAATCTGCGCCCGCTGCAGAGTGTCGCTGTAATCGACGTAGACGCTCTTCCAGCTGGTGTAGAAGTCGAGTGCGCCGGTGCCGCCTTCGCGATGGCCGTTGCCGGTTTGCTTGACGCCGCCGAAGGGGAGGTGGACTTCGGCGCCGATGGTGGGGGCGTTAACGTAGGTGATGCCGGCTTCGAGGTCGCGCATGGCTTCGAAGGCGTGGTTGACGTTCTTTGTGTAGATGGAAGTGGAGAGGCCGAAGCTGATGGCGTTGGCCATGTCGATGGCTTCGGCGAAGGAGCGGAATTCGAGCAGGGCGACGACCGGGCCGAAGACTTCTTCCTGCGCGATTCGCATTTTCGGTTTGACGCTGCCGAAGATGGTGGGCTCGAAGAACCAGCCGTGTTTGTGATCTCCCTTGCTGAGGCGGGCGCCGCCGCAGAGCAGTTTTGCGCCCTCGGCGCGAGCGATTTCGACGTAGCGTTGCGCGGTTTCAGATTGCTGCTGGTTGATCTGCGGGCCCATCTGCATTTTTTCGTTCAGGCCGTCGCCGACGCGGAGGGCCTGCGCGCGCTTGACCAGGCGTCTGGTGAATTCCGATGCGATTTTTTTGTGGAGCAGAATGCGGCTGGTGGCGGTGCAGCGCTGTCCGGTGGTGCCGAATGCGCCCCAGAGCGCGCCTTCGACGGCGAGCTCGAGGTTGGCGTCATCCATGACGATCATCGCGTTCTTGCCGCCCATCTCGAGCGAGCAGGGCTTGAACAGGCTGGCGGCTTTGGCGCCGACTTCGCGGCCAACCGCGCTCGATCCGGTGAAGGAGATGGCGTTGACCTTGGGATGGTCGACCAAGGGGGCGCCGGCGTCGGGGCCAAAGCCGCTGACGATGTTGACGACGCCGGGCGGGAGGCCTGCATCGAGCATGGTTTGGACGAGGTTGTAGGTGGAAAGCGGCGTGTCCTCCGCGGGCTTGATGACGCAGGTATTGCCGCAGACCATCGAGGGAAAAATCTTCCACGACGGAATCGCCATCGGAAAATTCCACGGCGCGATCATGCCGATCACGCCCACCGGCATGCGGACGGACATGGCGAATTTGTTGCGGAGCTCGGAGGGCGTGGTCTGGCCGAAGAGGCGGCGACCTTCGCCGGCCATGTAGTAAGCGGTGTCGATGGCTTCCTGGACGTCGCCGCGAGTTTCGGCAAGGACCTTGCCCATTTCGCGGGTCATTTCACGGGCGTATTTTTCCTTGCGCTCGGACAGGAGCTGGCCGGTCTTGTAGAGAATTTCGGCGCGCTTGGGGGCGGGGACGAGGCGCCAGGTCTTGAAGGCTTCGGCAGCGGCTTCGACGGCGGCGTTGACGTCCTCGGGGCCGGACGCGGGGAAGCTGCCGACGATGTCGCGCGAATCAGCCGGGTTGGTGTTTTGATAAAACTTGCCGCTGCGCGCGGGGAGTAAATCGGCGCCGATAAGGTTCTTGTAAGTCTTGGTGGCCATCTCGACTATGTTACCCGGTTGCGAGGTAGGGCGGCTAACTGGCTACTGGACGGTGATGGTGACGGGCGCAGATGTGGAGGCGACATCGATGGCGTCTCCCGCATACGCTGAGGTGATGGAGTAGGCGCCGGAGCCGAGATTCTTCGTTGAGAATGTAGCTGTCGCTATGCCTTGGGCGTTCAGGTTTGCGCTCGCGAATGTGTAACCGTCGAAGGAGAAATTCACTTTGCCGGTGGGTACGCCGGTTCCGGGGGCGCGGGTGACGGTGGCGGCGAAGGTGACGCTTTGTCCGGAAGGGACGATTGTGGGGTTGGCTGACAGCGTCGTCGATGTGATGTTCTGCAGAGTTACGTTCTGGGCCGGCGAGGTGGATGCGTAGTTGTAGGAGTCACCGTTGTAGTGCGCGGTGATGGCGTAGACTCCGCCGGACAGACCTCGCGTGGATTCGGTGAGGCTGCCGCTGCCGTTACTCAGCGTGACTGTTCCGAGGCTGAGCGTGCCGTAGAAGAAAGACACCGTGCCGGTGGGAGTGACTCCGGAGGTCGGCGTGACGGTGGCGGTGAGCGTGGCCGCCTGGCCGGAGGTCAGGGTGGTCGGATTGACGACGAGAGCGGTGGTGGTCGGGCCGGGCTGGGGCTGGGTGATGGCGACGGTGGCGGGTGTGGAAGACGATCCGCTGAGATTGCTGTCGCCGTTGTAGACGGCGGTGATGGAATAGGAGCCAACTGGGACGCCAGATGTCGAAAGATTGAAAGTTGCGGCGGAGGATATCGGGTTTGGGAAAGCGACCCGAATGGCTGTAAGCGATTTAGAAGCAAGAATGGTTGATCCGTAGAACAGAATCGCCGTTCCGGTGGGATTTGGTCCGACGTCGTAGTAATTAGC
>Ga0302324_100011957_pt1 | contig 17761 bp, 18 predicted proteins | sample Palsa_T0_1_FD_201949 | JGI IMG/M metagenome (GOLD analysis project Ga0302324, IMG submission 201949) | Peat permafrost microbial communities from Stordalen Mire near Abisko, Sweden - Palsa_T0_1 | ecosystem: Environmental > Terrestrial > Soil > Palsa > Peat permafrost | place: Sweden: Abisko... | reverse complement strand
ATCAGCGCCGTCACCCGCATGACCTCCGAGAGTTCGGCGACGAGCAGTTCGCGCACGGTCTCGGCCTCGATCGACTGGCCGCGGGCGAGCGCGAAGCGCGCGCGCGCGATGCGCGCCGAGGCGACGTCGCGCGGATCGTCGAGCGCGCCGCTCGCCGCCATCCGTGCCGCGCACTCGAGCTCGAACGCACCGACCTCGTCCCACGCGGCGGCGCGCGCCAGCCCCGCCCGGACGACGTCGGCGACGTCCAGGATCGTCTCGACCGCGACGTTCGCTTCGAGCCGGTCCCAGACCGCGAAGGCGCGCGAGAGCACCTCGGTCGGCGTGAACTCCTGCTCGCGGTGACGCATCGCGATGCTCCACAGCCGCGGATGGTCGTCGAGCGAGCCGATGTCGAGCCGCCGCACCAACTCCGCCACTTCCTGCGAAGGCGAGGCCAGGCCGCGCACCTCGCCCTCGGCGAAGTCGGCTGCCCGCCGCACTTCGCCGGCGGAGAGCGCGACGTGCGCCGCGCGCAAGATCTGTCCGCGCAGCCGCAGCGCCTCCGAGGCGCGCTGGGCCGCCTCACTCTTGCGGCGTCCGACGTGCCGCTGCACGTACGAGGCGAGCATCGGGTGGAGCGAAAAGCGTCCCCGCTCCTCGCGCACGAGCGGGAGCGCGCGGAACAGACCCAGTGCCCGCTCGGGCTCGCCGCCGACGACCGTCGCGAGCTCGTCGAGGGTCGTCGGTTCGAGCGCGGCGACCGTGCACAGCAGATCCAGTTCGACGACGCTGAGCGAGCCGGTGATCTCTTGCCGGATGAAGCCGTGCAGCCGGCGGAACTCGATGTCGTCGGGATCGTCGATCAGCGTCTCCAGCCGGTCGATCCGCGCCGCTCGCAGCAACAACTGAACGGCGATCGGCCAGCCCAGCGTCAGCCGCTCGATGCGGACCAGCAGATCGTCCTCGAGCGCGTGATCGAACAGCGTGGCGATCTCGGCACGGGTCAGCCGCAGATCGCGTTCGCCGACGGTCATGACCTCGGTCGGGCGCAGCGCGCGCGAGAAGACGGCCTTCGGATAAGTCCGGCTGCAGACGAGCAGCGTCGCGCCGTCGACGGCGAAACGCAACAGCTCGGCCAGGGCGGACTGGTCAAGATGCTCGGCGTTGTCGATGACGGTCACCGGCCCGCGGCCGTCGGTCGACGTCCCGTGCCCCGCCAGGGCGGCGGTCAGCGCGACGGGGTCGAGGGCGGCGGCGTCGAGCAGCCGCGAGCCGGCGGCCGCGCCGAGGAGCTGCGCCGCCAGGACCGACTTTCCGTAGCCGGCCGCGGCCGAGCAAAAGGCCACTGGGGGTCGCTCGCGCAGAATCGTTTCGACCAGCCGCTTGCGCTGTACGAACTGCTGTACGAACGTCCGGTCGCTGAAAACGTCCACCGACTTTCCTGCTCCGTGCCGCACCCGAGTTGCCTAAGATCGCCCGCGCATTGTAGCCGCCCGTCGTAATCGACGGTCGGCCGTGTAAACCTACTAGTGTGACGGGGGGCACAGAGCGTAAGACAGCAAGCTGGGGAATTCCTGTCTCTTTGGGCAAAAAGCGGTTGAGGGGTTGCCGCTCTACCTAGCAAGACAAGCGTCAGGCGAAGACGTCCCCATCCTTGGCCAGCTCGGCGCGCAGGTAGCGCGGCAGGGCGAAGAGCCGCCGGTGCGTCTCGGCGTCGTAGAACCAGTTCTCGCCGCGCAGCGCATCGACGTACGCGTCGATGCGCGCCGGGTCGGTGGCGGCGACGTCGACCGCGTCACTGCAGGCCAAGAAGGCCCAGTCGTTGTCGAACGACGGCACGTGCGTGTAGAAGCTGCGCACGGAGCGGAAGTGCGGGCGCAGCGAGCGCGCCATCTTGGCGTGCAGGGCCATCGTGTGGAAGCCGGCCGTCGAGGCTTGGAGCACGTAGACGCCGCCCGGCGCGAGCCGCGCCTTGATGCTGCGGAACACCTCGCCGTTGAAGAGCGGGAATGAGGGTGAGTCGGGGCGCGGCTCGGTCAGGTCGCTGATGATGACGCCGTACGTGCCGCCGTCCTCGACCAGGAAGCGCACCGCGTCGGCGATGACAACCTGGGCGCGCGGGTCGTCGAACGCGCCGTCCGACCACTCGCGCAGGTAGCGCTGCGCCAGTTCGACGACGCGGCCGTCGATGTCGACCATGGTGCAGCGGCGCACGGACGAGTCGCGCAGCACCTCGCGCAGCGTCGCGCCCTCGCCGCCACCCAGGATCAGCACCGCGGCGCGATCGTCGACCGCGCCCAGCGCCGGATGGACCAGCGTCTCGTGGTAGATGCGCTCGTCCGCCTGCGACGACTGCGTGTCGCCGTCGAGGACGAGCAGTTTGCCGAACAGCGGCGTGCTGAGCACGGCGACCGACTGGAACTCGGTGCGCCCGACGTAGTACGTCTCGTCGATCGCGTGGGCGTGGATCTCGCTCGGCGCGAACTGTTCGGTGTACCACTGGAACTGCTCGGTCTTCGGCATGGCGCCCCTCCGGTTGGTCGCGCCAGCGCAATGCCCTGCCGAGCGGCCAGGTCCAGCGCCTCCGTCGCGGAAGCCAACGTGTCGATGCCGACCTTCCTCGCGCTCGGCGCGCTGCTGCTGGCCATGGCCACGACTCCGCCCGGGCCGCCACCCCCGCTGGCACCGACGCCGCAGCCGAACCGTGCGCTCGGCCCAGCGATGACGCTGGTCTACCGTTGCGCCAACGGCGGCGCCGTGCAGATCGGGCTGACGGCCCACGCCGCCAGCGTCCTCTACAACGGGCGCGCCGCGGTCTACGCGCGCAGCGAGGCACCGGACGGCGGCGTCCTGCTGGTCGGCTCGGGGATGCAGTGGCTGCTGCGCGCGCGCAGCCTCACCCTGACCCGCGGCGTCGGCCCCCACGCCGTGAACCTCGAACGCTGCGTAGCGGTCGGCGCCCAATAGAGCGAGCGCTCCGCTCGCGTCAGTGCTGTTGTTTGCCGGAGATGTTGATGCCGCTCTGCGTCAGCTCGACGATCAGTAACGTATCGGTCAGGTTCGAGTCGGTGACCGTGTATGCTTGCGACCCGCACGCATTGGTGTTGGACGACGACGTGAAGGTGAACGACGTCGCGCCGCTGTGCGGGGCGAACGTGGCGATCGTCCCGCTGCAACCGCTGCCGTTGGTCTGCGCGCTGGCTGCGGCGAGCGTGAACGTACCGGTGTACCCCGGCTCGCTGACCGCAATCGTCGCCGTCTCGCTCGGGCCGGTGAAACCGAGCGTCGCCGGCGTCGGCAGCGGGCTGTAGTAACTGCTGGTCGACGCGATCTGCGGGGACGGAGTCGGCGTCGGGACCGGGCTCGGCGTCGGCGTGTCGGTCGGGACCGGCGTCGCGGTCGGGGTGACTCCCGGCGTCGTCGCGCTCGTCCCGCCGCCGCTGCACGCCGCCACCGCCGCGCTAAAAATGAGGGCCAGTACGAACGAACGAGGGGACGCAAGGGAGGCGCGGTGCATCGCGTTCTGGTTCGTCCCCTCGAAAGGAGACGCCCGCTGCCGGTTGGCAGCGGGCGTCGGGGATACTCCCGGAACTCGAGGGACCTAGAGGAGGGCGGCGCGCTACGCGATCGCCAAGTCGCGGGTGTCGTGATCGGTCGTGACGACGTGGGTGAAGCGGCCGGCTCCGGCTTCGATGCCGCGCTTGACCTCGGTCGTCAACATCTGCTGCGCATCGAGCGCTTCCGCGGCGTATTGACACGCCGCCCACGGATCGGTGTGCTCGCCACATGTGTAAAAATCCATTGCCGCGTAGCCGGTCTCCGGCCAGGTATGGATCGACAGATGCGACTCCTGGATCACCACCACGCCCGACACCCCTTGGGGCTGGAAGCGGTGGAAGGCGGTCTCGATGACGGTGGCGTTGGCTGCGCGAGCCGCCGCCTGCATCATCTCACGGACTGCTTCGACGTCGGTGAGCTTGGCTGGATTACAACCAGACAACTCGCAGACGATGTGCGTGCCGAGTGCTTTCAATTGTTGGCTCCTCAGGGCTTTCGGTTGGGAGAATCCCACCTCCAGGCGCGTCGTCCGACGTGTGCGGTACACCGTCTCGTCGTCGACCTATCAGCGAACGCTTGCCGGCGCGGCCCCTTCTTCTTGCCGCACGGACGGTCCACTGCGATGGCGCGTTGGGCGCGCCGTCCCACAACTTGTGCCGCTTAAGGCTGACTGCCGCCGCCCCGAGCCTGAAAGGACACCGGGGTCGTCGAAAAGTCCGACGCCAAGTGTACCCCCCGGGGGGTCGCCTGTAAAGTGCCGGGGGCAAGAAAGGCCAGCACCCCCTTTCCGCCGGCCGATCCCACGAGGAGAACGATGCGTCCCGTACCGGAGCCGAGCCCAACCGCGGGCCCCGCCGCCCTCACCGCGCGCGCTCGCGAACACGCCGCCGCCGGGCGCCATGCCGAGGCGCTGGCGGCGTTCGAGGCTGCCGTGGCCGTCGACCGGCGGGCGGTCGGCGCGCACGTTGGCATCTACGAGGTCGCCCAGATCCTCGGCCGCCCCGAGCTGGCCCTGGCTCATCAGGCGGAGGCGATCGCCCTGGCGCCGATCCAGTCGACGCTGGCCGGCGGCCGCGAGGCCTACGCACTGCTCGTCCCCAGCGTCCCCGGACCGTGGACGGCCAATACCCCCGTCGACCTGCTGTTCGACCCGGCCCGGGTGACGATCCACCGCTGGTACGTCGACCCGACCCGACCGGTGCCGCCGCTGCCGCGCTACGACGCGGTCTTCGTCGCCGCCGGCGAGTCGCAGGCGGCCCAGCCGGTGCTCGCGTTCTTGGCGCGGGTGCTGCCCGATCAGCGGGCGCCGGTCCTCAACGACCCGGCGCGGATCGCGCACTTGGGCCGCATCCCGTTCGCCCAGGCCTTCGCCGGCGCGCAGCAGTGCCGGGTCGTCACGACGGAGCGGTTGAGCCGCGCCGCGTACGCGGCCAACGGATACCCGACGCCGCACATCGTGCGGCCGCTCGACGCGCACGGCGGCCATGGCCTGGAGCGGATCGACGACGACGCCGGCCGCGCCGCGTATCTGGCGGCGCACGATGCGGCCGAGTTCTACGTCAGCCCGTTCATCGACTATCGCAGCGCTGACGGCTTCTACCGCAAGTACCGGATCGTCTTCGTCGACGGCCGCGCGTACCCGTTCCACTTGGCGATCTCGCCGCGCTGGATGGTGCACTACTACAACGCGCCGATGACCGAGCACGCCTGGATGCGCGAGGAAGAGCATGCGTTTCTGGCGCGGATGGAGGACGTCTTCGCCGGTCCGCTGTCCGAGGCGCTACGCGAGGCGGCCGAGCTGCTCGCGCTCGACTACGTCGGGATCGACTGCGCGATCGACCGCGACGGAAAGCTGTTGATCTTCGAGGCCGACAACGCGCTGTTGATTCACTCGCTCGACGACCCCACGCTGTTCGGCTACAAGCACGAATACGTCCCGCGGATCTACGCCGCGCTCGACGCGATGGTCCGCCGGCGGCTCGGCCGGTGAACGATACGTCGCTCGATCCCGCCGACTGGGACGCGTTTCGGGCGCTGGTCCACCGGGCGGTCGACGACGCCGTCGATTTTCTGGCCACGATCCGCGAGCGGCCCGCCTGGCGCCCGGTCCCGGCTGCGGTGCGCGACGCCCTGCGCGAACCGTTGCCGCGCACGGGCGAACCGCTCGAGGCGAGTTACGCGCGCTTCCGCGAGCTGATCTTGCCGTACGCGACCGGGAACCTGCACCCGCGCTTCTTCGGATGGGTCCACGGCGGTGGGACGCCGGCCGGCGCGCTGGCCGAGTTCCTGGCCGGCGTGATGAACGCCAACGTCGGCGGTCGCGAGCACGCCGCGGTCTACGTCGAACGCGCCGTCGTGGCGTGGTTCGGCGAGCTGTTCGGCTTCCCACCGGCGTCGAGCGGGCTGCTGACGACCGGGACGTCGATGGGAAATCTGCTCGCGATCTGCGCCGCGCGCGACGCCGCGCTCGGCGCGCAGGCGCGCGAGCGCGGTCTGGCCGGCGCACCGTTGGTCGCCTACGCGGCGCGCGGCGCGCACAGCTCGATCGCCAAGGCGCTGCGCATCGCCGGACTCGGCACGGCGTCGCTGCGCGCCGTCGCGGTCGACGAGCGCTTCGCGATCGACCTCGCCGCGCTGCGCGCGAGCATCGCCGCCGACCGCGCGGCCGGCGCGCGCCCATTCCTGGTCGTCGCGACCGCCGGGACGGTCGACACCGGCGCCTTCGATCCGCTCGAGGCGCTGGCCGATCTGTGCGCCGCCGAAGGGCTGTGGCTGCACGTCGACGGCGCCTTCGGCGCGCTCGCGATCCTCAGCCCGCGCCATGCCCACCTGGTCGCCGGGATCGCGCGCGCCGACTCGCTCGCGTTCGACGCGCACAAGTGGCTGCAAGCGCCCTACGCCGTCGGCTGCGTGCTCTTTCGCGACGAGCGCGCCCATCGCGCCGCCTTCGCCGAGTCGGCCTACTACCTCGTCCCGGCCGACCGCGGGACGGCCGCCGGCGCGCCCTGGTACGCCGAGTACGGCCTCGAGCTCTCGCGCGACTTCCGCGCGCTGCGCCTCTGGCTCACCCTCCGGCACTATGGGATCGGACGATTCGGAGAGGCGATCGCCCGCTGCTGCGAGCTGGCCGCCGCGCTCGGCGCCCAGGTCGCCGCGGCCGACGACCTGGAGCTGCTCGCCCCGGTCAGCCTGAACGTCGTCTGCTTTCGGGTCCGCCGGCCCGGCCTCGACGAAGGCGCCCTCGACCGCCTCAACGCCGCCGTCGCCGTCGCCGTCCAGGAGGCCGGCGAGGCCGTCCCGAGCACGACCCGGGTCGAGGGCCGGCTCGCCCTGCGAGTCTGCCTCATCAACCACCGCACCGTCGCCGAGGACCTCGAGGTGCTCCTGGCCGCCGTCCGCACGGCTGCCGGGCTGCCACGGCTGGCGGAGGAGGTGGGTTAGAAAGTACAGAAACCCCTGCACTATCTTGACCGGCCCAGGGTGGACCGGTAGCCTGGGAGACCTGATGGCCGCATCGCCCGACACCTTGATCGAAGAGTACCGACACGGCTTCCACGACTCGGAAGCCGACTACGTCTTCAAGTCCGACAAGGGCCTGTCGCGGGAGATCGTCGAGCGCATCTCGTCGATGAAGAACGAGCCGGCGTGGATGCTCGAGTTCCGTTTGCGCGCCTACGACGTGTTCCGGGCCAAGCCGATGCCGACGTGGGGCGATACCGAGCTGCTCTCGCAGATCGATTTCGACAACATCCGCTACTTCGTCAAAGCCGGCGAGAAGACCGAGCAGAACTGGGACGACGTCCCGGACGACATCAAGCGGACTTTCGACCGGCTCGGGATCCCCGAGGCCGAGCGCAAGTTCCTCAGCGGCGTCTCGGCGCAGTATGAGTCCGAGGTCGTCTACCACTCCGTCATCGAGGAACTCGAGAAGGACGGCGTGATCTTCTGCGACATGGACACCGCCCTGCGCGAGTATCCCGAGATCGTCAAGAAGTATCTCGCGACCATCATCCCGGTCGAAGACAACAAGTTCGCGGCGCTCAACTCGGCCGTCTGGTCGGGTGGCTCGTTCGTCTACGTCCCCAAGGGCGTCGAAGTGAAGATGCCGCTGCAGGCCTACTTCCGGATCAACACCGAGAACATGGGCCAGTTCGAGCGCACCCTGATCATCGCCGACGAGGGGTCAAAGGTCCACTACATCGAGGGCTGCACCGCACCGCAGTTCTCGACCAGCTCGCTGCACTCGGCGGTCGTCGAACTGATCGCGATGGACGGCGCCTCGATCCGCTACACGACGATCCAGAACTGGTACCGCAACATCTATAACCTGGTGACCAAGCGCGCCAAGGCGATGCGCAACGCGACGGTCGAGTGGGTCGACGGTAACATCGGCTCGCGGCTGACGATGAAGTACCCCGCCATCTACCTGATGGGCGAGGGCGCGCGCGGTGAGATCCTCTCGGCGGCGTTCGCCGGCCAGGGCCAGCACCAGGATGCCGGCGCCAAGGTGATCCACGCCGCGCCGAACACGACCTCGGTCGTGACCAACAAGTCGGTCACCGCGCACGGCGGCAAGACGACCTATCGCGGTCTGGTCGAGATCCATGCCGGCGCGGTCGGCGCGAAGACGCGCGTGCGCTGCGACGCCCTGTTGATGGACGACCTCTCGCAGTCCGACACCCTGCCGACGATGAAGGTCGACGAGCAGCGCTCGACGGTCGAGCACGAGGCCTCGGTCTCGAAGATCGGCGAGGAGCAGCTCTTCTACGCGCGCAGCCGTGGGCTGAGCGAGGCCGACGCGACCGCGATGATCGTCAACGGCTTCTTCGACTTCTTCGTCAAGGAGTTGCCGATGGAGTACGCCGTCGAGCTGAACCGGCTGATCAAAATGGAGATGGAGGGCGCGGTCGGCTGACGACCCGCCCCTTCGGCGCGCTCGCGCTGGCCGCGCTGGTCGTTCTGACCGCGCGGAGTCCGGCGCGCGCGACGAAAGTCTGCGCGTACGCGATCTCGGCCGAGATGCTCGACCGGGTCGCCTCGGCGAGCGCGCGCGTCGGCGACGCGTTTCGCTTTCGCACCACCGAGGAGATGACGCTCGAGGACGGGCAGACGATCCCGGCCGGGACGATCGGTTACGGCATCGTCCGCGACGCCTCGGCGGCCGGACGCCACGATCACAACGGCGACATCGCGCTCGAACCGCGCTATCTGATCGTCGAGAAGCCCGACGGCAGCGCGACCCATCTCGCGGTCGCGATGAACCCGACCCTGCCCCTCTCCTACAGCCCTGAGATCGGGATGATCGAGAAGGGACTCTCGCACGTCCCACTGCCGGTCCCGGGCTTGCTGATCACCGGCGTCAACACGGTCCGCTGGGGGAAGAACATCACGCTCGGCCCCGGCTTCACGTTCTCGGTCCTCCCCGTCGGCAATCTGGCCCGCTCGCCAGTTTGCTGACTACTTGATCGCGAGCAGTTCGACGTCGAAGTCGAGGGTCGCGTTGGGTGGGATCACGGCGCCGACGCCGCGGTCACCGTAAGCCAACGCCGGCGGACAGACGAGTTTGCGGCGGCCGCCGACCCGCATCGACGCGACGCCTTCGTCCCAGCACGGAATCACTTGGTGTTGCCCGAGGGCGAAGCTGAACGGCACGCCGCGGTCGCGCGAGCTGTCGAACTTCGAGCCGTCGGGGAAGGTGCCGACGTAGTGGACGATCGCGACCTGGCCGGGTTTGGGACTCGGTCCTTTACCGACCTTGAGGTCGGTGTAGCTGAGGCCGTCGGGGAGCGTGACGGTCTTGGCGGCGGCGGCCGGGAGCGTCGCTGCGACGACGAGCGCCGCGGCGAGGAGAAGCGGACGGGTCATGGCCCGCGCTTCGCGAACGCCTCGGCCGTGCCCCACCCCGCCGCCAGCCGCTCCGAGATCCCGCCCGGCGCGACCAAGCGCGTCGTGGTCGACGGCGTCGGGGTCCTCCTGTGCAACGTCGACGGCACGCTCTACGCGGTCGAGGACGTCTGCACGCACGACGGCGGCCCGCTCGATCAAGGCGAGCTGCAGGGCTCCCGCATCATGTGCCCGCGCCACGGTGCGCTCTTCGATGTGACCAGCGGCGCCGCGCTGACGCTGCCCGCCGTCGTCCCCCTGCCGACCTACCCGGTGCGGATCGAGGGCGACGCGATCTACGTCGACGTTTAGGCGTCCGACCCGTGGTGGGCGTCCTGCTGGTCCTCGCGGTTGGGGTCCTCGTCGCTCTCGCCGTAGACCATCTCAGGCGTGGTGGTGATCCCGGCGACGTCCGCCTCGCGACGGCTGAGCGGCGGCTCGTCGTCCGCTACCGTGTGGAGCTGGCGGACCCCCTTGTCCGTTTCGTGTTCCATGGCACCCGCGTACCCACCGCGGCGCATCGTCCCCTGCCAGGACGCACCGTTTGTCGAAGGACGCCTGGGGGGCCGCCGAGCTAGGATAAAGCCGACATGGTGACGCGGTTCCTGGTCAGCCCGCCCCGCGAAGGCCCCCGTTACTCGGTGGATGCGGTGCGGCAATGGGACCGTTTCGTCGAGCTGGCCGGATGCGTCGGCGAGACCGAGTTCGTCCGGCTCGACCCCCAAGACCAGGCCCCTGACCTGGTCTACACGGCCAACGCCGCGCTGCTGTCGGGGAACCTGGCGATCCTGGCCAGCTTCCGCCACGCCGAGCGGCGCCGCGAGCAGCCGATCTACCGCGCCGCGTTGGCGCGCGCCGGCTTTGCCACCACCTTCCTGCGGCAGACCTACTTCGAGGGCAGCGGCGACGCGCTGTTCGACCGGGTGCGCCCGCTGCTCTACGCCGGCTACGGCTGGCGTACCGAGCGCGGCGCGACCCTCCAACTCCAGGAGATCGTCGGCTGCCGGGTCCTGCCGCTGCTGATGACCGACGAGCAGTTCACCCACCTCGACGCCGTCCTCTGCCCGTTGGCGAGCGGCCACGTGCTGGCCCACCTGGAGGCCTTCTCGCCCCACGCGCAGTCGCTGCTGCGGCGGGCGATCGAGCCCGGCTGGCTGATCGAGGTCCCGCGCGAGGACGCCCTCGAGTTCGTCTGCAACGCCGTCGAGATCGGCGACGCGCTGGTCATGCACGCGTGCTCCCGCCGGCTGCGCGAGCGGCTCCACGACGCCGGCTACCGGGTGTTCTGCACCGAGCTCTCCGAGTTCCACCGGACCGGCGGCTCGGCCAAGGGCCTGACCCTGCGGCTGGAAGACGGCCCCGCCGTCGGAATGGCTGCCGCCGCGGTCTGACGAAACCTCCCTCCGCTCAGGGAGGGCAGGGATGAAACATCTTACCATCAACGGGGTGGGCCACGAGGTCGACGCCCCGGACAACATGCCGCTGCTGTGGGTGATCCGCGACCTCGTGGGTCTCACCGGTACGAAGTTCGGCTGCGGCGTCGCCGCCTGCGGCGCGTGTACCGTGCACCTCGACGGTGCCGCCGTGCGCTCGTGCATGACACCGGTGTCGCATGCCGTGGGCAAGAAGATCACGACCATCGAGGGGCTCTCGCCCAACGGCACGCACCCGATCCAGCTTGCCTGGATCAAGGACAGCGTGCCGCAGTGCGGCTACTGCCAGCCCGGCCAACAGATGACGGCGGCGGCGCTGCTGGCGAAGACTCCCAAACCCAGCGATACCGAGATCCGCGAAGCGCTGGCCGGCAACCTCTGCCGCTGCGGCTGCTATCAGCGCATCGAAGCCGCCGTCAAGACGGCCGCGGGGCTCGCGTGATGCGCCGCGACGCCTTTCTCACTCTCACGACCAGCATGGGCGCCGGCCTGGCGCTCGGCGCGATGCTGCCGACGGTGCGGCCCCTGTTCGCCGCCGCGGCGGGAGCCGCCGAACCGGCCGACTTCTCGCCCAACGTCTGGGTCCACGTGCGCACCGATGGCACCGTCAAGGTGATGCTCTCGAAGTCCGAGATGGGCCAAGGGATCTACACCGGCTTGCCGATGCTCGTCGCCGAAGAGCTCGACTTCCCGATCACCAGCGTCGTCTGCGAGTTCGCGCCGGCCGAGGACGCGTACGCCGACAAGCTCTTCACCTTCGACATGACGACCGGCGGCAGCACCAGCACGCCTGACATGTGGCTCGTGCTACGCCAAGCCGGCGCGACCGCGCGCGCGATGCTCGTCTCCGCGGCCGCCCAGAAGTGGAGCGTTCCGGCTGCGAGCTGCACCACCAAGGCCGGCGTCGTCACCTCCGGCGCGAACCAGGCGACCTACGCCGAGCTGGCGCCACTCGCCGCGACGCTGCCGATTCCGGCGACCGTTCCGCTCAAGGATCCCTCACAGTTCACGCTGATCGGCACCTCGCCCAAGCGGCTGGACGTCGATGCGAAGGTCCGCGGCACGGCACGGTACGGCATCGACGTCGTGCTGCCCGGGATGCTCTACGCGAACGTCCAGAAGTCGCCGACCTTCGGCGGCACCGTGGTCGCGTTCAACGCCACCGCCGCCAAGGCGGTGCCGGGCGTCGTCGACGTCTTCCCGATCAGCTCGGGTGTCGCCGTCGTCGCCACCAACACCTGGGCCGCGTTCCAAGCCGCCCAAAAGGTCCACGTCACCTGGAAGCCCGGCATGACGAAGGGTTCGCCGGAGCTGTTCGCCGAGGCCGAGCACCTGGCGCGCACGACCACGGTCGTCGGCGGCAAGGTCGGACCGGGCGACATCTCGCAGGCGCAGGGCAAGGAGCTGGGTGCGGTTTACAAGGGCCCGTTCCTGGCGCATGCGGCGATGGAGCCGATGAACACGACCGTCTGGGTGAAGTCCGACGGAAGCGTGGAGATCTGGTCGCCGACGCAGGTGCAGTCGCGCACCAAGGCGATCGGCATGCAGATCTGCGGCGTGACCGCCGACAAGGTCCAGGTCCACACGACGTTCTTGGGCGGCGGATTCGGGCGCCGGCTGCACCCCGACTTCGTCGTCGACGCGGTCGAGATCGGCAAACACATGGCGGGCAAGCCCGTCAAGACGACGTGGCGCCGCGAGGACGACGTCAAGAACGACGCGTTCCGCCCGATGGCGGTCAACGTCATACGGGCCAAGATCGACGCCGGCAAGGTCGTCGCGTGGGAGCACCGCAAGGCGGAGAAGTCGATCATGCGCACCTGGGCGCCGCCGCTCTTCAAGGACGGCCTCGACTCGTTCGCGATCGGCTCGATGACGCCTGACGACTACGCGTTCCCCAACGCGGTCACGTACTACTCCGACCACGACTACGCGGTCCCGATCGGCTTCATGCGCGCCCCGGGGGCGAATTGGAACTGCTTCGTCACCGAGTCGTTCATGGACGAACTCGCGCACGCGGCAGGTGCCGATCCGCTCGCGTTCCGCCTCGCCAACATGGGCGAGAAGGCGACGCGGGCGCGCGGTGTGCTCCAGCTCGCCACCGACGGGGTCTGGGGACACCCGCTGCCCGGCACGACGCAAGGGCTCGCGCTGGGTTGGTGGGGCGGCGCATACTCGGCCGTCGTCGCCGACATCACGCTCGACGCACCGATCGTGCACGTCAAGCGGGCGGTGATCGCGGTCGACGTCGGCCGCGTCGTCCACCCCGACATCGCGTTCACGCAGGTGCAGGGCGCGCTCAACTACGGCCTGGCGATGGCGCTCAGCGCAAAGATCACGCTGACCAAGGGCGTCGTCGACCAGAGCAACTTCTACGACTACACGGTCCTGCGCATGACCGAGTCGCCGCAGATCGTCGTCCACTTCGTGAAGAGCACGGAGGATCCACGCGGGATCGGCGAGCTGGGCGTGCCGGCGATCGCACCGGCGATCGGCAACGCGATCTTCCGATTGACCGGCAAGCGGGTCCGCTCGCTGCCATTCAAGGACGCCCTGGCCTAGCGACCACGCGGATGCGCGCGTAAGAAACGGCGCGCGCGAGAGACCCCGATCTGAGACCATGAGGTCATTCCCCAAAAGGAGTGGCCTCATGGATTTTCAGATCAGCGCGCTACCGTCGAACTACTTGCACCTGCACTTCGCGAAGCGCGGCTGCTACGCGGCGCGCGCCGACCGCGTGTGATGTGACCTAGCCCTTCGCCGCGCGTGCCTGACGCGCGGCCAGCTCGGCCGCGCGCCACGCTTCGGGGGTGTCGACGTCGGTGACGTAGGCCTCGTCGTCCTCGACCAGGGCGACGACATGCAGCGCTGGATCGCGGCGCACGCTCGACGGCGGTTCGTCCTGCGCCAGGCCCGGGATTCGGGCGCGCGCCTTGGGCGACCACACCACCGGATGCCCGGGCGTGCCGTTGACCAGCGGATAGGCGAGATCGGCGTCGTCGGGGACCCGGGCGACGAACGCGCGCACGCGCGCCGCGTCGAGGAATGGGACGTCGGCCGGCAGCACCGCCAGGCTGCTGACGTCGGGGACCGCCGCGTTCGCCAGTCCCAGCGAGACGCTTGGACCGGCAGTCGGCTGGGTGAGGATCAGCTGCACGAACTGCAAGTCGGCGATCGTCTCGACGACCTCGGGCGTCGCAACGAAGGTCGGCCACAGCTCACGCAGCGCCAGCGCGAGCCGGCGCGCCAGCGGGACGCCATCGAACGGCGCGACGAGCTTGTGGAATCCCATGCGCTGCGAGCTGCCGCCCGCGAGGACGACCGCGCGCACCCCGTCCATCTGCACCCCTTACACCGGCGCCGCCAACAGCTTCTCGGGTAGGATCGGCAGGTCGCGCACCCGCACGCCGGTCGCGTGGTAGACGGCGTTCGCGACCGCGGCCGCGACGCCGGTGATCCCGATCTCCCCGACGCCGCGCGCGCCGAGCGGGTTGAACGCGAAGTCGGGCACCTCGACGAACAGCACGTCGATCTCCCCGATGTCGGCGTTGACGGGGACGTGATAGTCGGCCAGGTTGTTGCTGACGACGGCGCCGCTGCGCGGGTCGCGCACCGTCTCCTCGAGCAACGCCATGCCCAGACCCCAGATGACGCCGCCGAGCATCTGCGAGCGTGCCGTCTTCGCGTTGAGGATGCAGCCGCAGTCGTACGCGCCAACGACGCGGGTGACGCGCAGGCGCGCCAGCTCGGGATCGAAACGCACCTCGACGAACTGCGCGCCGAACGATTGGAACGCGACGCGTCCGTCGCCGTTGGGCGCCGCCGAGCCGAGCGTCTCGAGCGCGGCGGTGCCGGCCAACTGGACGACCTCACCGTAGCCGATCGCACGATGCGGTTCACCGCCGGCACGCAGGACGCCGCCGGCGATCTCGACCGCCGCGGGATCGCAGCCGAAGAGTGGCGAGGCGCCGGTGCGCGTCGCCAGCACGATCGCCTCGGCGCGCGCGCGCCGCGCGGCGTCGAGGACCGCCGGCCCGACGCTGGCCGAGCTCATCGAGCCGCCGGCGACCGGCGCGGGCGGGAAGCTCGAGTCGCCGATGCGCACCCGGATCGCCGCGGGGACGACGCCCAGCGCGTCGGCGGCGATCTGCGCCAAGATCGTATACATCCCGGTGCCGAGGTCGTGCGTCGCGCTGGCGACGTCGATGCTGCCGTCGGCGCCGAGCGTGACCCGCGCCTGCGCGGGCGCCCGCAAGCCGGCATGCGTCGCGGTCGCGACGCCCCAGCCGATGTACTCGTTTCCGTCGCGCATCGAACGCGGCGCCGGCGAGCGCTGCGCCCAGCCGAAGCGCTCCGCGCCGCGCGCGTAACAGGCGAGCAAGTGCTTCGAAGAATAGGGGACGCCTTCGTCGGCGTCGATCTCGGCATGGTTGCGCCGCAAGACCTCGAGCGGGTCGAGGCCGCAGGCGTAGGCCAACTCGTCGACCGCGCTGCCCAGCGCGAACGTCCCCGGCGCTTCGCCCGGCGCGCGCATCGCGGTCGGCGTCGGCAGGTCGAGCCGAGCCACCTCGTGCGTCACCGCGACGTTGGGGCACTCGTAGAGAAACGAGCTGACCCGGCCCGCCAATTCGACGAACATCCCCACCTGCGAGGTCACGCCGCGCACGTCGTGGAGCAGCGCGTGCAGCCGCCCGTCGCGCGCCGCGCCGAGCCGAATCCGCTGCCGCGTCTCGGTGCGGTAGCCGTGCGAGGTGAAGGTCTGTTCGCGCGCGAGCACGACCTTCACCGGCAGTCCGGTCAGGCGCGCGCCCATCGCGGCGATCAGCGCATGCGCCCAGAAGAAGCCTTTACAGCCAAAACCGCCGCCGATGAACGGCGAGATGACGTGGACCTGCTCGACCGCGAGCTCGAACGCTGCCGCCAGACAGGCGCGCGTCCCGAGCACGTACTGCGTCGCGTCGTGAACGACCAGGTCGTCAGCCTCCCAGTACGCCAGCGTCGCCGACGGTTCCATCGGGACGTGGTGCAAGGTGGGCGTCGCGTACTCGGCCTCGATCCGCACTTCGGCCCGCGCGAACGCGCCCTCGGGATCGCCGCGGCGCTGCTGCGGGGGGCTGCCGAACCACTCCTCCGGATGGACGATCTCGGTCGCCGCGTCGAGCGTCGTGACCGCCGGCTCGGCCGCGTACCTGATCGCGACCAGTGCGGCGGCGTCGCGCGCCGCTTCGAACGTCTCGGCCAGCACCAGCGCGACGTGCTGCCCGTCGTAGCGAATCCGCTCGTCCTGCAGCGGCGCGAGCAGTTCGGTCATCGGCGTGCCGAAGTCGAACGGCAGCTCCTTGACCCGCGGCGCGTTGCGGTAGCTCATCACCTCGACGACGCCCGGCACCAGCCGCGCCGCCGCGTCGTCGAGCGCGACGATCCGGCCGCGCGCGATCCGGCTTTGGACGAGCACGCCGTAGAGCAGGTGCTCGGCCGGCGTATCGGCCGCGTAGCGCGCCTCGCCGCTGACCTTCAGCCGGCCGTCGATGCGATCGAGCGGCGCACCGACGTAGCGGCCGACTCGCGGCCGTTCGATCGTGACGCTCACGCCGCACCGCCGGCCAGCGTGCGCAGCGCACGCACGATCGCGCGCCGCGCGAGCTCGACCTTGAACGCGTTGTGCGGCCGCGGGCGCGCGCCCTCGAGCGCGGCCTCCGCCGCGCGCCGATACGCCGCCTCGCCGGCCACCGCACCGATCAGCACCCTTTCGGCGCCATCGGCGCGCCAAGGCACCGTACCCACTCCACCCAACGCCAGCCGCGCCGCGGCGATCGTCCCGCCTTCGAGCACGAGCCCGGCGGCGACCGAGACGAGCGCGAACTCGTACGACGCGCGGTCGCGCAGCTTGAGGTAGCACGAGCGCTGGTTGACCGCGGCGAAGCGCAGCTCGACCGCGACGATCAGCTCCCCATACGCAAGCGCCGTCTCGCGCTCGGGCTGCGACCCGGGCAGCAAGTAGAAGTCGCGCAGTGCGACGCGCCGCTCGCCGCGCTCGCCTTCGATCAGCACTTCGGCCTCGAGCGCGGCCAGCGCGACGGCCATGTCGCCCGGATGCGTCGCGATGCAGGCCTCGCTCGTGCCGAGGATCGCGTGCCCGCGGTTGAAGCCCTCGAGCGCATCGCAGCCGCTGCCGGGCTCGCGCTTGTTGCAGCGCCAACGCGTCTCGCGGAAGTACGAGCAGCGCGTGCGCTGTTGCAGGTTGCCTCCGATCGTCGCGGCGTTGCGCAGCTGTCCCGACGCACCGCTGCGCAGCGCTTGCGCCAGCGCCGGGAAGCGGATCGCGATCGTCGCGTCGTCGGCGACGTCGCTGTTGCGCGCCAGCGCGCCGATCCGGACCCGGTCGGCGCGCAGCTCGACGCCGGTCAGCGGCAGGCGCGAGATGTCGACCACCCGCGGCGGCCGTTCGACCTCGGCCTTCATCAAGTCGACCAGCGTCGTCCCGCCGGCGTAGTAGCGCGCGCCGGGGACCTCGCGCAAGAGCGCGCGCGCATCGGCCGCCGACTCGGCGACGACGAACTCGAAGGGCCGCATCAGACCGTCGCCTCGCGCACGGCGCGGACGGCGGCGACGATGTTCGGGTAGGCGCCGCAGCGGCAGATGTTCCCGCTCATCGCCTCGCGGATCGCGTCGTCGTCGCCGACCCGCCCCTCGCGCAGCGCGCCGACCGCCGAGAGGATCTGCCCCGGCGTGCAGTAGCCGCACTGCAGCGCGTCGTGTTCGATGAAGGCCGCCTGGACCGGGTGCAGCACGCCGTCCTCGGCCAAGCCCTCGATCGTCACGACCCGGTCGCCGGCGTGCGCCCGCGCCAGGGCCAGGCAGGCGAGCACCCGCCGGTCGTTCACCAGCACGGTACAGGCGCCGCA
>Ga0302324_100011954_pt1 | contig 17762 bp, 13 predicted proteins | sample Palsa_T0_1_FD_201949 | JGI IMG/M metagenome (GOLD analysis project Ga0302324, IMG submission 201949) | Peat permafrost microbial communities from Stordalen Mire near Abisko, Sweden - Palsa_T0_1 | ecosystem: Environmental > Terrestrial > Soil > Palsa > Peat permafrost | place: Sweden: Abisko... | reverse complement strand
TTCGACACCACATCGGTGGACTCGCCCACCCCGCGGGCGAACAGCGCGGTGTCTTCGAAGATCGGCAGCTCGATATCCCCGTATCCGGCACGGCGGGCGGCGTCCAGCAGGCCCGACCGGACGGCGACGAACCGTGCTGAATCCGGCGGGTAGTAGTCCGGAACACCCTTCGGGCCTGAAAATGAAGAGAACTTAGTCAACGGCGCCGCTCCTCGCCCTTTTCCCCGATCCCACTGCCCTGTTCATCGTCGTCGGCGCGCTCACGGGCTCAGCCCCTCGAGGAACGGGTTGAACCGGCGCTCGGCGCCGATGGTGGTGGAGTTGCCGTGTCCGGGGAAGACGACCGTCTTGTCGTCGAGAACCAACAGCTTGTCGACGATCGAGCACAGTAGGTCGCGTCCGCTGCCGCCGAACAGGTCGGTGCGGCCCACCGCGCGCTGGAACAGCGTGTCGCCGGTGAAGGCCAGCTCTTTGTCGCCTGACACGCGGAACACCACCGATCCGCGGGTATGGCCGGGCGTGTGGTCGACGGTGACGCTGATCCCGCCGAGGTCGATCTTGTCGCCGTCGCGGTCGAGCTCAACGACCTGTTTGGGCTCGCGGAAGATCGCGGCCAGCAGAAACTGACCCAGCTTGGGACCGAAATCCTTGATCGGGTCGGTCAGCATGAACCGGTCTTCGGGATGGATATAGGTCGGGCAGCCGAAGGTGTCGGACACTTTCTGGGCCGACCAGATGTGGTCGATGTGGCCATGGGTGAGCAGCACCGCCGCAGGTGTGAGCCGATTCTCGTCGAGGATGCGCCGCAATTGACCCATCGCGCGTTGGCCTGGGTCGACGATGATGGCGTCCGCTCCGGGGTGCGGCGCCATCACGTAGCAGTTGCACTGCAGCAACCCGGCGGGAAATCCGGTGATGAACACGTCCTCCAGTTTCCCATCCGAGTGACGGTGGCCGGGTCGCGCCACCCTATTGACCCTTTACTGGCACACTCACTCTGCAGACCCAGCCTGCGAGTACGGAGGAATAGCCGCGGTGCCGACCAACGAACAGCGACGAGCCTCAGCCAAGCGCAAATTGGAACGGCAGCTCGAACGCCGCGCGCAGCAGGCCAAGCGTCGGCGCCTGCTGACCATTATCGGAGGCGCGGTCGCCGCTGTCGTCGTCATCGCGATAGCGGGCTACAGCATCTTCGCGAGCAACCACGACCACAACAACAAGCAGGCATCGTCGAGCAGCAGTTCGGCGGACAACGCTCCGGCAGCCGCCGCAGGAGCGCTGCCGCCCTTCAAGCCGGCAGCCGACCTGGGCGCCAACTGCCAGTACCCGTCCGCGGCAGAAAAACCGAGCAGGCAGGTGAAGCCGCCCCGGCAGGGCAAGGTGCCCACCGATCCGGCGGAAGTCAGCGTCAGCATGGTGACCAACCAGGGCCACATCGGCTTGCTGCTCGCGAACAACGAATCGCCGTGCACCGTCAACAGTTTCGCGAGCCTGGCGCAGCAGAAGTTCTTCGACGACACCAAATGCCACCGGCTGACCACTTCGCCGAGCCTTGGGGTGCTGCAGTGCGGTGACCCCGGGGGCGATGGCACCGGCGGACCGGGATACCAGTTCGCCAACGAGTACCCGACCGACCAGTACCCACCGGGCGATCCGCTGCTGCAGCAGCCCGTCGACTACCCGCGGGGCTCGCTGGCGATGGCCAACAGCGGGCCGAACACCAACGGCAGCCAATTCTTCCTGGTGTACAAGGACTCCCAGCTGCCGCCGAATTACACGGTCTTCGGCAAAATCCAGCAGGACGGTCTGGCCACCCTGGACAAGATCGCCAAGGCCGGCGTTGCCGGTGGCGGCGCCGACGGACCCCCCGCAACCGAAGTCACCATCAAATCGGTTCAGCTGGACTGATGATGATGACGAGAGTCCGCTTGATAGCAGCGCTTGCGATGGCGCTCATTGTGACGTCCTGTAGCCAGCACGCCGACACCAAGGCGACCTCCACGACCGCGAGCAGCACCGCCGCCGCCGCCGCAGCCACCACCTCGGCGCGGCGACCCGCTCCAGTGACCGGCCCGCTCCTTCCGCCGTTCTTCCCGTCCGCCGCAGTGGGCGCCAACTGCCAGTACCCGCCGTCTGCCGATGCCGCCAGTAAATCGGCGGCCAAACCCCAGAACGGCAAGATCGCGACCGACCCTGCTGAGGTCGGCCTGACCGTCGTCACAGACCAGGGCAGGATCGGCCTGCAACTGGCCATGAACGAATCACCTTGTACTGTCAACAGTTTCGTCACCCTGGCGCAGAATTCCTACTTCGACAACACCGAATGCCACCGGCTTACGACGGCGCGCACGTTGTCGGTGTTGCAGTGTGGCGACCCCAAGGGCGACGGCACCGGCGGACCCGGCTATCACTTCGCTGACGAGTTCCCCACGGTTCAGTACCCACCCGGTGAGCCGGCGCTGCAGCAACCCGTCGTCTATCCGCGGGGAACGCTGGCGATGGCGAACTCCGGACCGGGCACCAACGGCAGCCAGTTCTTCATGGTGTACCGCGACTCGTTGCTGCCGCCGACCTACACGATTTTCGGTAAGATCAACGAAGCCGGCCTGGCCGTGCTGGACAAGATCGCCTCGGCGGGCGTCTCCGGCGGTGGAGACGACGGTCAACCCAATACCGAGGTCACCATCACCTCAGCTCGCCGCAACTGAGCGCTCCACGTAGGTGCGGGCCGCCCGCCGGATGAACTCTTCGGTTGGCGTTGGGTGCCAACCGAGTTCGCGAGTGGCCTTGTCATGGCTGGCCGGTGAGGTCAGTTCCACGAGCTTGGCGCTCTGCCTGCTCATTGGGAAGTCGCGTCGCAGGAGCGTCCCCATTGCGTCGTTCACCCAGCCGAACCCGCGCATCAACGCCATCGGGATACCCAATCGGGGAGGTCGCGCACCGACAGCGTGGGCCGCGCACGTCACCAGTTCGCGCTGGCTCATGTAGCGCTCGGAGATGATGTAGCGCTGCCCGATTCGGCCGCGTTGGGCGGCCAACAGCAGCGCGTCGGCGACGTCGTCGATCCCGACCACTTCCGATCCGACGCCGCGGATGTAGATCGGCATCTTGCCCTGCGCAGCGAGTTTGACGAACATCCCTTGCCGCGGTTGCCAATCGGGCGGCCCGTACGGGTTCGACACATTGGCCACCACCGCGGGCAGGCCGTGATCGGCGGCATAAGCGAGGACCAGGTGCTCGGCCTCGCGTCGCGACGCGATGTATCCGCCGGCCTCGTCGGCCCAGTTGAACGGGGTGTCCTCGTCGACGGTTTCGCCGTGTTTTCCGACCGCGATCGTTCCGATGGTGCTCAGGAAAACGAACCGCTGCAGATTCGCCCGTACTGCTACGTCGAGGACACTGCGCAGACCATCGACGTTGGTCTGGAAAAGCGGTGCGGGATCCCTCAGTTCGGCTCGGGTGTCCACGATGCAGTAGTAGACAACGTCGCGATCCGACATCGCCGCGGCGACATCGGCGGTGCCGAACACGTCGCCGTAACGTCGTTCGACATTCAGGCCGTCAATACCCTTGGTGGAACTGGACTTTCGTAATAGTACCCGCACGTTAGCGCCGCCGGCCACCAGATGGCGGGTCACGCAGGCGCCTACGTTGCCGCTGGCACCCAGGACCAGCGCCCGCTGTCCTGCTGCGGTGGGCTGATCGTCGTCGGGCGCCACGTCAGGCCGCTGACGTCACCCGGTAGACGTCGAAGACGCCTTCGACATTGCGGACCACGTCGAGCAGATGACCCAGATGCTTGGGGTCACCCATCTCGAAGGTGAAGCGGCTCACCGCCACTCGGTCACCGGAGGTGGTCACCGACGCCGACAGGATGTTCACCCGCTCGTCGGCGAGCACCCGGGTGACGTCGGACAGCAGTCGGTGCCGGTCGAGCGCCTCGACCTGAATGGCGACCAGGAACACGGACGACGGTGACGGCGCCCAGTGCACTTCGATGATGCGCTCGGCCTGTTGTTGCAGTGACGTGGCGTTGGTGCAGTCGGTGCGGTGCACGCTGACTCCCCCGCCACGGGTGACGAAGCCCAGTATCTGATCTCCGGGCACCGGGGTGCAGCACTTGGCCAGCTTGGTCAGTACGCCCGGAGCGCCCGGCACCGCCACGCCGACATCTTCGGTGCTGCGCGGGCGGCGCGGGATCGTCGTCGGGGTGGAGCGCTCGGCCAAATCCTCTTCGGCCTGGTCGATTCCGCCGAGTTCGACCAGCAGCCGTTGCACGACGTGTTTGGCCGAGACATGGCCCTCGCCGACCGCGGTGTAGAGCGTCGAGACGTCGGTGTAGTGCAGCTCGTTGGCCACCGCGGCCATCGATCCGCCATTCACCAAGCGCTGCAACGGAAGTCCACCGCGGCGGACTTCGCGGGTGATCGCGTCCTTGCCAGTTTCCAGCGCTTCCTCGCGGCGCTCTTTGGCGAACCACTGGCGGATCTTGGCCTTGGCGCGCGGCGACCCCACGAACTGCTGCCAGTCCCGCGACGGCCCGGCGGTGGCCGCTTTCGAGGTGAACACCTCGACGACTTCGCCGTTGTCGAGCTTGCGCTCCAGCGCGACCAGCCGGCCGTTGACCCGGGCACCGATGCAGCGGTGGCCGACCTCGGTGTGCACGGCGTAAGCGAAGTCCACCGGGGTCGAGCCGGTGGGCAGCGTGATCACGTCGCCCTTCGGGGTGAACACGAAGATCTCCTGTACCGCAAGGTCGTAGCGCAGCGACTCGAGGAACTCACCGGGGTCCGCGGCCTCCCGCTGCCAGTCGAGCAGTTGGCGCATCCAGGCCATGTCATCGATCTCGGCGGCGGCTTGCAAATGTGGCACGCCCCCGTTGCGGCCCTTGGTCTCTTTGTAAACCCAGTGCGCCGCGATGCCGTACTCCGCGGTGCGGTGCATGTCGCGGGTGCGGATCTGCACCTCCAGTGGCTTTCCTTCCGGCCCCACGACGGTGGTGTGCAGCGACTGGTACACCCCGTAGCGCGGTTGGGCGATGTAGTCCTTGAACCGGCCCGCCATCGGTTGCCACAGCGAGTGCACCACGCCGACAGCGGCGTAACAGTCCCGGATCTCCTCGCACAGGATGCGGATTCCGACCAGGTCGTGAATGTCGTCGAAGTCGCGGCCCTTGACGATCATCTTCTGGTAGATCGACCAGTAGTGCTTGGGCCGTCCCTCGACGACCGCGTTGATCTTCGACGCGGTGAGCGTGGCGACGATCTCGGCACGCACCTTGGCCAAGTGGGTGTCGCGCGACGGCGCCCGGCCGGCGACCAGCCGCACGATCTCCTCGTACTTCTTGGGATGCAGGATCGCGAACGACAGATCCTCCAGCTCCCACTTGACCGTCGACATACCCAGCCGATGTGCCAGCGGCGCAATCACTTCCAGCGTCTCGCGGGCTTTGCGGGCCTGTTTCTCCGGCGGAAGGAAACGCATGGTCCGCATGTTGTGCAGCCGATCGGCCACCTTGATCACCAGCACCCGCGGGTCGCGGGCCATCGCGGTGATCATCTTGCGGATCGTCTCGCCCTCGGCCGCGCTGCCCAGCACCACCCGGTCCAGCTTGGTCACCCCGTCGACGAGATGGCCGACTTCGTCGCCGAAGTCCTTCGACAACTCCTCGAGGCTGTAACCGGTGTCCTCGACCGTGTCGTGCAGCAGGGCGGCGACCAGCGTGGTGGTGTCCATCCCCAGCTCGGCGAGAATGTTGGCCACGGCCAGCGGATGGGTGATGTAGGGGTCCCCGGAATGCCGCATCTGGCTGGCGTGCCGATGCTCGGCCACCTCGTAAGCCCGCTGGAGCAGCGACAGGTCGGCCTTGGGGTAGATCTCCCGATGCACCGCCACCAGCGGTTCGAGCACCGGGCTCATCGTGCTGCGCTGTGCGGTCATCCGCCGCGCCAGCCGGGCCCGGACCCGCCGGGACGCACTGCTGGGCGCCTTGAGGCCGATCCCGGGTTCGGCGGCGGTCGAAATGTCGGCGAGCTGAAGCGGCTCGGTAGGCGGCTGAATCGCCGTTACCTTGTCGTCCGCCACGTTCGTCACCTCCGAAGCCTCAAGGATATCGTTCGCCGCCCTTTGCGCTAGAGAACGACAACGCTGTGCACCGGCAGCGGCGCGACGAGGTCGCGTCCAGCCAGGCCGGCCAGTTCGATGACGACCGCGGCGAACGCCACCTGCGCCCCTGCTTGTTCGAGCAGCCGGTGCGCTGCTGCCACCGTGCCGCCGGTGGCCAGTACGTCGTCCACGATGACAACGCTGCGCCCGGTCAAATCGATCCCGTCGGCGGGCAGTTCCAGGCTCGCGGTTCCGTACTCGAGCTCGTAGTGCTCGGTGAGCACCGGCGGCGGCAGCTTGCCGCCCTTGCGGATGGCCAGCACGCCGGTGTTCAGCCGGGCGGCGACGGCGCCGCCGATCAAGAACCCGCGCGCGTCGATACCGGCGATCAAGTCGGCGCCGGACGCCACGTCGGCGATCGCGTCGGTCACCGCAGCGAATCCGCGCGGATCGGCGAACACCGGCGTCAAGTCTTTGAACTGGATTCCGGGCGCCGGGAAATCGGCGACCTTGCGGGTGAGCGAAGCGATCAGCTCGGCGGCCGACTCGCGCTCGTTCACCGCACCAGCACCCATCGGTCCATGTTCCACCCGGCGCCCCAGCGGCTGGGGTTGGTTCCAACCGCGTACATCTTCTTCGACGCCAGCACGGTCCGCTGTTGGCGGTACAGCGGCAACGTCGGCATGTCGGCCCACAGCACCGGCGCGCTCTCGGCCAGCAACCGGACCAGGTCGCTGGGATCGGCCGATACCGCCAAAGAGGCGATGATGCCGTCGATTTGGCCGTTGCCGTAGCCGGACAGATTGTTGCCGTTGCCGGTGTGCAGATCGTAGGCGTCCATCGCCGACGACCCCGTCGAACCGCTGCCCGCGGCACCGCCGGTGCTGGCCAGCAGCACGTCGAGCTTGCCGTCTTTGAGGGATTGCGGCCCGACGGAATCCGACGTGACGTCGGACACCGTGATACCGGCCGGACCGCAGGCCTTCGCGATCGCGCCGACGATGGCGGCCAGTCGGGCGTTGGGACCCCGGTAGCCGATCCGCACGGCCAGCGGCTTGCCTGCCAACGCGGCACGTGCCGCCTCAGGGTTCGACTTGATGTATTGGCCTGCGGCGGGGACGTTTTCGGCCTGCCCGATCGCGTCGTCGGAGGCGGGGTGCAGGCGCGCGTTGGCGATCGGCGCCATGGCGTCGCGCGCGATCACGTCCCGCGGCGTGCACGATGCGATCGCGCGGCGTGCCGCCACGTCCTTCAGCGGTCCGTTCGGAGCGAAGATCAGCTGCTCGATGCCGTCCGACGCCGCATCGGTGCGGCGGTAGTTGTCCGGTGTGGCGAGTGCACCCGAGGAGCCTGCGGCCACGTCGACGACATCGGCGCTCTTGTCGTTGACCCGGTCCTGGATATCAGCTTTCTGCGCCCACACGGTGACCCGCTTGGTCATCGGTTTGGCGCCCCACCACCGGTCATTCGCGACGAGAACCACTGCGCCACCGTCCAACACCGATTCGACCTTGTACGGTCCCGACGACGGGAAGTGCTTGGTGGCGGTGCCCGAGTCGATGCCGGGTTTGAGGTTCCAGGTGGTGTTCCAGGTCTGCGCGATCCGTCCGATGGCCGGGACGTCATTGCGCAGCAGCGCCGTGGTGGTGTCGATACCCAACTCTTCGGCGATGACATGCGACGGCATGACCGTGGTGGCGCTGAACAACTGGTTGTAGTCGACGATGTTGCGGTCAGGGACGAAGGACACCCGCGCTTTCTTCTGCCCCGGTTGGCAGTCGATCGCGGTGACGTCGACGTAGCCGGCCTGGCTCGCTGCGTCGAAGCCGGGATACCGGCCGGACTGGGCCGCCCAGGCCAACACCAGGTCGTCGCACGTGATCGGCTTGCCGTCGGAGTAGATCGCGTTGTCGGCGATCTGGTAGTCGAGCACCAGCGGTGAGCCGCCGACGATCGAGATGGTGCCGAAGTCGTGGTCGGCGACGATCTGGCCGTCGGGGCCGTGATAGCCGAATCCCGTCAGCGTCCGCGCGAAGGCCTGCGCCCCCGCGGAGGCCGCCCCGCTGACCGTGTTGCTGTTGTAGGTGTCCAGCAAGCCGTCGACGACGTAATTGACTTGTCCTGCAGCGCTTCCGGAGCAGGCCGACAACGCGCCCGGTACGACTACGGCAAGTGTGGCCACCAGCCAGCTGACGGCCGCACGCCGACGCCAGGCAACCATGGGGCTAGCGTTTGTCCCGCTTGCCGCTCGGGCGCGCATGACGGCCGGCGGATTGCCTCACCGGTCGCGCGCCCGGCGCCGGCTTGTTCGGTGCCGGCTCGGCCGTAGCCGCGAACGACGCCCGGGTCTTCGCCTGGGGCGGCTCGGAGGGCTCGTCAGGTTCGTCAGCGACCGACTCGGCACGAGCCTGACCCTTATCCGAGTCCGGGCTGCGGCGTCGGGCCACCCGACGGTTGTGCGTCCGCACCAGCTCGGTCCGTTCACGCAGGGTGACCAGCAGCGGGGTGGCGAAGAAGATCGACGAGTAGGTGCCGACGATGATGCCCACCAGCTGCACCAAAGCCAGGTCCTTGAGCGTGCCGACACCCAGCAGCCAGACCGCGACCACCATCAATGCCAGCACCGGCAGCACCGAGATCAGGCTGGTGTTGATCGAGCGCATGAACGTCTGGTTGATGGCGAGGTTGGCCTCCTGCGCGAAGGTGCGGCGCGCGGTGTGCTGGAAACCGTGGGTGTTCTCTTCGACCTTGTCGAAGACGATCACGGTGTCATAGAGCGAGAAGCCCAAGATCGTCAGCAGGCCGATCACGGTGGCCGGGGTGACTTCGAAGCCCACCAGCGAATAGACCCCGGCGGTGACGGTCAGGTCGAAAACCATTGTCGTCAAAGCCGAGATCGCCATGAAGCGCTCGTACCGCACGGTGATGTAGAGGCTGACCAGCACCAAGAACACCACCAGGGCGATCACCGCCTTCTTGGTGATCTGCCCTCCCCAGGTCGACGACACCGCCGAATCGGAGATGGCTTTCTTACTGGCCTGACCGTCGGGCCCCTTGGGCTGGAACCTGTCGAACAGCGCGTTGCGCAGCTTGTCGGTCTTGTCATTGGGCAACGTCTCGGACCGAATCTGCACGGTCGCCGATGACCCGCTACCGACGACCACCGTCGACTCCGGGTCGTGGCCCAGCGTCCGCCGGAACACCTCCTCGACCTGGCTGACGGTGGCATCGCCGCGGGGCATGGAGACTGTGGTGCCGCCCTCAAAGTCGATGCCGAATGTGAAGCCGCGCACCAGAATGCTGATGATCGCGATGGCCACGATCACTCCGCTGATTCCGTACCAGATTTTGCGCCGGCCGATGACTTCGAAGGCGCCGGTGCCGGTGTAGAGGCGGGACAGGAAACTGTGATGTGGCTGTACGGCACCGGTATCGACCTCGGTCGCGCGGACGACTTTCGCTGTGTCCGTGCTGATCTCGACGGCTGTCGTGTCGTCAGTTCCGGTCGTATTCGCTTTTGAGGCCATTGTCGCTACCCCCGCCCCGTCGTATAGGCCCTGGGCTTCGACGCGGCCCGCTCGCGGGCCACCTGCTGGACCGCGCCGAGTCCGTTGTATGCCGGCTTGGCCAGCCTCGTCGACTTGGTGGACAGGTACACCAGCGGCCACGTCACCAGGAACACCACGACGATGTCGAGGATCGTGGTGAGCCCCAGCGTGAACGCGAAGCCCTTCACCTGGCCGATCGCCAGGAAGTACAGCACGGCGGCGGCCAGGAACGTCACCGCGTTACCCGACACGATCGTCTTACGGGCCCGCCCCCAACCGCGGGGAACCGCCGAACGGAACGTCTTGCCCTCACGGATCTCGTCTTTGATGCGTTCGAAGAACACCACGAACGAGTCGGCCGTCGTGCCGATACCGATGATCAAACCGGCGATGCCGGCCAGGTCCAGGGTGTAGTCGATATAGCGTCCAAGTAACACCAGGATGGCGAAAACCATTGCCCCAGAAGCCACCAACGACAGGGCGGTCAGCAGTCCCAGCACCCGGTAGTAGAGCAACGAGTACACCAGCACCAGCGCCAATCCGATGGCGCCACCCAGCAGACCTGCCCGCAGTGACGTCAAACCCAATGTCGCAGAGACGGTTTGGGCTTCTGACGACTCGAACGACAACGGCAGTGAGCCGTACTTGAGCACGTTGGCGAGCTCCTTGGCTGAGCTCGCGGTGAATGCCGGGTTGCCACCGGTGATCTGGGTACGGCCACCGGGAATGGCCTCGCGGATCTGCGGCGCACTGACCACCTGCGAGTCCAGCGTGAACGCGGTCTGCGTGCCGATGTGCGCGGCGGTGAAGTCCGCCCAGGTGTTGGCGGCCCCACTCTTGAACTGCACGTCGACGATGTAGCCGCCGCTGTGCTGATCCATCCCCGAGGAGGCGTTGTCGATCTGGTCGCCACTGATGATCGACGGCGCCAACAGATACGCCTGCGTGTGCTGCTTGTCGCAGGTCACCAGCGGCAGACTGGGGTCGTCGTTGCCCGCCAGGATGTCTTCTTGCAAGCAGCGGGTGGCCTCATACTGCAGCGCCAAGAACTGCACACCTTTGTTGGTGCTCTGCCGCCATTCGCGTTCCTTATAAATGCGCTCGGCGAGGTCTTTCCGCGGATCGGGCGGACCTGGCTGAACCGCTGGAAGGGCCGGTGCCGGAGCAGGCGGCGCCGGTGCCGGCGACGGCGGCGGGTCTTGCGGATACGGCCGGGGCTGCGGCGGAATGGCCGGCTCGTCGGGATACGCGGGAAACTCAGGTAGCGCGGGCAGGTTGCCCGGCGCGGGCGCTCCACCGGCCCCGGGTTGTGGAGCAGACGGAACCGCCCGCTGGCCGCCGGGCCCGTTGCCGGGAGCCGGCGCGGCTCCTGGCGGTGTCGCGCCACGCGGAACCGTGCCGGGCGCAGTTCCGCCGGGCACGCGACCCTGGGGCAGCTTCGGCCGGCCTTGCGGCGCAGGCAGTTGCGGGCCTCGCGGCGCCCCGGCGTTGTCTGCGGGCAGCGCGTTGATCACCGGGCGGATGTACAGCCGGGCGGTCTGGCCGAGATTGCGCGCCTCGTTGCCGTTGGTGCCCGGGACCGTGATGACCAGGTTGTCGCCGTCGACGATGACCTCAGAGCCCGAGACACCAAGACCGTTGACCCGGGCACTGATGATCTGCTGGGCCTGCGACAGTGCCTCGCGCGACGGCCGCGAATCGTCTGGCGTCCGCGCGGTCAGAGTGACCCGGGTGCCGCCCTGCAGGTCGATGCCCAGCTTCGGGTTCGCCTGCTTGTTGCCGGTGAGAAACACGAGCAGGTAGGCGCCGATGAGCAGAAGCAGGAATACCGCCAGGTAGCGGGAGGGGTGCTCCGGCGCCGAAGGCGATGCCACGTGTTGAATCTCCTCTGCTCATCCGCGATCCGCTTGCCCGGCTCGTCGCGCTGCTGTGCCCTGCGCGCCGATCAGTTCGACTGCACCCGCAAAAGGGTACGTGCCAGGTCGCCGACCTCAATCCCTGGGCAGTCGCTCCGGGTCGTCGGCGAGATCGTCAACCTCTTCGGCATCAGTGTCCAGGATCTCCGGCTCGATACGGTCCCTTATCGCCAGCTTCATCCAGGTTGTGACCACGCCGGTCGCGATCTCGAGGTCCACATCGTCGTCGGTGATGCCGGTGATGGTGCCGTGCAAGCCGGAGGTGGTGTGCACGCGGTCGCCCACGCGCAGTGACTCGTGCAGGTCGATGGTGGCTGCCATCGCGCGCTTCTGCCGTCGGGAGGCGAAGTACATGAACGCCCCCATCACGACAAGCAGGGGCAAAAAGACGACCGTTTGATTCATGACGGCAAAGATCTTTCCTGGGGGTCCATGTCGGTCACCAGTGTGCCATTAGGCCGCAACGATGCTGAATCATTGAGCGATGCAGCACTTATCTGATGGAGCGACGTCTCCTTCTGCCGCTGTACGGCCTGCATCGTTGTCGCTCGTTGACGCGTTGCGCACCACCGGCGCCGTGCGCAAATTCACCGACCAGGCCGTCAACGACGCCGTGCTGGCCCGGATACTCGACACCGCCCGCTTCGCGCCGAGCGGCGCCAACGCGCAGGCGTGGCGGGTGGTCGTCGTCAAGGACGCGGCGAACCGCCGCCGGCTGCGGGACTGCTACCTGCGGGGCTCCCGCGACTACGTGGCGCTGTCCGCCGCCGGTCTGCGGCCGTGGGCGCCGACCAACGACCGCCAAGCCAAGGCCCGCGCGCTGGCCGCCGGAAGTGCCGGCGCGATAGGTGATTTTGCGGAGAAGTTTGACGAAGTCCCAGCGCTGCTCGCGCTCTTCGCCGACCTGTCGATGCTCGCGGCGGTAGACCGCGACGCGGACCGCTACACATTCGCCGGCGGTGCGTCGATCTACCCGTTCGCGTGGACCGTTCTGCTGGCCGCCCGCGACGAGGGCCTGGGCGGCGTCATCACCACGATCGCGATCCGTGAAGAAGATGAAGTGAAAGCCATCCTGGGGGCACCCGACCACATGGCGCTGGCGGCGGTGATCGCACTGGGGTATCCGGTCCGGGCACCGCGCGGACTACGCCGCCAGCCGGTCAGCTCCTTCGCTTCGGTCGATTCGATCGACGGTCCGGCGTTCGGGGTTTAGACCCGGCCGGAATGTGGCAAGCGTGAACCTGTCGCAAATCAGTGGTTAACACTGGCTCTGAGGAGGTCTGAGATGAGAAACCTTATCGGCCGATTGGCAACTGCCCTGGCGCTCGCCGCGGCAGCCTTGGCGTGCGCGATGCCTGTCGTGAGCTCGGCGGACCCACCACCACCGAACTGTGAGCCCGGCCAGTACTGGGACCCGACCGGAAGTGTGTGTCGGCCGCTGGGCCAAGGGCCGCAGCCGCTGAACTGTGACCCCGGTCAGTACTGGGACCCGACTACGAACGTGTGCCGAGAGTTGGGCCACACAGCCGCAGGATGATTCGGGGTTGCCCGGCTCCTCCGCGAGCATCGCGGCTCGCCTCGTCGCCGGGCTAGGCTGCTGACGTGACCGCCGTCGAGCAGAGCCGCCACCTTGTCACCGAAATCCCCGGCCCGGCATCGCTTGAGCTGACCAAACGCCGCGTCGCGGCGGTGGCAGCCAGCGTCGGAAAAACCATGCCGGTGTTCGCGGCCCGTGCCGCGGGCGGGATCGTCGAGGACGTCGACGGCAACCGGCTGATCGATCTGGGCTCAGGCATCGCGGTCACCACGATCGGCAGCTCCGCGCCGCGAGTCGTCGAGGCGGTGCGGGCCCAGGTCGCCGACTCCACCCATACCTGCTTCATGGTGACGCCCTACGAGCAGTATGTCGCCGTCGCCGAGCAGCTCAACCGGCTCACGCCGGGCTCCGGCGAGAAACGCTCGGTGCTGTTCAACTCCGGCGCTGAGGCGGTGGAGAACGCCGTCAAGATCGCGCGTTCCTACACCCGCAAACAAGCGGTGGTGGCTTTCGACCACGCCTATCACGGCCGCACCAACATGACGATGGCGCTGACCGCGAAATCCATGCCATACAAGAGCGGGTTTGGGCCGTTCGCGCCGGAGATCTACCGGGCGCCGCTGTCCTACCCCTACCGGGACGGGCTGATCGATAAGGAAATGGCGACCGACGGCGAGTTGGCCGCACGCCGCGCCATTGATGTCATCGCCAAGCAGGTCGGTGCGGACAACCTGGCCGCCGTCATCATCGAACCCATCCAGGGCGAAGGCGGCTTCATCGTCCCCGCCGAGGGGTTCTTGCCCGCGCTGCTTGCCTGGTGTCGGGAGAACGACGTGGTCTTCGTCGCCGACGAGGTGCAGACCGGGTTCGCCCGGACCGGAGCCATGTTCGCCTGCGAACACGAGGGCATCGAACCCGACCTGATCTGCATCGCCAAGGGCATAGCCGACGGGTTGCCATTGTCGGCTGTCACTGGCCGCGCGGAAATCATGGACGCGCCGCACTCCAGCGGCATCGGCGGCACATTCGGCGGCAATCCGGTCGCGTGTGCGGCCGCCCTGGCGACCATCGAAACGATCGAGGCCGACGGGCTCATCGAGCGGGCACGTCAGATCGAACGGTTGATGAAGGACCGCCTGCTGGCGTTGCAGGCCGCCGACCATCGCATCGGCGACGTGCGGGGCCGTGGCGCGATGATCGCCATCGAATTCGTCAACCCCGACACCGCGGAGCCCGACGCGAAGTTGACCAACGCGCTGGCCACCGCCGCCCACGCGGCCGGTGTCATCGTGTTGACGGCGGGCACGTTCGGCAATGTGGTGCGCTTTCTGCCGCCGCTGACGATCAGCGACGACCTGCTCATCGAAGGTCTCGATGTGCTGGCCGGCCTCCTGGCCGAACTCTGACATCTGGCAAAGGGTTAGCGACCTCACACTTTTACATTGGTTCGCGCCTTTCGGAAATATAGTTACCATTGCTAACGTAGTAGCTATTAGGTGCAATGGCGCACCGTAAAATTTCCCAAATTCGCAAGTTCTGAGGTTCCGTTATGTCGACTGATATCCAAGAACAGCAGGAACAACGCGCCGCGCGCTTGGCCGCCAACAACCCCGAGTTCGCCGCCGCACGACCTGACAAGGCCGTCAGCGCAGCCATCGAAGCCGCCACGCCACACCTCCCCCAGGTCGTCAAGGCCGTGCTGGAGGGTTATGCCGACCGGCCGGCGCTGGCCCAGCGCGCGTATGAACTGGTCAACGATCCCCAAACGGGGCGCACCTCCGCAAAGCTGCTGCCCTGGTTCTCTCAGGTCACCTACGGCGAGCTCGCCGAGCGGGTGGACCAGGTGTCCCGCGCGCTGGCGGGCGGGCTGATCGCCCCCGGCGACCGGGTCTGCGTGCTCGGGTTCACCAGCGTCGACTACACGACCATCGACATCGCATTGGGCGTCGCTGGCGCGGTGTCGGTCCCGCTGCAGACCAGCGCGGCGATCGCGCAACTGCAGCCGATCGTCATCGAGACCGAGCCCACCGTGTTCGCCGCCAGCATCGACTACCTGTCCGACGCGGTCGACGTCATCCTCGCCGGCGCCGAAGCCGGCCACGCCCCCGGCCGAGTGGTGGTCTTCGACTACCGTGCTGAGATCGACGACAACCGCGAGGCGCTGCAGAGCGCACAGCAGCGGCTGGCCGATCTCGCGCTGACCGTCGAGACGCTCAACGACATTTGCGACCGCGGCGCAGCGCTGCCCCCCGTCGCCACCAACGCCGCCGAGAACGACCCGCTGGCCCTGCTGATCTACACCTCGGGCAGCACCGGCGCCCCCAAGGGCGCGATGTACCCGCAGAGCAACGTCGCCAAGATGTGGAACCGCTCGACCAAGAACTGGTTCGGGCCTAGCGCCGCGTCGATCAGCCTGAACTTCATGCCGATGAGCCACGTGATGGGCCGCGGCACGCTCTACGGGACGCTCGGCAACGGCGGCACCGCCTACTTCGCCGCCAAGAGCGACCTGTCGACGCTGTTGGAAGACCTGCGCCTGGTGCGGCCCACCGAGCTGAACTTCGTGCCGCGCATCTGGGAGATGCTCTACGGCGACTACCAGAGCGAAGTCGCCCGACGGACCGCCGAGGGCGTCGACCGTCAGACCGCCGAGTCTCAGGTGATGGCCGAACAGCGCCAGGAGTTGCTGGGCGGCCGCTACATCTTCGCGATGACCGGATCCGCACCCGTATCGCCCGAGCTGCGGAAATGGGTCGAGTCGATGCTCCAAGTCCACCTGGTGGACGGCTACGGCTCGACCGAGGCCGGCATGGTTTTGCTTGACGGCGTCATCCAGCGTCCGCCGGTGATCGACTACAAGCTGGTCGACGTCCCGGATCTGGGCTACTTCGCCACCGACCGGCCACACCCCCGAGGCGAGCTGCTGCTCAAGACCCCGAACATGTTCCCCGGCTACTACAAGCGGGCCGAGACAACGGCCGACGTGTTCGACGACGACGGCTACTACCGCACTGGCGATGTGTTTGCCGAAGTCGCTGCCGACCAGTTGGTCTACGTCGACCGGCGCAACAATGTGCTCAAGCTGGCGCAGGGTGAATTCGTCACGCTGGCCAAGCTGGAAGCCGAGTTCGGCAACAGCCCGCTGGTCCGCCAGATCTACGTCTACGGAAACAGCGCTCAGCCCTACCTCGTGGCGGTCGTCGTGCCGACGGATGCGAACGCGTCGAAGTCGGACATCGCCGAATCACTGCAGACCGTCGCCCGTCAGGCGAACCTGCAGTCCTACGAGGTTCCACGCGACTTCATCATCGAGACAAGGCCTTTCACGCTGGAGAACGGGCTGTTGACCGGAATCCGCAAACTGGCGTGGCCGAAACTCAAGCAGCACTACGGTGAGCGCCTTGAACAGCTCTACGTCGACTTGGCCGAAGGCCAGGCCAATGAGTTGTCCGAGCTGCGGAGCAGCGGCGCCAACGCCCCGGTGCTGGAAACCGTCAGCCGGGCCGCGGCGGCCATGCTCGGTGCGTCCAAGTCCGACCTCACGCATGACGCCCACTTCACCGACCTGGGTGGAGACTCGTTGTCGGCGTTGACATTCGGTAACCTGCTGCACGAGATCTTCGACGTCGACGTGCCGGTCGGTGTGATCGTCAGCCCGGCGAACGACCTGCAGGCCATCGCCAACTACATCGAGTGTGAGCGACAGGGCAGCAAGCGGCCCAGCTTCGCCTCGGTGCACGGTCGTGAAGCCGCCGAAGTGCACGCCAGCGACTTGACCTTGGACAAGTTCATCGACGCGGCAACGCTGTCCGCCGCACCCGAACTGCCTGGACCTGCCACTGAGGTGCGCACCGTGCTGCTCACCGGCGCAACAGGTTTCCTCGGCCGCTACCTGGCGCTGGACTGGCTGGAGCGGATGGACCTGGTCGACGGCAAGGTGATCGCCCTGGTGCGTGCGAAATCAGACGAGAACGCCCGGGCACGGCTGGACAAGACGTTCGACAGCGGCGACCCGACGCTGCTGGCGCACTACCGCGAGCTGGCGGCCGACCACCTCGAGGTCATCGCCGGCGACAAAGGCGAGGCCAACCTCGGCCTGGACGACGCGACCTGGCAGCGGCTGGCCGACACCGTCGACCTGATCGTCGACCCGGCCGCCCTGGTCAACCACGTGCTGCCCTACAGCGAGTTGTTCGGCCCCAACGCGGTGGGCACTGCCGAGCTGTTGCGGATAGCACTGACCAGCAAGCTGAAGCCCTTCACCTACGTGTCGACGATCGGCGTGGGCGATCAGATTCAGCCCGGCAAGTTCGTCGAGGACGCCGACATCCGGGAGATCAGCGCTACCCGCATGATCAACGACGGCTACGCCAACGGTTACGGCAACAGCAAATGGGCCGGCGAGGTCCTGCTGCGGGAGGCGCGCGACCTGTGTGGCCTGCCGGTCGCGGTGTTCCGCTGCGACATGATCTTGGCCGACACCACGTACGCGGGCCAGCTGAACCTGCCGGACATGTTCACCCGCCAGATGCTCAGCCTGGTCGCCACCGGTATCGCGCCCGGCTCGTTCTACGAGCTCGACGCGGACGGCAACCGCCAACGCGCCCACTACGACGGCCTGCCAGTGGAATTCATCGCCGAGGCCATATCGAGTTT
>Ga0302324_100011947_pt1 | contig 17766 bp, 22 predicted proteins | sample Palsa_T0_1_FD_201949 | JGI IMG/M metagenome (GOLD analysis project Ga0302324, IMG submission 201949) | Peat permafrost microbial communities from Stordalen Mire near Abisko, Sweden - Palsa_T0_1 | ecosystem: Environmental > Terrestrial > Soil > Palsa > Peat permafrost | place: Sweden: Abisko... | reverse complement strand
CGACAGTCGTCAGCCACCCTTGCTCCGGTCTGCGAATTCGTGTCAGACTACGACACGATTGTAAGGGGAGGAATCATGGCGATCCAAGGCACCAACGACGTGTACTACGACCCGTACGACGTAGAGATTGATGCGAATCCCTATCCGGTCTTTCGCCGGCTGCGGGAGGAGGCGCCGCTCTACTACAACGAGCCCCATGACTTTTATGCCCTTAGCCGGTTCGCCGATGTCGAGCGTGCCTATCTCGATCCGAAGACGTTCATCTCGGGAAGGGGCGGCATCGTCGAGCTGATAAGAGCCAACATCGAGATGCCCTCGGGCGTGCTGATATTCGAAGACCCACCGGTCCACACCATCCACCGGCGACTGATGTCGAGAGTGTTCTCACCCAACCGAGTGGCAGCACTCGAGCCACAGATCCGTGAATTCTGCCGTCGCAGCCTCGACCCGCTGGTCGGGGCCAAGGAGTTCGACTTTATCGCCGACCTCGGGGCACAGATGCCGATGAGGGTCATCGGCATGCTGCTCGGTATCCCTGAGCAAGACCAGGAAGGCGTAAGGGACAGGGTGGACGCCAATCTCCGCACCGAAGCAGGACAGCCCATGCGCGTCTCTGAGAACTTCATCCCCACCGACATGTTCGGCGAATACATCGACTGGCGGGCGGAGCACCCCTCGGATGACATCATGACCGAACTCCTCCAGGCGGAGTTCGAGGATGAGACCGGGAGGGTACGCCGATTGACCCGAGATGAGCTCCTGACCTATATCAGCGTCATCAGCGGCGCGGGCAACGAAACGACGGGCCGGCTCATCGGATGGACCGGCAAGGTCCTGGCCGACCATCCGGATCAGAGGCGGGAGATTGTCGAGGACCGATCACTTCTCCCTCACGCCATCGAGGAGCTTCTTCGCTTCGAAACTCCGGCACCTCATGCGGCCAGATACGTTGCAGCAGACGTCGAAATTCACGGAACGACGGTACCGGAGGGCAGCATCATGATGCTGCTCCCAGCGTCGGCCAACCATGATGACCGCCGCTTTCCTGCTGGCGATACCTTCGACATCCATAGGAAGGACGGGAAGCCCCTTACCTTTGGCTACGGGATCCATCTCTGCCTCGGAGCAGCGCTGGCTCGTCTCGAAGGCAGAGTCGCCCTCGACGAGGTCCTTAACCGATTTCCCACATGGGACGTCGATATGGGCCGAGCCAGACTCGCTCCCACGTCGACTGTCCGTGGCTGGGAGACGCTCCCGGTGCACACCTCGTGACTCCCGAGGTCGGACGAGTCGGGAGCGAATCATTGAAATATGGAGCGACACGATGAATCTACTTGACGACAAGGTCGCTGTCATCACAGGGGCGGGATCGGGCATGGGCAAAGCTTCGGTGAAGGTGTTCGTCCGAGAGGGCGCGCGAGTGGTGGCCGCTGATATCAGTGGAGCTGAAGAGGAAACGGCAGCGGACGTCGGCGAGCGAGTCTTTCCGGTGCACTGCGATGTATCCAGGGAAGCCGACGTCGAAGCCATGATGGCCACAGCCGTAGAGGAGTTCGGTCGGGTAGACATCGTACTGAACGTGGCGGGCATCGCCGACGGCTGCATGCTGGCCGACCTCACAATGGATCTCTACGACCGCCTGATGGACGTCGATTTGCGAGGGGTGATGCTCGGGATGAAGCACGGTATCCGCACCATGCTTCCCACCGGCGGCGGCTCCATCATTAACTGGTCCTCGGTTGGTGGTCTCAACGGTTCGGCTGGGACGAGTGTCTACAATGCGGCCAAACATGGGATCATCGGGGCCACGAAGTCGGCCGCAATCGAGTACGGCTCGCTGGGTATACGTGCAAACACCATCTGCCCCGGATTCATCCTCACTGAGATCATGGCCGTGGGCGCTGAGGACTTCATTCCTGATATTGCTTCGAAGGCGGCCCTCAATCGGGCCGGACTACCCCATGAAGTTGCCGAGGTAGGTGCATTTCTGGCCTCGGACCGGGCGTCGTTCGTTACCGGTGCCGTCATCCCAGTCGATGGGGGCTGGTCAGCGAAGCTGGCGTAGCAGAATGCAGACCATGAGCTCCCCGACGAAGTCAAAATCGGACCATCCGCCACAGCGAGGTCGAACCTACGACGGCACACTGCGGAAAGAACGGGCGGCGGAAACTCGTGAGCGGATAATCGCTGCCGGATCAGAACTTCTCCACAGAGAGTCCGTCCGCGACTGGAAGAAGTTGACTGTTCGTGCTGTGGCTGAGAAGGCCGGTGTGAATGAACGCACGGTCTATCGCTGCTTCGGCAATGAGCGAGGTTTACGCGACGCGCTATTGCAGCGAAACGAGAAGGAGGCCGGCATCGACCTCAGTGATATGCAACTTGGGGATATCGGAAAAGTGACCGAGAAAATTCTCGGTCATGTATCGCAATACCCCAGAGATCCACGACCGCCCCTGGTGCCGACTCTCTTGGATGCGAAGCGACGGCAACAGGAGGCATTGATCGGTGCTGTTGACGCCAGTGCAGAACTATGGACGCAACAGGATCAGCTGGTGGCGGCAGCCATGCTCGACGTTCAATGGAGCGTGGCCACCTATGAGCGACTGGTTGAGAATTGGCAGCTTGATCACGAGCAAGCGGTCCGCGGAATCACCTGGGTCCTTGGTCTAATTGAGCAGTCAATACGGAATGGCCACCCTCCGCCGTGAGGGGTCACCCGCCTCGGCCCTCTGCATTGCCCAGTCATTGGGTTCCGCCTGTCAGACTGATGGCATAGAGGATGTCGCGGCCATTCGGATCAGGGTCGATGGCCTCGCATGATTGAAATGGAGGAAGGGTCTGTCTGGCGTCGAGAGCGTGGTCCAATCTCTGTATCAAAGGGATGGTGACTGGTACGTACCGAGTATCTTGACCACCGGACCGTGGCGGGCCGACGCAATGCACGGCGGCGCCCCGAGCGCACTCATAGGGGCGCTGGTCACAGGTGCCATGGGGGAGAACGAGCAGGTCGCACGGGTCCAGATCGATCTGGAGCGCCCGGTTCCGCTCGAGCCTCTCGTCGGGCTTGTGCGCCGACGCCAGGTGAGCAGGCGGGTTGCGCATCTCGAAATGGAGCTCTCAACGACGGCCGGACGGGCAGTCTCGGCGCGGGCACTCCTCACGCGCTGGGAGTCGATCTCCATCGACTCCGACGAGTGGTCGCCCCCTCAACCTCCCGACCACCTCGTCTCAATGGACTGGAATCACCTTTATTCGAGTGACAGCGGGCCGATCTTTGTGCGAGACGCCGTGGAGCATCGCCTTATTCGTGGCGGCTATGGGGTACCGGTTTCCAGCGCCGCATGGCTTCGTCTCAAAGTCCCAGTCATAGATGGAACGGAGCCGTGCGGCCTATCCCAGTTGCTTGGCGTTGCCGACTTCGGTTCGCCGCTCAGCCAGACAACCTCCATCGGGGCCGGCTTGGCTCTGATCAACATCGACGTCAACGCAACTCTGTTTCGTCGGCCCACTGGTCCTTGGTTTCTTCTCGACGCCACCGGGCAAGTTGGCGAGGGAGGCTTGGGTCTCGCCGTGACGGACGTTTCAGACCTCGAAGGGAGAATCGGTGTGATCACGCAGAGTCAAGTCGTTCAGCGGTATGACGGCAGCCGCTAACCGGGCGGGAGAATCCTGATTGAGGTCCCAATCGGAGAGGTACCATTACCGATCGTCAACTCGCGGAGGTCAATCGATGGTGTCCCACTCGCACAAGGTCGTTCGGTGAAGGAAGCCGACCAACGTCTATCGGTCAACGGTGTCGATTTAGCTTGGGATTCCTGGGGGAGCGAACGAGGACCGGCGCTGTTGCTCTGCCACGGCTACACAGGGGGAGCTCATGATTTCATCCTGCAAGTCGACGCCCTCGCCGCCGACCGCCGCGTGGTGCTGCTCGACCAACGCGGGCATGGCCTTTCGACAAAATCGGGCCAATTGGCGGGATATACCATCGATCAGCTGGCTGAGGATCTCATCGCATTCATCGAGACGGTTACGGACGAGCCCATCGACCTACTCGGCCACTCAATGGGAGGCATCGTGGTGCTGGGCGCCGCTCTGCGGCGCCCAGACCTGATCAGGTCACTTGTCCTTATGGATACGAGTGCCTGGTCGTTCTTACCTGATGATGTCGACCTCCGATTGTTCATGGCGGAGTTCTTGGCGAACTTCAACCCATCAGAGGGTTTGCCGAGCGCATTGCCTTACGGACCTGAAGACGCATTGATAGAGGCTGCTACGCCAAGTGAGTGGAGGCAACGCAAGCTGGAGCTCTCGGCGGGTCTGGATCCTTATGCCGTCAAGGCTCTCGGCGTCGAATTGCTCGCCTCAGAGACCGTTTCGGTGCGTGATCGCCTATCAGAAGTGGGCTGTCGGGTCACCGTGCTTGTGGGATCCAATGACCACCCTTTCATCGATCAAGCCCCCGAACTGGTGGCCGAACTTCCGCAGGCGAGGTTGGCTGTCATCGAAGGGGCGTACCACTCGCCCCAACTGACCCATCCCGACGAATGGCGGAAAGCAATAGAGGATCACCTCCTCACTGAGCCTGGCAGCGATTAACGCGCCGGCAACACGAGACGAACCTTCTCGACGAGGTGGATCATTCGGCGCTGATGGCAAGGAGCGCGTTCGCCACCCGCTCTGGCTCGGTGATCATGAGGTCGTGTCCGGTGTCAATCTCCCACAGTCGCCCAGCGTCCCGCGCCCCTTGCATCAACTTGGGGTCGCGTGTGGCGAGGGTTGATGAGCAGATGACGTGGTACTGAGGGATTTTGGAGTATGCGGCCTCGTCGTGAAGCACCAGCTTTTGCTCGAAGCACTTCCATGGGTGACCCGTCAGTCGGTCGGCCATCCAGGCAAGGTCGATCGGATCGGTCACCCCGTAGAAGGCTCCGGCCTCGGGGGACGGAAGCAGCACGAGCTCGATCCCATCGATGGTCTCGCCGGCGGGCCGTGTCATTTCGATCACCGGTCCCGCTACGTCGACAAGCGACTGCCCGTTCTTCGGATTGGCAGCGTCGAGGTAGACCAACTTGCCCACTCGACTAGCGGCTCGATCAGCGACGCCCGTGATGACCATCCCACCGTAGCTGTGGCCAACGAGAATGACATCGTGCAGGTCCCACCAATAAAGCACGCGCACAATGTCATCGATGTGGAAGTCCAGGTCGACCGCAGATGACCGCAGATGCGATCGTTCGCCAAGTCCGGTCATCGATGGAGCGAATGTTTCATGTCCGGCGTTCTCCAGTAGCCGTTTCACCTTCTTGTAGCACCATCCACCGTGTCCTCCGCCGTGCACGAGAACGTACGTCGCCATGGTGTCTTCTCCTTGGTCTCCCGTATTCGGTACGGGGCGAATAGATTCGGACAGAACCTACGTCGCGCCCGAAGGACCTCTCCAGCCGCGACGAGCACGGCGAAACTTCGCCGAATGGTGATACTGGATCGATCAGCACGACTGGGCTCAACGTACCCATCAAATCTGATTAGCCCGGTGCCAGATGGGAGGCTCTGATGTGCATTGAGTTTCTGCGCGATGGCGGTCAAGAAGCCCGACTCGTGTCCGGCCAGCCGAGGCGGCTTCTCGCACCGAATAGACAACGCGATCCACAAACAAATTATCGCACGCTCAGCCCCCTCGGTGCCGAGCCCAGGGCCGGCCCGAAATCCTGGGGAACCTCCGCTGACTAGGGAGTCTGTACGATTTAGGGCAGGTCTCCCGTGATGATTCGATCCAGAATCCTGCGAGTGAGGAGTCCGTAGCCGCCGCTCTGCATCGTGTCTACCTTTGCCTGCCGTTCGTCCAATGACTCGTCCATCGCGTAGGGGTGCATCCGCCAGTCCGTATTTCTGAGTGCGTGGATCAGACGTTGGCTGAACCCCTTGGTGTCACCTTGGTAGGGAGCCGCGATCATGTCTTGCGCCTTGAGCCCTCGGCAGGGATGCACTCTTCGTTACTTCGCACCGGGCGCAGCCGAAAAGGGGCATGACTCACCGCGCAACTCCGCGCCCTGCGGTCGTCCCAATTGCTGCTGGCCACTTTCACCATGGGTGACGCCGATGTCGATCCCGCCACATCAACCCACCGAGAGCGCAGTCCATTCCGATGCTGCCGGCATCGGAATGTTGCGCGGGAATGATGGGCAGTTGGTTGCGCAAATCGCGTGGAGGGCCTTGCGAGAAGTAATCGGCATCTGCACCGACGCCTCAAGTAGTCACCGAACACTCGGCGAGCGACGAAGTCCGTCTGTTGCCTTCTGCTCGGAGACAGCTTTGTTCCATTCTGTCTGGAGTCAGCGTTGCAACAGTAAAGTAATGACACCTGCGGCGCACCAAATAATCGAGCGGGTCGGGAGCGTCGGGAGCGTCGTGAGGGTCGAGATAGTCGAACTCGTGAGCGTGTGAGCTCGCAAGCGATCAGCGGGTGTTGATCGCAATGTTGTGTGAGAAATTCTTCATTCCCGCAGTAAGCGCGCGCTACGTGATTGCATACTCATGCAAGGTGCGTGACGCGTGCCGCCATGGATCGTGGATGTCTCGTAGTTGACTATTGCGACAGGCGACGACACCCTCCGATGGTCCGATTCTGTATGTGCAGATGATCCTCTTCGTACGCTGAGATTCTTCGCACTTTGCAATATTCCTGTGGAAATTGATCCAACGACTAGGTCGTGGGGTCAACAATCAGATGCTCATTAGTCAAAACGTCCCAGTTCAGAGCCATTTCTTGAGAATCATGGATCTTTTGGGGCTGCAGGGCGGGAATAGCTTTTGCCCTCCTCGGTTACGTCCGCTACCGTGCTGAACCAGGACGAGGCGGAAAATCGTCCTCCCACCAACGGGGAATACATCCCCACCCGTTGAGCAAGCTCGTGCGACCCATTGAGGCGGACAAGCGAGGAGACCACGACGCAACCATTTAACGCGTAACCGGACGTAGACAACCCACACGCACACCCGGCGCTATAAGCCAGGTCGTATCGCCCTTCCGGCGCGCGACCGGGGCATGAATGCACAGATGTGGGGTCCGAACAATCAAAGGAAGTCTGAATTCCTCGTTGAGAGGAATTCGTTCTGTCCGAATGGGGAAAGGTTATCCCACTGTTTTCGAATACCCGCCACTGCAATAACTCCACTCGTAGGTCGTGCCGTTCAATTGCCCGCTGTGCTTCAGGGGGAGGTCGAACGCATCGGATCGCCATGATCATGGCGGCATCCGGCGTCTCCGTGATATCCGTACTTGCCGTGCAAGCCAATGCGGCAGCGGCAACAGTGCCCTCGGGTGTCGACGTGGTGCTCAACGCGCCAATAGTGAGTGCCGCGCCTACGCAAACGGCGGATGGGTATTGGGAAGTCGCGTCGGACGGCGGCATCTTTTCCTTCGGAGATGCGCGGTATTACGGGTCAGCCGGTGCGATACATCTGAATCAACCAATTGTCGGCATGCACCCAACATCAGACGGTGATGGGTACTGGTTAGTGGCGTCGGACGGCGGCATCTTTTCCTTCGGAGATGCTCAGTACTACGGTTCAGCGAGCGCAATGCATTTGAATCGGCCCATTGTGGGCATGGACGCGACCCCGGACGGTAAGGGGTACTGGTTAGTGGCGTCCGACGGGGGAATGTTTTCCTACGGAGATGCTCGGTATTACGGGTCAGCGAGCGCGATGCACTTGAATCGGCCCATTGTGGGCATGGACGCGACCCCGGACGGTAAGGGGTACTGGTTAGTGGCGTCGGACGGCGGCATCTTTAGCTACGGAGATGCTCGGTATTACGGGTCAGCGAGCGCGATGCGTCTTAATCAACCAATTGTCGGCATGCAACCGACCCCGGACGGCAAGGGGTACTGGTTGGTGGCGTCGGACGGCGGCGTCTTTAGCTACGGAGATGCTCGGTATTACGGGTCTGCGGGCGCGATGCGTCTGAATCAACCAATTGTCGGCATGCAACCGACCCCGGACGGCAAGGGGTACTGGTTGGTGGCGTCCGACGGCGGAATCTTTGCATTCGGAGATGCTCAATTCTATGGCTCGCTTGGTGGGAGCACGCTCTCACACCCTCTCACTTCTGCTTCGATCATTGTCGGAGGGGATGGTGTGACCCCGGCCCAGATTGCGGCATGGGACAAGGTGAACGTGTGTGAGGAAAGCGGGCGTTGGAACGTCGACGGCCCCGTCTACAGCGGCGGCCTTGGGTTCAGTCATCAGAACTGGACGCGGTTCAACACATTTGGGTACCCCCCTGATGCGGCGGACGCAACACCGGATGAACAAATTCGCGTAGCGGTTGCCTTTGCGACGGTTTACTTGGGAGGGCCTAATGGGGCGCCGGACCAAAACGGTTGCAGCGGAGGGTATTGAACGCTTCGCGTTAGCGGAATTGATGCTTCGATGTCGTTCCGGAAACCGGCAGTGCCCGGAATATCGGCCGAATGAGACCACCCGACGCACCGTCGAATTACTGCTCCACAAACTTCGACTCGCGATGGCGCAAAATGGCACACAGGGTCTCGTTGTAGGGTGCGGAAAGCCCCAGATCGCGGCTCAGCGTGACGACCTTTCCGTTGATTACGTCTATCTCGGACTGTCGGCGGGCGAGGTGGTCAAGCCGCATTGATGGGCTGGCGTTCGGGATCGTGGCGGCGAAATCGGTCACGTACTGCAGTGGATCATCGAAGGAGAATCGGACCTCCTTGGCCACTCCAAGCTGATACGCCTCGGAGGCGCACCCGAGAGCAACCTTCCAGCTATATGGATCCGACATCAGCTCACCAACGGTGACGTCGAAGGCCGCGCACGGGGCACTGAGTGTGACGTTGCACAAGAATTTCTCCCAGACCATGAGCGCTACGTTCGCGAAGGCCCTGACGTTGAACCCAGCATCACTCCACGCCTGCTCGATTCGTAGAACCCGATCTGTCATGCCACCATTCATTTCGCCGACACGGATCAGTCTCATGCCTTCGTGATGCACGTGCCCTGGCTCAACGATCGAAGACCCAAACCCTTCGGCGATTCCGATCAGGACGTGGTCCAGCGGGATATGCTGGGCCACCCGTTCACCCGCACCGAGGCCGTTCTGGAACGCCATGACAATGCTCTCGGGTTCGAGCAGCGGTGCGATCTCCGCCGCCACCTCGTCGACAGCCCATGCCTTCGTCGCGATAATCCAAACGTCACAGGGTCCAGCGTCCTGGGGGGCGCGTCCAACGTGGAGGTTGTCAACGATGTAGCTGCCGCTGGCACCTGACACGCTCAGACCGGACGTGGCGATAGCGTCGATGTGCTCTAGCCACGTGTCGATAGCCCACACCTCGTGTCCAGCTTTGCTGAGAAGGGCGGCATACACCGAACCCATGGCGCCGGTGCCGACGATTGCGATCTTCATTTTCATTCCTTCGGTAGGCGACTCAGCAGGGACTGCGTGCTTCGTCTCTTGATCGACGCATTCGTATTCATATATCCGGCAGTATGCCCTTTCAGGGTCTTCTGATCGCTCGAGGATCATCCCGGTTCCGACGTTCCCTCAGACACTCTACGAACCCGGGTCGGTCGGAAGTGAGCCGAATGATACTGGGAGGCGCCGTCGGACATCGCCGAGGATGTATCGGGCCAGTCGCTGGATCACTGACCGGTCGAGCCGCGACGGCGCTGCCCACGCCATTTTGAGGGGTGAAGCGGAAGTGAAGGAATCCCGGTTGCCATCCACTCGAAGGAGTGTGAGACTCGCGCGGAGTCAATCAAAGGGGTGCTTTCATGACTGTCGCTCCATCAAAGTTTGTGCACGTGGTGTATCGCACGCGCCGCTTCAACGAGATGATCGACTGGTACAAGACCGTTTTCGGAGCCAGAGTGCAGTACCAGGACCCTGCCTTGGCGTTTCTCACATACGACGGTGAGCATCACCGCTTTGCTTTCGCGAACATGGAGGTGATCGATCCCGATGGCGGCGGGCCCGATGACCGGGGGGTCATAGGTGTTGACCACGTGGCCTATACGTATCCTTCGTTGGCTGATCTCTTCGATCAGTACGCCGAGCTGAAAACCAGCGGCATCACTCCGTATTGGTGCATCCACCACGGCATCACCGTGTCGATGTACTACGGGGATCCTGACGGCAATCAGATGGAGTTTCAGGTCGAATGTTTTGCTGACGGCGACGACGCCAATGCCTTCATGTACCGCTCTTTCGCAGTCAACCCAATCGGAGTCGAATTCGATCCCGATGCACGGCTCGCTGACCTCCGCTCGGGCGCCGAGTCCGTCGATCTGCTGACTCGCGAGAGCGACCTGCCGGTTTCACCCATACGCAATGCCAGATCTGCTGGATTCTCGACACCAACATTGTGATCCTCACTCGCTACGGAGTGCCACCCCGCAGCTACCTGCACTCCAGCCTGGCGGACGGGGCGCCCCCGGATCGAAGCGATTGCCATACGGCCTGCTGGCGTGGCTGTCAGATCGCCCAGGCCGGCCACGGATCGGTGTGAGCGGGCACCGGCTTGCCATCGTTCTGCCAACAACGCTGGACCTGTCCATTTCGAAGCCCATTGTGATGGACTAATCCATAGTGGGGTCTAAGGGACTTATTTGTGTTTTGGCGGGAATAGCCTTGAGCGTTTCGTCCTGCTCGTTTTTCGGTTCGAGCTCTCCGTTGCATGGTTCAGGACACGGGTTCTTTGCCACTGCCGCAGACGCAGGTGGCGAAAAATACGATCTCGCCGTTGATGTCCTTCAAAACAAGGGGCCGGGGCGGATTCAGATTGTCGGCGTCACCCCGCGCACGATTGGTCGCTTGCACGTTGACGGAGCGTTCCTCCTTGCCGCGCCCGACGACAATCCCGGGGGAGGCGTCGTGCGCGCTCCGTTTCCTCTTCCAGCAGGCGACTCGTTCACACCCATATCGGCATCTCGCCGTCCAACGATTCGGCAAGGATCCAACGAATATCTCGTCGTCCGGGTCAACATCCCGCCTAGCAAGGCAGCAGGTGCGATTCTTTCCGTGGTTGTGCACTACCTCTCGGGTGGAACGGTGCATTCCACAACCTACGGCATGGCTGTCGCCTTATGCCGGGAGAAGTTTGACGGCGGGGAGTGCGACGTCATCAAGAACCAAGCGCATGCATTTTCCGACTAGTAAGTGACCGACGACGAGCCAATGCGTCCTCTGGGGCCGCACAAGTCCGATCGCGAACTGAGCGAACCTCGGACGCCTTGGTTCGTGCACATACGGGGCACCCCGAAGGGCTCCGTCACCGGCTGAAGATGGGGACGACGATTACCAACGCCCAGAATCCGATGACCGCTGTGCCGACGATGATCCCGGCCAAGGCGAGTCCGCCACCGGTCTGCATATCATTCGACTGACGGATCTGCGAACGAGCCACGAAGCCGAAGACCACCCCGAGCACCGCGGGTATGGCAAAGAATAAGAGGCCCACGATCGAGCAGACCAAAGAGGCAATGGAGAGGCCGTTGTTTCGCGGCTGGGTTGGCATGGATGTCCAATAACCATGGACATACGGATTGCCGACGACTGCTGGTGCCATAGAAGCCGATTGGCCTGCTGACCAGCTACTTGAACGCGCCAAACCGTCGTTCGCGGGCTGGCCTGCCGGTACCCCCTGAACCTCAGCACCCTGTTCGTCGTTGATGACAAGCGTGCCGGCGGCCTTGTCGTGCAAGCACTGGTGGTTCTCGTCCCACAAGCACCAAAGTGGATCGAGCAGACCGATCCAGCTCAAGAAGCCCGAGAGAAAGTAGAGGCCCGCCCGCCCGATCGACCTTCCCCATCCAAGTGCCTGTCCATCAGTCCGAACGGGCCGGATATGGAGCCAGGCCTTGCCAAGGGTCCGCCCGTAGCGCGTGGTGGCGACTCCCTCATAGAGCACCATCACTACGCCGGTCGCGATCGCGCACCCAAAGATTGTGAGGTAAATCCACAAGAAGCCCGGAACCGGCACGTGCGCGTTCGGATTGTCACTCACCTTGGGGAAGAGGGGCCCCACGTGGGGAGCAACCAATACGATGGCGACGGCACTGAAGGCAATGAGGACTGGGAGGAGCACGAGTCCGTCGAGGAGCCGGGCACCGAGTCGCCTGCCGGGATTAGCCAATGCGCCAGGCCCAAAGGCGGGCCGACCGTACTGGGCACCCTTCCATGGCGGTCTCCCGACCGCATAGCCGTAGCTCGGCGGGGGAGGCGGCGGGAAAAAATGCTCCGTCCAGGCTGTGCCGTCGAAATAGCGCTGTCCCCCAGTGCCTGCCGGGTCGGGATACCAGCCGGCTGGGGCCGCAGTATTGGTCACGTGTTCTGGTCCTTGCCGAACATCGCCAACAAAGCAAGCGGTAAAGGACGGGTTAGCCGCATCGCCAAACGCCTTCGGATCCGCCGTGTCATGAGCCACCCTCTGAATGGGGTCGAAATCAACGCGGACCCAACAACGAAACAGCTAACGATTAAGACGAACTCCCCAATCCGTTTAATAATGTTAAGTCCATTCCCGCCCCGTCGATAGGGCCAAAGGGCCCTTGGCAGCGGACTGATCGTGAGAATAGGGAGCCCCGAAGTGCCCAGGGGCTGTCCCGGCTGATCGCGGATAGTCCGGATCACCGACGATGAGTTCTTGTGACCAGAGCCGTCTACCTTTGGTGAACACACCACGAAGCGGGAACGGACAAGGGAGAGCCATGATGGTCAATGACGAATGCAAGCCCGTGTCGGTATCGCGACGAATCGAGGTGCCGGCCGCTGACATCTTCAAACTTCTGGTCGACCCAGACCGGCACCCCGAGTTCGATGGTTCGGGGATGCTGCGACCGGGTGGCAGCAATAGGGCCATCGCTAGGGTGGGTGACGTGTTCGTCACGAAGATGTACGTCACGGCAATGGGCGACTATGAAATGCATAACCGGATCGTGGTGTTCGAGGCGGACCGGTGCATCGCCTGGGAACCTGGAAACCCGGAACTAGCGAGGAACGGATCGTGCTGGAGGTTCGATCTCTCTCCCGATGGCCCGAATGCAACTCTGGTGACGGAAACCTACGACTGCACGGATTCCCCTGCGACTGTCCGTGAGGCTGTTGACAATGGCAATGCGTGGCTCGCTGGCATGACAAAGACACTGGAACGACTCGACCAACTCTGTACGACGCAATAGCGAAAGAGCTCGAGACCGCCACTGGTCCCGATTCGGTGTTACGGCCCGAAAGTGCCTGCCTCGCCTAGGACCGGCGATCGAGGTGGCGGAAGGCGTTGGGAGGGAGGTCACGCCTCTTTCCAATCCGACCTTCAATTGGCAGTTACGACCCTATTAGTTGAAGCCGCCATATGGCTCCGAATACGGCCGATATTTCATGCCGGTTAGCTCTTGGATTAGGTACCAGTCAACGATCTCGTCGGCCACGCATGCCTCGAAGTCGTCACTCTCAATAACAAAGCGCAGCCAAGTGGGGTTGACCAAGAGTGTCTTTGAAATATCGGTGACGACGATCCCGATGTTATGGATCTGGGTGGTCAACTCGTAGCACCAGGGGGTAACGGCACTCTCAACGTGGGTCCGGTTGGTTTCGTCGATCAGGATTGCGACATAATCTTCGGCGCTTTTACAGGTGGTGGTCATTACGGCCTTGCCAAGAGGTGAGCGCCTGGTTGGAACGACCTCATCCTGAGACTGCCTTCAATGTGCATGCCACGCCATCCCGACTTGTACCTAGCCCGTAGCTTGCGCCGCAGATGTGGTTTTCGGGGTGCCCGACGGTGGCCAGCAGGGTGCGTAACTATTTTTCCCCGATTGGGTCGCGCCTGGGATGAAAGGGATGCAGCGTAACTTCGGCTGATTCCCTCGTGGGTGAAGCACACTGCGCTACCGAATGGATCGCATATGAATTGTGCGAACTGCAGGACCCTGCTAGTGGTCGACGATCCTGAGGCGGTGCTGAACCGAGCAGTAAGTGTCGGCGCCGGCGAAACGGCCCCAGTGAACGACGAGCACGGTTGACGGATCGGTCGGATAGTTGATCCGTTCGGTCACGAGTGGGAGATCGGCAGACCCCTCGGTCCGTGGCCGCCGAAGGCGACTGGATTCAACAAGTACCGGACACAAGATTCCGCCGCTCCACATTTGGGAAGGGTCCCTCGGCCCCACCCGGCGGACGGCCAGTCAAGACCAGCGGAGGCGATGTTCTGGGGCATTGCAGACACGTGCACGTGCACGTGCACGTAGACCCGGCCGGCGGATCGTTTCTGGGCGCTGGCACGGCACGATCGCCGGCGGCGCGGTCCACGAGACGTTCGTTCGCCTCTCTGCTCGATCCCGTGGTGGCTCTGAACCTGTGAAGCATGGCCATTGCCAAACGGCGGCTTGTGTCATCCCGACCGGTTGACATATGCGGATATCGGAATATATTGGACTCGTGGCCCGTGCTTCCACAACGTCGGATGTCTTCAACGCAATTGCCGAGGCGCGGCGTCGCGAAGTCCTGGACGCGCTGATCACAGGCGAGAAGTCGGTCGGGGCGATCGTGAACGACCTCTCGATGTCCCAGCCTCAGGTTTCAAAGCACCTACGGGTGCTCAGCGAGGTGGGACTCGTCAGATGCCGGGCCGAGGGGCGCCGCCGGCTGTACCGCTTAGAACCGGAGCACCTTCGGCCGTTGCACGACTGGATGGCCAAGTACGCGCAGGCGATGAACGAGCGATTGGATCGGATGGACGACTACCTCAAAAAGCTACAACGACAAGGAGAGCGCAGTGACACCTCATCGGCATAGGTCGGCAGTCATCGAATTTCCGAGTGATCTCGAGATTGTTACCACGCGAGAGTTCGACGCTCCGATCGAACTCGTCTTCGACGTATTGACCAAGCCCGAGCATGTGCGCAACTGGTTCGCACCATTTGAGGACAAGATGACAGTGTGCTCGATCGACCTGCGCGTCGGGGGGAAGTACCACATGGTCTTCGTGACCGAAAACGGAACCGAGTGCTCGTTTCGTGGAACCTACTTGGAGATCGAGCGGCCGATCCGGATCGTCGACACGTGGCTGTTCGAAGGATGGCCGGATGCGGAGGCGGTCGAGACGGTGGAGCTGCACGAGACTGACGGAGTAACGAAGGTGAAAATGAACCTCGCGTTTCTTGACCAAGCTGGCCGTGACCACATGAGCAAGACCGACGGCCAGGAAGACAGCTGGGACAAAATGGAGGATTACCTGAGAACACTGTGAATCCAAGTGGAACTGTCTCTGGTACTTGAGGTTCGAGCCAGATGCCCCGTAAATCGAGCGCCGCGCACTGTTCCGAATGTGCAATGTCTTCGTCAAGAGGCACGATCGCTATGTGCCGGAGGAGGCATCTCAGCTTGGCCGCGAGTTAAGTGCATCGGCTGGGTGGATCTGGGATTGGATCCGAAATGGGACTAGGCGATCCACCTTATTCGGTGGACTAACCCCACTTGAACTGGTCTTTCATTCAATGGCCCCTCGGGTTCGAACCCGAAACCTGCCAATTCGAAAAACGGCGTCAACGAGGAGTGTTTCCAGTTCAGGTACCCGTTGCTTGACTGCTCACTACGGCTGAAACCCACACTCGAGGATTTGGTGAAAACGAACAATACGCCCGGCTCGTCGTCTCACCCATGAACTGGGCGCGTACCCATGGAGGCCTACTCTTTCGTTGCCTTCCAATGAAGTCACCCATTCGTTCTTTCAGCTCCGCAGTCAAGTGAGGAATAGGAGGCCGATGTGGAGAATCTGTCATACCCCGCGTGCACGCGTGAACTCTACGAGAGCGAAATCCTAGGGGAAACCCTGTTTCTCTCCCTTGTCGCGGAGGCGAAAAGCCCAAGGGATCGTTATCACTTGGGCACGCTGCTTCAGTTGGAGTCAGAGACGAAGGCAAGGCTGCGCCCGTTGCTGTTCAAGCATGGCGTAACCCTGGACGAGGCTGCGGACCTGGCTCTCGTCGAGCTTGCAATCGGGGCGTATCGCGATATCTCATGGCAGGAATTCGCAGCACTCAACGTGCCGGTCGTTGAGGATTTCCTGGCTCGATTCGAGGCCATCGCTAAAATTGGCGACGAAGCCGATCGCGAGATCCTGGAGTCTATGGTTCGACACGAAGCCTCGATCCTCAGATGGGCCACGATGGAGCGGGACGGCGTCGTCCACGGTTCCCTCGACGACGTCATCGCCCAGCTGAGCTATCCGCTTCCAGAAGTCTTCTAGCTGGGCATGCCGGGCCCTATCTCATGTCGGAAATCGGAAATAGGGTTGGCCCTGAGTTCACGTCGCTCGTACTCGGGTCTCAGCCGCCATCTTGGCGAGCCTGTCACGAGATGCGGCAACGAAGCTGAACGACATTCCCATCCGGATCAAGTACATCGTGCCGCGTCAGTCCATCCAAGCTGAACGTTCGACTGGTAACCACCCCTCCCGTCGCCTCGACGCTATGTAGGGCTGTGTCAAGGGATGCGACATCGAACACCGGCTTGAGAGGCGAATTCTCACGGGGTGTCGGCGGGGAGTTGATCTCAATGTCTTTAGCGGTTTCCTTGGGTATCGAGTGGATCAGGACTTCATCTCGATCATTGACGAGCCGAATGTCTCCGGACGGTTCATTTAGCGGCTTTGCGTCGAGCACGATCTCGTAAAAGACGGCGAGGCGTTGGATATTGCTCGAAAACACCACGAGTGAACTCATCACGAGACTGTACCCACCTGACTCGGCACAGAGTTGACTTGGCACTTGCCTCCAAGGTGCCTGCTTGCTCTGTATCGGACCGGCGGCAGGGGGTTGACCTCCTGCCATCCACAGTGAGCCCCAGGGCCGTGGGTGGGCGCCAATGACCGTGACCTTCATCGCATCAGTGACCTCTCCGTCCCGAGACCGCCAAAGCAGCGGTATCAAGCAGCTCCGCGTATCGCACCTCGTAGTGAGGACGACGAGAGAACCCTGCCAGAGGGACGCTCGGAGCCAGCCACTGCATCAATTCGACCCCGAGCGCTCGATTTGCTGTATTGACCTAGCGTGCGGTCGATGGTACTATGCGGAACATGGTACTGGGTGGTACCGATAAAATGATGGCTCAGATGCGCCGAGGCGCCATTGAGTACTGCGTACTGGCACTTCTACGCGATCAAGACCGCTACGGACTGGAGCTAACCCGTGCGTTGACGGACGCCGACGGGTTGGTCACCAGTGAGGGAACCGTGTACCCGCTCTTGACGCGGCTCCGTGAGGAGGGTCTGGTCGAAACCACGTGGGAGGAGTCTCGACAGGGTCCGCCCCGCCGCTACTACCGCATCACCAATGACGGTAGAGATGCTCTGAAGGCCTTCATTGTGCAATGGGAAAGATTCCGAAAAACCGTTGACAGTCTGATGGCATGAGGAGAGAAGCATGACCGATGTTGATGCGCTCTGCGGCGAATATTTGAGGCGGCTCGATGCAGCACTGGGAGATCGATCGATCCCACAACGCCAACACATCGTCGAGCAGATCGCAGAGCATTTGCATGAAGCACGCGGAGAATTGGCGGTCCAAAGTGAAGCGGCGGTTCGATCGATACTCGAACGACTGGGAAGACCCGATGACATCGCCGCTGCAGCAGCGGCCGGCGATGGTGTAGGACCTCCACCGGCTGCGCCATGGTTCAAGCGAGGGAAGGGATTTCCAGTTCTAGCTGTGCTGGTTGTCCTCATCGCATTGGGACTAACTATTGGG
>Ga0302324_100011946_pt1 | contig 17767 bp, 21 predicted proteins | sample Palsa_T0_1_FD_201949 | JGI IMG/M metagenome (GOLD analysis project Ga0302324, IMG submission 201949) | Peat permafrost microbial communities from Stordalen Mire near Abisko, Sweden - Palsa_T0_1 | ecosystem: Environmental > Terrestrial > Soil > Palsa > Peat permafrost | place: Sweden: Abisko... | reverse complement strand
GCGACGATGCACTTCGCGTCGGCATACGCCCGGTGGGGCTCGTACTTCACGTTCGGCCCGCTGCGCAGCAGGGCTTCAACAGCGGCGGTTCGGTCACCCTGGTGGTGTTTAGCCGCGAGGGCCGCCACGTCGGTGTAGCTGAACGTGGGAAAGTCCCCCCGGGCAGCTTCCGAGCCGGCGATCACGATCCGCGCGCCGGGGCTAAGCAGGCGCGCGCCGAGCAACCCGACGGTCAGTTGATGATGGCCGATGAGCGGGGCCTGAGTCGCCTCGATGCCCGCCGCAGTGAGGACGCGCTCCTTACCACCGATCATCCCGGCATTGAGCAGCAGGAAATCGATCGACCGACCACGCTTGACCAACTCGGCGAGGGCGGACTGAACGCTGGTCGGCGCGTTAAGATCCAGTTCCAGCGGCGTGAAGACCTGGGTATTGGTCTCAGCCGCGAGCTGAGCGGCTGTTTCCTGGACCCGGGCCAGCCTGCGGCCGGTGACGATGACCTGGCGGCACCCCTCGGCAGCGAGCATGCGGGCTGCCGCATAACCGAGCCCGGAGGTGGTGCCGGTGACTAGAGCGATCGAATGTCTCATAGGTGGTTCCGTGGTGTAGGGGGAGGGAGGATCGAACCGGGAGTTCCAACACCTCGGGGCCGGTCACCTTGCCAATTTCGAACCGTTCGGTACCATAATGGGGCGAATGGTCGGGCGCAAGGAGTTTTGAACTAAATGATTCAAAATATCACTAGGCCGCGTGGACGACCGCGCGGCTTCGACGAGCTGGAAGCGCTGGAAAAGGCGACCCAGGTGTTCTGGTCGAAGGGCTACGACGGAGTGACGATCGACGATCTCGTCGCCGGGATGGGTGTGGGACGGCCGAGCCTGTATTCCGTCTTCGGGGACAAGCGGACGTTATTCCTGCGCGTTCTCAGGGCGTACGCCGAGACGAAGGGCGCTCGCGCAGCGAAAGCACTTCTCTCGCCGCAAGCTCTTCGCGCCTCGCTCGCAGGCTTCCTAAGATGCAACGTTGAAAGTGCGACCGAGGAAGGCTCCGCCCTGGGTTGTCTCCTCGTGTGCGTCGCGCCGCTCGTGAACGATGCTGAGGTCCGCCAATTCTTACAGAACGCGGCGGCCGCCGTCGTGGCGCTAGTGGAACGTCGTTTCCGGGACGGGATCAGCGCGGGAGAACTCCCGTCTGATTTTCCTGTGGCGGCGCGCGCGAGCCAGGTCGTCGACCTTTCCCGCGGTCTAACGATGCGCGCGCAGCTGGGCACGCCGCGCAAGACGCTCCTCAAAGACGCCGACGAAGCGGCCGACTTGGTGCTTCTGCCGCCGGAGACTAACCACCGGCCGAGCGGCAGCGCCCGGAAAGTCCGACGCCCACGTGCTCGGCCAGGATGATCCGGGCCGCACGATTGGTGGAACGTCTTTCGAGTCAAGTCATCCAACTGACTCGGCGCCACACGCACAAAATAAGGCGGAGATAACATGAGCACAGGTGCAATGGTCGTGGCGGTTGTCGGCGTGGGACCCGGGCTGGGGCGCGCGTTGGCGGTTCGGTTCGCACGGGGAGGATTCGCCGTCGCGCTCGTCGCACGACGGGAGCCATCATTGCGACCAGTGCAGGCCGAGATTGAGAGCTTCGGTGGGGTTGTGCGCTCGTATGTCGGCGATGCGGCGGACGAGCAGAGCGTTGGGGCGACCTTCGCGCGCATCCGTGAGGAGCTGGGGGCGCCCGAAGCCCTCTTGTACAACGCCGGCGCCTTCCAAGCAGGAGGGATTCTCGATCTGGCTGCTACCGAATTTGAGCAGGCGTGGCGCATCAATTGCCTCGGAGGATTGCTCACAGCGCAGGCTGTGGTCCCCGCAATGCTTGAGCGTGGAGGCGGCAGCATCATCTACTCGGGCGCGACGGCTTCACTCCGGGGAAGCGCGCGGTTTGCCGGGCTCGCGGTCGGCAAGTTTGGTCTCCGCGCTCTCGCTCAATCAATGGCTCGCGAGCTGGGCCCGAAGGGGATTCATGTCGCGCATGTCGTGATCGATGGCGGCATCGATACACCGCGCGTGCGGACGATGCTTGCGAATCGCGACCCCCAGACGTTCCTCGCGCCGAACGCGATCGCGGAGAACTACTGGAACCTTCATGCGCAGGACCCGAGCACGTGGAGCCAGGAGATCGATCTGCGACCCTCGGTCGAGAAGTTCTAGGGGCACAGCCCAGCCCTGAGCGCGCTTCGATGGCGGCGATCGAGGCGCGCTTGGCTGCTGCGCTCCGCCGCGGCCGCTCCGAGGGGACCTGCCTCCGGCAGGGCGGGAAGCTCCTCATCATTCTCGTGACAATGGGTTGCGGCGACGAGTGTCCCGTAGTGCCGGGGGTCGAGCGCGACGACTGGCCCCTCGAAGACCCCAAAGGAAAGCCCATCGAACGCGCGTGCGTCAGATCCGAGACGAAGTGGAGCGTCGGGTTCGTAAGCTGCTGGCTGAGCGGGGGTGGGAGCGGCGATGAGCGAGCCTCCCGGCATTCGTTGTCGGTGGCGAAGCCGGCGACGTCAGTTGGGTCCGGTGCGCTTCTCTCCGCGCGTTCCAGCCTGGGCGTCGAGCAGTTCGCCCCGAGCTAGCGACGATCTTCCAAGTCTGTCGATCAAGTGATTGGCCAGCCGGCCGATGCACCCCTGCATGTCCTTCGGGTATCGCGTCACGCTGTAGCCTGGGTCGCCTTCGATCAGGTCGAAGTGGATGTTGTCATCGGGAGCCGTGTAGGTCTTTACCTCGACGGGTCCAGTGATACCGAACTCGTGCGCGAGGTGGCTGACCTCGACCGAGGTGGGGTCGATCGGCAGTGCGAGTAGAAAGCCGATCACGTCCTTGGGAGGAGTTTCGCGTTCCAACTTCGCCTTCGGACGTTTGCCAGGGTTCTTCGGCTCCGTCTTCCGGGCCTCTCCAGGCCGAGGGGTCTTCGCGGCACGGTACTCGACCTGAACGAGCCCGCTGTCGAACACGCGGCTCCCGACGAGTTCGAGCCGCATGTCCGGCCCTGCGTTGCCGAACAGGGGGATGCCCTCGCCGAGCAGCACCGGCACGATGGAGACAGTCAGGTCGGTTACGAGGCCGGCGGCCAGGAGGCTCTGGATGACCGCTCCTCCCTCCACGTAGATGCTCTTCGCGCCGCCGGAGACGAGCCGCGCGACGAGCTTCTTTGGGGTGTCCGAGCTGAACTCCTCGCCGCACTTCGAGGAGGGTCGCTTCTCGCGTGTTAGGACGACGCAGCGCTTGCCGGTGTACGGCCAAGACTCGAAGCTGGGCACGCGAGTTTCGCACGGGGTCGTCGGCGCTGCGTTCTTCGGCCTGGAATTCGCCGTCAGCAGTCGAGAACGAAGGGACGAGAGCGGCTTTGCCCCCATCCCTGCGTTCAGGCCGCAGCAATCTGGCTAGCCACTGCTCGTCCCATACGTTGGTCATCGTCGGTGCCTCCCTTTGACAATGTCGGGGTCACAGCAGCGCGATGAGGTCCGCTAGCGGGCGAACCGTCAGGACGCGCCGCGCCACCTCGCCCGGTTTGGCAGGGGGGCTGTCCGTGATGTCCGTCGCAGAAGACCATCCCAAGATTTCGACCTCGCTCTCGCTTGGGGGACCGTAGGAGTTGGAGACGCTCCGCTCGGACGCCCACAGGACGGCCTGGACGTTCTTCTCCGCGAGGTCGCCGACTTGGGACTCCTTGTACATGAAGGGTTCGCCGACCCCACAGGTCTTGACATCGACGCCGTACTTGGACGGACCAAGGAAGATGTCCGCACCATAGTCACGTGCGAGGTCCGGGTATGCTTCATCAATCGGCTGAGCCTTCGCTACGGTCACAGCCCAAGCGCTCACGGCCACCTCGCCGAGCGCCCCGGACAAGTTGAAGCTGAATTCGCTCCCGTACTTCTTCGTACGATCGTCGGCAATCCTCCAGGCGGCAGCGATCTGGTTCGGCGCGAGCGGGATCTTGATGGGCACGGGAGAGCATGGTACCGGGCGGCAAGCCGTTACGAAACGTAACAGGGCAAACGTCCGGACAAGCGCAAAGGGTGCGAGGTCGGGGTGCGCCGTGTTTGCGAACACGACACCTTGAAGTTGTGGCGACAAACACGGAATCGGCCGAATCCGGGCTGTTGTGTTTGTGTCCACAACCTTCTGGCGTTGTGGCCGGAAACACGGCGCTGCGGCTCGCTCGCTTAGCTGGACTGCGCCGGGTCGCGGCCTTTCGCCGATCGGCTTAGCTCGTCGGCCAGCAGGTCGAACACGACGCGGATGCGTCGGCTGGTGTGCAGCTCACGATGCGTCGCGAGCCAGACCGGCACCGGCAGCGGCGGAAGCTTCGGCAGCACGCGGCGAACCCGAGGCTCGGCATCGCCCACTTCGTCCATGACGATACAAATGCCGACGCCTTGCTTGGCCAACTCCCATTGCACGAGATGGTTGTCGGTGATGATCGGAAAGTTCTTCGGGGTCAACTCCAAGCCGAGGGCGCGAAGACCCTTGATCATCAAGTCGGTCCGGTCGAAGCCGAAAAAGTCGGCGTGCTCCAGACCCGCAGGGGACGTCGGGTTACCAAGCCGCTTGAGGTAGGCGGGCGCCGCGTACAGCCGAGCGTTTCGGTCGGCGATCTTCTTCGCTACCAGATCCGGCTGTGTCGGAGTGAAGTTGCGGACCGCGATGTCGGCCTCGCGGCGCCTCAGGTCGCGGGCCGTGTTCGAGGCGATGATCTCACTCGCTCCGCGAGTTCGCGGCCGACGCGCAATAGCTCCGTCCGTGTTGGCGCGATGGCCTGGGCACGCGCTACGGGGAAGAGACGCGCCGTGTCCTCGTCGAAGTCGGCGAGTAGCGAGACTCCTCCGGGTGCGAGGGTCTGCAAGATGGCGAAGTACTTGGCCGCGTCATCGTCCGCGTAGTGAAGATCAGGGCGTCGAATACCCAGGCTTCGGTTATTCCCGATCACGACCGCGAACGACGCGCGGCGCACGGGGCCGTCGGCCCGACTTGTCCGCTGCGCTAGTAGTACGGCGAGAACCGCGAGAAGGACCCTCAAGATCCGCTGCGTTCTCATCGCGTCGCTCCGTCGCCGCCAACGGCCAACAGGGTCTCGCGCACCTCCGCTCCGGGCAATTGGACCATCAAGCGGGCTGCGCTGAGGTCAGAACCATCCAGTGTTTCTACGTCGGAGACGTGCGCGGGGTTCGGTGTGATGACAGCCACGACGCGAAGCGCGCCGGGCGGGACGTCTTCGAGGACGGCCGTCGTGTTAAGCATCCTTTCGTTGACCGTCGGTTGGAGTCTCGTTGATGCTGGGTTATCTTCCGGCCGCGAATACGGGGGCGAGATCCAGTGGACCGCTTGGTGAGCATCGACGGCGAAAAGCAGTAGAAACGCCGGAGCTTGCCCCAAATTCCTGAACCCCGCCGTAAGCGGCGTATTGCGTTCGATCGTTGCGCCGGAGATTAGCGGGCGCAGCTCTCCCGTAGCGGCATAGGACTGGATGCCCACGTCGCGTCCCAGGGTTGCGCGTACCTCGCCCCCTCGCGCCTGCCACGTATCCGTCGCCGGTTCGGGACGCTTGCGCAGGTAGACCGTCGAAAGCAGCACGCAAGCTGCAACTGCGCTCACGCCCGCGTACGCCCAGATCCGTCGGGCCTCGGGCCCCGTGGGCCGGCGGTCTCGATCGTCGAGCCGAGCCATCACGGCCAAAACGTGGGAATGGATATCGACCTGCGTCGGAACCGGGGCTTTGATGTCTTCGACGAATGCGCGGAGCGACGCCTCCCGCTCGCGGCAGCGCGAGCACTGAGCAACGTGTGCCCGCGCCCTCTCGGTCTGATCAAGGGAGAGAGCGCCGTCCTGAAGGCGCACCAGATCCTCGTCTTTGGGGCAGCGCATCATCGGTTCTTTTCCAGCAAGGTCCGAAGCAATCGGAGGCCGTGGTGGACTCGGGAGCGCAGGGTCGCTTCTCCAGCGCCTACAATCTCGGCCATCTCGTCGTAGCGAAGCTCCTCGGCGTATCGCAGTAGGAGAGCCTCTCGCATCCGGTCGGGAAGACGCGCAAGAGCGTCTCGGACGCGGCGTTGCCTCTCTTGGACCAGAAGCCGATCGATCTGCTCCGGCGCGGGCGCCTGTGCGCCGTCGGCGGCCTCTTGCCATACGTGGTGCTGCACGACGCCTTGGCGCCGAAGGTGATTGCGGTACCGATTTCGCGCTGCCGTAATGAGCCAGACGACGAACTTCCCCTCCGCCCGATAGTGGGAGCGCTGCGTCCAGACCGTCACCCAGGTCTCCTGGGCCAGTTCGGCGCCTGCCTCGGCATTGTTGAAGAGGCGGGAGCAAGCTTGCACGAGCCGCTCAGCGTGGCGCTCGACCAACACGGCGAAAGCCTCGCGCATCCCCGCCTGCGCGAGGGTCATAAGCTCGTCGTCGCTCCGCTCGGGCAGGAGGCCGGGCGCCGGGCGCACGAGGTACGGGGAAGGCATCACGACCTACAGAACACGGCCCACGCCTTGGTGTTGAACCAAAGTGAACGCGACCAGGCGACAGCGACGCCGGGCCCATTGGAGCGCGGCAATCGACTTGCGGCGCCGAGTGGCGCTTCTACAATTGGGATTTGTGAGGATCGGGTACGGCGTTGTGCTGTTCGTTACGTTCGGGCCCTCGCCTCGGGGCTGGTAGCGGCATCGACGGCACTTGCACAATCGATGAAGCGGAGGGTGGAAACGGTTCGGAGGTTCTTCCGTTAACGCCAGCGAGCCGGGCGTCGCCAGCCCACTTGAGCCCGATCGTCACCTCGCAACGGCTCGACCACGAGAGAAAAAGTGAGGACGACAAGGCCGGACGAGGGGGGGGATCGCCAGCAGCCTCGTCGCCCTCGACCGTTGAACGTAGCCATGGTTTTGGAGACGGGGCGGTATTCCGACCAGTCGCATGCGACGAGGTTGCTATTGACGAAATTGCGACGAAAGCGCTCTTCTCCACGACCCAAGAGGAGATCCAAGGCATGGCGACCGCGAAGAAGACGAAGCCCCTGTCGAAGAGCGCAGTTCACGATGCCGTGGTCAAGGCCAACGGCGACGAGATTCCGCGAAAGCACGTCAAGCAGGTCGTCGAGGCGCTCATTGAGCTTGGCCACAAGGAGCTGAAGAAGACCGGCGCCTTTGTGTTGCACGGGTTCGCCAAGTTTGTCGTCGTCAAGAAGCCCGCTCGCCCGGCGCGTGAAGGCATCAACCCCTTCACCAAAGAGAAGCAGAAGTTCGCAGCCAAGCCCGCAAGTAAGGGCGTGCGCGCCAGGCCCGTGAAGGCGATCAAAGACGCGGTGATCTGACGGGCTGTCACCGCGAATCTGCAGCGGCTCACCGACGAGCCGTCGTCTTCTACGGACGAAGCAGGGAAGCGTCGCGCATCCTCACTTGCTTCGGTGGAGCCCCCCGCTGGCGCCCCTCGGGCACAGGAAGCTTGACTCCCTTCCACGGCTGATTGGTGTCGAGGCGCACAGCGGGGCGGTCCATTCCTTGGCGACTCGGGAACGAACGTGAACGGGCGGGTCGGTGGAAGACCCGGGTCGTGGCATGCTTGCGGCAGGCCAAGGGCCTGCTGCCACTCGTAGCGGCCGGACAGGGTCGAGGAGTCGATGCTCGGAAACGCGGAGCTGATTGGACGTATCGCCGTAGGCGCCGTGCTCGGTGGAGTGATTGGATACGAGCGCGACCGGCACCGGCGTCCCGTGGGATTGCGGACGCACCTCATCGTTGCGATGGCGGCGGCGACCTTCATGGTGATCTCGTCGCAGTTCGTCTACTGGCAGCACTACGGCAAGGACGACCTCGTAGAGGTGGACACAGAGCGCATCGCGGCCTCGGTCGTCTCGGCGGTCGGGTTCCTCGCCGGTGGCGCCATCCTGCGAACGGGGGTTTCCGTCCAGGGGCTCACGACCGCCGCCGGCCTCTGGCTCGTGACGGCGATCGGGATGTGCGCGGGAGCCGGCATGTTCGTCGCGAGTGCGGCCGTGACTTTCATGGGCATTGTGGCGCTCACCGTCCTTCGCCGCTTCGAGGACAAGGATGATCACCTTTTGCGGCGGCGCGTATCGGTCGTCCTCGGCGAGGACGGACACGACATCGCGGCGGTCGCCGAATCTCTCAAAAAGCTTGGGGCCAGGGTGTCCGACGTCGAGTACGAGAAGCGGATGGACGATGATAAGAAACACATCGTTGCCACGCTCGACGTTCAGTTTCCCGATGCGATAGGCGTCCCCCAGCTCATCGAGGCGATCGAGACTGTCCCAGGCGTTCGCCGGATACTCGTTCAGCACCACGGGTAGCCCGGCCAAGCCCGCGAGCAATGGTGTGCGCGCGAGGCCGATGACAGCCATCAAAGACGCGGTGGTCTGATCGCCGGCAGCCGTGTCAATGGGGTCCCTGTTCGAGCGTGGTCGCGGACGCTTCGCGCATCTTGGTCGGCGAGCGACGCAGAGGGGAGCATGGGCGTCGGCATGCAGGGCTGGGTGTCAGAGGGCGGCCACCCTCACGGGTTGCCGGACGGAGAGCCCCTGCTCTGGGACCGAGCGTGCCAACGTGGCTCGCGAGCGGATCGGCCCGCGCTCGCGAGGAGGATTCAAATTCAGCTCGTTCGCGCTGTCTGGTTTGCGAGCCAAGGCGGCGATGATGACGACGACGATCGCAACGACCACCAACACGAAGAGCAAGATTCGGAAGACGAGCCCCGCGAGGCTCCGCCCGCCAGCGCGAGGAGCGCTCAAGCGAGCCTCGCAGGCCCAAGAGAGTCAACGCAGCAATGGTCCGTCACGCGCCGGGGAAGGTAGCGCAGGTCCGCGTTTCAAGTGGGTGACGTTGAGCCTTGGCCTAGAAGGTCGGTCTTGCCTACTCGCACACCAAACCTACCTCCCCTGGCCCCGTGGCTCTCTCTCTCGGGCCCGCCGCCCCGTAGCCGGACAATCTCTTGGGAAGACGTTTCCGCACCGTTGGGGCGGGGCCATAGGTCGCCGCGAATACTTGTGCGCCCGCGTGGCTGCCCGCAGCGATCGGTGTCACTCTGTGGTGTGGCAAAGGGGACGGCGACACACAGCAGCCGGGACTTCGAGAGGGAGCTTCGCGAGCTTCACTCCCACCTCCTCGCGATGGGTGCTCGGTGCGAGAGGGCAGTCGGACTCGCATTCGAGGGCTTCTGCCGGGGAGCCCCCGAGGTCGCCACAGACGTAGAGGCACTCGATGCCGAGATCGACCGCGACGAGCTTGAAACCGACGCGCTTATCCTGCGCATTCTCGCGTTGAGACAGCCAGTGGCCGATGACCTCCGCCTGCTGGCAACCGCGCTTCGGCTCGTCACGGATCTCGAACGCATCGGTGATGAGGCGGTCAACATTAGCGAGCGAACCGCTCGAGATAACGGCGATGCAAGGCTACTCGTCAGCGGTCCCCTCGCTTCGATGGCGAGCACGGCACTCGACATGCTGCATCGTGCGCTCGACGCCTTCGTGCGATGGGACGACGCCGATGCGAACCAGGTTCTGGCCTGCGACGATGCTGTCGACACTCTTTGCGCGACCACCATCGCTACTATGACGGCGCACATGTCCGAGCACCCCGACGCCGTGCAGGCCGGGCTGCGCGTGATCCGGGTGGCCAAGGATCTGGAGCGCATTGCCGACCATGCCACGAACGTGGCTGAAGAGGTCATCTTCATGGTTCGGGCAGACGATGTGCGTCATGGGCGTTGGCAAATGGCCGGAGCCACGCTCGCGACCCACTGAGGTTCTCGGCCAGACCGGCGTCGCTTGTCGTGCCCACTCACCCTTCAGTCCGGCCAGATTTCCTGCCGGCGGAAAAACCGTTTGTGAGCAAGAGCTAGCATGGCCTTATCTTCGTTCGTGTCGCCTAGACGTAAACGACCTCGTAAGCTTGAAGGTCGTAGCGGTCGCTAATCCTTCTTGCCTTCTCTTCGCCGGTGCAGTCGCCGCGCCGATATCGGCCGGCCAGAATTGCCGCCCCGCGCGTCCAGCTCGATGCAAATGCAATCTCTGCGCGCATCCAGGGCGGCGCGGACGTTCGCGCGCAGGCCTATTCGCGTCAACCTGGGCGACCGACGTATCGACTTCGCCTCGTTGCTCGACTGCGGGTCGGGCGCTTCGCGCGTCAGGAAAGTCGCGGCACAAGCCCTCGCGCTTGCTCGTGCTTGGCACGCGGATTCATTCGTTGAGTGTGCGAGTAGTCATGACGCATCGACGTATTGACAACCAGTTGTCACGTGATAAGTTATCGACAACTGGTTGTCGTAATCATGGGACGAAGGGATCGGGAGAGAGATGTCCTCGGTGGTCGACGCGGTCTCCCGATTCGTTCTTGGCGTCTTTCGAGGGCACGACAGCATCCTGGGTCGCGCAAGCAACGTCGTCGAGCCGCTGGCAGGTCGATCCCATGAGCGGTGACGGTGCTTGAGAACAAAATCTCGTGAGTTCGGCGCAAAGGAGCGATGGTAATGAAACAAATCCGTGAGATGCATAGTCAGATCAACGATCTTCAACAGTTGAACGAGGAGGACGGCCCTGTCGTGCTGGTCAACCGGTTCACCATGGCGGACGAAGACGCGGAGCGCTTCCTAGTCGTGTGGGCCGACGACGCCGCCTTCATGAAGCGCCAGGCCGGCTTCATCTCGACACAGCTCCATCGCGGTGTGGGCGCGGGGACGACCTTCATGAACGTGGCGATTTGGGAATCCGCCAAGGCGCTTGGCAACGCGTTCCGCTCGCCTGCATTCCAGGAGCGAGCGGGCCGCTATCCCGATAGCGCTGTCGCGGTTCCTCAAGTCTTCAGGAAGGTCGCTATCGCGGGCATCTGCACCGCCTGAACTCTGGACCGTCTTCAAGGGCCTCTCTCGACCCGCTCGATCCCACAGAGCGCTTTCTACCCAGCGCGCCGAATGTCTGCGGACGCGAGGCTTGTCGCGAGTCTGCGCTCATGCTCGCGCCGGGACGCTCTCACGGGTCCGACGGGCGCACGCTTCACGCGGCCGACGGCGTATTGACAACCGGCTTTCATAACGTCCTCTCTTTGGAACGAGGTCTTTGCGTATGAGCCAATGGACATCTTCTCGCTCGAAAGTCGATGCCGTCACCGACCTGGTACTCGCCATATTTCGCGTTCACGACGCGTTGATGCGGAGGGGCGACGAGCTGGTCGCGCCGATCGGGCTCACCTCGGCACGCTGGCAAGTGCTGGGCGCGGTCGCGCTTGCTGGTGAGCCGCTCAGCGTGCCGGCCATCGGCAAGGCGATGGGCCTTTCTCGGCAGGGAGTGCAGAAACAGATCGATCTGCTGCGTGGGGAGAATCTCGTGACACTTCAGGAAAATCCCTCGCACCAGCGCTCGCCCCTCGTTGCACTGACTCGCGGCGGCCGCGCTGCCTACGAGCGCGCAAGCGGGATATGGGAGGTCGAGGCGCGCTTACTCGGTCAAGACCATCCGCTCGCCGAATTCGAAGCTGCTCGACGAGTTGTCGCTTCGCTTGTCACGTCGCTCGATCGACCAAAGTGAGAAAAATGACCACACGAAGCGACACCTCGCGCGCTTGCCTTGCCCTCGTCGCGCGGTTCGGCGGCGACGGGGCGGCACCCGCATCGACCGAGGGCCTGCCTTTGCGGATCTTTGGAAGCGATCGTCCAGAAGCGCGATGACGACCGGCAACGGCGAAAAGAACCGCTTGTTGAAAACCAGGAACGCGAGCGGAACCGCGAGCAGCGCGTAAGCAACTGCGCCGACCATGTGGTGCCGAACCTAGCACGCGAGGTAGACGGAGATTTCGACCAGAAGGGTCTGCCGAGCCCGCTCGGGTCGCCTTCCACTTCACGAGAGCGCGAGCGAGGGCTTCGACGTCAACTTGGGTTGGGGGTCTTCGGCTGGGCAACGTGCGTATTCCGGTCGACTTGGGCACTCGTTCCGCCGGCACCTGGGCACTCGTTCCGGAGCACCTGGGCACGATCGGAGCGCAGCGACGGGTGGGTCCCATCGGAGCGCGGCGACGAGTGGATGATCAGGTCGTGGATTCAGATCGTTCGGTACCGAGTCCCTTCTTCTTTCGGATCGACGTGCCCTTCAACGCAAGCACATGAGCGTTGTGCACGAGGCGGTCGCAGATCGCGTCGGCGATCGTGGGGTCCGTGGCGGAAGCTTTCCGGAGCCATATAGGCGGGCGTGCCCACGACCTCTGAGGGCATGGACTTCTCGGCGCTGCAGAGAAGCGCAAGGCCAAGATCTGCAACGCGGGGTCTCAGGTCGGCATGCACGAGCACATTGCTCGGCTTCAAGTCTCTGTGCAGCGCGTGGGTGTCATGAATCGCTGAGACTCCGTCGCATATGCCGTCGATAAGCTCCCCACACAAGGCCATAGGTAACGGAGCGGGATGCTCTGAGAGCCATACATCGAGCGTCGTGCCCTCCACGAATTCCATGACAAAGTACGGAACCCCGCAGTGCTCTCCGAACGCGTGAATCTGAACCACGTTCGGATGGCTAACGCGCGCCATCGCTCTGGCTTCGGTGACGAATCGCGCACGGAACGACTCGTCGAGCAGGTGTTCCCGAACGAACTTGAGCGCCACGTCTCTCTCCAGGACTTCGTCGTGCGCCAGAAGGACGGTCCCCATCGCGCCGCTGCCGAGGCAATGTCTGACTCGGTAAACATTTCCAACAAGCGTGCCCGCCTCGAGGAGGCGCGCGGCCTCGGCCATTCCTGATCGCGACGGGAGTGTGGCGTCGCAGTCGGTTATGAACGACGCCGACTTCGGAGGACTTGGAACCATGGGGCGCAGGATCCTCTACGTCCATAAGCAACATGCGAGCCACTGGTGTCAGCCCAAAGTAAAGCCTCGCCGTCGATCGCCTGCGCTTGAGTTGAGCAACCTCGGTCCCTGTCGGCGAGCCTCAAGCAGACCGGCTGCGAATGAAGGTCGTCGCAGCCTCGGCAAGGTCAGACGCCGGCTCGTGTCGCAGTTGCTCGAGCAATGTGTCGAATCGTCCCGGACCGATCTGGGCGGCGCGTAGCGCGTCGAACAGATCCTTGATATCGACAACGGGCGCGCGACGGATGAAAATCAAGCGTTGGTGCACCCGCACGAAGCCGCCGTGCTCGTCCCAAGAAAGGACCTGCCCGCCGTCGGCGAGGAGCAGACGAACGAGATCGTTGCTTGAGATTTGCGCGCGGGCTTCCGGAGTGAGTGAGTCACTCGGCGCGACGCGGGCTCTGGGCATAAGGGCGGACATTTGTTCTGGCCTCGGTAGGACATGTATTCAGGAGATGTGCCAAGGTCGGACAATGGCGGCGAAAGGCTCTCGACGGCGCGGCGCCCGGCTCTTGTGTCCGCGGCGATCACGGCCTGCGTGGGCGACCTCCGACGCGTCCCCGCTGACGAATGGACCACCCGAAAAGTCCATGGTCGGATGCGCGAGCTGTTCAGGCCGCGACGGCAGGCGCGCCGTGACTTTGGGGTGAACGCGCGGCGCCTAGGTAAGCGTTTCTGCCATGCACATTCGCAAAGCGCCGCTTGAGCGGACTCGGCCGCGTCGTGGTCACGGACGAAGTGTGCGAGCCTGCGTCGCCGTGAGCGCGACGTTCTTCGTCGCGGCGCGATTGTCGATCCGATGAAAAAATCTGTCATGTGCATCGTACAAAATCGAATTCAGGCCGAATCGATCGTGAGACAGCTTCAAGACGCAGGCTTTTCGACCAACGACATTTCAGTTCTTTTTCCCAACAAGGACGGCACGCACGAAGGATTTTGCGCACGAACACAATACCAAGGTACCGGAGGGCGCCATTGCGGGCGTGGGCGCTGGAGGAATCGTCGGCGGGGTCTCGGCCTCCTCGTTGGAATCGGCGCGCTGGCAATTCCTGGGCTCGGGCCATTCATCGCCGCGGGGCCTCTTCTCGCGGCTCTCCGCGGTGCCGCGGCGGGTGCAACCGTAGGCGGAATCACGGGTGCGTTGGTCGGGATGGGATTCCGGAAATGGAAGCCAAGCGCTATGAAGGCAAGGTCAAGGGCGGCAACCTCCTACTTTCCGTTCACACAGATACAAGCGACCAGCAGAAACGGGCGGAGGCGATTCTCAAGGACGCGCACGCCAGCGACATCTGTGCAACGAGCGAGGCGAGCGTGCCCAACGCAAAGGAATCACGAACCGAACCCAGAGAGCGGCCAATGCGAGAATCAGCCCTCGTCACTCGAGGCACTCTGCATCAGCGTCATCGCTCGCGCTTGCTAGCGGCATGGTGCTCGCGCAGCGCGCGTCGGAGCAGGCGTGTCCGCCGTCGGATCGCCGTAGCTCATTAGGATGGATGCAGGCGCACCGCAACGCCCCCGTGGGGCATCTCTGCTTCCTCGATAACGCCTGAAACCGGCAGGGCTGACACACCTCTCTCACGCCTGCTTGTGGCATGCGAGATGCACCGGTCTCCGGCATGAGCAATCCGAGTTGGTTTTCCGCGAGCAAATGGGAGCGTGTGAAGGAAGTCCTTCATCGCGACTGGGATCAGACCAAGCACGACCTTCACGTGGGCGGGCACGAGCTCAACCAGAAGATCGGTGACACGGTCGCGCAGGCAGGAGGTAAAAAAGAGATACCGGCTATCGACAAGGCTAACCCTCCCACGGTCATAGGTTCCTGGGAGGACGCCGAAATACCGATGACCTATGGCTATGCAGCGCGGGATCATTTTGGCGCTGAATATCCCCTATGGAATGACGATCTCGAGCGTAAGCTGGAGGCGGACTGGAAGAATGAAGCGCCCTGGCCCACGGTGCGTCCCCTCGTTCGGCGCGGCTACGATTTAAGGCGGTGACTATTTGGGGTTCGTGAAGCGCCCATGAGCGCAGACTTGGCAGCTCGGCTCACGCCGAAGCTACTCGCGACGCCGCTAGGCGCAAGCGAGAGACCGAGCGCGGCAGGTCTCGCTGCGGCCAAGGTGCTCATCCCGCGCAAAAACTCGAACCACAGACCCAGTGACTGACTTGCGGCGCGTACACGCACGCGTTGGCCTGACAAGGGCAATCGGTCATCGGGTCGGAGCATGTGTCTTTGCCTGTAAGGCAGTACGTTCCACTGACGCTGCCGCAGTAGCCGCGACTCGGCACGCAAAACCCACCCGAGCCGCAGTCGGAATCGACGCGGCAATTGCTGGGAACGCAGACGTTGAAGAGCTCGCGATCCCCCGAGCCGTTATCGGGGCCGCAGACGCACGAGTTTCCCGTCGCGCAATCGCCGTCCGTCCGACATTCGTCCAACCCGCAGTGTCCCTGCAGGCAATGCGGCCCAAGCGCGCCGCTGTCCGCACTTTGGCAGTCCGCATCGGTGGTGCACGACGGGGCGCCCCCGTCGCCGTACAGGTTGGTCGGTCCACAGACAACCGGCTGCACTCGATGCTCGGCCGGGGTGGCCCGGCTGCTGTTGCCCGTGCCCTCGCACTGTCCTGCGTCCTGCAATGCCGCGCCCGCTGGGTCATCGTTTGGTGTGGCGCTTCCGCAATGACCAAGAAAGATTAACGCTGCGGCGAGCGCGACGATTCCGAAAGCAAACTTGCGAATGGCCATCGTTTATCTCCTCGAGAAATCGAGCTTGTGGTGCCAATGAAAGCGCCTCCGCGTCACTCACAGTCGGCGCACTCGCGCCTCACAGCGAGTCGAGATACGCCGTGAGATCGGAAATGTTGGCCGCCGTAAGGCCTTGAAGCGAACCGTGCCCGCTCGTTGCGCACTTTCCGAAGCGGTCGGCGAATGTCGCCGCGCACCCGTTGTGCATCAGCGGAGCGCGCCAGCCGACGCCGACGAGCGGCGGCACTTGGAACGCGCCGCACGTGCTCACGCTCACGGTCAGGTTGTTCGTGAGCTTGGGGCCCGAGTGACACGTAGAGCACGCTGCACTCGCACCGTCGAAAATGACTTTCCCGCGCGAAGCCGCGGAGCTGTCGACCCAAGACGGGGCGGGCGGCGGTGCGATCGTCTGCACCCAGCTCATGAGCGCCGTCGTTTGATCGGAGGTAAGCATCTGCCCGCCCATGCGGCCCGTGTAGACGTCGTTCGCGAGCACAGTGAAGCTCGGCTCATCGCCCGGCCAGTGGTACGGCGCGGTTCCGGCGACGGTCCCTCGGAGCGACGGAGTTCGCCGCGCGTTGCCGTCGAGGATCCACACGTGTCCGTCGTCACCACCCTCGGGATGGCACGAAGCGCAGGCGATCGGCGCTCCCGCAACGGCGTGGAAGATGTCATGGCCGGTGTCGTCTCGCGAAGTCGCGGAGAGAACGACCTGGGTGCCGCCGAGCGGGATAGGCACCGCATTGCCAGTCGCGATGGTTTGCGCGTCGAGGATGTGAAGCACCGCGGGCTCGCGCGACTGCACCAGGAGACGACCCCCAGAGTCAAAGGCCACCGCAATGGGCTGCTCGGGCGCGAACGCGACCTCCGGGGTGGAGGAGTCCGTAGGGTCCACGGACAAGGCCCCGCTCGCTGCAATCGTGCCGGAGGACTCGCCGAACGCCGTGCCCGAAGCCGCGACGACCGTACCGCTCGAGAAGCCGGGTGTCCCGCCGACGAACGCCCCCGAGGCGGCTGTGTTCACAGAGGGAGGAGTAAAGGTGGCGAGTGGAACGACCGCGAGCTCCGGCATGGACGCGGAGAAGCCATCTCCCGCGAGGGCCACCACCACATACGTCTCGTCGGGAGAGATGGCGACGTCGACTGGAAGAACCGCGGAACCGCCGAAGGGCCCCGCGAAGAGAGATGCCGTCGCCGACTCGGTACCGGTGGCATCGTCGATCATCGCGCAGCTGCTTCCCACGGCGCCTCCCGGTCCCAAGCCATAGCCGCCGGGCAGCTGCGTGGGGATGGACGTGGTGGCGTGGTCTTGGTGAACGAGGAGCATCCCATGCGTCGCAGACTCCACGGCCCGCCACGCGACGTGCGGCGCGCTCAGTCCGTTTGGCTGCACGGAGTCGCGGCGAGCGATGGTGCCGTCGGCCGCTAGGCGGAGAATCTCGGCCGACCGAAACTTGGTGACGGAGATAGCGCCGTTCTTGACGATGACGTCGCGTAGGTCGCGCTCGATGACCCATTGCGTGGCGATCGGCCCTCCAGCCGCCGGGAGGCCCACGAGCTCTCCGGTGGCGCAAGCCACCCAGACGCGGTCCGTCGTCGAATCCCATGCGACCCCCCGAGGTGCGGGGCACACCGGACGTCGCGCGAGAACAGTTCCGATCGTCGGATCGACCGTGACGAGGGCCCCACCCGAGCGCAAGGCCACGTGCACGCGACCGGCCCCGTCTTCGACGAGGCGCCCCGGCTCGTCGCCGCTTTGGAGGGCGATCGTTTGAAGGAGCGCGGCGGCCGACGTGTCTATGACGTAAAGCGCATCGCGATCGGGATCGGAGGCGACCGCGAGGCTGCCGGCCCGAAGCGCGAGCAGCGTGCCCCCGGAAATGGGAGGCGGCGGAATGGTTGCCGTGACCGAGCCCGCGAAGAGCGGCAGGGGAGAGGGGGCGGCCTCGCCGGGCCCGGCTAAGACGACCGTGCCCGATGCGCCTCCCCCAATGGTCGTCGAGCCGGAGGAGCCGCTTCCGGATGCCGGTATCCGTCCGGCAGCCCCCACCCTGCCCAACACCATGTGATGCGGGCATGGTGCCTGCGGAGGATGGATGGGACGCAGGCGATCGGGTGAGGCGGAGGCGGAGTGGCGAGCCCGTCTGGAGGCA
>Ga0302324_100011945_pt1 | contig 17767 bp, 20 predicted proteins | sample Palsa_T0_1_FD_201949 | JGI IMG/M metagenome (GOLD analysis project Ga0302324, IMG submission 201949) | Peat permafrost microbial communities from Stordalen Mire near Abisko, Sweden - Palsa_T0_1 | ecosystem: Environmental > Terrestrial > Soil > Palsa > Peat permafrost | place: Sweden: Abisko... | reverse complement strand
GTGCGCGCTCTTCCTTCGGGGCTCGCTTTCGCTCGCGCCTCAGCATGACGCGCACCGACGTCGTCATCCTGAGGTGCGCACTCTTCCTTCGGGGCTCGCTTTCGCTCGCGCCTCAGCATGACGCGCGCCGACGTCGTCATCCTGAGGTGCGAGCGTAGCAAAGCGGAGCGAGCCCCGAAGGACCTTCACTCCCGATCGTAAATCACGGCGTTCCAGAAACGCGCGCGGTGCGAGCCGGATTTCTTGAAGCCGCGGTGGCGCAGTTCGCGTCCGATCAGGAAATTGAAATACCCGTGCGCGACGAGCGCTGCCGTGCCTTCGGCGCGGGCCCGGTGCATCAGGATGTCGGCGGCCTGAACCGCACGATGCTTGGCTTTGCGGTAGTTCTCGATCTCCGGGTGGTAACCCGCGTGCCAGAGAATTCTCGCGACCACCGCCCATTTCGGAACTTTCATTCTGAGGATGGGAATCCGCGGAGACGCCAGCGGCGCTTCGGCGAAGAGCGGATCCGCAATCAGCTCCGCATTGGGCGCGAGCGCCTTGGCGCTGTCGTCGGCGCGTTTGCGGCCGCTGGTGAAGACGGCGGTCAGCTCTCCGATCAGATCCTGAAGTTCGTCCGGGGGCACGCTGTCGGGATCGAGTCCCGCCTTCTCGTAATCGTCGATATAGGTGCGAAAACCTCCATGGGACGTGCGCGGCGAGGTGTGAATTGCCGGCCGGCCATGGCGCACCAGAATAATTCGCATGGGCGCCGCGCCGTCGAGCACGACTTCGCTGCGGATCGCTTCGGCCTTCAGAATCGCTTTCTGTTGCGCGTTCATGGGAGACTTGTACGATCTCTCGCTGCGAGCCGGGAATCCGGCTTCGACACGCAAATCATAGAAGCGGGAGACGCGGGATGGAACAACTCGATCTCAAAGGGAAGGCCGCCATTGTCACAGGCTCGGCGACGGGAATCGGAGCGGCAGTGGCTGTCGGGCTCGCCCGGCGCGGCGCCGGCGTTCTGGTCAACTACACCAAAAGCGAGGCCGAGGCCCGCGCGACGGCCGAACTGGTGCGGGAAGTTGGCGCGAATGTCATCATTGTGCAAGGAGATGTGGCACGCGACGAGGATTGCCGGAAGCTCGCCGCTGCGGCAATGGACGCGTGGGGCCGCATCGACATCCTCGTCAACAACGCCGGAACCACGAAATTCGCCGCGCATGGCGATCTGGACGCGTTGAGCGCCGAGGACTTCGCCAACATCTACTCCGTCAATGTGATCGGGCCGTTCCAGATGATTCGCGCCTGTTCGAAGGCGCTCAAGGCGAGCGGCGCGGGCGCCGTCGTCAATGTCTCGTCGGTCGCAGGCGTGGCAGGCGTCGGTTCGTCGGTCGCCTATGCCGCGTCGAAGGGTGCGCTTAACACAATGACCTTGTCGCTGGCGCGGGCTCTGGGGCCGGAGATTCGCGTCAATGCCATCTGCCCGGGTTTTGTCGCCACGCGTTGGTTCAAGGATCGCTTCGGCGCGGAAGCGTTCGACCGCATCAGCGCCGAGCAGGCGGCCGCCACTCCGTTGAAACATGCCGGCCAGCCGGACGACATCGCGGATACCGTAATTTTCTTCTGCTCGCCGGCTTCACGCCACATCACCGGCGAGATGTTACTTGTCGATGGCGGTCTGCATCTTTCGCAGACGCGCGGCCGTTGATCGACGGAAATAGTCGAAGCGCACGTACGCCGCCAACGGGGCATCAGCTCGCGAGTACCGCGCGCTGCAATTGTTCGAAGTCGTAAGGTTTGGCGAGAAAGACGACCCCGGCCAACGCCTCTTCGCTTCGCGTTTTATCGTCCGTATCGCCGCTTGCGATGACGATTTTGAGATCTGGCCGGCGGCGGCGGACTTCCGCCACCAGGTCCCGTCCGCTCATGCCGGGCAGGCCGAGATCCGCGATTATCAGGTTGATCTGCGGGTCGCTGTCGAGGAGTTCCAGAGCGGACTTGCCGTCTCCCGCCTCGGCCACCTGCAGTCCGAGTTCGGCCAGCATGTCCACAGTCGTCATGCGGATCAGCCCAATGTCCTCAACGACAAGCGCCTTCTTGAATCCCGCGGCGTTCGCATCTCCATTTGTCGTAGCCGTTGCACGCGACATCGTTCGAACGATTGGCGCAGGCTCCGGTTTCCCATCGGGCGCGCAGCACTACAAGCCCTGGACGCGGGTGGAAGCCCGCGCTGCTCAATCCTCGGATTTCGGACGCGCACTCATTCTTGCGAACATGGCCCGGTTCCTGTTGTCTTCCATCAGCATCGTAAATCCGGTGATGGTGTCGAGGCCCAGGCCGCGGGGAAAACCGGTTTCGGGATCGGCTTCGATCTTCGAATAGGCTGCGCTCGCAACCTTCTCCCATTTGCCGGCCGGTTTCTTGATTTCGAGATTCGCGACCGTGCCCTTCAGCACGAGCCGAACGATCGCTTCGGAAGGCCGCGACGGTTTGGTCAGGCTGGGATAACCCGCGATCGTCTGCCAGCCATTGGCCAGCGCCCAACTCGTCAATTCGTCCCTGGTCATGTCGTGTCTCTCCCGGTCTCGATCCCGAACCAGATCACATCGAATGGCGGCCCGGTACGTTCCAACTCGCAGAAACCATAGCGCCGATAGAACGCGACCGCGCGTTCGTTGCGGACGCCGACCGCCAGATGCGCGGCGCGCGCGCCGAGTGCACCGACCGTCGCGAGCCAACGATCGATCAGCGCGGCGCCGAACTCTCTGCCCTGCAGGCGCGGCAGCAGATTGATGTGCAGATGGGCCGGCCAGGGTTCCGAGATCCGACGCGGCGTTCGCGGCGGATGATGAATGAGCCACGACATGCGCTCGTCCGGCGTCCGGGGCGCCGATGGTTCGCGATAGCGGCCGCGCAGCCCCCGCCACCATTCGGCCTCCAACGTCTTTTCGAATAGGTACGTGTCGGGAGGGCCCAGGATGTAACCGCAAACGCCTTCGCCGTCCTCCACCACAAAGGCCGAATCGGGCGCATGGATCGCATACGGCGCGGCATAGACGGACCCGAGAATCCTCGAATCGCGGTAGAGCCCGGCGGCGTCTCGGCCCGCATCGCCGGTCGCCAGGCAGATGCGAAACAGGTCGTCCAGGTCATCGGACCGGTAGGGGCGGATCGCGGCCATATGGCCAATTATGACGCTGCAGTCAGAAAATACGATGGCCTGGCCGGCACCATCGGGCGCGCTGCAACCTTCTGCGCTTTTCCGAATTAACAATAAATGTTAGCGTCTCGTACGAGGGGTTGGATTTCGACCGGCTATTCGAGCCGGTCCAAACCGGGAGAACTTGAATGAAGAGTTATGTCAAACTTGCTGCCGCTGCGGTTTTCGGTGCAGGCGCTCTCGCGCTCACGGCCACTAGCGCATCGGCCTATATCGTCTGCAACGGCGAAGGCGATTGCTGGCACCAGAAGGGCCATTACGACTATCACCCCGAGTGGGGCATTGTGGAACACCCCGATGGTTGGGCCTGGGGTCCGAACGACCATTTTCGCTGGGTGCACGATCATCGTGGCCGCGGCTATTACAAAGGCGGCATCTGGATTCATTTCTGAGCCTACACAAACTACGTACGCAGCGGCGGGTGCAGCAATGCTCCCGCCGTCTTGCTTTTGGGCCATGACCGAGTGAATCGTATGTGGAAACCTTAGAAATGGCGTTTGGCAAAAGCGCGCCCTGATGCGGTCTTCAGATACGCCTCGAATCTGTCCGCCTTTTCGAGGTCGGAAAAGGCTATATAGCCGACCAATTTCCACGGAAGATACTTCTTGGTGTGTGTGGATTGGCCGCTGTTGTGCTCATGGAACCGAGTCTTCAGGTCAAGAGTACTCCCCACGTAATATCGGTTCGGCGACGGTATGCTTTGGAGCATGTAGACATACTTCATGAGCCCGCCTCCGCTGCGCTCCGGCGTGGCATCCGCTTCGCACGCTACGGCGTGGTCACGCCGTAGCTAGATTTTGGCTTCGCCAAAATCAGCGAAGGCGGCCAGATGCTCTGGAGCATATAAGCACGTTTCACCGGCCCGCCTCCGCTGCGCTCCGGCGTGGCATCCGCTTCGGACGCTACGGCGTGGTCATGCCGTAGCTAGATTTTGGCTTCGCCAAAATCAGCGAAGGCGGATGGTCGGAGAGAGAGGATTACCAAGCCCCGTCTGTGGCCGTCTTCAGAGGTCCACCGATGTCTCAAATACATTTGTAATTTCAGCTACTTAACGTCATTTTCCGCTGGCTACGTCTCGGTAAATCCAGCATGATCTTTACAGAATTCATGGGTAGGGTCATGGGTAGATGCCGCGAACAATTGGAAAACTGAGTGCGCTGGGAGCCCTCCGGGCGGCAAAGATCGGCCTACACGCGGACGGTGGCGGCCTCTATTTGCAGGTGGGCGCCAACGGGGCGAAGTCTTGGATTTACCGGTTCATGCTGAAGGGGCAGGTTCGCGATATGGGCTTGGGGTCCTATCGCGAGGTGCCCCTCGCGGAGGCCCGCAAAAGAGCAAACGCTGCCCGGCAGCTTAGGAGTGCCGGAATCGATCCAATCGAAGCGCGCCAATCGGAGGAGGAACAGTCCAAGATAGAGCGCGCCCGAACAATGACATTCCAAGCCTGCGCTGAAGCTTACATTGCGGCGACCCGACCCTCATGGCGAAACGCGAAGCACGCGGAGCAGTGGACTAGCAGTTTTGTCACATATGTCTATCCGACAATCGGATCGTTTTCGGTCCACAAAATCGATACCGCGCTCGTGCTTAAAGTGGTTGAGCCACTTTGGACAAAGAAAACTATTACCGCAGAGCGATTGCTCGGTCGCATGGAACGCGTGCTCGACTGGGCCGCAACTCGAGGCGCTCGCGCTGGAGAAAATCCTGCAAGGTGGCGCGGACATATCGAAAATGTACTGCCAAACCCGTCAAAGCTGGCAACCGTCAAACACCACAGTGCGCTCCCCCACGACGCCATTCCGCTATTTATCACCGAACTGCGTGAGCGGGTCGGTTTGGCGAAACTCGCACTCGAATTTCTCATACTTACGGCGGCGCGATCCAGTGAGGTTCTTGGCGCCCGTTGGGCCGAAATGGACCTCGACCAGGCGCTTTGGATTATCCCCGGAAGCAGAATGAAGTCTGGATTAGAACATCGCGTTCCGCTGTCCGATGCCGCACTAGAAATTCTTCGAATCGCAATTTGCAATAAGGTGTCGGATTTTGTTTTCCCAAGCGCAAAGAGAAACGTCACAATGAGCCACATGGCGTTCCAGTCACTCCTGAAACGCATGCATCGATCCGAAATTACCACGCACGGTTTCCGCAGCACGTTTCGCGATTGGGTAGCGGAAGAGACGAACCACTCGGGCGAGGTCGCAGAAATGGCGCTCGCACATGCAATCGCGAGCAAGGTCGAGGCCGCCTACCGGCGCGGGGACCTCTTGGCGAAGCGCCGCCAACTGATGGACGAATGGGGTCGCTACTGCACTAATAGTGGATCTTCCGCTTGATGCCGCGGCCACGCGCGCGACGTAAATCCAACAAGGCGCACCCACGGTCGCGGATTGGCGGCGAGCGCCGACGCCGGCGCCCAGATGATGTTCGATTCCTGGGGCACCTGGTCGGGCAGCGCCAACGAACTGAGGGTCACGTCTAAGCGTCAATGCCCCGGAGCGCAGCGGAGCCGAAGGGCGCGCGGCACGCGCGCGGGCTTGACGGGACGGCCCCGGTCTGGCCCCCGCATGGTGCCAGCCACCGGCACCAGCAAAAACATCAGCGATACAGCCGCTTGAACGCATCTGGTGCCAAGCTGCCGCCAGCCTGCCACCCGCTCCAAGCCAATAAAATCAAGCGTTTAAGCCATCGAGAGCCGACAATGGCACCATCGGAAAGGCCGTTGGTGCCATCAAAAACGATGTGCAGACAACCACTTAGCGCCACCTTGGCGGCGGTCCTTTTATCTTGCCCTCCAAAAGTTCCCATGCCCCCACGCCCGATCTCCTTCGCCCACGCTCCCCTCGCGGCCGCACACCGCGCAGCCGACAGCGCCGAACCGCATCAAAAATCGTGCGGCCGACACGCAGATTCCATGTTGATTCAGATGCGGGTTCCGATGCGATTCACACCCGGATTCGATGCTGTCGAACGCCAGATTCGAGACGATTCAGCGCCCGGAATCGTCTCGATGAAGTCGATCAAGTGACCGTAATTTCCGAACAGACGCACGCGATCTCAGCACCGTAAGACGGCTCCAAAAGGAAGAGGGATAGCCGTCGTGATGCGATCTCCTGCTTCAATTTTTCTGCGCTCCGATCCTTGCCTTCGAGCTTCGCCGCATAGTCAACATCGTCGTCGCTCACGTCCTCGGGCAGCAATACTTTTGCTTCAAAAACGATGTTGCCCTCCAAAAAATTCTGCGCGGCAAAGAGATATATTCCGGCCAAGACAACGGACAGTTTCTCCGCCGCAACAGTCTCCATCTCCAGATGAATCACACCAGTTTTTTCGTAACGAAGAGCAATGAGCTTCCCGTCATGCAGAGCATTTAGCTTCTCGATTCCCATTAACATGACGTGCCACCGGGCTTCGGAACGCACTTTTTTTCTATGCCTTCTACTTCGCCAGGCTTCGGCTCGCGACCAGGTTGCCTATCCTGACTGGTCGGCGGCGAGCCATCTGATGGCCTTGTCCAGTCATGGACGTGGGGGTCGCCAGCACCGTGGTCATGTCCGCGATCCACATCGCGCGTCGGATAGCCATCATCACCATATTCGCGCGTCTGTCCTGGTGTGCCATCCTTATTGGGCTTCGTCGCCACGTCGCCAGGCTTGCCCTTTATTGGCAGGTTTCTTGGCGGCTTCTGCCCATCTTGAGGCTTCGCTGGCGGCTTCGCTGCATCATTGTGGACAATGTGATTCCACACATTCGATGCGGCGTTTCCAATTTGGTCGTGGATATAGCCACAGGCGGCAATGCAAACACCCGCCGCTACTAAGCCTCCGGTGACAACATAAACCGTTCCGGCCGATATCGCGACGCCACCCTCTACGACACATGCGTCTTCCGCGCAGTTTCCGCTGGGGTCCGTTTTATCGGTCGGATCATTTCCGACGTAGGTGTAGACATCGAAGCCCGTCGTGCGTCTGTCGTAGCACGCAGCGTTTTTCCTAGACGCGATATGGGCTTGAGCCTCGATAACGAAGACGCTTTTCCCCCGGTGCCGGCAAAAAAATCCCAGAGGCGCAGTTTCGGCCGATGGAGGGGATTCTGCAAGATGGGCGAGCGGGCTTTCAGTCGGCCCTGTGCCTGTTCTGGGCGATCACGGCTTCGATGCTGGCGATCTCGCGCTTGAGGCTGTCGATGTCGTCCTGCGTGGTGTCTTTCCACATGCCGCCCGTGTCGGGGCTTTTCTTGCCCGTGTGCACGCTGCCTTCCTCAAGCGGGCGCAGATAGTCGCGGCGTTCGGCGATCTCACGCTCGCACCAGCCTATGAAGTCCCGCCATGCCTGTTTTTCCGATGTCATCACCGCCGCCTCAAAGTTCGGCGACAGCCTGCCGCTCAAAGCTCAACAAGCAGCTAAGAGGATGACGGATGCGTGTCAGTCGTCGGCTTCGGCATCGAGCGCCGCAAGCAGCTCCGTGCGGGCTTCATCATGAGCACGATCGATTATGCACCCGGGTGCACGGGTGAGCCGTGCGGGATGGGTTGCGGCGTGGATTTGCTGGAGCTTGGCGATGGCGACGTGAGTGTAGCGTTCGGTCGTGGAGAGCGTGGCGTGACCGAGCATGGCTTGGATGAAGCGGATGTCCGCGCCGTTGTCGAGCATGTGGGTGGCGCAGGCATGTCGGAACAGATGGCAGGAGCCGGGCTTGTCGATGCCGGCCAGCTCCTTGTAGCGAGTGACGCGCGAAGCGAGATAATCCGGCGTCACCGGCTCGCCGTAATCCGTCACGAACAGCGTCTCATGCTCATGGGCGACGAGCTGGGGGCGGCTCTCGATCAGATATTTGTCGAGCCATGAGGCGGCGCGCTCGCCCAAGGGAACGACGCGATCCTTGCGGCCCTTGCCCTCGCGCACGAACACGATGAAGCGGTTCAGATCGGCGTCATAGCGCCTGAGGCTCGCAAGCTCGGTGCGGCGCAGGCCCGTCGAGTAGAGCAGTTCCAGCATGGCACGATCCCGCAAGCCCACGACCGTTGCCGGATCGGCGCAGGCCAGGATAGCTTCGATGTCCTCGATGCTCAGAAGCGCGCGCGGCAGATGCTTGGGCACCTTCGGCAGCATCAGCTCGCTCGCCGGATTGGAGAGGATGTGGTTCTCGCGCGTCAGCCATTTGAAGAACGTCTTGAGCGGCGCGAGGCAACCATGCTGGCTGCCGATGGTGAGCGGCGTGCCGTCTGGCTTGCGATAGTAGAACAGATGACGCTGATAGCGTTCGAGGATCGGCTTGGTGATCTCTCTGGGATCGGCAAGCCCGCGATCATCGCACCATGCGATGAAGCGCCGGATCGCGATGCGCCGCGCGCGCACCGTGTCGGCCGTGTAGCCTGATATCAGCATCCATTCGAAGTGCTCGTCCATGAAGCGGATCAGCGGCAGATGCGCGAGCGCGTCAGGTTTCCTGTCATAGCTGCCACCCTTCACCGGCCCGGGCTTGCGGCGATAGACGTGGCGAGCGAGCGAACGCATCGGCTTCACCGATCAGCGGCTAAGGGAGAAGCAGCTAAGGAAGAAGATTCCGCGCGCGTGTACGACGATCCGTTGCTGTACGACGCGGACGGTTTTTTGTTCTCCGAGACATGCGTTTCCGCGCCGCTCGCGTCGATTTGCTCCGAAGCCGTTGCAGCATCGAGGGTTTCGGGATTTTGAGCACGCCGTCTGCCCCCCGGAATGGCCCCGTTTTGGGGCCGGATTGACCCCGTGAACTCACCCCTTGTCCCCCGTAATTCGGGCGTCGTAATCGTGGGCGACAAGGCCGCCACGTCGATCAGGCCCGACAGATGCGCGCCGTCATCGTCGCCCGCGCCGTCATACAGCAGCTCATAGACGAAGCTCTGACCCCGACCGCCCCGATGGGCGACGAGGTATTCGAGTTCCACAAGCCGCGTCAGATGCACGCCCAATTGCGTGTGGCTCATGGCGGATCGCTCGCGCAATTCGCGCCGGGTGAAGCGGATTTCGGAGCGGGCGACTGTCTCGGCTTGCGCCTTCTCCTCGACAACAGCCGTGACGGATCGGAGCAGCTCCCGCGTCTGCGACGGCAGCTCATCGAGGGAGCGGCCGAGCACGTCATGAGCGATCCGGTTCGCTGCCTCGATGTCGGCAAGCGTCACTTCGACATATTCGGTTGCCCTCTCGCCTTCGCCCAGCGTGCGGATCGTGCGCTGATGCTGATGGAGCAGCGTGATGGCGTCGATCAGGGTCAGGTATTTTTCGTGATCGCGGCGCGTGCGCGTGCGATCCGACAGGAACGAGAGCTTGTCGGCGTAAGGATTGACCACGGCCAAAGACCGCAAGAGCCGCTGGACGTTCCTGTGTAGCGTCACGAGATTCTCGCGCGCCTCTCGCGCCATGAGGCCCTGAAGCGTGCGTTTCCGGCGTTGCAGGCGATGGATGGCTTCGGTTTGCGCCCGTCCCTCATCGACCGACAGCACCAAGCAGCGATTCATCAGCTCTTCGTCAATGTCGATGGCCGTGGTCGTGAGGAACAGCATCACCGGGCCTTCGACGCGGTATTCCTGCGTCACGAGGTTGCCGGTGTCGTTGTCCTTGGCGGTCGAGGCAATCGTCAGCTCGCCGTCCGACTGCAACAGCTTCAACGCATAGGCAGCGCGTGCCGCGCCTTCCTCCTCGCAGATGGCAAGGATGCGATGCTTGAGGCTGGTTGTGCCCATGTAGAACAGCGCCTGACCCGTCAGTGCCGAGTAGCGCACGCGATCTTCCTCCGGCACGAAGGCGAGCACCGCATCCATCAGCGAGGATTTGCCGGCCGCACTCGACGATTGCACCAGCACCGCCAGAGGCGAGGAGAGCTTGCGGGAGACGCAGGCCAGATAGGCGACGAGCTTGTTCGTGGTCTCGCCCACCAGTCCGTAGGTCTCGAAGTCGCGCACGATGCGGGCCAGAAGATCGGGCGCGCGCAGATAGGCAAGCGCCATTTCGCGCTCGCCAACCCCGATCTCGCGCGTGGAGGGTGCCGGTTTCAGCGTCTCCCGGATGCGTTCGTCCTGCATCGCTTCGAGCTTGAGCAGAACCTTGCCGAGATCGGATTTGATCGTCTCCGGGCTCTGCCTCAGCTCGCCCGCCGCCATCTGGATGAAGTTCGCGCGATGACGGGCGCTGTAGAGGTCGAACGTATCGACGTGGAAGGCATCGCCCGAAGCCGCCAGCAGATTGACCTTCATGACATCGACGGCGAGGTTCTTCGCCATCCCCCGCACGCGGTAGCGCCGTTCGCCCAGCATGATCGTGACATCGGAACCGTTCACGCTCGCGTCCGGCTCCGGCGTGATCGCGGCAGGCATGACGGACGCCGCCAATGCACCCGGGTGCACTGCTTGCCGCGTGTCCGATACGGGAGCATCCGAGATCTCCGATTTGTCCGACAAAGCGCAATGCGCGAAGGCGGATGCACCCGGGTGCACCGATTCTGGATCGCGTGGTGCGCCGTCATGTGCTGCAACCGGCTGCACAGGATCGGCAGCTAAAGGAAGCGGTAACGGATCGGCGCTCGCGACATTCGGCAATGCACCCGGGTGCAGCGTTTCTGGATCGCGTGACGGAAGCGCAGTCACCAGCGACGATGCACCCGGGTGCAAATGCGTTGTCGGCACGCATGGCGGATTTCCCTTGCCGAGCCATTCGGCCTTGCGGATCAGAAGCCCAAGCGACTTCGAGGCGGGCGTGAGCTTGAGGCCGTAGGCGTTCGCGTCCATGCCTTTCGGGAACAGGATGCGGTAGCAGTCGAAGCCCGCCGCCATGAGCTGATCGGCGATCTTCGCCGCCCCGCGCTCGCCGGCATCGTCGCGGTCGAACGCGATCAGCACGCGCTTGATCCCGTGCGTCTTGAACGCCGCCAGATGATCGGCCGTGAAGCCTTCGACGCCATACGCCGCCGTCACGTTGCGATACCCGGCTACCCAAAAGGTCGCCGCGTCGATCAGCGCCTCCGTCAGAATGACCTCGCCTTGAGCAGCCGCGACACCGGCGATGTTCCACACGCCCTTGTGCGGACCCGGCAGATAGAGATGCTTCGGCGTGCCCGGCCTCAGATCGTCGCGGATTTTGCGGCCGTAGATTTCCGTCGCATGGCCCCGCTCATCGAGCACCGGCATGACGAGCGAGCCGTTGAAGTGCTCATGCCCGCTTTCGCGATAGACGCCGATCCGTTCGAGGCGGGCGCGGATGTCGGCACCGTCCTTGCGCTGCTTGTTGGGAAGCCTCAAGCCCAGCGTGCGGTTGGCATAGCCGAGCTTGAACGTGTCGATCAGTTCGGGATGGGTCAGCCCGCGCGCTTCGAGATAGGCGAGCGCCTCCGGCGATTGCTTCAAGCTCTGATGATAGTAGCCGACCACCTGGTCGAGCAGCGCATGATCGTCCGCGTCGAGCGAGACCGGGGGCGGCAAGGCGCGCACGGTAGAATGCTTCACCGTCGCGTCCGTCACGCCGGGCAAGCCTTCCCGCAGCAATTCGACGGCATGACGGAACGAGACGCCGTTCTTCCGCATGACCCAATCGAGCGGTCCCCCGCCGATCCCGCAGCCGAAGCAATGGAACAGATTTTTGTCGGGCGTGATGGTGAGCGACGGCGTGTCGTCCTTGTGGAAGGGACAGGCCCCGACGAGATCGTGTCCGCGCTTCGTGAGGGTGACGCCGCCCGCCTCGATCAGCCGGGCAACGGAGACCTCGGATTTCAGCCGCTCAAGCTCGCTGTCCGGGATGCGCGCCAAATCCGTCTCCGTGGCAAAAACCGGGGGTGTTCCAAAAACACGTCAAGCGCGAAGTGAAGCGATTGAGTAAAAAAGAACTCGGTGGCAGATAACTCAGTGGTTGAGTAGAGTCAACCCGATGGCGCCCCCGACGCCGCCCCTATACGGAGCCATACCCTATGCTCAGCGCAGCGTTTTCCGATCAGACGAGCCCCTTCGTGACCGCCATCGACATGCGTTTCTATAGGGCGCTAGGCGCACGCATCGCCGAAGCCCGCAAAGCCGCCGGTATGACCCAAGTGCAGCTTGCCGAGCTGCTGCGCATCCCGCAGCAGACGCTCGCCCACTATGAGGTCGGCCGCGTCCGCATCCCCGCAGCCCTCGTCGCCGATTGCGCGCGCCTCCTTGCTGTTCCCGTCGAGAGCCTCATGGGTGAAGACGCCAAGCCCGCCCGGCGCGGACCATCGCCCAAGCTCCTGCAACAGATCGAGCGCATCCGGCGCCTGCCCAAGGCGCAGCAGCGTTTCGTCATGCAGATGATCGACACCGCCCTACAGGCAAGCCAGACCCAAGCCGCCGAGTAACCGCCCGTTATGGGGATGGCGCTACCGTCCCACGCTGCAACGGTTGCACCGGGTAATGCGATGCGCACGGAAGGCGTGCTGGCGGTCCGCAAGGCCGAGTATCACTTCGCCGTCGTCGAAGCGGCACTCCCCGTCATCCGCCATGCCATGAAGATCGGCTGCACCACCGGCGAGCATCTGGCCGAGTTCCTCAACGCCGTCGGCGTCTCGCCCTATCATGAGGCGCAATGGACCAAGAACTCCGCCAACCGCGCCGTCCAATACCTCGTCAAGCACGGCCATCTCGACTGGCCCCGTCATCGCGGCAAACGCAATCCTCATCTCGAACTGATGCGCAAGACCCTGTTCGCCAAGGCCGTCAAAGCCTGCCGCAAAAAGGAAGGCTTCGACACCATCTCCAAAAAACAGGGCATGTCGCACTGACGCCGATCACCACGCGATCCATGATCATCCCGCGCGACGATCCCAAAATCCCCGCCATGCATTGACAACTACGCGATCCATGATCGCCGACAATTCCGATGCAGCCGGTTGCAGGATTAAAAAACGAGAGTGAGACAATTCGCGTACTACGTGGTCTTCTCCTAAAGGAGAAGATCACGTACTCCAGTCATCGACGTGGATCGTCACGCAACGACGAGAGCGGCAAATCCCGCGCGCATGACGACGTGACGATTGCCAGACCACCATCCTACCCCGCACATGATCCTCAAGCCTGTGCGAAGCCCCTAAACGCTCCTACGCAGGATTTCGCGAGCATCAATCTCTCAGCCTAGACACGCTTGCGTCGGCCGCCCGGCAAAGGCTTGACCGGTCCCCGCGAGACGCGCGTCGTATCGAAGAACTCCGCGATCTCCGCACCCAATGCCTGCGCCAGACGTTCCAAGACCAAGACAGTCGGATTTTCCCGGCCGCGCTCAAGCCGACCCACATAGGTCCGGTCGATCCCGGCATCCACCGCCAGCGCCTCCTGCGATAGCTTGCGGCCGACCCGCAGACGGCGAAGATTTCTGGCTACTGCGATTTGCGCCCTCATACGCAGAAGCAAGCGGCGCAGGGACGATTAAACCACGGACCATAAGCCTACCATTCTTTAACACTTCACCCCGAGGATACGGGCGAGCTGGCGGAACACCCGTCAGCATCGACTTGCCCCGGAGGAAGTCATGCAGCGCCGTGTACTGGTCGCCAAAAAGCGCGGTCGCCTTGTCGGAGCCCTGCTCGGCGGCGTGTTGGCCGGTCCTCTCGGCGCGCTCGCGGGCGCGGTGCTGAACAGCAAGACCGACTATTACGAGGACGAGCCGAAGCCCCCGCCGTCGCCCGATGCCTTCAAGCTCGGAACGGCCGGCAAGATCGCCTTCTGGTTCCTCGCGATCTTCTTTGGCGGCGCGCTGATCATGGTCGCGTGCGGCATCACCCTGCACTAGGAAGTCGCGCATTCGGAAGGCTCAAAATGCCTCCAAAAAGTGGCCCAAAAACGCATGTCCGCACCGGACAGGAGGTCACGAGAACGGACATGAGCCGTTGAGACCGATTTTGTCCGCACGCTTCCGCTAAGTGATTCTCTCAACTCGACAATTCGGCATCGCACGACGCAAAAATTCTTCGTTAAGAGCGGACGACTTACGGGGGCGGACACGACGCGCAAAAATCATCGTTAAACGAAGCCTCGCTGCTGTCGCCAGACACCGCGTGTACGATGCGATCCGTGTACGCTTTGCCGAACGTATGAAGGCACGACGACAATGCACCCGGGTGCATCGACACGATGCGCGTGAGGAGAGTTTCGTTCTGTCGCGAGCGAGGGCCGCGACAAATAAACGACAAATCCGACAGAACGGCCATCGGCCCGCAACGCCTTGCCCCGCTTACAAGATCGCGCCGCCGACCGGCAATTCGCTGCGACAACAAAAGGCCCCCGACAAAACGACAAAACCGGCAAGCTCCGGCAGAGGTCTCGACGCTGTTGCCGCTCGCCGATGCACGCATCGGGAATGACGCCCGCGCGATCCATGATGCTGCAACCGGTTGCACGATAACTCGCATGACGACACGCAATTCCCATTGACCACGCGCAGGTGCGAAGCACGTTCAAGATGCAACCTCCGCACCCCCGCATCCGCATGGCAACAGCCGTCGATCTCGAAGAACCACTCGCACGCGCCCTCGCGCTTGCCCGCGCTGTCGAACTGATGGGCTACGGCCTGCGCAACATCGACGACGAACTCGTCTCCGCCTTCGTCATCGTCGCCGAAGCCCTGACTGCTGAACTCGCCACCGCCAAGACGACATGGCGGCAGCTCATGCCGAAGCGGCGAGCCTGACATGCAGACCGGGCTCTTGTTCCAGTTCGTCGCCGACCGCGCGCATGAGCTGTCGGCCGCCACCGTCGATCCCAGCGCGTCGGAAGCGTTTCTGCACGCCGATCCGTATCTGCTCGCCAGCGCCATGCAGAAGGCGATACGGCGAGGCGACACCGCCATCGCACGTCGCGCCGGTCATCAGCTCTACACGCTCGACCGCGCCCGTCTGTGGCGCAGGCTCGCGGTCGTGGCGTTGGAGGACATCGGCATCGGCGACGTGACCGTCGCGGCCGAGCTGGTTGCGATCTCCACCATGCCCGCCGCGCGCCGCTTGCTCGGTGGCGATATTCCGGCACTCGACATCGCGCTCATGCGAGCCTGCGGAGCAGCTAAGGACAGAACCGGCGATCATCTCGCCTCCATCGTCGGCCGCGAGCCGATCCCGAACATGGACCGCGTGGCGCTCAGAACCACTTCGCCGAATGCGCTGCTCGCGATGATCGCGTCCTCCGATTTGCCGTGGGAGCGCCGCTTGCGCGCGGCCGTCATCGCCAGCGGCCGATCCGAAGATTCGATGCACCCGGGTGCAGCAAACATCGCCGCCGTGTTCGACGTGCTGCACGAGCTGGGCACACCGCCTTTGCTGATCCTCGCCAGCGAAGCCTATGCCGCCCGTCAGCGCGATGCGCTTCCCGTGCTCGTTCCCTTCGCCGCTGTTCTTCATGCACCCGGTTGCATGGATCGCGTCGTTGCCCACGATCTTCCGCCAACCGAGTTGATCGGCACGTTGCCGAGCTACAGCCTCGATCCCGTCAACACGAGGATCGGCAAACGCGCCGTCGAGCTGTGGCTGAGATCGTATCTCGCAAAGCCGCAATGGCTCCCGCGACAGGTCGCGGCCTGCTTGTGGAATGCCGAGAGTGCGGCTTGCGACCGGACCTTGAGCTGGCCGCTTGGTGACACGATCCGCGCGCGCGCCCACGCCGCCGATCTTTCCTATCGCGGTCTGCCGGTCGAACGCCACGCCGAACTCGCCCAATGGATCGCGCGCGAGCGTCCCGCACTCACCGCCGCGCGACAGGCCGCCTTCGACAGCGCGATCAGACAGTCGCCGAAGCCGGCGGAGGCGATTTTCCAGACAACCCTCCCTCTACATGTTCGACCGGGCAAAAATGACCCCGCGTGACGACCGCTACGTCTCCTACTTCCGCGTCTCCACCGACAAGCAGGGCAGATCGGGTTTGGGATTGGAAGCGCAGCGCGAAGCGGTCAGTCAATTCGTCAGCGGCCGAGGCGCAGCCGTCATCGCCGAGTTCGTCGAGATCGAGAGCGGCAGCAAAAACGACAGACCGCAACTCGCGCTCGCCTTGGAGACATGCCGGCGTCACAAAGCGGTCCTGATCATTGCCAAGCTGGACCGTCTCGGCCGCAACGTCGCGTTCGTCAGCGCCTTGATGGAAAGCGATGTCGAGTTCATCGCCGCCGACAACCCGCACGCCAGCAAGCTGATGCTGCACATGCTGGCTGCGTTCGCCGAGCATGAACGGGAGATGATTTCGCAGAGGACCAAAGCCGCCCTCGCAGCCGCAAAGGCCCGTGGTGTCAGGCTCGGCATCAACGGTGCTCGTCTCGCCGCCGCCAATCATGCCGAAGCTGTCGCATGGACCAAGACCGTGGCGGAGCATGTCAACGCCGCCCGCGCATCGGGCGCTAAAACGTTGACGGCGATTGCGGCATACCTGAATGCGCACGGCGTTCCCTCCCGCGAAGGCAAACGGTGGCATCCGTCGAACGTGGCGAGAACCGCCAGGAGATTGGGAGAAGCATAGCGCCGACCCGCCGCTCGCCCCAGTCTCCGTCATGGGTGAGTGGCGGCGGTGGATTGGCGATATGGGCGAGAGGACGCGTTTCCTAATCAGTTTTCTTAAATTTTTTGATTGCGTTTGGGATGCCAATCAAAGCGGCAATGAATGGAACACAAACGAGATAAAATTCTGTGAACCCGCGGTCACCGGGGTCAGACATGACATTGGTCCCCTGAACAAAGAAAAGTAAAACGGCTCCAAAGGCAAATCCTGCCAACAGAACCACCACGACCCCAATGTAGTATAAAATCACTTTTAGCAGCATGTGACTCCGGTTCCGCCTTTTTCTTGTGACAGGTGAATTTTATTTGCCCTCAAGCGCTGTCAATGACATCCTCCTTTCCCGCCAGTTGTGCATATGGCGCCTTTGGTATCAGTCTTACCTTCACTTTTCACATAAGATTTGATCACTTGTGTAGTTATTGCCGCTGCCTCAGAGGAAGTACTGGGCGAGACAAGTAGACCTAAGGCCCCAGCGAAACCAGAAACGACAGCGCTCACGCCAGCTTCGGTGTCCGAGCCTCCCACAGCTTTGGTGCCCCAATAAGCAGTGGTCATTTCGCCCGAAACTGTACCTGCGCCCCCCGCGATCCCACCAATTTTTCCGCCTATCGCAGTCGCTGTGGACGTAGCCGTACCTTTCGCTGAATCAACTGCAACTTGACCCGGTGAATTACCATTTGCCGCAGAATGTGCTCCGGCGACGGACCCGCCAACCCCCCCTGAAATTGCAACCGTCCCGACAACCGTAACTGGGCCTGCCATCACGGCAACTCCTACACCAACCATAACGGGGGCCGCGACCGCAGCTGTTGTCTGCTCGGCTCGCCGCGTATTGGGGTCATTCTCTTGTTTCTGAACTGCCGGGTTGCCACCTGTGACATCATCGACCATGCCCGACGGATCGGTCCTATCCGTAGGATCATTTCGAACGTAGGTGTAAAAAGCCGTGCCCGACGCGCGTTCGTCGTAGCCCGAAGGCTTTTTCCTAGACGCGATATGGGCTTGCGGATGATGGAAGAAGGCACGTCCCCCGTGTCGGCCAAAAAATTTTCCCGACG
>Ga0302324_100011943_pt1 | contig 17768 bp, 14 predicted proteins | sample Palsa_T0_1_FD_201949 | JGI IMG/M metagenome (GOLD analysis project Ga0302324, IMG submission 201949) | Peat permafrost microbial communities from Stordalen Mire near Abisko, Sweden - Palsa_T0_1 | ecosystem: Environmental > Terrestrial > Soil > Palsa > Peat permafrost | place: Sweden: Abisko... | reverse complement strand
GGATGATGTGGTAATTGGCATCGGCCTTGCGCGATATTTTGGCGTCGATGTCATCCATGACTTGGGTGTGAATCCCGTGCGAGACGAGCGTGTCGAGCAGAAACTCGATGTCGAAATTCCCGTCGCGGTCGATGCCGGCTTTGTAGAGCGCGGCGGAGAGCGCTTTGCCATCGGTCGGGTCGACCGACGGTTTCGCCGGCAACGCGACGTTTGCCGCAGTCGCAAGCTTGAGCGAATCGGAGATCACGAAGTCGAACGTCGAGAGAAACGACTTGACGCTATCGGCGCCGTACTTGTCGGTGAGGCTCTTCACTTCGGCTTCGAATACGGGACCGGTGAGTGTCTTGACGAGCGTGACCGAGCTGAACTTCCCGGGTCCGCCGCCGGCCTCGACCAGCGCGACGGTTAAGCCGAGATTCGGCGCTCCGAGGTAGCTCGTAACGTCGCTGAAGCGCGCCTTCGGTGCGTCGGCAGCGCTTGCGGCTGGGCTGAACATTGCAGCGGATAGGCCGACGAGCATCGTTGCCGCCGCCGTACGAATCGTAAACAAGAGCAAATTCCTTTCATGAATATGCGCCGGGCGACGAGTTGACCGCCCGGTTGTTAGACGGTGAACGCGACGGTTTGGATTGCCGACTCAAATTGTCGGCGCCACCGCAATCCAAGCGGCGGCTCGGCCCGTTCGACTGGGAGTATGTGGTACGAGCAAGGACCGATCGTGCGACTCGTACGTCGCGCTACCGTTACGGTGGTAGCGGCATTCGCGGCGTTATCCGCCGTCGCCGGCGCGCATCCACTCGGCAACTTCACGGCAAACCATTTGTCATACGTGAGCGTTCGGCACGGATCGGTCGAACTACGCTACGTTCTCGATCTCGCCGAAATTCCGACCGTTGCGCTAGAACGGTCGCTCGCACCCGACGGACGGCCGGAAGCCTCGCGCTATCGCGCGTGGGCCACCGCACATGCCGCCGAAATCGCAAGTCAACTCGATCTGCGCGCCGGGGGTTCATCCGTGCTCTGGTCGCCGGCGATCACGACGATTACCACGCGGCCCGGCGCGGCCGGTCTTCACACTGTGTACTTCACCGCGACGTATCACGCCGAACTTCCCGCCGGCACGCATGTGCTTACCTATGAAGATCGCACCGAGAGCGGGCGCATCGGATGGAAAGATGTTGTTTTAGCGCCGGCGACCGAGCCGACGCACGAATTACGTGCGTATCCGAGCGCACTTATCGGATCGCCGCGCGCACGAACATCGCTGACCGCAGCAGTCGATGCCGGCGGCCGTGCCCATCTCGCACCGGATGCGGGGAATGCCGCCTCTGCGGTCGCCGGCGTGTCGGCGGCGCGCATGAACGCGCTTTCCGATCTCCTCACCCGCAGCGGCAGCGGTCCGCTCTTTCTCGGCGGCGTGCTGCTACTTGCAATTGGACTGGGGGCGCTGCACGCGCTGGAGCCCGGACATGGCAAGACACTGCTCGCGATCTCGCTCGTCGGCGCGCGTGCAACCACGTCGCAAGCGCTTATCTTGGCATCGTCGCTAACTGCCGCGCATACGGCCGGCGTACTCGCGCTCGGTGCCGTCGTGCTTTTCGCGACGCGCTGGATCGTGCCGGAATCCGTTTATCCATGGGTCACGTTGCTGTCCGGCATTCTCGTTGCGGTCGTCGGCGCGCGTGCGCTCGCTGGCGAGATCCGGCGCCGGCGGCCGCATGCGCATCAGCACGCGCACGAGCATCCGCAGGCTCAGCCTCACACCCACGATCACGCGCACGGCATGGGCGTAACCCAGCACCACCACCATTTCGATTCCGACGACGACGAGGCACATGCCCGGGCGCATGCGATCGGCGGCACAGCGCCGTTGACGTTTCGGACCGCCGTGCTTGCAGCCGCGAGCGGCAATATCGCGCCGTGTCCGGCGGCCCTTGTCGTGCTGCTTGCCGCGATTTCACTCCATCGCATCGCATTCGGCCTCACGCTGATCGTCGCGTTTAGCGTCGGCCTTGCTGCAACGCTCACGATTCTCGGCGTTGCCGTCGTACGCGGCGCAAGTTGGCTGTCTCAGCGGCCACAGTTCGCCCGCGTTTCACGCTGGGCGCCATTCGCTTCGGCCGGCGTCATTGCCGTCATCGGCGCCGTAATGGTGGGCGAAGGCATTGTGGCGCAAGGCATCGCTGCACCCGTCCCGGTCGTCGCCGGACTCACGCTTCTCGCCATCGTCGGCTATGCTTTCACGCTGCCGCACGCTCATCATCACGCTCACGCCGGACCGGCTAGCGCATGATCGGACTTTCAGCCTTTGCCGTTTTCGCGCTCGGCTTACGTCACGGCGCCGATCCCGATCATCTTGCGGCGATCGATAACGTGACGCGCAACGCCTACGCGCGCACGCCGCTTTTGAGCCGCTTCGTCGGTACGATGTTCGCGGGCGGCCATTCGATCATGGTGCTCGCGCTCTCCGCGCTCGTCGGCTTGCTCGGCGCACGGTTCGCAACCCACGGCGCGCTCATCGAAACGGCCGGCACCTGGATCAGCATCGTCGTTCTGCTGACGATCGCGGCACTCAACGTGCGACAGCTGCAAAACGGGAAAGCCGATCGGCTCGTGGGCGCAAAAACGCGACTGCTCCCGCGCGCATTGCGCGAAGGCACGAGCGCCTTTCTCGCCGTTCCCATCGGCTTGCTTTTCGGTTTCGGCTTCGAGACGTCAAGCCAAATTGCGGCTTACTCCGTCGCCTTCGGCGCGAATGCCGGCGCCTGGGGCGCGATCCTCGTCGGCTCGATGTTTTGCTTCGGCATGATCGTCACCGATACGCTCGATTCGATCCTCGTTCACCGGCTGGTTTCCTACCGGTCGGTCCAGTTACCGAACGTGATGCGCACCTGGATTCTCTGCGTCACCATCCTGGCCGTGCTCGTAGCCGTCTATGAATTGTCTCAAGTCCTTGGTTGGCAGCCGCCAGTCACGGATCTGCAAGTCAGCTGCGTGATCGTTGCCGCACTGGCCGCCGTATTCGCGTACGTGTTCGCACGCACGCGACAATTACAACCCGAACCGCTGCCGATGGCGGCACTTCCGATAGGAGAAGTCCCTTGAAACTACGCCAAACCACATTGGGCGGCGTGTTGGCGATCCTCGCCCTCGTATTGACCGCGATCGTCTACAACGCGCTTCCGACGCGCGCTTCAGACCATCAAGATTCGCCGGCCGTCGCGCCCGGCGGACGCACCGGCGCCGACATCAGTGACGTGTTCGTCTATCCGGCAACCAGTCCGGCAAACGTCGTTCTTCAGATGGACGTCGACCCGGTGGAAACCCCGGCACAGGCCGCGACGCGCACACTTGATCCGGCAGTCCTCTATTCGTTCAATATCGCGCACGGCGCATCACCGGCCGGCGGCGACATGATCATTCAGCTTCAGGCGACCGGCACCGGCGCCTCGCAAACGATCAATGTCTACGGTCCGTTTTCGGTTGTCCCAAATACCGCGACGACATCGGCGCTCGGGCCGCTCACCGGCACCGTGCCGTTCAACGTCCGCGCGGGCACGACGCTGACGAACGGCATGAAAGTGTTTGTCGGGCCGGCCGCCGATCCGTTCTTCTTCGACCTTGGACAGTTTCTTTCGGTCATACCAGATCGCAACTACGCCAATCCCATTCATCCGGCACCGCTCGCGCCGCCGCTCACGTTCAACTTCGGCGTAGCCGCCGTCGGCCAGTTCGCGAGTTGCTCAAACAAACCACCGGTCGACTTTCTCGCGACCAATCACCTCGATGTTCAAGCGATCGTCATTGAAGCGCCCCGCGCCCTGATCGCGCCGGCTACGGGATCATCGCTCATTCACGTGTGGGCGACCGCCAGCACGACGACCGGATCGTAAGGAGTTCCAATGAAACGCACGCTTATTACCTTCGCAGCCATTTACGGCATCGTTATCGGTGCCACGAGCTGCGGATCCGGCAATACTCCCAACTCAGCTCCGGCGCCCGTCGTGACGCCGATTTCGTCGGGAGTCGCGCCGGCATCGTTCATTCAAATGGAACGGCTGGGACGGCCCGCGATCAAAGAAGTCTTCCAGCAATTCAACAACCACGACAATACCAATCGCACGTCACCGTATGCGCTTCCGCTCGCGTCGCAGTCGCTCTCGCAAGAGATTAGCTCGTTCGCGCAGCAATCCGTCGGACGTTCGGCCGCAACGGCAGCCGTGCTTCAAGCGGTGCTCATTCCCGATGCGCTCGAAGCCGATCTCAGCCAGACCGGTGGATCCGCCTATCTCGGTGTCGAGACCGGCGGCGCGACCGGCAGCAAGTTCGGCGGCCGCGGCTTACTCGACGACATCGTTGCAATCGATGCCGGCGCACTCTTCGGCAACACGGTCGCAGCGCTTGGCCTTGCACCCGATGACGGCAAAGAGATTCCGTGTTTGAGCAACGACAATGTGCCGCCGAACGCGGCCGCACACAACATCACGCCGGGTGGCGGGTTCCCGTATGTCGGGACCCCGTTCTAAGACCCTGAATATCCGCTCCACGCTGGTCATTGCCGCGAGTGCGCTTGTCGCACTCGCGGTGTGGCCCGCATTCATCGGCACACACACACGCGCCGCGGCCGATCCGATCGGCCTGCTCACGCCCGCGCCCGTCACGCCGGACTATCAGATCCGCGATAAGAACGTCGCGTTTTTTGAGGGCAATGTTGCACGTGGCGGCGATATGATCATGCCCCGGCTGCTCGCCGCAGAATACTTGCAGCGCTATCGCGAGCGAGGCGACATCGGCGACGTCTTGCGCGCACAAAAAGCGGCACAGCGCTCGATCGCGATTGCTCCCAACAACGTCACCGGCTTACAAATATTAGCGAGCGTTGAACTCACTCTCCATCAATTTCGCGAAGCACGTACGACGATACTTCGGGCGCGTGGATATAATCCGTTCGATCCCAATCTCATACTTGCACAAGCATCGTTCGATCTGGAACTCGGCAACTACGCCGAAGCGCAAACGCTCCTGGGAAAACCCGAAGCCATGACCCGCGATACCGCCGGCGACGTCACCATTTCCCGCTACGATGAGGAAACCGGCCACCTCGCCGATGCACGCCGCCACCTCGACCGTGCGATGCATCTCGCCGACAGTATCACCTCCACCCTGGCCGAACGCCGGGCATGGTTTCACTTCCGCATGGGCGAGTTATTGTTCAATAGCGGAGATAACGCGGGAGCGCTCCAAGCCGAGCGTGACGCGCTCGCTATCTTCCCGGACGATGTGAACGCGTTGAACGCGCTCGCTCGAATCGCGCTAGCCAACAAGCGCTACATGGAGGCCGAAGACGCCGCTAGGCGCGGCGTCGTGCTCGTCCCGAACCCGGAGACGCTCGGTATTCTCGCCGACGCCCAAATAGCGGACGAGAAAGTCGAAGAAGCAAACGCTTCCGTTGCGCAGATTGACGCCGTCGAACGCCTCGGTAACGCGCAACACGTCAACGACCGCCTGATCGCCGTGTACGAAGCCGATCATAACGTACGCACAAGCGATGCCTACGCCATCGCGCGTCGTGAGATCGCGTTACGCGACGACATTTACGCCGAAGATACCCTCGCGTGGTGCGCCGCCCGTGCCGGACACTGGGACGTCGCACAAGCCGCCGCCCGCAAAGCGCTTCGCTTCGACACCGAGGACCCGCGCATGCAGTATCATGCCGGCGTCATCGCCCAGCACGCCGGCGACAGCGTACAAGCACGGCGCCGGTACGAACGCGCCCTCGCACTCAATCCAACGTTCTCTGCGACCTTCGCCGACGACGCCCGCGCCCAACTGGCGAGTTTGAAAAAACCGTAGAGGCTACGCCGCGGTCTGCCGAACGCGTTTGATTTTGGCAATTTCCTTCGCTGCAGCGGAATGTTGTGCGTCATAGAGATCGACAATTGTTTGCAAGTTGAGCCAGAACTGGGCATCCATACCGAGTGCTCGCTCGAAGCGCATTGCCGTATCGGGTGTGACAGCGCGCTTGCCGTTCACAATACTGTTGAGCCGGGCGTATGTCACGCCGATTTGTTTTGCAAACGCAAGCTGCGAAATCCCGAGCGGCTTGAGAAACTCCTCGGCCAGCGTCTCGCCCGGCGTCGTCGGACGCCGATGGGTTGGGACAAAAAGCTTCGACATTCTGACTCCTAATGGTAATCGACGATTTCCACGTCGACCGCTTCACCGTCTTCCCAGACGAAACAGATGCGGAATTGGTCATTTATCCGGATGGAGTACTGGCCTCGGCGAGCACCACGTAGCGTTTCAAGGCGATTGCCGGGCGGAACGCGCAGGCTCTCCAAAGTCGGCGCGGCGCCGAGCCGAACAATCTTCGCCTGTGCAAGCCGACGCAGAGCGACCGGAACGAGTGCACGAGCGGCCTTGGAATCCCGCCCGTTTGCGAGATCGCGCGTCGCCTCGTTCTTAAATCGCACCTCGCTATTATATCACTACGCGATATATACTGCAAGGTGATATAAGTCGTCTGTCTGCCTCTACGCGGTCTATCCCTGGATGAAGTAGTCCATGATCGTAGCGGTTGTTCCCGCAGGGTACGTTATCGATCCGTTCCCGTTCGCATCGACGGCTAGCGTCGCCAAAGCCGCCTTTGTGCTGTTTTGCGTGATCGAGCCGGTTGCCGAGCCGCCGCTAACCACGTACGCCGTCGGCGTCGACCCCAGCGCCAGGCTGTTGAGGGAGCTCGTGTATGCCGTCGCATTTCCTTGGACCGGCGTGACCGGTCCCTCGAAATCATTGACCGCTTCCATAGCGGTCGCTGCGCCAACTGAGCCGCCGATTGCGGGAACCGCACCAACGAGATCGAGCGAGCAGGTTGACGCGGAACCGTCACTAGGACTCCACACACAATCAAATGCGGTCGAAGTGGGATCTCGTCGTCCTGGATAAATGAAAAGAACCCTGACACGGTCGCGTACTGCGTCACGGCACCGCTAGCGTCGCGTTGCCCGTGATGGTAGAGCCGAGAGGAGAACGCCGCTTAACCAACCGTTCATGATACTCCTAACGCGGCCGAGCCGCTGCTTGCACTAGCTTGACATCCACATACTGTCATTTCGCTGGTGAAGCAGTGCAAGGTAAAAAGTTCTAATCGTGCATTTAGTTCAACGAGCCACAAATGAACTCGGGCGCCGCGAACGAACCGGCGAGCAATGAGCCTCCCGAGCAGTCTTGCACAACGTCTGGTGCTGCCCGTCATCGGTGCGCCGATGTTCCTCGTTTCGCAGCCGCCGATGGTGCTGGCGCAGGCGAAGGCCGGGATCGTCGGCGCGTTTCCGGCGCTTAACGCACGGCCGCCCGCACTGCTCGATGAATGGCTGCATCAGATCACCGAAGAGCTTGCGGCCTACGACCGGGAACATCCGGGCCGGCCGGCGGCGCCGTTCGCGGTGAATCAGATCGTGCACAAATCGAATGAGCGGTTGATGCACGATCTCGAATTGTGCGTGAAGTATCGGGTTCCGATCATCATTACGTCGCTCGGTGCGCGTGAAGACGTTAATGCCGCCGTGCATTCGTATGGCGGAATCGTGCTCCATGATGTCACCAATCTCGTGCACGCGCATAAGGCAATTGAGAAAGGGGCGGATGGTCTGATTGCCGTGGCGGCCGGAGCCGGCGGTCATGCGGGAACACTATCGCCACTTGCGCTTATCCAGGAGATTCGGGCTTGGTGGGACGGACTGCTTGTGCTCTCAGGTGCAATTGCGACCGGCCGCTCCGTGCTCGCGGCGCAAGCGATCGGCGCGGATCTTGCGTACATCGGCTCTGCGTTCATTGCAACGCAGGAAGCGAACGCAAGTGATGCCTATAAGGCATCGATCGTCGGATCATCGGCGAGCGACATCATTTATACGAACCTGTTCACCGGGGTACACGGTAATTATTTGCGCGCGTCGATCGAGGCGGCCGGGCTCGATCCCCGCGATTTGCCGCAGAGCGATCCCTCGAAGATGGATTTTAGCGGCGGCGCGGCCAAAGCGTGGAAAGATATTTGGGGCAGCGGACAAGGCATCGGTGCCATTGCCGATGTTCCCGACGTAGCGACGTTCGTGGCGCGACTCATCGACGAATACAGTGCGGCGCGGCAAGAATTAGCAACGGCGTCGTCACCCTACGGCCGCGCCACCCGCTGACATCAACCGGCGCGTGCCGCGTCGAGAACCTGCGCGACGTGTACGGCGTCGCGGCTCGTGCCGTCAGCGATCTGATGGCGGCAACTGATGCCGTCGGTCACAATGAGCGCGCCAGGCGGCACCTCGCGAACCGCAGGTAAGAGCGCGTGCTCGGCCATCGCAATCGAGATGTCGTAGTGCTCGCGTTCGTAGCCGAATGTGCCCGCCATGCCGCAGCAACTCGACTCGATTACTTTAACGTCGAGATCGGGAACGAGCTTGAGCGTCGTCGCAACCGCCGGCATCGCCCCGAACGCTTTCTGGTGGCAATGTCCGTGAACGTACGCGGTCTTCTCGGGCAACGCGTCCAGCGCGAGCGACCAACGCCCCGCCGCCACTTCGCGCGCAATGAACTCCTCGAAGAGCAGCGCCGACGCCGCCAGCGCCGTGCTTTCCGGCCCCGGCAGAAGCGACACAAACTCGTCGCGAAGTGTGAGCAGACACGACGGCTCGAGGCCGACGACCGGCACTCCGCGGTCGACATAGGGTTGCAATGCCGCAATCGTGCGGCGGGCTTCTCGGCGCGCATCTTCAACGAGTCCGGCGCTCAAATACGTGCGACCGCAACATAACGGCCGTTCGTTTGCCCGTGGCGTTGCAAAGTGTACCGAATAGCCCGCCGCGCCGAGTACGCGCAGCGCCGCGCGCGCGACGTCCACCTCGAAATAGCGGTTGAACGTGTCGACGAACAGGACCACCTCGCCGACCGGCGCCATTGCACGGTTTCGCGCCTCGCGATCGTCGGCGAACCGGTCGCGGCGCCAGGTGGGAAGCGGCCGGCGCGCATCGATTCCGCCAAAGCGTTCCATCAACTTCGCGAGGCCAGGAATGCGATTGCGCATGTTGGCAAGCGGTGCGAGCGTCGACGCGAGCGGCGCTAAACGCGGCAAGTTCGCGACGATCCGGTCTTTGAGGCGCAAGCCATGACGCTTGCGGTAGTGCGCGAGAAACTCGATCTTCATCTTTGCCATGTCGACGCCGGTCGGACACTCCCGCCGGCAACCCTTGCAGCCGACGCACAAGTCCATCGCGTCGTACACATCTTGCGACGTCAGCGCCTCTTTCCCGAGTTGCCCGGTCATCGCGAGGCGCAACGTGTTCGCGCGACCGCGCACGACGTGCTCCTCCTCGTGCGTTACCATATATGACGGGCACATCACACCGGGCTCCGCTTTGCGGCAAGCGCCGTTGTTGTTGCACATTTCGATTGCGGCGGTGAAGCCGCCCCACTCCGACCAGTCGAGCACCGTCTCCAGCGGCACTGCCGCATAGTCGGGGCCATATCGAAAAAGGGTACGATCATCCATCTTCGGCGCGCGCACGATCTTGCCCGGATTGAGAACGCCGGCCGGATCGAAGGCGTCCTTCACGTCTTCGAATGCGCGGACGATGCGTGCACCGAACATTTCCGCGTGGAATTCCGAGCGAACGATGCCGTCGCCGTGTTCGCCGGAGTGCGAGCCGCCGAACTCGCGCACCATCGCGAACGCTTCTTCTGCGATCGCACGCATCTTCACGACATCCGCCTCGGTCTTGATGTCGAGGACCGGCCGCACATGCAGACATCCAACGGACGCGTGGGCGTAAAACGTACCGACGGTGCCGTGAGCTGCGAAAATCTTGTTGAGGCGATCGGTGTATTCGGCAAGATGTTCGAGCGGAACGGCGCAGTCTTCGATGATCGAAACGGGCTTTGAATCGCCCTTCATCGACGTCATGATGTTGAGGGCGGCCGTACGCAGGTTCCAAACCTCGGCTTGACCCGCCGTCTCGGTGGTGGCAGCGACCGATTGCGGAAAGCCCAGCCGCGTCATCAGCCGATCGAGCTCGCGTACGCGCTCCGCAAGCGCGGCCGGGTCGTCGCCCGCAAACTCGACGAGTAACACGGCGTCGGGTTCACCGGCGATATACTTATCGATCGTCGGACGAAAGACGGGACTTCGGCGTGCAAGGTCGAGCATCGTGCGATCGATCAGCTCAACGGCCACGGGCTCGAGCGTCACGAGTTCTTTGGTCGAGGCCATCGCATCGTAGAACCGTGCGAAGCAGCAAATGCCCAGTGCCGTATATTTCGGCAACGGCTGTAGCGCAAGATCGATCGACGTAAAAAACGCGAGCGTCCCTTCCGAACCGACGAGGATTTGTGCCGGGTTGAAATCGTCGCGCTCGATCAGGTCAAGATTGTAACCGCCGACGCGCCGTAAGACTTTGGGAAACCGCTCGGCAATCTCGCTGCGCTCGCGCGCCGCGATCGCCCGCACCCGCTCCATGAGCGCCGCCGGCGGTTGCGTGTCGGACGCAAAGCGCGCACGCGTACCGTCGGCCAGCACCGCATCGATACCGGTCACATTGTGGACCATGTTGCCGTAGCGAATCGACCGCGCGCCCGAGCTGTTGTTGGCGGTCATTCCGCCGATCGTCGCACGATTCGCCGTCGATGGATCGACCGGAAAAAAGAGACCGTGCCGTTTGAGCTGACGGTTGAGATCCGCAAGCACGATGCCCGGCCGAACGGTGGCCGTCCGGCGCTCGACGTCGAGTGCCATGATATCGCGCAGATGCACGCTCGTGTCGACAACCACAGCCTCGCCAACCGTCTGACCGCATTGCGAGGTCCCGCCGCCGCGCGCGAGTACGGGAACGCCGGCGGCCGAACACACGTCGATGACGGCATCGATATCACGGTCATCGCGCGGGATCACGACGCCGATCGGCTGGATCTGATAGATCGAGGCGTCGGTTGCATACAGGCCGCGCGACAGGCGGTCAAAACGAACGTCGCCGCCGATGCGCGCACGAAGATCGCCGACGAGCTTCTGCCGCTGCAAAGGGGGCGTGGCCTCCATCGTCAAGCCGCGTGTCGGTCCGGCGCGATGTTAAGCCGGAACGAACGCTCCGGATCGCACCGCAACGGGTGCCGCTGCCGCGGCGGGAGCGGCTGCGGAAGTCGCGTGCGCGCGGTTCGCGAGATATTTGAGCGCTGCAGAAACGCCGTCACCGTGTGGTATTCCCGCAACATCCAGTCCCATTTGGACCCCGCCGAGCGTTCCCGCGAGCATAAGGTCGTTAAAATCGCCGAGGTGTCCAATGCGAAACACTTTGCCCTTAAAGCGTCCCAGTCCCGTACCGAGCGACATATCGAAGCATCCGAGGATCGTTGCGCGCAGATCGTCCGCATCGACGCCGTCGGGCGTGAAGAGCGCCGTGATTGAACCCGAATACTCGGACGGATCGGCGCAAACGACTTCAAGGCCCCACGATTTTGCGGCCAGCCGCGTCGCCTGCCCGTGACGTTCGTGACGTGCGAAGACGTTGTCCAGGCCTTCTTCGTGCAGCATCTCGATCGACTCGCGCAGCCCGTAGAGCAAGTTGGTTGCGGGTGTATAGGGGAAATAACCGGTGCGATTGGCCGCGATCATGTCGCTCCAATCCCAATACGATTTCGGCAGCTTGGCGTGATGGGACTCGGCGAGTGCCTTATGCGATACCGCATTGAAACTCAGACCGGGCGGCAGCATGAATCCTTTTTGCGAACCGCCGACCGTTACGTCAACACCCCACTCGTCATGCCGGTAATCGATTGAGGCCAGCGACGAAATCACGTCGACGAAAAAGAGCGCCGGATGTCGCGCGCGGTCGATCGCGGCGCGGATCTCGGGAATGCGGCTGACGACACCGGTCGACGTCTCGTTGTGAACGACGCAAACCGCTTTGATTTCGCGCTTGGTGTCGTTGCGCAGCAACTCTTCGACCGCTTTGGGGTCCGCACCGTGGCGCCAATCGCCCGCGACGAAATCAACCTGCAAACCGAGTTTGGTTGCGAGCGTATGCCACTGGGTTGCGAATTGGCCCGTCTCGAACATCAGTACGCGATCGCCCGGCGACAGCGTGTTCACGAGCGCGGCTTCCCATGCGCCCGTACCGGACGACGGAAAAATGATGACGGATTCTTCGGTTTTGAAGATCGTCTTGACGCCCTCGAGCACCTCGCGGCCGAGCGTGGCGAATTCCGGTCCGCGATGATCGATCGTCTTGCGATCCATCGCGCGCAGAATGCGGTCGGGAACGTTCGTCGGACCCGGAATCTGAAGGAAATGCTGGCCGCTGCGATACATGGTCACCTCCACCGCTGATTGGGCTTTGCATATTGAATGCAATTTCGGGGAGCCCTCCCTATGACGCCCACGATTTTCTCGCAGGACGTGCCTACGACAACCATGCTGCCCGAACTGATCGAGTCCACACCGATTGCCCGCCCTTCCCTCTATGGCGAAGTGGTGGCGCGCCTGCGCGATCTCATCATTCACGGCGAGATGACGCCCGGCGCGCGCATCTCCGAGCGGTTGTTCTGCGAACGCTTCGGCATCTCGCGGACCCCGCTGCGCGAATCGCTCAAAGTGCTCGCGGCTGAAGGGCTCGTCGAACTGCTGCCGCATCGCGGTGCACGCGTTGCAGAGTTTCGGGCCGCCGACGTCCTTCATCTCTTCGAGGTGATGGGTTCGCTCGAATCGCTCTCCGGGGAACTTGCCGCGCAACGTATCACGCCGGGCGAACTCGAGGAGTTGGCAGCCGTTCACGCGCGCATGGTCGACGCCTACACCCGCCGCGACTTGCGCATGTATTTCGATTGCAACCAGCAGATTCACGAGCGCATCGTTGCCGCCGCGCGCAATCCCGTGCTGCGCGACGCGTACAACTCGCTCAGCGGGCGCATCCGGCGTGCGCGTTACGCCGCGAACATGTCCGACGAGCGCTGGTCTGCTGCGATGCAGGAGCACGAAGTGATGCTCGCCGCATTACGTGCCCGCGATGCCGCGGGACTTGCCGATATTTTACGCCGGCATTTGCGCAACAAATGCGAAGCCGTCATCATCGCGTTTGCGCCAAGCGGCGCTAGCTCGTAAAGAACGCGTGCAGCGCGGCGTAGGTCGCGTCAGGGTTTTCTTCCGGCAGAAAATGGCCCGAATCGACGGCGTGCCCGCTCACGTCGACCGCCCAATCGCGCCACGTCGCCAGCACGTCATACCACGCATTCACCGCGCCACGTCCGCCCCATAAAACGAGCATCGGAGCGCCGATACGGCGCGTGCCGCGATCGGCCATATCATCTTCGAAGTCGATTGTTGCGCCCGCGCGATAGTCCTGGCACATCGCGTGCGTGGTACCCGGAATACGCAAGCACCGACGGTATTCCGCCAGCGCCTCGGGTGCGAACGTCGACGCCGGAAAGCGCCGCAACATGCCCTCGGGGTCGTTCGTCAGCAGCGCTTCGGGCAAGTCGTACGGTTGCGCAAGAAATCCCCAATGCCAGTAGCCAAGCGCAAATGCGCGATCTGCGTGCAACCAGACTTCGGCCGTCGGCACGATGTCGAGCACCGCAAGTTTAAGCACGTGCTCGGGGTGGTCGAGCGCCATGCGATAGGCAACGCGGCCACCGCGGTCGTGTCCGGCAACGAAAAAGCGGTCGAAGCCCAACTGCCGCATCACCTCGATTTGGTCTTGCGCCATCACCCGTTTGGAAAAGCGCGTATGATCGCTGGGCGCGACAGGCTTGCCGCTGTCGCCATAGCCACGCAGATCCGTTGCAACGACGGTGAAGTCGCGCGCGAGGCGCGCGGCGATCGCATGCCACATCACATGCGATTGCGGATGACCGTGCATCAGGAGCAACGGCGGCCCGGTGCCGCCGCGGCAAACACGAATCGTCGTGTCATCCACGTCGAGTATTGAATACGTGAAACCATCAAACATCGCTAGCGCCCGGTTTCGCCGATGACGACCGAGAGCATGCCGACCGATCCGAGCTCGATACCATCGACTTCGATGGCTAGCGGTTCGCCCGGTTCTTGCAGCGCGATCGCGTACAGCAACGGATAGAAGTGGTCCGGGTCCGGCGCGGCCAGCACCGCGTCTCGGCTTATACGCACATAGTCCACGATTGCTGTGTGATCGCGCTCCGTTAGCGCTGTGCGAATCGCTTCGTTAAAGCGTGTCGCCCAATCGTATGCGGGCGCCGAAGGGTCGTCGAATCGTATCGTCTCGAGATTGTGAACGACGTTGCCGCTTCCAACGATGAGCACGCCTTCGTCGCGCAGCGGCGACAGCCGTTTCGCCAGCTCGTAGTGCGCGGCGGCCGGTTTGGTCATGTCGATGCTCAGTTGAAGCACGGGAATATCTGCTTGCGGAAACGCATGCACGAGGACGGACCAGGTGCCGTGATCGAGGCCCCAGCGGCTATCGAGTGCGACGTCGACGGGCGCCAGGACGTCGCGCACGCGCGCCGCGAGCGCCGGATCGCCGGGCGCCGGGTATTCCATCTCGAAGAGTGCCCGTGGAAAATTTCCGAAATCGTGAATGGTCCGCGGCTGCTCCATCGCGGTGACGCGCGTTCCGGGAATGTACCAATGGGCCGACACGACGAGGATCGCGCGTGGGCGCGGCACCGACCGCCCGATGCGCGCCCATGCCTCGGTATAGCGGTTGATCTCAAGCGCATTCATCGGACTGCCGTGACCCAAGAACAAAACGGGCAAGCGAGTCATCGTAGAATCTTACATTTTCCTGGCAATTTGCGCCATGGCTTTCGCTTGCTACGGAAGCGTTTGAGCGCACGGACAGCCAAGCATCAGCTATGGTGACCCGGTGACCAATTTCTTCCTGCATCGGCCGGTCTTTGCGTCGGTCTGCGCGTTCTTCATCATCCTGGCCGGACTGGTGTCGATTCCGACTCTGCCGATTTCGCAGTTTCCGCAAGTCGCGCCGCCGGTGGTCACCGTCGGTTCCACCTTCATCGGAGCGAATGCAAGCACGACCGAATCGTCGGTGACGACGCCGCTCGAGGAAGCAATCAACGGCGTCGACGGCTTGCGCTACATCAGTTCGACGACGACGAGCGATGGTACGAGCACGATCGTGTGTACGTTCTTTCTCGATCGCGACATCGACCTTGCAGCAAACGACGTGCAAAACCAGGTCAACAACACGATCGGCCGGTTGCCGGCCGCCGTGCGCGCGACCGGCGTCACCGTCACAAAGAATAGCGGCACGTTCGTCCTGGGCATGGGTCTGGCGTCGACTGACCCGCGTTACGATCGCATCTTCCTGAGCAATTACGCGTCGCTCAATATCGTCGACATTCTCAAGCGCATTCGCGGCGTCAACGACGTGCGGATCTTCGGCGAGCGCCATTACGCAATGCGCCTGTGGCTCGATCCGACGCGGCTCAATATCAATCACCTCACCGCGACCGACGTCGCAAACGCCCTAGCCGCGCAGAACGTCCAAGTCGCGGCGGGAGCGATCGGCACCGCGCCGATCCGCACGGACCAGCCATACCAAATCTCGATTCAAGCCGCCGGCCGCCTTCGAACTCCCGCCGAATTCGACAACATCATTCTGCGGGCCGATCCCGACGGCGGATTCGTCCGGCTCAAGGATGTCGGGCACGCGGAGCTTGGCGCCGAGAGCTACGCGCAGGATCTGCGCCTGAGCGGTAAGGACGCCGTCGGCATCGGCGTCTTGACGCTGCCCAGCGCGAATGCGCTCCAGGTTTCTCGCGATGTCACCGCCACAATGGATCGCCTCGCGAAAAACTTCCCGACGGGCGTGTATTATAAGACCGGCTTCGATGCAACGCCGTTCGTCGCCGAATCCATTCGCGAAGTGCTCAAGACGCTGGCCATCTCGATCGTGCTCGTCGTGCTGGTCGTCTTCTTCTTCCTTCAAAGCTGGCGCACGACGCTGATCCCGGCGATCACGATCCCCGTGTCGCTGATCGGCACGTTCGCGCTCATGAAGGCGCTCGGCTTTTCGATCAACACGCTCACGCTGTTCGGCTTGACCTTGGCAACCGGGCTCGTCGTCGACGACGCAATCGTCGTGATCGAAAACATTTCCCGGTTCATTCACGAAAAGCGGCTCGACCCGATGACGGGTGCAACGCTTGCCATGCGCGAGATCGTCGGCGCCGTCGTCGCAAGCTCGCTCGTACTGCTCGCTGTGTTCATTCCGGTGGCGTTCTTCTCGGGGACGACGGGGCAGCTCTACAAGCAGTTCGCACTCACGATCTCCTGTTCGATTACGATCTCACTCTTTAACGCGCTGACGCTGACACCGGCCCTGTCGGCAATGCTGCTCAGCAACGAAGAAAAAGAACACGGCCGTTTTTTCCGCGCGGTGAATCGCGGCATCGATGCGATGCGCAACGGTTATCATACGATTCTGCCCCGGCTCGTCCGCTGGCGGGGCGTCGTCGTCGGCTTATTCGTCGTGGGTTTGGCAGCGACGTATTTTGCCTATCAGGGGATACCGACCGGCTTCCTACCCGACGAAGACCTCGGATACTTTTACATTACGGTGCAGTTACCCGAAGGCGCGTCGCTGGCCGATACCGAGCGCGTCACGCGCCGGGTTGAAGGCATTCTCAAAGGCTATCCGGAGATCGCGGTCATCTTTGAACCGAACGGGACGACGTTCGGCGTCAACGCCCCCAACCGCGCACAGATGTTCGTTTCGCTCGCGCCGTGGGACGACCGCAAGGATCCCAAGTCGTCTGCACTCGGTTTGATCAATCGCATCCGTCCACAGCTTTCGCAAATCAAGGACGCGGCAGTACTCGCTTTCAATCCGCCGGCGATTCGCGGTATCGGCAACTTGGCCGGCTTCCAATTCGAGCTACAGGATCAGAATAACGCCGGCATTCTTCCGATGTACGCCGCCGCACGCGGACTGATTGACGAAGCACGGAGCGATCGGACACTGCGGAACGTGTCGACGACCTTCCGGGTCGACAGCCCCGAACTCGTCATCGATATCGATCGCGACAAGCTGGCGGCGCTGGGGGTGCCGATCAGCGATCTGTTCGACGCGATGGCGATCTATATCGGATCGGATTACGTCAACGACTTCGACTACCTCAATCGCTCGTTCCGGGTCTACGTGCAAGCGGATACGCCCTATCGCGATCGGCTCAGCGCACTCGACCGCATTTACGTCCGGTCGACCGCACCCGGCCCGACGCTCGGGACGATGATGCCGATTTCGACGCTGCTTCACACGCATATCGATCACACGGCACCAATTCTGACGCATTATAATCTCGTACGGTCCATTGAAATCAACGGCGTTCCGGCGCCGGGCTACGGCTCGGGCCAGTCGCTGACGACGATGGACGCCCTGGCGCAGCACCTCCCGCACGGGATGACCTTCGAGTGGACCGGCATCTCGCTCGAGCAGATTCAATTCGGCAGTCAAGCGATCTTCATTTTCGGTCTCGGATTGCTGTGCGTGTTTCTGGTACTCGCCGCAAACTACGAAAACTACTTTGACCCGTTGATCATTCTCGTATCGGTACCGCTCGCAATTCTCGGTGCAATTCTCGCGCTGGATCTGCGCGGCTTACCGAGCGATCTGTACGCGCAGGTCGGCTACTTGATGCTCATTGCGCTAGCTAGTAAGAACGCGATCTTGATCGTTGAATTTGCCAATCAACGCCGGAGAGCCGGGCTGGACGCGGCCGCAGCCGTGCAAGATGCTGCG